>Ga0308161_1002308_pt1 | contig 20555 bp, 15 predicted proteins | sample PhyFR2_FD_201034 | JGI IMG/M metagenome (GOLD analysis project Ga0308161, IMG submission 201034) | Phyllosphere microbial communities from UC Gill Tract Community Farm, Albany, California, United States - DLSLF.R2 | ecosystem: Host-associated > Plants > Phyllosphere > Unclassified | place: USA...
GCGTTTGTTGCACTGCTCACCAGGTTGAGGGACTAGACACCTCTCACCTTTTGAGGGCCCGAAGGCTCGTTCTTCAGGCCCTTTTTTTTGCCTCAAGGTTGTGAAATGACGCCCATAAAAAATCCAATATCGCCCTGCAAACCCACCTTGCCTGTAACAGCTTGGCTGAAACCTTTAATCAGCCCGAGCAGACGGATCACGTTCGCCTAGGTATAGTGCCGCCCCTCTCGCGTCTGCGGCCGTCGGTAACGAGGCCCGGTACAGCGCGAAACCGCATGAATAACAACCCGCAAAAGGATTGGGGTCGAACGGTCGTGCACTGCCTGGTGCTTAGCGATTGCGTCGAACCGTCCTGCGTTTGCCATTAGAAAAATCAGCGAGGAACACTCCATGCTCGAAGTCATCAACGACTTCCTCTCAGGGAAAGTACTGATCGTGCTCATTGTCGGGCTCGGCGGTTATTTCACGATCCGCTCGCGTTTCGTACAACTGCGTCACTTTTTCCATATGTTCTCGGTGTTCAAAGACAGCCTGAAGAGCAGCTCCGGCCAACTCAGCTCGTTCCAGGCGCTGATGCTCAGCCTGGCCGGCCGCGTAGGCGCCGGCAACATCGCCGGTGTCGGCATTGCCGTCACCCTTGGCGGCCCAGGCGCCGTGTTCTGGATGTGGGTCACCGCGCTGGTGGGCATGTCGTCGAGCTTTATCGAGTGTTCCCTCGGCCAGCTGTACAAGCGCACCGACGCAGAGGGCACCTACCGTGGCGGCCCGGCCTATTACATCCAGCACGGCCTGCAAAAACGCTGGCTGGGTATGGTGATGGCGTTCCTGCTGCTGGTGACCTTCGGCTTCGCGTTCAACGGTCTGCAAGCCCACGCCGTGACCCACTCGCTCAACAACGCCTTCGGCCTCGACACCACCTACACCGGCCTGGCCCTGGCGGCATTGCTGGGCCTGGTGTTCATCGGCGGGATCAAGCGCATCGCCTCGATCGCCGACCTGCTGGTGCCGGTCAAGACCCTGGTCTATATCGCCGTGACCCTGTACGTGATCGTGCTGCAATTCGACCACGTACCGGCCATGCTCGCGACCATCGTCAAGAGCGCATTCGGCCTCGACCAAGCCTTCGGTGGCCTGGTGGGCAGCGCAATCATCATGGGTGTGAAGCGCGGCGTGTTCGCCAACGAAGCCGGTTTGGGCAGCGCGCCTAACGTGGCGGCGGTGGCCTCCGTAGAACACCCGATCGCCCAAGGCGTAGTCCAGGCGTTCAGCGTGTTCCTCGACACCTTCGTGATCTGCACCTGCACCGCGCTGCTGATCCTGCTTTCCGGCTTCTACACCCCAGGTTTTGAAGGCGACGGCATTGCCCTGACCCAGAACTCCCTGGCGGCAGTGGTCGGTGACTGGGGCCGCATGTTCATCTCGGTAGCCCTGGCGTTGTTCGTGTTCACCTCGATCATGTACAACTACTACCTCGGCGAGAGCAACCTGCGCTTCCTGGTGGGCAATAACCGCAAGGTGCTGATGGGCTACCGCGCATTGGTACTGGCGCTGATTTTCTGGGGCTCCATCGAGAACCTGAGCACGGTGTTCGCGTTTGCCGACATCACCATGACCCTGCTGGCCTTCGTTAACCTGTTCGCCCTGGCGTTCCTGTTCAAGATCGCCATGCGCATCCTGAACGACTACGACAACCAGCGCGCCGCAGGCATCAAGACCCCGGTGTTCGACTCCAGCCAGTTCCCTGACCTGGACCTGGACCGCACGGCGTGGCCGGCAAACCCGGTGAAATCCGAAGCAGCCCCGGCGGCTGAACTGAGCGCTCAAGCGCAACGTTAATCGCAGCCAGATGACACGCCGCCCGGCCTTGGGCATGCTCTGGGCCCGGCGGCGTTTTTCGTTCAGGAGATTCTTCGATGCAATCAGCTAACAACGTGATGGTGCTCTACACCGGCGGCACCATCGGCATGCAGGCCAGCGCCAATGGCCTGGCCCCGGCATCCGGTTTTGAAGCGCGCATGCGCGAACAGCTCGCCAACCAGGCTGTGCCCACGTGGCGCTTCCGGGAAATGGCGCCGCTGATCGACAGCGCCAACATGACACCCGCTTATTGGCAGCGCCTGCACACCGCCGTGATCGACGCCGTGGACGCTGGCTGCGACGCGGTACTGATCCTGCACGGCACCGACACCCTGGCCTACAGCGCGGCGGCCATGAGTTTCCAACTGCTGGGCTTGCCGGCACCGGTGGTGTTCACCGGCTCCATGCTGCCCGCAGGCGTGCCGGACAGCGATGCCTGGGAAAACGTCAGCGGCGCACTGGTTGCCCTGGGCGAAGGCCTGGCGCCCGGTGTTCATCTGTATTTCCATGGCGAGTTACTGGCACCGACCTCCTGCGCAAAAATCCGCAGCTTTGGTCGCCACCCGTTCGCGGCCTTGCAGCGCCAGGCAGGTATGCCCAAGGCCGAATCGCTGCCTGAAGCCCTGCATTATCGTCAGCCCAAAGCCGTGGCGAACGTGGCTGCACTGCCATTGGTACCGGGAATTAGCGCGGCGCAGCTCGACGCGGTGCTCAACAGCGGCATCCAAGCCTTGGTGCTGGAATGTTTCGGCAGCGGCACCGGGCCCAGTGACAACCTCGAGTTTCTCGCCAGCCTCACGCGGGCACGCGACCGGGGCATCGTGGTGGTTGCCATTACCCAATGCCATGAAGGCGGCGTGGAGCTGGATGTCTACGAAGCCGGCAGCCGTCTGCGCGGGGCCGGTGTGCTGTCCGGTGGCGGGATGACCCGTGAAGCGGCGTTCGGCAAGCTTAATGCGCTGATCGGTGCAGGGCTGGCAACCAGCGAAGTCCGTCGCCTGGTCGAACTGGACCTGTGCTGCGAACTGAGTTGATCGGCATGTAACTTGCTCCACTTCCAGCCGTCTCCTGGCTGGAAGTTCCTATGCTGCACTCCCACCTCACCACCCTCAACGCTGTCTCACTGGTGCTGGATACCTTCCAGGCCGAAGGCGTGCCCAGTGCCGTGCTGCTGGCTGGTAGCGGCATCTGTGGCGCAGACCTGAACCACGCCGACACCCGCATCACCACCAACCAGGAGATGCGCGTGTGCGCCAACGCGGTGGCCTTGCGCGGGGATATCGGCCTGGACCTGGGCCGGCGCATGCACGTGTCCTCCTACGGCCTGCTCGGCTATGCACTCTTGACCAGTGCCACCTTCGGTGACGCTTTACGCCTGGCGCTGCGCTATCCGGCGCTATTGGGAACACTGTTTGAGCTGAACCTTGAGGAGGATGGCCAGCGGGTCTGGTTCACCGCCAGCGACTATCGGGAAGTCCCGGCGCTTGCCGCATTCAATGCCGAGTGGTGCCTGGCCTCGTTGAATGTCATCTGCGACGACCTGCTGGGCCGGCCCTTGCCGTTGCTGGGCGCGCGCTTTGAACATCGTGCGCCGGCGTATCAGGCGCGCTATGCCGAACGCTTCGACTGCCCCGTACAGTTCGAGGCCGGCACCAATGCCTTCGCCTTCGACCGACGCTGGCTCGACCAGCCGTTGCCTCTGGCGGACGCCATCACCCACCGGGCCGTGGCCGACCGTTGTCGCAAGCAGAACACCGAGTTCACCGGTCGCCAGGCTTGGCTGGGCCGGGTGCGCCAGTTGCTCGCCGCCCAACTGCGCGCCGCGCCGGGTATCGACGGGTTGGCCGGACAAATGAACTGCTCGCCGCGGACCCTGCGCCGGCACCTGCACGACTTGGGCTGCAGCTATCAGGAACTGCTGGACGAGCTTCGCTTCGAGCAGGCCAAGCAATGGCTGGCCGACGATCAGTTGCCGATCTACCGGATTGCCGAACAGTTGGGCTTCAGTGAGACCGCCAGTTTTCGCCATGCGTTTGTGCGCTGGAGCGGGGTTGCGCCGAGTCAGTTTCGGCCATAGGCCCCGGCGGGCGGGCGAATAACGGACAGCGCCGTTGGCCGTATTTATCCCCTTTTGGCCGCTCCTGCCGTTCTCTTGCCGCGCCGGTGAGGCAACACTGCAAGGCACCCTCCTGCGCCTTCGAGAACAACAATATGCTGACGATCTACTCGGACGATCATCACCTGCACCACGGCCGTTGCGAATTGATGGACGGGCAATTGATGCCCTGTTTCGAAATGCCCTCCCGCGCCGACCACGTGTTGCAACGTGTAAAAGACCGCGAACTGGGACCCGTGCGCGCACCGCATGACTTCGGCCTGGCAGCCTTGGCACGCGTTCACTCACAGGCCTACCTGGACTTTTTCAAAGGCGCCTGGGAACGCTGGACCTTGTTCGGCCAGGAGGGCGACCTGCTGCCCTACACCTGGCCCGCCCGTACCTTGCGCCGGGTATTGCCCACCAGCCTGCATGGCCAACTCGGGTATTACAGCTTCGACGGCGGCGCGCCCATCACCGCCGGGACCTGGCAGGCGGCCTACAGCGCCGCCCAGGTGGCGCTGACCGCGCAGCAGGCGATCCAGGCCGGGGCGCCGGCGGCGTTTGCCCTGTGTCGTCCGCCCGGACACCACGCCGCCGGCGACCTGATGGGCGGTTACTGCTACCTCAACAATGCGGCCATCGCCGCCCAAGCCTTTCTGGATCAGGGCCATGAAAAGGTCGCGATCCTCGACGTGGACTACCACCACGGCAACGGCACCCAATCGATTTTCTACGAGCGCAGCGACGTGTTGTTCACCTCGATTCATGGCCATCCGGAGGCGGAGTTTCCGTTTTTCCTCGGCTATGCCGACGAGTTGGGAGAAGGCGCCGGAGAAGGCTTCAACTTCAATTACCCGTTGCCGGCGGGCTCCGGCTGGGAATGCTGGAGCGCGGCGCTGGACCAGGCCTGTAGGGAAATCGAGCGCTACGGCGCCGACATCCTCGTCGTGTCGCTCGGTGTGGACACGTTCAAGGACGACCCCATCTCGCAATTCAAACTCGACAGCCCGGATTACCTGGCGATGGGCGCACGTATCGCCCGCCTGGGCCGACCAACGCTGTTCGTGATGGAAGGCGGCTACGCGGTGGAAGAAATCGGCATCAATGCCGTCAACGTTCTCGAAGGTTTTGAGGAAGCAGCCCAATGAAGATGCTCAAGTCACTTGCCCTCTGTGCAGCCGTCCTCAGTTGCGCGGCCCACGCCGATGAAAAAACCCTGCGGGTCTACAACTGGTTCGACTACATCACCCCCAAGGCCCTGGAAGACTTCAAGGCGCAGAACCCGTCGATCAAGTTGATCTACGACATCTTCGACACCAACGAAGCCCTGGAGGCCAAGCTGCTGACCGGCAACTCCGGCTATGACGTGGTGGTGCCGTCCAACGTGTTCCTGGCCAAGCAGATCGAGGCCGGCGTGTTCCAGCCGCTGGACCGCAGCCAGTTGCCCAACTGGAACCACCTTGATCCCAAGCTGATGAAGCTGATCGAGGCCAACGACCCCGGCAATAAATTCGCCGTGCCTTACATGTACGGCACCATCCTCATCGGCTTCAACCCCGACAAGGTCAAGGCTGCGCTGGGCGACAACGCGCCGGTGAACAGCTGGGACCTGATCTTCGAGGAAGAGAACATCAGCAAGCTCAAGCAATGCGGCGTCGCGTTGCTCGACTCGCCCTCGGAGATCCTGCCCCTGGCCCTGCAACACCTGGGCCTGGACCCCAACAGCAACAACCCCAAGGATTATGAAAAGGCCGAAGCACTGCTGCTCAAGATCCGTCCCTACATCACCTACTTTCACTCCTCCAAGTACATGGCCGACATCGCCAATGGCGACATCTGCGTGGCGGTGGGCTATTCCGGCAGCTTCTCCCAGGCCGCCAACCGCGCCAAGGACGCCAAGAACGGCGTGACCGTGGACATGCGCCTGCCCAAGGAAGGCGCACCGATTTGGTTCGATATGCTCGCCATACCCAAAGGCGCCAAGAACCCGCAGGACGCCTACACCTTCATCAACTACCTGCTGCAACCCCAGGTGATCGCACCGATCAGCGATTTCGTCGGTTACCCCAACCCGAACAAGGACGCCACCGAACAGGTTGACCCGGCGATCCGCAACAACCCCAACCTGTATCCGACCGAAGCGGCGATGGCGACGCTCTACACCTTGAAACCGCTGGACAGCAAAGCCGAACGCGCCCGAACCCGGGCCTGGACCAAAATCAAGTCGGGCACCTGAGCGCACCTGCACACACCCGCTCCCGGCTGCGGAGCGGGTGTGTCACCCGTGGCAAGTATCTACCGCCTTGCCCGCATCAACAGCCCTTAACTTGGCACCCTTTACGCCGTTCGGCCCAGGCCGGATCGCGACCGAGGAATTGCCAATGCCCACTGACTCACCCCACTCGCCTGCTCTGGCCAATAACCGCCCACCCAGCACTTATGAGCTGCTCACTCAGCTGACCACAGGCCCCTCCACGCGAGAAGTCGCTACAGCGATCCTGCGCTCGGCGCTCAAAGAGCAGTACCCGACACTGAATATCGACCCGGACCTGGCAATGGTGGTCACGCCGCGCCGCGTCGTCACCGCAGACAGCGTTCAAGCGATTGAGCCCTACGCCGAATCATTGACCAGCGTCTTGGCCCGTCAGACGCTGGCAGTCAAACCGGTGGTCTACCTCGACGGTGAACACTTTCTCAGCCTGCAGCCGGACGCCCACCCTGCTGTGCATCTACCGGTGAAAATCGATGGTATCGCCCGCCTGATCAATGAACTGGCAGGCCTGCTGTTCACCGCGTTCCAGGAGGAGCAACTGAACTACTGGAACACCTCCAGTAACAACAACGGCCCTCGCTGGCAGGCGCTCTCCCACTCGTTGCGTAAAGTGTGGAACCTCACGGAGAGGGACGACTGGGAGGCGCACGATTGCAGCATGGCCAGGAACTTGTTTCATTTTCCGGACAAGGCAGAACGCCAGGCACAAGACCTCTACAAGAGCCGGGCGTACCTGATTGGCATCGAGGTGCGCCAGCGCGACCAGCCCGTTCACAGCAGCATGACCGGCACGGCGGTACTGATCGGCGAGCACAACCGACGCACGCTGATCCTCACGCACTCGGTGGTGAACGGTTACGAGAAGTTCGATTCGCTGGAGCAATTGGGCGAACAACTACCGGCCTGGCTGAATCTGCAACAATCCGACATGACCTTGCAGTGGCGGTTGTACGAACCGAGCGGCAACTTTTTCGATCATCAGGCCTGCACACTGATCGAGCTGCAGATAGAAGCCATCGATGACCTCGGCATGGAGGACGCTGGCGGGCCATCCGTGACCAGCCTGCCCCGTCCCACCATGACCCGCATAATACCGGGCATCGAAGAATTGACTGACGACACGCTGTCCAGTGTCCGTCAGATACATAGCCAGTTGCCCGATTGGATGGCCGGCGCGTCCGACCGCGACGTGTCGTTGTACAGCCGCTACGTGATTGACCTGGCCGAGCTGCAAACGCAAAACCACGGCAGCACGTTCCGCGACGATATTCCCCCGATACGCGACTATTGCCGCGCACAACTGCGCGCGCGGATCCCCACCGATAAAAAGGGCTTTCACCTGAATCTGGACAAGGTCGAGATCAGCATCGAAAGCCCGGTGGTCTGGGGTTCCTTCGTGTTTCCCGTCGCCAACGACATTACCCGTCGCAGCCTGATAGACCTGGCGCTGGACAACTTGACCGGCCTGCCGACCGGCCAGGCGAGCGTGCATTACAACGGCGGTCCGGCACCGCAATGGCTGTCCTTCAACTACCTCAAGAACATCATCGAGGCGCTGGACATCGGCAAGCACTATCCGGCCCTGATCAAACAGAAACTGCTGACGGACCCCGTACAGTCCAAAGCGCGACAAAGGCTCTACGCCAATCAGTTACGGGTGCAGTTACCGTTGATGGCCTTGCAGTTGAAGATCCAGCACAAGAACGGCTTCGACGACCTCGGTTACCGCTACGTCGCCGCCGTCATGCAGGACCACCCCCATGATCGCCAAGTGGACGGACAGGAGATCTACATTCGTCCACTGGCCTTCGTCCCGACCTTGCGCACCACGCCAGGGCAGGATGTGGTGACCAACATGTTCGTCATTGGTCCCAAGGATCACACGGCCGGACCCTGCGTACTGTATCGGCCGTTGCTCGAACCGATACTGGCCCAGTACGCCTCACGACAAAACCTCATCTATGCCATCAAGCACCAGCCTGAGCTGCGTGAGTCGGTGCTTGCGTGGCTGCCCGAGCAAGCGCGCTTCAATTACGCGCAGTACGTGTTCCCGGGCAAGCTGCCCTCGCCGTGGACAGTCGCACAGGCGCTGGTCGAGCCAGAGACGCTGCTGCAAATGAGCGGCCCCCTGGCCTTGAGCGATGAAACACTGGGCAATGACATCCTGGCGACGCTGTTCATGGCGAACGCCAACGCGATGGTCGAACTGGCGACGCGCCAGTCGGTATCCAACATGCAAAAACGCTGGGACACCTTGCGCCAGGCCGGTTGGCGGATCTTCAACGCAGCCTTGCCGTTTTTCGGGCGCACAGTGGGTATGGCCGCCTGGATCTGGCAGATCATGGACGATTTGCAGGAGGTCACAGAGGATGCGCAGACCGACTACCAGGCGACGTCCTGGGCGGCAGAGGCCGATCTGCTGCTCAACCTGGGTATGGCGCTGGTGCTGCATGTCGCGCTGCGCCATCCGCCCACAGACGTCCAGCGTTCAAAACCCAGTGCCGAGCCCCCGCCTGTCTTGACCGATAAACCTGAAAAGCCGCCACGCCCCAGGCCGACCATCAGCGTCAGCCGCCAGCCGGACCTGCCTGACAGCGAGCGTGCGCCCACACACGTGGGCCGACTGAATATCAGCGGCGCCATAAACCGCACGCCCAGTAGCCTTGCGGCGACCCTGGACAGCTTCAAGATCGACAAACCTGCCGGGCTGGGTGCGCAAACCAAAACACCCGGGCCCCACTTGCACCTGTATCCACTGACAGGCAAGTGGTACGCGCCCGTGGCGCAACGGTGGTTTGAAGTGCGCCTGGATGACAACGACGCCGTGGTGATCGTCGACCCGCTCAACCCCTCGCGCACAGGGCCGTTGCTGCTGAGCAACCTGGCCGGCCAATGGTTTGTCGACGTACGCCTGCGCTTGCGCGGCGGCGGCTTCAGGAATCGGCGGCGGGCAGCCCAGGCCCAGACACCTTCACGTATCCAAACGTTGAGAAACCAGATCACGCAATTCAACACCGACGAGAATCGCCAGCAGCAGAGCATGTACGACGCCTACGTCGCCCTGGGCACCGACGCAGCCCCCTCTACCGAAGAACGCCGCCAAGCCTATGGCCGCCAGGTCGATAACCGGCTGGCGGAGTACGAAGTACCGATCCGACAGCTCAGGGCCCTGGAGATTATCGACACGGTGCCCGACTACCAGCGCGAGATGATCAGCTACCTGAACAAGCAAATCCTGCTGACCCGTTCGGTCATCGACAACCGCCTGCCGTCGTTTCGCAACTTGCTGACGACCACCCTGGAGAGCCTTGAGCAGACGGCCTTGGACGACCCACAAGCCCAGGCTGCCAGCGCCCTCGTCATGTCAGATAGAACGCTGGAGCTGATTCAGCGCCTGGAATACGTGGACTCCCGCTTCAAGGAACTGGAAGGCCTGGGGCCGGAGGGGGCCGCCATCATCCAGGCCACAATGGGGCTTTTACCGGGCATTACACTTCCCGACCTCAAGGCCTATCGCATCAGCCTGGCGCGCTATCTGTGTGTCGGGCCGGGAAGCGACGAGGCCTTTACCAATGCCCGCAGCCAGTTAAATGAGATAGTCGAGGGGATCGATGTTCACCTGCAAAGCTTGCTGGAGATCCTGGGCACCGAAGCCGACAGCACGCTGGATGAGCGTATCGACGCCCTCAACAGTCTGCTTGAGCAGTTTGCCATTAGCGACCAACGGATGCTCGACCTGCACGCCGAGCAGCCGCAGCAGGTCATGCGCGAACCCTTGGAGAGCCTGCGCCAGCAACTCGATGAGTTCAGTAAGCGTGCAGCCCATAACCTGGCGCAGCTGCTGAAAGAAAGAAAAGCCCTGGAGCCCAAACCCGGTAGCTCGAAAGCAGCACAAACACCCAGACGGAAAATCATCAAGACCCGCTTCAACAGTGTGGTGGTGGGCGAGCCCCGGCAAACTGACAGCACGCTGGTGGATGTCAAGGCCCCGTTGACCGGCCGAGTAATCGCCACGTTCCACGAAAAAACGCCAGGGGTCTGGGTCGAACGTCAGCGCTCCGAACCCCGGGCACCACAGTCCGCCGACCTGGAGACCAGCATCACCGCCGGCCGGGACGTGCTCAGAGAAGAACCGGCCGCCACCTTGCGCACCCTGGGGCACTCCAAAAAACCAGGACGCATTCCGGTGGAAATCGAAGAGATGTTCCACCAGTACGCCGCTCGCCTGGAGCGCGCCGTGGCGACCATTGAAGCGGCCCTGACCCGCCTCAACCTCACGGAAAGTGATCGTCCTTCCGCCGCCACTCTCAATCAACAACTCAGCGTAGCCGCAGAAAGGCTCTATGAATTGGGCACCCAAACACGGGTCGGCATGACCAAGCAACAGGCGCCGACCGCCGCCCGCGTGGAGTGGCTGCACGGCCTGGGCCAGGTGAAAATCACCAAGGTGGTGAGCCGCCGTCGTCTCAAGGGACCGGGCAAAAACTACTTGGATGAATACGAGGTGCGCGACCACCAGACTCATCAGGTGTTGTGGTACGCCCACTTTCACTACCGTTCGCCAGAAGCGGCCGTCGAGGACTATGTGGCCGGGCACCTCAAGACCCGCGAACAACAGAAGCTTGGGAGCCTCTTTCGGCACACGAGCTTGAGCGAGCGGGAGGAAATCGCGATTTATCGCAGTGAAATCAGCCTGCCCTTGGCGAAGAAACTATTTTTTGCCCACTGATTCTCAGCCGGTCCGCCAGGCCTGACGCAAGCGCGCCAGCGCCAGGGCGATTGCCGGCTCTGGCACCGCGGCAAACCCCAGCACCAGGCCGGCGCGCTGATCCGCCGGCTGGGTGGATTGGGCCAGCCAGTAACTGCTCAAACCATTGACCTCGACATCCACGGCGCGGGCCTGTTCAAGCAGTTGCTGCTCGCGGGCCAGGCTGTTCACACGCACCGTCAGATGCAGCCCCGCCGCGACGCTGGGCAGCTCACCAACCCCCGGCAGCCCGCTCGGCCAACCGGCCAACAAGGCGTTGCGCCGGCTCAACGCCGCTCGCCGCATTCGGCGGATGTGCCGCTGGAAGTGCCCGGTCGCCATGAATTCGGCCATGACCGCCTGGGTACTGACTTCCGAGTGGCGCATGTCCACCGCACGACGCCGGGAAAATGCGTGCACCAGGCCCATCGGCAATACCAGATAACCCAGGCGCAAGGCCGGGAACGCCACTTTGCCGAAGGTACCGACATAGAGCACGCGCCCACTGCGGTCCAGTGCGGCCAGGGGCGCCAGCGGTGCGCCGCTGTAGCGGTACTCACCGTCGTAGTCGTCCTCCACGATCCAGCCGCCGGTGCGCTCGGCCCAGGCCAGCAGTTCCAGGCGCCGCGCCAGGCTCATCACCACGCCCAGCGGGTATTGATGCGAGGGTGTGACGTAGGCCAGGCGGCAATCTTTCAGGCTGCTCAGGACTTGGCAATCGATGCCTTCGCTGTCCACCGGCACGCCATGCAGCCGCCCACCGGCCAAGGCGAATGCGTGACCGGCGGCGCGATAGCCTGGGTTTTCCACCGCCACGCCGTCGCCGGGCTCCACCAGCAGCTGTGCACAAAGGCTGATTGCCTGCTGTGCGCCACTGGTGATCACTATTTGTTCAGCCGAGCATTGCATGCCGCGAGAACTGCGCAGGTAAGCCGCGATCAGCCCGCGCAGGCGTACGTCACCTGCCGGGTCGCCGTAGCACAACTGTTCCAGATCCGGCTTGCGCCAGAACGCCCCATTCAGCTTGGCCCACACCTCAAACGGGAACAGATCGAAGGCGGGCACCCCCACGCGAAAGGCCTTGGGCGGACCAGTCGGCGGTTGAGGCAAATGGTTATTTTCCAGACGGTCCAGGGCCGGCCTGTGGATAACTTCGTCATCGAGGTCCAAGGGCAAATTCGCCCATTTTGTGGATAAGGCTGGGGATAAGCCTGTTGATAACCCTGTGGATGGTTTTGTGGATAGTTTTTTCGGGGTGGGCAGTTGGGCGACATAAGTGCCATCGCCCACCCGGCCTTCAATAAACCCCTCGGCGTACAGTTGATCGTAGGCGCGCACCACGCTGTTACGGGAAATCGCCAGGGCCGCCGCCAAGTCACGGCTGGCGGGCAGGCGCGTACCGCTGACCAGGCGGCCATCCAGCACTCGCTGGCGCAAGGCTTCATAGAGTTGGCGTGTCAGGCCCTGGCGCCGATCCAACTCAATGCCGGCAGGGTTGAACGACAGCGGCGGCTCTATGGAACGCATCGAATTGGACCTATTAAATTGACGATAGATGGCTCTTACAACGAACCATTAGCCTGCCTAGGATGCAGGCATTCGCCAAGGAAAATATTCATGTACACACCTCGCGCCTTTGCCATCGACGACTTGCCCGACATCCAGCAACTGATCCAGCACACACGCCTGGCGCAGGTGGTGACCTTTGGCGAGCAAGGCCTGCAGGCCAGTCACTTGCCGCTGTTGCTCAACCCCGATGAAGGCCCCTACGGCACGCTCTATGGGCATCTGGCCAAGGCCAATCCGCAGTGGCGCGACTTGCAAAATGGCAGCGACGCGCTGGTGATCTTTGCAGGCGCCGACGCCTACATCAGCCCGGCGTTCTACCCGGCCAAGGCCGAGCACGGCAAAGTGGTGCCGACCTGGAACTACATCGCCGTCCACGCTTACGGCAAAGCTGAAGTGTTCACCGACGCCGAGCGCCTGCTCACGCTGGTCAGCGCCCTGACCGAGCGTCACGAAACCGGCCGCGCCCAACCCTGGGCCGTCAGTGACGCCCCGGCCGACTACATTGACGGCATGCTCAAGGCCATCGTCGGCTTCGCCCTGCCGATCGAGCGGGTGATCGGCAAACGCAAACTCAGCCAGAACCGCAGCGCGGCGGATATGGCCGGCGTCCGCGAAGGCCTGGCCGCCAGCCCCGACGTGCGCGACCAGACACTTGCGCGCTGTATTCCCCAAGGAGTTCCAGAATGAGCCAGATCGACATCCGCCCCGTCACCGCCGCCGACCACGCCGCGTGGCTGCCGCTGTGGCAGGCCTATTTGGCCTTCTACAACACCGAGCTGCCAGACGCAGTGAGCCAGAGCACCTGGCAACGCCTGATTGATCCCCAGGAACCGACCTACTCAGCCCTGGCCTGGCAGGACGGCAAGGCAGTGGGCATGGTTAACTTCATCTACCACCGCTCCAACTGGAGCATCGAGAACTCCTGCTACCTGCAGGACTTGTTGGTGGACCCGAGCCAACGCGGCACCGGCGTGGGTCGCAAACTGATCGAATTCGTCTACACCACAGCCAAAGCGGACGGCTGCTGCAAGGTCCATTGGCTGACACACGAGACCAACGCCACGGCGATCCAACTCTACGAACGCATCGCCGAACGCCCTGGTTTCATTCAATTTCGCAAAGGTCTTTAAGGAGCGCAGCATGTCCACTTCCCCCGCCGACTGGAAAGGCGTCCCGGCACCCAGCACCCTACTGCTTGAAGGGCGCTTTATCCGCCTGGAAAAACTCGACCCTGCACGCCACGCCGACCAACTGTGGCAAGCCCTTGAGGGTCCCGGCGCCGACCCCAAGTTGTGGGACTACTTGCCTTACGGTCCATTTGCGGATCGCGCCGCGTTCGATGCCTGGCTGAACAACCACGCCGCCCATAACGACCCGTACTTTTTCAGCGTGATCGACCGCGCCAGCGGCGAGGTGCAGGGCATCCTCAGCCTGATGTCCATCGTCCCGGCGCAGGGCCGTATCGAAATCGGCCACGTCACGTTCGGCGCGCCAATGCAGCGCTCGCCCAAAAGCACCGAAGCCGTTTACCTGCTGGCCAAGTACGCGTTCGACCAGGGCTACCGCCGCCTGGAATGGAAGTGCAACAACGGCAATGCCCGCTCCAAATACGCGGCCGAGCGGTTGGGGTTCAGTTTTGAGGGGGTGTTCCGCCAGCACATGGTGGTCAAGGGGCAGAACCGCGATACCGCGTGGTATTCGATTCTGGATGGGGAGTGGCCGACGGTGGGCGCAGGGTTTGAGGCGTGGTTGTCGGAGGCAAACCAGGCGGGTTCGGGTCAGCTCAAGACACTGACCGAGTGCCGAGCCTGATCTTCCAAACAACACAGGACAAACTGTGGGCTGGCTTGCCTGCGAAGGCGGTGGATCAGTTGCAGATGCATTCACTGACACACCGCCTTCGCGAGCAAGCCCGCTCCCCCAGTTTCATCTGCGTGGAATCAGTTAGCTAATCCCTGGGCCAGCACCGCAATATGCTCCGGCCCGATCCCGCAGCAACCGCCCAGGTGGCTGGCACCGCGCTTCTTCCAGTCCGCGGCCCAATGCAGGTAGCCCGGCGGGTCGAGGTCGTCGCGCAATGGGTCCAGGCCATCGTTGGCCGTGGCTTCCTTGGGTTGCGGCGGGAAGGCATTGGCGTAGGCGCCGATCTGGATCGCCACGCCAAGGCGCTCGAAGGTCTGGCGCGCCGCGTCGATGGCTGCGCCGATCACTTCCGGCTGGCTGCAGTTGAACAACAACACTTGCACACCCAACTGCGCCGCCGCTTCGGCCGCGTCCGCCACTGGCTCGCCGGAGCGTAGGCGCGGGACGTCGTCGGTGTCTTCGTCTTTTAAGGTAAACGACAGCCAGAACGGCTTGCCATCCTGAGGCAGGCCGGCATGAATCGCCCGCGCCTCGACGATAGAACTCTGGGTTTCCGCCAGCCACAGGTCGACGTGGGGCGCGAGACCCTGCACCAAAGGCGTGAGTAACTCAGACACGCGCTGGGCTTCAAACAAGTCCGGGCGATAGGAGCCAAACAGCGGCGGCAGCGAACCGGCCACCCGCACGTTTTTGCCCGAGGCCGTCACCGCACGACGCGCCAACTCACCGGCCAACGCCGCCAGGGCTTGGCCTTCAGCCGCAAACCGCGCTTCGCCGATATGAAACGGCACCACCGCGTAGCTGTTGCTGGTGATCACGTCGGCACCGCTGTCGATATAGGCCGCATGCACCGCCTCCACCGCATGCGGCGCTTCGCTCAAGGCCAACGCCGACCACTCCGGCTGGCGGAACGGCGCGCCACGGCGTTGCAGTTCACGGCCCATGCCACCATCGAGGATTACTGTTTTTGCGCCCATATGCTTTTTACTCATAAGCTTATGAAAATAACTCACTATGAGAGTCGTTCTTATAACTATTTAATACGTTCAATTCGGTTCATACCAACTCTTTTTTCTAAAGGTGTCCTTCGTGAAACTTAAACCCCTGCTGGCCCTGGGCCTGATCACACTGGCTGCCGCTACCCAGGCCTTCGGCGGTACGACCCTGGACCGCATCGAGCAGAAAAAAGAGCTGGTGGGCGTGCTGATGGAAAGCTATCCACCGTTCTCGTTCCTCAATGACCAGAACCAACTCGACGGCTTCGACGTCGATGTGGCCAAGGCCGTGGCACAAAAGTTGGGTGTAAAGCTGCGCCTGGAAACGCCGTCCTGGGACGTGATCGCCGCCGGCCGCTGGAGCGGGCGCTACGACATCTGCATCTGCTCGATGACCCCGAGCAAGGCCCGCGCCGAAGTGTTTGATTTCCCGGTGGAGTACTACGCCTCCCCGGCCGTGATCGTGGTCAATGCCAAGGATGACCGCATCCACGCCGCCAAGGATTTGACCGGCAAGAAAGTCGGCCTCACCAGCGCCTCCAGCTATGAAAGCTACCTGAACAAGAACCTGGTGATCGAAGGCGCCGAAGACACGCAGTTGCAGTACCCGTTCGAGGACGTGCAGATCGCCCCGTACGACACCGATAACGTTGCCTTCCAGGACCTCGGCCTGGGTGCCGGCGTGCGCCTGGATGCGATCCTCACCAACCTGGTCACCGCCCAACCGCGCCTGACCCAGGACAAGCGCTTCAAACTGGCTGGCGAACCGCTGTACTCGGAGCCCAACTCAGTGGCCATCGAAAAAGGCGACGCCGCGTGGGACAGCAAAGTGCGTGAGGTGTTTGCCCAGCTCAAGCAGGACGGCACCTTGAGCAAGCTGTCGCAAAAATGGATCGGCGCTGATATCAGCCGATGAGTTTTCGCACACGGCTTTACCTGACCTGGGCGGCGCTGTTCGCCCTGTTTGCCAGCTTCTTCCTCAGCTTTGACCTGAAGTTCTCGATCATCCTCGACAAGCTGCCGAACCTGGTCGGCCTGCATCTGGCGCCCAATGGGTTCCTGCAGGGCGCGGCGTTGACGCTGTTCCTGTGCCTGTGTTCGATTCTGGTGTCGTCGGCGCTGGGCTTCGTCACGGCGCTGGGGCGCCTGTCCCGCAGTGCGGTAGCGTTCGGCATCGCGACGTTCTACGCCTCATTTTTTCGCGGTACGCCGCTGCTGATCCAAATCCTGCTGATCTACCTGGGCCTGCCGCAACTGGGCGTGGTGCCTGGCGCGATCACGGCCGGGATCATCGCGCTGTCGCTGAACTATGGCGCCTACCTGAGCGAAATCTTCCGCGCCGGCATCCTCGGCGTGCCCCACGGCCAACGCGAAGCCGCCCTCGCGCTGGGCATGCGCGACAACGCGATCTTTTGGCACGTCACCCTGCCCCAAGCCATGCGCACCATTGTTCCGCCGGCCACCAACCAGTTCATCTCGATGCTCAAGGACTCGTCCCTGATCTCGGTGATGGGCGTGTGGGAAGTGATGTTCCTGGCGCAATCCTATGGCCGTTCGAGCTATCGCTACATCGAGATGCTCACCACCGCCGCGATCATCTATTGGGTGATGTCCCTTGGGCTGGAGCTGATCCAGGCGCGGATGGAGCGTCACTATGGCAAGGGGTATGTCCGGCGCGGGTAAACCGCCGCCATCCGCCCTATCGCTCAGCGTTTCAAATCGCAGCAGACGAGAGACATCTCCCGCAAACCAGCGGCTACGGGCCTGACATTTATCCTGCCTGCGCCTCGCTAAATTCCCCGCCTCATATATCAAGAGGTGGGTTTACATGCGGTTCTTACAGAAACAACTCGCGCTGGCCATGACCCTGGTGCTGGGGGCCGTCGGCGCTCAAAACGCACAGGCACGGGGCGACATGGAGCCAGACAGCGAATGGCTCGACCAGCTCGTGGCAGGCAACGAAAAAGGTTATCCAGAACCCGCCACTCCCGCGCCTGAAGACGTCTACTTCGCCGACCACGCCACCAGTCGAAACGGCCTGAGTGTCGCCCGCATGCTGGACTCTGCAGTCGATGACCTGCTGGCGTCAGACGAACTGGACGATTGGACAAAATACGAACTGGAGGATTACCTCCAGTACTTGGGCAGCCTGGAGCCGGGCCGGCTAGGTGCGGTGCTGGAACAAGTGGCCGGCAGCCAAAACGCCAATCTGGGCACCGCCACCCAAAACAGCATGAAACAGCTGAATGCCAGCCTGCATTCGGCAATACGCCAGCTGGATAACGATACCGGCGAGACGGGCCGCGTTTGGGTCCAGGGCCTGGGCAACAGCGGCAGGCTCGATGGGCAACACGGCAGCGCCGGTTTGAAACAACGCAGCCAAGGTCTGTTGCTGGGGGCCGACTGGTCAATCGATCCGGCGTGGCGGATCGGCGTGGTGGGTGGCAAGTCTGGCAGTGACCTGAGCGCCAAGCGTTTCAAGGGCGAATTGGACAGCTGGCACATGGGCGCCTATGCGGTGCGCCAGGACGGGCCGCTGGCGTTGCGCCTGGGTGCGCTTTACAGCAGTCATGCCGGTCGAAACAAACGCGCCGTCGACTTTGACTTCATCGATTATCGCGAGCACCTCACGGGCAAGTACAAAGCCCAGAGCCAAAACGCGTTCGCCGAAATGGGCTACCAGTTGGACACGGGCGGCTTGCGCGTCGAGCCCTTTGCCGGTTTGGGTTTCCAGCGTTACCAGCGCGACCGGTTCCAGGAGAAAGGTGGCTACAGTGCCCTGAACGTCGGAACACAAACCCAGCAAAACCTCAGCAGCACCTTCGGCCTGCGCCTGGCCCGCGACTTCAGGCTGGACAACCAGATGGCCCTCAAACCGCACCTGAGCACCCATTGGAAACACCTGTATGGCAACGTCGACAGCCGTGTGCGCCAGTCCTTCGCCGGGGAAAGACGCCAAGACTTCAGCAGCGACTTCACCATCGACGGCACCTCCCTGGACCGCAACAGTCTGGCGATGCGTACTGGCCTGGACGTGGCGCTGTCAGCCGAACATAGCGTGGGCCTCACCTATTCCGCCGAGTTCGGCAGCAACAGCCGCAACCAGGGGCTGATGGGCCAGTGGGCGATGACGTTCTAAGGCGCACAATCGCCTGAGCATCAGGCAAAAAAAAGGGGGGCACATGCCCCCCCGAGGATTAAACGGTAGTGTCGAAGGCTGTATCAGCCTTCGATTTCAATCAGGATTTCGCCGGGGTTCACCCGGTCGCCCTTGGCCACATGAACGGCGGTTACCTTGCCGGCAATCGATGCCTGCACTTCGGTTTCCATCTTCATGGCTTCGGTGATCAACACAGCCTGACCGGCCTTGACCACGTCGCCTTCCTTGACCAGCACGTCGACGATATTACCCGGCATCGCCGTGCTGACATGGCCCGGCTCGCTGGCCTGCTTGCGCTTGCTGCTGCCGCCGCCGACAAATTCGTTGAGCGGTTCGAACACCACTTCTTCCGGCATGCCGTCGATGGACAGGTAGAAGTGACGCTTGCCTTCGGCTTTCACGCCGACACCGGTGATGTCCACGCGGTAGCTTTCGCCGTGCACATCAATGACGAACTCGGTCGGTACACCTTCACCACCGGCACGGGCTACGCCGCCGGCTTCAGGGATTGGCAACAGCACTTCGGGAGCCAAGGTGCCGGCATCGCGCTCTTCGAGGAACTTGCGGCCGATGTCCGGGAACATCGCGTAGGTCAGCACGTCTTCTTCGGACTTGGCCAACGCGCCGATTTCGCCACGCAGCTTGGTCATTTCCGGCTTGAGCAGGTCGGCCGGACGCACGTCGATCACTTCTTCGCTGCCGATGGCCTGGCGACGCAACTTCTCGTTCACGGTGCCCGGCGCTTTGCCGTAGCCGCCTTGCAGGTAGAGCTTCACTTCGTTGGTGATGGTCTTGTAGCGCTCGCCGGCCAGCACGTTGAAGAACGCCTGGGTGCCGACGATCTGCGACGTTGGCGTCACCAGCGGCGGGAAGCCGAGGTCTTCACGCACCCGCGGGATTTCGGCCAGCACTTCACTCATACGGTTGAGGGCGCCCTGCTCTTTCAACTGGTTGGCCAGGTTGGAAATCATCCCGCCCGGCACCTGGTTGACTTGCACGCGGGTGTCGACGGCGGTGAATTCGCTTTCAAACTGGTGGTACTTCTTGCGCACGGCATAGAAGTACAGGCCGATCTCTTGCAGCAGTTCCAGGCTCAGGCCGGTGTCGAATTCGCTGCCTTTAAGGGCGGCGACCATCGACTCGGTGCCTGGGTGGCTGGTGCCCCAGGCGAAGCTGGAGATGGCCGTGTCGATATGGTCGGCACCATTTTCGATAGCCTTGAGTTGGCACATCGCAGCCAGGCCGGCGGTGTCGTGGGAATGGATGAAGATCGGCAGGTTCTGCTCGGCCTTCAGCGCCTTGACCAGTTCGCCGGTGGCGTACGGCGTCAGCAGGCCGGCCATGTCCTTGATCGCGATCGAGTCGCACCCCATGGACTCCAGCTGCTTGGCCTGGGCCACAAACGCATCGATGGTGTGCACCGGGCTGGTGGTGTAGGCGATGGTGCCCTGGGCGTGTTTGCCGGCGGCTTTCACCGCTTCGATGGCCACGCGCAGGTTACGTACGTCGTTCATCGCATCGAAGATGCGGAACACGTCGATGCCATTCACCGCCGCCTTGGCCACGAAGGCTTTGACCACGTCGTCGCTGTAATGGCGGTAGCCCAGCAGGTTCTGGCCACGCAGCAGCATTTGCAGGCGGGTGTTAGGCAACGCGGCGCGCAGTTTGCGCAGGCGCTCCCATGGGTCTTCTTTCAGAAAACGTACGCAGGCGTCGAAGGTCGCGCCGCCCCAGACTTCCAGGGACCAGTAGCCGACTTTGTCGAGCTTGTCGCAGATCGGCAGCATGTCGTCGGTGCGCATGCGGGTCGCCAGCAACGATTGGTGGGCGTCGCGCAGGATGGTGTCGGTGACAAAGATTTTCTTGGACATTGTTGTATTCCTCACAGGCCTGCGTGGGCGGCGATGGCGGCGGCGATGGCCAGGGCCAGCTCTTCGGGTTTGCGCTTGATCGAGTAGTTGGTCAGCTCAGGGTGGCTTTCCACAAAGCTTGTA
>Ga0308161_1002312_pt1 | contig 20522 bp, 29 predicted proteins | sample PhyFR2_FD_201034 | JGI IMG/M metagenome (GOLD analysis project Ga0308161, IMG submission 201034) | Phyllosphere microbial communities from UC Gill Tract Community Farm, Albany, California, United States - DLSLF.R2 | ecosystem: Host-associated > Plants > Phyllosphere > Unclassified | place: USA...
GGCGGTGTCAGTACACTTCGCTGCAGAAGTTTAGCCAGCTGCAAGTCGGTCTGTACTTTCTCCTCCCAGGCTTTACGAGCGTCCATTTCTTTTTTGAGCTTTAGTGCGGATTGTACACGGGTTAACAGCTCATAGTCAGGTCCGCCTTTTTCGATAAAATCCATTCCCCCTGCACTGAAGGCTTCACGGAAATGAACACGATCCGCTGTAAGGAAAATGATCGGCAGATCCTGGTAAACAGCCAAACTTTTGATCATTGTGCAGGCTTCGATTCCATCAATATCCGGCATAACAATATCCAGCAGAATCAGGTCAACCGAAGCGGGCTTGCGTGGTGGCTGTCCATTATGAATCCCGAGAATGGTGTAGGCTTCCTGCGCCGAATAGGCCGACTGGATGTCTTCGTATCCTGCTGTCTGAAGTACATTTGTCAGATAAGCGATATTCAACCGGGAATCGTCTACAACCAGTATGCCGCTCATAAGACCGCTCCCTTAAAGTCAGTATATTTATTCATCGTCATAAAGTGGCTGTTATGTAATATAAAGTATAAAAAAGGCTACAGCAGAATATGGTATTCTGCTGCAGCCTTTTTGTTTTATGAATTTTGTGAATCGTATTTTAGAGCAGTGAATAATTACACATTCTAGGTATATAATTTCATATTTATTTTTTAATCAATGCCCATACTCCATAAGGATTATAAAATAAATCATCTTTTTCAAAACATCCATGTTCGCTATGCTTGAGTACGAAATTAGAACAATCTTTATTGATACTAAATGTATCATTAGTATTAATAAAGATTGTTCTAAGATAGTATACAAACCAAAATATTGCATAATAGATTGAGTTTCTATTCCCTGCAAATTCAAACGCTTCAGCCATTTCATTATCACAAGTTTCAAAACGTAGTTTATAAAAATCATTATTTTCTTCCGAACAAATATTAATTTATATTTCTTATCTTTTACGAGGATCTCTTTAATATCTTTAAAATAATTCCATATCTCAGGGAGCAGATGACGATCAATGAAGTTTTCATTCTTTTTCTCCAATTTCCTCATATAGTTTTTTCAAAAATTCGTGGACGGGGATACTAAAATGAGCAGGATTATCTTGTTCTATTGAGTAAAGTATATCTGCAAGTTGAAGTTTAACTTTCTTATCTTGATTCCCAACCAGATCAATCAGTTTAGCTTTATAGTCTGAACTATTAAGAATACGTTTTACAAGTATTTCTATCCAATAAACTGAATGTATAGGCATATCAAATAAAAAATTCAGTAAAGATTTTAAATATTCTTCCGCTTCAAAAGATTCTACAAAGTGCACTAATCCAAACATTACTCCTTCTTCATCTGTATTTTCATCAAAAACTTTAAATAGATTTTTTAATTTAATATTTTGTTCATTATCTAATATTTCTAATAATTCATCAAACTCTTCACATTCTTCTTGAGTTTTTAATAGTCTTATTTCATACAAACGGTTTATATGAATATCGTTTTGCAAAATAAATACCTCCACATAGACAATTAAAATCCGTAGTGATTTTTATATTATTCTACTTACTTATATAGAATTATAAAAAAATTACCCTTTTTTGGGTTTTTGCAGCTCTTTGGAATAATACATCTCCTTAGATATCATATTTCTTCCATAAGTTTTAGTCTTTCTGTGTCCTGCTCCTGTTTTGCCAAGATCTCATTCACGGAAGAGAATTTAGTTGAAAATCAACTAGCTATTCTCATAATGATATAACCTTTCTGTAACAATAACTTTTGTGGTAAGAAGTAATTCGGTCACTGATTGCAGAAATATGTAGTTCATAATAAATAGAGTACGGTTCAGATATATCCAAACTGTACCTATTTACAAATTCAGCGTTTACTTATACTTTTGAAAAATAATTATTTATAGTTTCTTTTGATAATACCGACTAGTATGCGAAATAATAATCAGGTAGCAATTTTAAAATTTGCACTTTCAAAATTATAATCTAGTAAAGAAGTATTCATAAAAATTGATGCTTCAAAATTAGATCTTACAGCAGACATTCCATCTGCCATCATTTCAGAAAAATCGGCATAAGAACACTCAGCTTCATTTAACTTTAAACTCTTGATGACTTGGTTTTCAATTTTGAACTCACTCATATAAGATATTTTTTTATAAGAAGGTTCCATTATTATACCTCTAAATTAGATTTTATATAATTTTCCCAGAGTTTATTAGCTTGGAAAGAAATAGTCCTCCGATTTTTTTGATTAAACTTAGGTATAGCAAATAATTCATTTTTTTCGAAAGAATTCATTGTCCGGGTCCAATTTTGAAGTAAATCATCCTTGCTAACTTTCCAGGGTTTTTCTGCAATATCAATACAAATTCCATCCCATTTTAATTTACTAACTATCACAGGCGTATTTTTTAGAATTTCTTGATCAATAAGAGCAAGAATGTCAGATCCAAAATACGTTCTTGTTGATAAACCTAGTGGTCCACTAACTCCTAGATTTACAGGTGCTGGCTGTGAACAGAAATTCATCCATCGCTGCAACTTTTCCATTTCTGTCTCCCAAGGGATAACCGAAGGCCAAAATATATGAGCTATACCATAACGTGGTTTAAGAATGTCAGCACATTGATCAGAAATTTCAAAAAAAGAGTGCCAGTATTCAACCGCAATTTTTTTGAAATCAAAGTCAAAGAAAGATCGGAAAGATAAATCTAAATTGAAACGTCCTGAATATTCTATGGGTGATTGATTACGATATAAATATATCTCTGAAATCCTAACATCTTCTGCAGACATTGTATTCAAAATATCATTACGATTATAAGCTGATCGCATTAATTCATTACTTCCCCAATGTGTTGGAGTAAATTTTTCATCCTGCTCAAATATATCTAAAAGATTGTTAAGTAAATCCATTTCTCTCAACTGTACAGAAGGAAACATTGTGATCGTAAATAAATTAGGTAACTGTGCTGAACTCAAAACATAACCTCCTTCAATAACTAATCAAGTTTATACCAATATCCTCTACCTGTTCCTTTATTATGTAAAATGTAAGCTACTAGCCCACTAAAGAGATTTATATTACTCTCTGCTGCTGCAGCAATATAATTAAGTTTAGACGACATTGGTATCGATATAAACTCCGTTCTATTTCAAAATTGTATACTACTTGTCGTACTTATCAATCATGAGCTGCTCAAATTCACTTGGTTTTAATTTTTCTTCTAGGAGCGCGCCTTCCCTATTCCATAATTTATACGTTACTGCGAACCCATACTTATATACTCCTACTGATTTTAAGTTTCCGTTCTCAAACCATGATATGGAATATCCAGAAATTACTGCTTTCTTCATTTGTTTATAATTTTCTAATGCTCCATTTTCAAAAAAACTTACACATTCCCCATCAGCTATACCATTCGCATAATAAGAGTAATACGCTATATTTCCATTTTTATACTTCTCGTAGATAAGTCCAGTTACGGCGGTTCCTCCTTCTTCTATTGGCTTGGTGTAGAGTTCTTCTCCAGATACTCCTGAATAACATATTTCACCAGTAAATTCGATTCCTTGACGTAATATCGTATCTATTTTCATTATTTGTGGCTTGATCATCATGTTAATCACCCTTTATAGAGCATTCAGCAAAATAGATTAGAAGAAAGCTATCATATAACTAGCATTTTAATATCCTTAATGCATAAATATTAACGCTCAAACTCTTCATTTGGAATATACACAATCAAATTCCCTTTGGGGTAACTTCCTTCCCAGCCACAAGGCCAGCCCCCTGCTTGGTAAACTTCAAAAAGATCTTCATAGAAGCTCTCATTTTGTCCATTTACCAATCTGCCTAAAGCACAATGGTACAAATCCGACTGCGCTTCTTCATTAATATCCCAAAATGCTAATGGAAAAAACGCTTCGTTATAATTCTCTTCATTAAAAAATATATTATAGAGCTTATTTTCTATTGTTATTAAACTTTGATTATAAGATATTTTGCTTAATATTTTAGAGATTTCGTTTGATTTAATATCTTGCCATCCTATATTTTCGGCTTTTGATGGCTGAGCCCATGCCAATTCTTTTGCTTTTTCAAAATCATGGATTACTGAAATACAAAAGTGTATCTTTGTAGGTTCATTGAATAAAAGATTATTACTAATAAAATCAACGACTCTCCTTACGAAGAGCATATTGTCTTCATATATCATTTACGTATCTCCTCTATCTGATGTCTACATTTATAAGTATTATTATGATCCGCTTTAGAAGGTGGATAGTTTTACCATTCAAAAATAAATTCTCTTTTAATTATTCTATTCACTCCATCTTACGAGTCTTTTGATTTGTAATTGAATCGCACTTGTATATTCCTTTTTATTTATTATTAACTTGCTGAATTTAAAACTGTTAAGCAGTATTCAAGATATCTTATTTAGCAAAATACTTATTTTTATTTTATATTGTTCAGGTTGTTTTTTAGAACGATTTTCCAGTATTTTGATCAGATTTTCTTTTTGAACGGTAGAAAGATCTATTAATGAATTTTCTAAAATTTTGAATAAAGGGTCAGAATCTAATATTATCTTATACATTCTTTGAATTGAATTATCTATTTGAGCGCTATTTCCAAGCGTTATTGCTAATACTTTTTGCATACTCTTCTCTTTGTTTTTCTCTACAATATTAAGAATCGTTTCAATCAAATCACCAAGAATAGCAGGTTCTTCTATTTCATCTGATACAAGCTTTGTAAGTTCTTCTGTATATTGATCCGATGCAGTTTTGTAAAACACATTTAGTATATCTTCTACTTTTTTAATATCATCTTCCTGCTCAAATTTTAAAGATTGTTTTAAAATATTTAATTTCGTATCTAATATTGTTTCGTCTTTTCTCATTGATTCCACCTGCTTTTGATTTCATATGTAAAGAGATTGGATTATTCCTATCTAAATTTTTTGTCCAAGTAATTTTTTGTGCCTCCTCAAAATTATAAATCACTTTTATTTGATCATTAAACTACCTGTTCTCCTGGAATAACTGTTCTGTTTTAATGTATACGATAACTTATTCTACCAAAGATGAATATTTACCATATTTCAATCGTTTCCTTTCTTTATTTTATTGTAATTATTTCATTACCCAGCCAATAAAACACAAATATCATCAAATGTTTCACTTGCCTTGATCTTCCATGCCATCTATGTGTTCATTGGATAATGACTTCTTTAATAGCTTCCAGCAACAAATATAAAGTTCCGCTTTATCATCTTGATTCAACACATTTACTTTTATATTCAGCTATTCTATCCCGAACAATAGTATACCCTGCATTTTCTTCACTAATTTCCCATATTTCTGCAATTTCTCCTGTTTCTTTGTACTGTATAGTGTTTATGAAAACATTTCTGATTACAATACTTTGTGATTTTAATTGACCATTTTTATAGAACTCTTTTGCTACTCCATCTATCGTGTTATGAGCAGTTTCATTCATTTCCTCTAATTCACCTGTAGGATAATAAACCTTTTCAATGCCAGTCTTAAAACCATTCTTTACCTCAAATTCCCAAATAAGTATCCCTTTATTGTAGTCTACAATAGTACCACTAAATGGTATCGTTGTATGCTCGTTTATATAAAAAATATGTTCGCCTGTTTGAATATCATCTTTCAAAAAAAGAGCTCTATAATTCATTTGTGTCATATCATCACCTCCTAATATCATCTATGTAAAGTGCATTCTTTATACTTTTTTCAAATGTGACTGCTTAAGTTTTTTGTTTACTCTATTACGCGGTTTTTGATTTATATATTTAAAATGTACTTATCTAATTTTATTTTACATAAAAAGCTCATACAAGCGTTTAAATAAAGTGTAACCGGTCTAATCATTATTCAATTTTTAGGATTTACACATAATTCTTTTAAAAAAGAATGGCTAATATTTGCAAATTGTTGCTCTACATCACCAACTATAAATCCACGTAGAGAATCATTTCTACTATCGATATAAAAGCTAATTCCTTCTTTAAAACCTATATAGTGATTGCGGTCACTAAACCATACTTTCTGAAATCCATATTTTCCCGAAAAATTATTAATCATATCAGAAACATTTAATACATTATTGTTTTTTAATGCTTCTTTAAACATCCTAGACGATCCAGCAAAAGTTATACATTCCTCGTAAGACAACTTTTCATATTTGCTAAAAGCGCATTGAAATAAAAACTTTTCAAAGTTATCCGCAAAATAACTTACAAATTGGCTGTCTTCATCAGTCATCACAATTTGCGGATTATCTATTTGGGTAAAATCGAATGATAATTGACCATCAAATAATTCCTTTTGGAAAAAATGTATATATTGACCACTTAAAGTCTCTGGTTGTTCCTCATGTATTCCCTCATACGATTCAATGATTTCAGAAACTGAAGCATAACCAGGAATTTGAGTATTTAGCAACCCGTTATCATTTACTCCCATATAATTAAGATAAATTTCGTATGCTTTTGGATAGTGATAATCATACTGATTCATTTGATTTAGATGTTTTAACGTATCTATATCTTCTTTTTTTGCTCCTTTTATTTCATTTATCCAGTTCTTATCAAATCTTGATATATAGTTTGACAATCGTTCATACAAATCTGTATATGTTCCTGCTAATGGAATACGGCTATTTTTTATCGACGCTGACATCGTTTATACAGTCCCCTTTACGTTTAGTGAATTGATCATGATATCGAATATATTCAAAATAAATTAGTTTCGTTTCCCCTCTTATTCTTGATAATCTTATATAGCTATATTCTTATTTGGTATCCGCTTATAAATTCCAATCATTGTTCAAGTCGTTAGTGCTTTATTGTTAAGCACATTATTAAAAGTAAAAAGTAACGGAATTTCAATATTTATGGGCATTTTTATATCGGCATAATTTCAGACTTTAAATTATTTTATAAAGATGGTTATTAATAACTTAATATTTCTTATCATTTACTTCATATTATTAAATTCCTATTTTTAAAGTGTAATATAATTCAATTTATTTCTTCAGCTGGCAAAGATACGCATAAAGTGTCCATTGCTTCATAAATATCATCACCGAATTTCATTAATAGATAACCAGTTTCTCCGCATATTTTTCCTGATTCAGATATAAACATCATCATATTATCATTTCTTGCCTGACCTATAGCAATTAATGCCTCCTCTACTCGCATTTCAATCTCTGCAAAATCATCCTTTTCATAATAGTCTCCATAAGCTTGCTCGGGGTCAATATAAAAAGAATCTTTATCGCCATTTCGACGTGTAAATTCACATCTTATTTTGTCAAATTCAAGAAGAGCATGGAGTGCACTAGAAAATACTACATATCCTTTCGACTCCAGAAAATTGATGGTAGATTCTAGATCAGTTTCTCTCTTAGGATACCATCCAGCTTCAGATAAAGTTTTTATAGAAGTTTCAGACATGTTTTTCATAAATCATCCTTTATTTAATAATTATAGGTTATTGCTAAAGTCTATAAAAGTTTGTTGGCAGTTTAAACAAGCAGCTTTACATTTGCTTTAGTCAGTAATAATGCTAATAAACACCTCTTCCATCTGAGTTCCAAAATGTAATAGTAAGTTAACTCACTATGTCTCAATAGCTATCCGAAATAACCCAGATTATTGATTAGAGTATAAAAAAATGATAAACAAATACCCGTTTAGAGTTAGCATTTGGCCATCATTTTGAGTAGTTGTATTCAATTAAAAATCAATATTAATTTTATTTTCTATGATCGTTCTAAAATTAGACGGATTTCGCATCATATTATTCCCATACGTACTTACAGCATCTTCATCTGCCATCATACTCATATAATTATCTCTAAACTCTTTTTGTACAGAAGCTTTCAAATGATCATAATATTTTTTAGCTGCTTCTTCTGCTAATTCACGTGAACCTTCATTCAGGACAAAATCAATATCAACAATGTAACCTAACGAAGGATAAAAGCCCTCTGCTACAACTTGTTTTACAAATTGATCTGGATTATTAATACAATTTTCTACAATCGGTATACAAGTCTCATCCAACCACTTCTTACATTCATAAATAGTCGAATGCTGTTGTTGTTCGTTAGCTATATTCCAATACAATTGACCTTCAGGTATCTTACATTGACGGGTATCGAGATGAAATATCTTTCTTTTTGAATTGGAATTGATGATCGCAAATTCACTATAGAATGCTACATTTTTGTCCGATATATTGTTCCAACTAGTATAAAAAAACACTTTGTAGGTATACTTTTTATCTTTTTTAGTCATCCAATGACTTGATTTAGAATATTTCCAACCTCGCTCTGAATAATTGCTTGCTATCAAGCCACATACCTTATCAAATACTTCGCTTGCTTTCATATTGCCACCTTCATTCTAAGCTTTATTAAGATGCATGAATTCTAAATTATATTGCTTTTAAAGCGTATATATGATGTTACGCATTACCATCCAATAAAATAATTTACTCTAAGTATAAAAACCGTTTGTGTTTATTATAGTCTGTTTTGAGTTTATACTTTCTCATCTAAATTTCAATTACACTACATTTTACAACTACTATAGCTTGACTGATAATCTTCATTAGCTTATCTAAAATGAAGTTATATATTTTTATAGTAAGCAATCAACTTACCTTCTTCTGGATATTCCCCCTCCCATCCACATGGAAACTCTCCTGATTTATAAACCTTAAAAATAATTTCATAAAAATTATTGGTCACTCCATAAACTGCACGATTAATAGCGCAATTTCTAAGATCTATGACTATATTTTCAAAAAAAACACTATATTCATTGGGAATGCTAGCTCTCAAATGGCTAGAAATAGTTTCTGTTAAATGCTCTATCCTTTCTAGCTTTGTTTCTTTATTCATTCTATAAAGTTTTCCCTTTATTTTCGACATTTCCTGTTGTCTAATATCTGACCAATTATACTCATCTTCACCATAGACTTTTTCTAAAGCAAATTCTTTTATCTTTTCATACTTATGAATAATTATAACTTCATCTGGCTTTTTAGCACCATTGGTGTTTTGTAAGTTTTTTGATAATTGAATCACTTCTTCTGTCAATAGTTCATTCTCGTCATTTTCCATAATTTGTTAAACCGCCTTCCTATAGATTAGATGTAGCTCCGCCGCTCCTATTCATATATACTCTCATTGTCTTCCGAAGCCAGATCAATCCCTCTTTCAAATTCATAATCCAGCATATAATTTACGATTTCCCAGCCTTTTCTCTACGATATTCTAATTATAGTAGATACACTGGAAATCTAATAAACATTTGAATTAAAAAGCAGTGCGACAATAATAAATGGACAGGAGTTTTAATCTACCACCATTATTATTGTTATTTTATAGTTTATAGAATTTTAAAATGTAAACATATTTTATCAATTTAATTCCTGTCTTAAGCATTTTCTCTACGAACAGTTAGTAATTCATACATATCCCCATCTTTATCAATATCTTTTGATGCTATAAGTTGTCGTTCTGGATTCCATTCTCTATAGCTCAATTCTATACCATATTCATATTCACCTAAAGATTGTAACTTGCCATCTTCAAACCAGATTTTACGAAAACTTTTAGTCTGACCATATTCCATTATCTCTTCAGACTTTAAATTTCCACTTTCATAAAATTGCCTGTACGGGCCGTGTTTAAAACCACTTTTATAATGACAGAAATAAACTATGTTCTTAGTGTCATACATTTCGTAAGCAATGCCTGTAAAGGGTTGTCCACCTTCATCCTCGGCATCATCTAAAACTTCATCACTTGTGGAAGAAAACCATAAATCTTCAAAATTAGTTCCATTTTTGATTATATAAGAAATAGTATACAGTGTATTCTCCATAATTGTGTTTTAAAACCTCCGGTATAAAATGTGCACTTGCGATATCAGACACAGCATTTTCTGCACTTCCAGTGTCATTTTTCCAGCAATAGATCCTCCAATACCCAGCGTCAGCTGGCTTTCTTCGTTACAACAATCGGTATTATAACAATATCGATTTTAGGTTATATGTGTTATTGATTGAATGAAAGATTCATTCTGGACTGGGTAGCTCACCACTATTTCGTTGCAATAACTAATCCACCTTCAAATCTAAAATATAATCTACTCTAGATTTATCAGAATCGCTTGTTTTCCTAATTTTATATTCTCCTTTATTATGAATTAACTCTTTACATATTTGAATGTTCTTAATCAGCATTTCAACATCATCTTTATCAATATGCCCTTCAAATTCAGTGTTTTCCAGATAACTATTCAGTTTAGAATATATAAAATCAGCAATTTCTTTGTATTTCAAACTCTCTATTGCAATAGAAACAATATATAGTGTTTTAGTAAACAAACTAATCGATACGATAACAGTTCTGTTGCAACACAGATAAAACTGTTGTCGATATTTATCACACTATCTTTTCTAAAATATATATTTATTATTATGTTATTGTCATATTAAAATAGTTTATTTTACAATGACATTCAACTTAAAATAGCAAAAAGTAAGATAACAAAAAACAGGTCAATCATGGTAGTAACTAACCATAACCGACCTGTTCGATGCAATGATATAGCGTTATTCAGGGTATAAATTAAAGCATTTGATATACGCACAAAAGAAATAGCCAAATCTTCATACTGGTATTACATAGGTTATAAGTGTTATTGGTTGAATAATGAGTTCATTCGTGACTGGATAGAGCCTTACATTTAATCCTCAGAATCGCCCGATGGTATATAAGCTATTATTTTACCATCAGGATACTTACCTTCCCATCCGCAAGGCCAACCGCCTGACTGATATATACGGAATAGTTTCTCATAGAAATTATTTGTCTTCCCATTAACTAAGCGGTCTATAGCACACATAAAGATGTCACCTTGTACCTCCTCAATAATATCAAGATATCCACTAGGAAAAAAATCTTTGGAGTAACTTTCTGCTGGATCAAATAACTCCTTTAATTCACGTTCAACTGAACGCAGGTCTTTCTCGTAGACTTTACCGATAATTCCACTATCTTCGGAGGACTTAATATACTCCCATAACGTATCTACGATATCTAACTCTTGTGTCCAAGCTATTTCCTGTGCTTGTTCAAAATTGTTAATAATCGAAAACTCATCTTTTAGTTGCTTATTCCCCTGAAATAATTGGTTTGATAGAATATAATTGATAACCTCTTCGACTAAAAATGAATATTCTCCGTATTTCACTTATTTATCCACCTTTCCCATACCGAGTCCTGCACTCATGCCGACCGATTTTCAGCCAATTTCGGAGAATTTCTTCTCTTGCATCATCTGACTGCGATATTAGACACAGTATTTTCCGCCCTCCAGTATCATTTTGCCAGCCATATAGATCCTCTACAATACTCAGCACCTAACACTGCTTCGGTGACAGATCCGATCACAGCATCCTTGCGCTCAGTGCGCTAATGTTTTGCAATTCAATTAGTACAATTGTCCATCAGATAATTAAATGCTTCATATACATTATTTCCTAATCTTTTCATATCTTGCGAACCAACACCATCATATATTTTACCACTTTTGGTCAACAATAAAGTTGCATATTCATCATAGGCTGATCCAATAACAATTAAATCTTCTTTAGCATTTAAAGCATAACTCCTAAAATATTCCGAATTAATCTTAGTACCTATTTGAGATAAGGGATCAATTTCTATATTATCTTCTAATCCCAAGCGATTAATATATTCTATATTTAATCTATAAAATTCTTCTATAAAAGCTTTTATAATAGGATATATGATAAACCCTTTTTCTTCTAGAAATCTCAAAACATCTGCAGTATCAGCTTTCCTACCAGGATACCAACCTGCTGCTTTTAATATACTGATTGTTTTCCAGAAAATTTGTCCATAAATCGATCTCCTTAATTTTAATTACATTATAGAACTGACTCACATATCTATTTTTTATTAGAATAATTATAAGTCACATTTTAAACCATTTTTTAGTTTGTAAATTAGTTGTGCTTAGTAGTATATATTCAGGACGTGTTCTTCAAAAATAGCCTTCACATCTTCAGGGTGGTCAAAGATGAAAGGTAAAATAGCTTCCAGCGACATACTTATTCTTTCCTTTCGTATCAGGTTTTTTATTCAAAAAGGGGGCCGTACTGATTAGGAATATACTCTGGATAGTTTTTTCGATAGAAATCATCAATCATGCGCAGCATAGGGTCCCACTCAGGATACGGCTCAGGATCTTCAAATGACATTTTGGCTTCAGGCGTATTCATCAGAAAATCTTCAAAAGAGTTGGGAACAGAAAGGTTCAGTTTTTTTCTGACATAGAGCAAGAAAAGAATTTCATACGGATAAAAGGCATATACATAATCGCCGAATTCGATAGAATTTCCTAATTCAGATGCCAATGTCGTGTGATAGTCAGATAATTTCGAAATCAAAACTGGAATTTCTTCAACATTATTTGTATTCCAATTTGCAAGCACTTCGTCATAAATATCAAGATTAGTTGGAATAAGCTCTACCTCTTGGCCTGCTTTTAAAAGCTTTTCTTTTATTACTTGATGAATATCTTTATTGCACCCCATTATATTTTCATTTCGATATTGTAGATATAAATTTAATAAATACCAACTATGCTTATAATGACTATTAACATCCAGTAAATGTTTACCTAAGTTTTTTTTGATAAAAGTTAATAATATTTTTTCTTCTTTTTCCCAACCAAACATCACAAAATGGATTAATGCTGTAATGACCTCTTTAAAATTATACTGTACATGCATATCAGGATAACGAGTTTCATAGATTTCTTGAGCTATACATTCATAAAATATTGTCATTTGCATATTTTTAAAAGAATTAGTGTTATATTTTTCTTGTATCAAAATATTAGCTTTCCACAAAGACATATTATAATCAAAAATACTATCTAGGCTATTTAGCAAAATATGATCTTTTTCTGTGTCATTTGTTTCAATAATACTTTTAACTTTATTTTCTCTTCGAATATATCTTTTTTGTTCATATTCCGGTGTAATTCCTTCACTAAAGTTTTTTTTGTATTTTTTATATGCTAGACTTAGCTTTTTTTCATTTATCATATGCATACTCCTCACTTTATTGTTCAATTCCTTTATTCCAATCTTTTACTTTTAATTCATCTATTCCAAACCCAACTTTAGTTTTACTAATATCTACTTCCACTCTTATATAATCAAATATCAATCCTGGATTCTCATCTTTTAAATCATCATATTTCTCTTTAAAATCAGCGTATCTTGTCTCTTTGCTCTTAAGCATATCTTCAAAATAATTCTTTCCTCCTAGCAAAAGTTGGGAACAGAAAGGTTTAGTTTTTTCTGACATGGAGCAAGAAAAGAATTTCATAAGGGTAAAACCCGTATAAAAAGTCTCTAAATTCACCCATTTCTCCAATTTCTCTAACCAGCAAAGTATGTCGTTCTACCATGTTATCAATCATTTTAGCGATATCTTCTTGAGATATCGTCTGCCAATACCTTAATACTTCATCATAAATATCTAACTTGTTTGGAATTTACTTCCCCTTACCTTTTTCTATTTCAAGTTTTTCTTTTACAGCTCTATAAACTTGGTGATCGCTTCCAAAAATAGTTTTGTTTCGATAACGCAAATACAATTCTAACAAGAACCATATGTATTCACTATCTTCATTAATATTTATTAAATGTTGTTCAAAATGCTTGTTAATAAATCCGAATAAAATTTGTTCCTCTTTTTCCCAACCAAATATAGTAAAGTGGACTAAAGCAGCGATGAGTCTATTAAAGGTATATATGGGCGCATTGTTGGATAACAAAGCAGATACCGTTCTTGTATCATGCATTCATAAAAAACTGTCATTTGCATAGTTTTAAACGCGTCTGTTTGTTAACCTTCTTGAATCAATATATTTTCTTTCCATAAAGCTGTATTATGATTGAAGACACTGCTTAAATTAAACAGCAAAATATGATCTTGTTCGGTATTATTTTGCTCAATAATCTCATTGCTTTCATTCTTGTCTTCAATATATTCTTTTCTTGTTTTCTCAGGTGTTGCTCCCTTTGAAAAGTTTTTAACATACTTTTTATAGGCCGTTTTTTTTCATTAATCATATTTCCCCTCTTTCCTCACTTACCCAATTTGAGTCTTCATCGTTAAACTTCCCTAACCAAATCGAAAATCATCTTTGTTTTTCTATTATGGTAGCCTCCTACTGAATTAAAACAATATACCTTGATGGTATAACCATCATGAGTTTTGAATTTCAAGTGAGCATTTTTAATCATCCTGACATAAATACTTTATTAGAAAACAAAAGCACTTGTTACCTATAAGGAAATCAAGTGCTTTTTCTATGCATAATAGGGATTCGTGCAATTTTATACTGCAAACATACTTTTCTAATTGGATAACTTTATTCAAAAAAATTATAGAATAATAGAGAAATGGTCAATTTTTTATTTGTAATTTCATTAGAACTTCTGTTCGCAAATCACTCTCAATATTCCCATTCTTATAATCATTTAACAAAGAATTTATTTTTTGAATATAACTATCTGAATTCTCAATACATCCTTCAAAACAATCCATAAAATGGTCTATTAATGCATCATCTACTAAAGCAATTGGTTCTGGATAATATTTGACGCCTTCTCTTTCAAATGCTTTTCTACTAGTATAAGCAACTGCATCAATAACACAGTTCCAAGCCATCACATCTGTTTCATTCTCTGACATCTCTTGAATTATTGTTATACCATTCTCCTCATTATCTAGTGATTCATAAAGGTTATCTCCTATATTTTCTTTATATTTTAGCCATTCCCAACATTTATATATACTTTCCTGAGCTAAAATTTGATCTTCCTTTTGAGAAAAAACCGACAAGACTTTCTCTGAAAGTCCAAGAAATAAGATCACTTTATCATCATCTATTAAATTACTAAAATCAGTATTTTCCATAATTAACCTCCAACTAGTCAACATACTTTCCATTTTCATTATTAGATTAAGCCTACCAGTTACTTTAGTGGCTTCATCAATTTCCGATGTACTGCGATTTTTAGATTAGGATATTTTAAATTTAATTGTTTTAACACACCAGGCGGAACTTTATCGTTCGCTAATTCTTGGTAACACTTTCTACATACACCTGAAGGATTTGATTGATGTAGTTTTTATGTTCCTGCTATATCTTCTGGTTTTATAGCTGCTTATTACTGCTGAGTCAAATTCATTCAGAACGCCTTCCTCTGCATGCCTAGTGAACAATGGGTGATTTCCTGGTACTTTAATATTGCTGTTTGGCACTACTTCATCTAAATCAGGCAATCCAGCTTCTTTCCGTACTTTGAGTGATCCTCCTTCAAAGATCAAATTTTCTAATCCTTTTACATCAGTCTTTCCAACTGCAACTGTTTCGGTTTCTGAAACATTCCATTTTCTTCTTAATGCATCTATATCAGTTTCACCAATATTAATTGTACTTTCTTTACCTGTACCCTTGGTAAACTTCTTGCAATGAATGGTTTTAGACAATCTGATATACGGATTATTTTCAAGTGCGTCAATCCTATAACGATTTACGTGACCTCTCCTACGTGCAGTTTTGATGATTTTTTCTTCACAAAAACGTTAATAGCCGATTTTACAGTGAATTCACTAAGGCCTAAATTACAAGCTATTGTTTCTTGGGAAGGAAAAGCTTCATCGTTTTCTCCTAAATGACTGATAATATCAAGCCATACATCCCGCTCATTCATGCTTAAGCCGTAGCACTTTCGAAGCATATGAGGATATAGAATATAGTAGTGATTTCGTTGAAATTGATCGTTAAAGTTATGTCATTCCATATCTATCGCCCATTCAATCAATCTTTCTTGAATACTTTCTGGCATTGGAACTACGTCCTTTCTGAAAGAATTCATCTACCCGCCATACATATAGCGGATAAAAAAGGCCACAACCCGAGCGGCTTGCTCGCATTGTGGCATTGTTGGTTGTATTTTGTGATCTTGAAGTCAGGTTTGTAAATGGGTTTAAACATCACCACATTTCTTCGTATTCTTCAACCTTAGTAGACCAGTACCCTTCGCTATTTCCCATTGCTTCGGGATCAATTTTCTCAAACTTTTTCCGCACCTCTTCTCCATACGTATTGCATTCTTCTACTTCTTTCAAATTATACTTTTTAGCTTCTTGAAAAAAAATCAGATGGAACAAGAAAAAGGTTTTTAAATCACGATTCAGAAGAACGATATCATTCTCTGATTCTTTTACTATCTTACCACTACCTAAATGCACATAAATTCCCTTACTCGTATAATCATGTGGTCGAAAAACACCTACTTGAATGTATTTTTCATCGGAAAATACACAAGTTTTAAATTCTTCTAGTTCAAAAAAAGTGAAACCTAGAAAATTGTACGGAACACCTACCTGACTCATAAAAAGGGCATCACTCTCTATAAAACCTTGCTTAATAAGATCGTCATAGTTGTATAACCGAAAATCATCGTAATATTTCTCAACATTTTCTATATTATATTCCATAGTCGCTCCCTCACTAATTAACCTAAATAGTTGTTTTAGTGCCTGCTTAAGTTTTTTGTTTCCTCTATTCCGTGATTTTGATCTCCATATTCAAAACTATAAGTCACTTCCGCATTCGGGTACTCTTTAGATAACAACTACCTACAGTTATGTACATCCAAGATACACGGCTCTCTCTCCAAATACAACCGTTTAACTTGGTCAGGGTTTATTCCCTCTTTTTTCATTATATTATCAAATATTTTCTCTGAATGTATGATCTTTTCAACTGTCTCTCCTCCTGTAACAATTTCTTCTCGTGTACTAACGATTTGATATCTCTTGACTACTCCGTTCACTTTAACTTCAGCTATTAATACATTCTGTCCACCTGTAATATTGTTGTCGATAAGAAATTGCTGAGCAGCCTTACTTAAATCATTACTTCCATATTCAACTTATTTAACATTAAGTACACCTTTACTTCCACTCGAGCCAGCTTCACCGTCCCCTCAGTAGATCCTGCCTCTGTATCAAGTTCGCTATTCTTTTCTAGCACCTTATCTGGTTTATTAGATGACATAGGAGCAGATTCTTTTGACTTATCCTGTTCATGCTTTCGATCCGGTTCCTTCTCCGGTCTCCGCCCTGAGTACATGCCATCTTCCAGATTCTTCTTCTGCTTCTCTCGTTCATGAAAGGACGAATGATCCTCTTTGTCATGATACCGATACCCCTGATCTTTTGCATGTCCATGCCCGGTATCGTAAACCAATTCTTTATGCTAAATCTTGAAAGGCTCTGCTTTCATTAGCACTTTGGACCATCAGTGCGGCTAGCAGACGGCTTCCTTGAAGCAGGATTGCTCTAACTGTTTCCTTCTACTTTCTTCCCTCTGTTTCTTATGCAACTGAAACTCCTCAAGCTGTTCCGTTTTTGCAATAAACGTAAAGCAGTCAAAGTACATACGTGTTAGTTCTGCTTTCGTTTTGATCTCGTGAAGTAACAATCCCCATAAGAATTCTTCAAGTTTCGTCATTGTGCTATTTCCTCCGACTGTCGTATTTGGTTGCTCTCGTGGTTTCGTGTCTGCTGCGGTAAAATGTCCTTGGTTGTACGTTTGAATAGGTGCGTCACCTAAAAGCGTTGGGGTGCATATACTATGCCTTGGATTGCTGTACGTTGCGTTCCCAGTATCTGTGCTCGTACTCTTTCACTTTCAGACCATTCTCGGGCTTCTGTCTCCATTTACGCCGATACTCACGTTCGTATTGTCTTCGGTATTCACAACGTGCTTCCAATGCTTCGGAGCTTCGTTACGCCATTCGTCTAGACCTCCATCACTAATTCAATAATGTCCTCGTCATCTACGATTTCAATGATTCCTTCCTCGTTTGCCGACTCAATAATCTCCTCTAGTGGTTTAAATCCTTTTATCAACTTCCTACTCATATTCTGTTCCCCTCCAATTCTTCCAGTTTTGTTCGTTGGAATTCCAATAGCTGTTCCGTTTCCTGTATTTGTTCCTTTGCTCGTTGTACCATTAACACAGCTTCTCGTTCCGTTTTTTCCAGTTTTATCTGTTGACAAGCTAATACGTTTTCGTTGTGCTGTACAGTATCTCTTAATCCAGATGCTTCTCGTTCCAAGCTATCTATGCGGCGAAGCATTTCCAGTCTAGGATATCCTTCCTTCTGGTCTGCTAGATAGTTATAATAGTCAGCTTGTTCTAGTAGCTTGCTTATTTCTGTTGCTACTTGAGGGTCGGTACTACCAGATCGTCTTAACTCGTCTGCCTGTTGCCATAACTCTCTTGCTTTCTGACAGTAACCTCTCACTTCTTCTACGATTGCCTGATACTCTACTTGTGCCTGTGCAATCAAACACAATGTTTCCTCTACTTTTGTGCTTGTTTCGCCATTTTCCTTTTCCTCCTCCGAATTTGGGCATACAAAAAGCTCATTCCTACTCATCATTCAAGTGGGAAAAAGCTTTGAAAGTTTATCATGTGTTTGAATTGTTAGTGTTTGGTTTGGTTTGTATTGTACGATCTTGTTGTTGGAGTTGTAAATAGGTTTACACAAAGTGATTAACAGCCTTACCAAACCACGTAATACAAACAAAAATTATTAGCAGGCGAACCACTTTAGGCTCGCTATTAAATCTACTTCTAATTGTGAAGTTGTTAATACAGAGAAATCGTCTGAATCATCGTGTAATCCATGGGACAATATAAATTTCATATCATTTTCCATTACTATCTCTAGACCAACTTCATTTGGTAATTCTTCAAACAGAGCATTTTGGGGATAGCGCTTTATTATATTTATTTCTTTTATATTTTGCCCTACTATTTGAACCCAATAAGGACTACTATATATTTTATCCTCAGCATCAATTGGATATAAATCAGTATCATTTTCAATAGATTCGTCTTTAATATACCCGGTATCATCTTTTTCAACCCATAAAACAACTGAATTTCTTGAAGGGTCACTAGCTGCTCCAATGACTAGCCCTGATTCAAAATATAGCAGTAGAGGTCCAGCAGTTAGAGAGAACACTTCATCTTGTGCAATCTCACATTGTTCCATCGATTCTTTGCTTTCCCACCAGCTAAATCTTATTAACTTGCTAAGCTTTTCATTCTTAATAATCTGTAACAACTTAATCCTATCAGATGGAATTGAGGATCCGTCTCGCAACTCGTTATCCATAAACACTCTCCTAAATTCAATATGTTATTTTGAATTTTTCCTGGCAGATTCTATAAGCAAATCAATCATTCTTAGATTATTTTTTGATGGTTTTACTTTTTTACCTACTTCTACGTTTAGGGAATCAGCAACTACTACTCTTCCATCTTTTCCAATTAGAAACTGCAAATCATTAATCTTGATCTTCTTTTCAACCATTATTTTTCTTATAGCAGTTAAATCCTCAATACTTCGTTTATTCAATAATGATGATTCTCCAACTATTTGCACCTTACCATCATGTAATTTCACTATATCTTTGGAACCTTGTGCAAACCTGTCAAACATAAGGGCATCTTTTCCATCAACAAAAATTGAGCGTCCATTTACTGTCGGTAATCCTAGCTCATCAAGTTTGTTTAACAAACCCAACTCTTCTGTAATTAGCTTTTGTGGCTTACCGTCTTTTAGAACCCCTACAGCTTTATCCTCCCCATAGACGTACACATTCTTATTACCCCCACTACCTAATAGTTCTCCTAAATCACCGCTTGATAAATTTGGTTTACCCGTCCCCTCAGTACCTTCCGAGTCCTCCTTCGGCTTATTAGCATTCGAATTCTCCTTAGGTTTATCTGACTGGGAGGACTCTGACGGGTTGGAATCAGCTTGCGGTTTACCCTCATCCTTCTTCTTCGATGCCTTAGGTTTCCAAGAGTTCACCTCATTCGGAGCTTCATCTTGGTTATTTTTATTCTTCGGCGTTGTGCTGTTTTTTGGTGTTGTTGTATCTGTCTCACTTGTTTTAGATGAAGGAATGCGACTCGCATTAGTGCTCTTCGACTCGGATGCATTCTTTGCTGGTTTAGGAGGCGATTCTGATTCATTTTCGTCTGGTTTATTCTTCGACGCTGTGTGATTCGTTGATGGTTTTGTCGTGTCTGATCCACTTGTTTTCGACGAAGGGCCTGTACCCGTATTGTCATTCTCCGACTTGGATGAATCTTTTGCTGGTTTAGTAGTTGATCCAGAATCTGTTTCATTATCGGCTACTTTTCCGCTTTCTGAAGCAGATTCGCCTATTTTATTTTTCTTTTTATTGCCCCAATTGCCGCCTCCACCAGACACGATCCCCATCTTTTGACTATTTTCCGAA
>Ga0308161_1002314_pt1 | contig 20471 bp, 18 predicted proteins | sample PhyFR2_FD_201034 | JGI IMG/M metagenome (GOLD analysis project Ga0308161, IMG submission 201034) | Phyllosphere microbial communities from UC Gill Tract Community Farm, Albany, California, United States - DLSLF.R2 | ecosystem: Host-associated > Plants > Phyllosphere > Unclassified | place: USA...
CCCCGCGAAACTCAACCTGTTTCTGTACATCACCGGCCGTCGTGAAGACGGCTATCACCTGCTGCAGACGCTGTTCCAGTTTTTGGACTACGGCGACACCCTGACCATTGACCCGCGCCAGGACGATCGCATTAACCTGCTGACGCCGGTCGACGGCGTGCCGGACGAGCAGAACCTGATCGTGCGCGCCGCCCGCCTGCTGCAGCGCTATTGCGATGAACGCGGCCTGCAGACCGCACCGCGCGGCGCCGACATCAGCATCGACAAACGCCTGCCGATGGGCGGCGGTTTGGGCGGCGGCTCCTCCAACGCCGCCACCGTGCTGGTGGCGCTGAACGAACTGTGGCGCTGCGGTCTTGGCGACGACCAACTGGCCGAGCTGGGGCTCAGCCTCGGCGCCGACGTGCCGGTGTTCGTGCGTGGCCACGCCGCCTTCGCCGAAGGCATCGGCGAGCGCCTGCAGCCGGCCGAGCCGCAGGAAAAGTGGTATCTGGTGGCGCATCCCGGCGTCGGCATCCCGACGCCGGTTATCTTCGGCGACCCCGAATTGAAAAGAGACACCCCGGTTCGCTCCTTAAGTGAGCTGTTGCATGCACCGTACGCAAATGATTGCGAACCGATCGCAAGAAAACGTTTTCGCGAGGTTGAACAGCTTCTTTCATGGCTGTTAGAATACGCCCCGTCACGCCTGACTGGCACAGGTGCTTGTGTGTTTGCTGAATTCGACACAGAAATCGCCGCCCGTCAGGTGTTAAATCAAGCCCCGGAGTGGTTGTGTGGTTTTGTAGCGCGCGGCGTTAACGTCTCCCCACTACATCGCATTCGTTCCGGGCGGTTTGAGTCGTAGCTCAACGTTTCGCTGCGCAGGGTCATGCACACCTGGCCCTGTTATCCCTGCGCTGCCTGCGGTCTCAATTTTAGTTTTACATACCCGTATGTATATTGCGCCGGCGTCGCCGACTGCCCCTTGGCGATGTCGTATGACAATATCTTCTCTGGACGCAAGCCTGAGGTTCTTCTCGTGCCTGATATGAAGCTTTTTGCTGGTAACGCCACCCCGGAACTAGCACAACGTATTGCCAACCGTTTGTACACCAGCCTTGGTGACGCCGCTGTAGGTCGTTTTAGCGACGGCGAAGTGAGCGTGCAAATCAACGAAAATGTACGCGGCGGTGATATTTTCATCATCCAGTCCACCTGTGCCCCGACCAACGACAACCTGATGGAACTGGTTGTGATGGTCGACGCCCTGCGTCGCGCCTCCGCAGGTCGTATTACCGCCGTTATCCCTTACTTCGGCTATGCCCGCCAGGATCGCCGCGTGCGTTCCGCGCGTGTGCCGATCACCGCCAAGGTGGTTGCCGATTTCCTCTCCAGCGTAGGGGTTGACCGCGTTCTGACGGTGGATCTGCATGCTGAGCAGATTCAAGGCTTCTTCGACGTTCCGGTAGACAACGTGTTCGGCAGCCCGATCCTGCTGGAAGACATGCTGCAGCAGAACCTGGAAAACCCGATCGTGGTTTCCCCGGACATCGGCGGCGTAGTGCGTGCCCGCGCCATCGCCAAACTGCTGAACGACACCGACATGGCCATCATCGACAAACGCCGCCCGCGCGCGAACGTTTCTCAGGTGATGCACATCATCGGTGACGTGGCAGGCCGCGACTGCGTGCTGGTCGACGACATGATCGACACCGGCGGTACCTTGTGCAAAGCGGCTGAAGCGTTGAAAGAACGCGGTGCCAAGCGCGTATTTGCCTACGCGACGCACCCGATCTTCTCCGGCAACGCCGTGGACAACATCAAGAACTCGGTGATTGATGAAGTGATCGTCTGCGACACCATTCCGCTGTCGCCGGAAATCAAGGCACTGAAAAACGTTCGCACTCTGACCCTGTCCGGCATGCTGGCTGAAGCCATCCGCCGCATCAGCAACGAAGAGTCGATCTCTGCAATGTTCGAGCATTGATGCGTCGTCTTTCCGGTGCGGCGCCCACCGCGCCGGAAAGATAGCGAGCCCGACAGCAGAAAAAGAAAAACCCGTTGGTGCGTAAGCAACAACGGGTTTTCTACTCGTAGTCCAACATGACCTCAAACCTTAATGCACGGCAGATTTTCCCTTGCCCTGCTCTCGCTTCCCTTCTGATTTTTTAATCAATGCGACGAACGATGTTGGTCGTTGCGGCACCGTTTATCAAAGTGTTTTACCCACCAGTAGCGATCCGCCACCTGCTCGCGGCCGCCGATACGCGCGCCCACCAGCCACAACAGCGCGCCGACGAAGATACTCATGATGGCGCCGTGGGCAAAAAATTGCGGTAAATTGAACTGGGATACTTCAGCAATAATGGAGTATCCGACGCCGCCGATCATCACGACCAGCCCCAGCCCCATAAAAAAGTTGCCCATTCTGTCCGCGCTTCTACGTTTCATATGCCACCTCCATGATTGCCATGTGCCAACCGGGATAACGCTGCAACTTGTTAACCCACTTTGATAAGTTAAGTATAGTCCTTGTTGCGGCAAGGGGATTGCGGAGGCGATCACAAATGGTAAAGAATTATTGACACTTCTTAACGCGCCGCTGAAAATTAGCGGACAAATTGAATTATTCAGCTAATGAATCATTCGTCTTTCTTACCTAAGGCGACGGCGGGGATCGGATTTTGTCATTCGCCGCCCCGGCAGGTAGACTAAGACCCTTTCCATTACCCTGATCATAGTGAATCTCCCAGTGAGCAGTATTAAATTGATAGTTGGCCTGGCCAACCCGGGCGCGGAATATGCCCAAACGCGCCACAACGCCGGCGCCTGGTACGTCGATCTGCTGGCCCAGCGCCACAATCAGCAGTTGAAAGAAGAGAGCAAGTTCTTCGGCTATACCGCTCGTTTGAACCTGGCGGGCAACGACGTGCGCCTGCTGGTGCCGACCACCTTCATGAACCTGAGCGGCAAAGCGGTGCTGGCGATGGCCAACTTCTACCGCATCGAACCAAACGAGATCCTGGTGGCGCACGACGAGCTGGATCTGCCGCCCGGCGTCGCCAAAATCAAGCTCGGCGGCGGCAACGGCGGCCACAACGGCCTGAAAGACATCCAGAACAAGTTCGGCAACAACCCGAACTTCTACCGCCTGCGCATCGGCATCGGCCATCCGGGCGACAAGAACAAGGTGGTGGGCTTCGTGCTCGGCAAACCGCCGGCCAGCGAGCAGAAGATGATCGACGAAGCGATCGACGAGTCACTGCGCTGCACCGAGATGCTGATGAAGGACGGGCTGGAAAAAACCGTTCAGCGCCTGCACAGCTTCAAGGCGCAGGCCTGAACCTTGCCGCAGCGGGCGCCCTGCCCGCTGCCTGCTTCTAGCCGCGCGGGTTGAAGGTCTCCTCGCTCACGCGGCGGTCATCGGCGGTGAAGCCCTCTTCCGCCACGTAATACTGCGGATCGTCCAGCTCATGGCTGCAAAACGGCCCGGCGCGCTTAAGTAAACGCACGCAGTCGCCGCTCAGGTGGCGCAACCGAATGCTTTTCCCCGCCGCCAGGTAACGCGCCGTCAGCTTATCGATCGCCTCTACGCCGCTGGAATCCATCACCCGGGTGCCGGCAAAATCCAGCACCACGTTCTGCGGATCGCTTTGCGGCTCGAACAGCTCGGCGAAAGCGGCGGCAGAGCCGAAGAACAGCGGGCCATCGAGCTGATACACCGCCACGTCGCCCGTTACCTGCCGCTGGCGCACGCGAATGCGCGCCTGCTGCCAGGCGAACACCAGCGCCGAGATAATCACCCCGCTGATCACCGCCACCGCCAGATCGGTAAAGATGGTGATCAGCGTGACGGCGAGCATCACCAGCGCGTCCGCCTTCGGCATACGGCGCAAACGGCGCAGCGAACTCCACTCGAAGGTGTTGTAACACACCACCAGCATCACCCCGGCCAGCGCCGCCACCGGCAGCAGGCCGATATAGCGCGACAGGCTGACCACGAACAGAATCAGCAGGATGGCGCCCACCGTGCCGGAGAGGCGCCCGCGCCCGCCCGAGGTGAAGTTGATGATCGACTGGCCGATCATCGCGCAGCCGGCAAAGCAGCCGAACAGGCCGCATACCGCGTTACCGGCGCCCTGCGCGATGCTTTCGCGATTGCCGTTGCCCTTCTTGCCGCCCATTTCATCCAGCACCGTCATGGTCAGCAGCGATTCAATCAAACCGACCAGGGCAATCACCACCGCATAGGGCAGCACCACCCGCACCATTTCCAGGGTGAACGGCGCCGTCGGCAGGCTGAAGTGCGGCAGCGCGCCGGAAATGTCCGCCAGATCGCCCACCCGCAGCGTGTGCAGATTGAGGCCGATCGCCAACGCCGAAACCACCAGCAGCGCCGCCAGCGAAGACGGAATGGCTTTGGTCAGGCGCGGGAACAGCACCACCACCGCAATCGCCAGCACCACCAGGCCGTACATCAGCGGCCCCTGCCCGGCGATCATCTTCAGCTGCGCCAGCATGATGACGATCGCCAGACCGTTGACGAAGCCGTGGATCGCCGGCAGCGGCACCAGACGAATGAACTTGCCCAGCCGGAAGGCGCCGATCAGGATTTGAATGCCCCCGGCAAACAGCGTGGCCCACAGCACGTAGCCCATGCCGTACTGCGCCGCCAGGCTCATCAGCACCACCACAATGGAGCCGGCGGCGCCGGAAACCATGCCCGGCTTGCCGCCGAACAGCGCCGTGACCAGGCCGATAATAAACGCGGTATGCAAACCGACGATCGGCGAAAGACCGGCGACCAGCGAAAAGCCGACCGCCTCGGGGATCATCGAAACCGCCACCACAAAGCCCGCCAGGACTTCATTTTTAACGTCCGCGATCCTGACGTTACTCAGGTTAAACATGCATTATTCACTTATGACAGATGACATCATCTTCCCGCGTAGCGGGTATGGGGTACCGCAAGGTGCGGCAGACTGCAGGCGGGCACAGCTCAGGGTGGCGTAGGCAAGAAATACATCCGGCGCGTTTCCTGTCGGTTAATCGGAACGGCCAGTATGGGTAAATGTGATCCAAATCTCAATCAAAAACCGGCCGCGGGCGCTGGGCTCGCCCCGGCCAAACAAGTCTGATCGAGATAAACGCCCATTACGTGTATAATGGCGGCATTATTTTGCCCTTTATGCAGTTGGTTAAATCTAACCAACTGATAGTTAAGATATTTAAGGTGATTACAACATGGGATTCAAATGCGGTATCGTCGGCCTGCCTAACGTAGGCAAATCCACCCTGTTCAACGCGTTGACCAAAGCGGGCATTGAAGCAGCCAACTTCCCGTTCTGCACCATTGAACCGAACACCGGTGTGGTGCCGATGCCCGATCCGCGTCTGGATAAGCTGGCCGAGATCGTCAAGCCGCAGCGCATTCTGCCGACCACCATGGAATTCGTCGACATCGCCGGCCTGGTGAAAGGCGCGTCCAAGGGTGAAGGCCTGGGCAACCAGTTCCTGACCAACATCCGCGAAACCGAAGCCATCGGCCACGTGGTGCGCTGCTTCGAGAACGACAACATCATTCACGTCAACAATAAGGTCGATCCGGCCGAAGACATCGATGTGATCAACACCGAGCTGGCGTTGTCTGACCTCGACACCTGCGAGCGCGCCATCCACCGCGTGCAGAAGAAAGCCAAAGGCGGCGACAAAGACGCCAAAGCCGAGCTGGCGGCGCTGGAGAAATGCCTGCCGCACCTGGAAAACGCCGGCATGCTGCGCGCGCTGGATCTGAGCGACGAAGACAAAGCAGCGATCAAATACCTGAGCTTCCTGACCCTGAAGCCGACCATGTACATCGCCAACGTCAACGAAGACGGCTTCGAGAACAACCCGTACCTGGACACCGTGCGTAAAATCGCCGACGCCGAAGGCTCCGTGGTAGTTGCCGTGTGCGCCGCCGTGGAATCCGACATCGCCGAGCTGGAAGACGAAGAGCGCGACGAGTTCATGGCCGAGCTGGGCCTGGAAGAGCCGGGCCTGAACCGCGTGATCCGCGCCGGTTACGACCTACTGAACCTGCAGACCTACTTCACCGCCGGCGTGAAAGAAGTGCGCGCCTGGACCATCCCGGTCGGCGCCACCGCCCCGCAGGCGGCCGGCAAGATCCACACCGACTTCGAGAAAGGCTTTATCCGCGCGCAAACCATCTCTTATGATGACTTCATCACCTACAAGGGTGAGCAAGGCGCCAAAGAAGCCGGCAAAATGCGCTCCGAAGGTAAAGACTACATCGTCAAAGACGGCGACGTAATGAACTTCCTGTTCAACGTCTAAGCCCTTCCCCGCAGCATTGCTCTCGGCTGCCGGAAACGGAAAAATCCACGCTTCGGCGTGGATTTTTTATTGATCTTGAAAACATAAGTATAACCGTCATCGATTTTTTTGCACCACCTTATTGTCTTTAACATTAAACCTAACAGAGCACTCAAAGCCTTACATATAAATTATATGGTTATCTCTAAAAAAGAATACCGTTCTTTTTTAAAAGGGATGTTCACGTCCCATGCCAAACTATTTTCAATAATTAAAGTGATAATCACTAATGTGAGAGCATACCCACAGAGCTCCGTCATTATTATTTTTTTGAATAAGCTTTTGCTTTCTGAATCTCAGTTCTAAGGCTATTTTCTAAATAATCAGTAAATCTCCCCCCCCATCGACTTATTAACACTTCTGCTTCAGGAAAGTCTTGCTGTCCAATAGCATGTTTAATTTTCACCTTCGCTAAATTAACTTCAATGATCCTATGTTCTGTCTTCTGCTTAATCACCATCTGAATATCTTTTAATAACTCAACATATTGATAGTCTCTACCCTTAGCAGAAAAAATCTCAAGTAACGATATCTTTAACTGAATATTCAATCGTGTATTTTTAGAAAGAGAATCTAATAGATTAACACTTTGCTCATCCACAAGAACATCCTTCATTCTCTCACGCACATGGAAAAATGTTGTATTTTTCCTTTCATCAGCAATCTTTAATCTATCAAGACACTCTTCAATTTTGCTAACTAAAGCTGTTGTTCGTTCTTTTCTATAAAGTGATAATAGCGCCCACGCTTTTATATCAAGAATAAAAGGATTATCTACATCAATTGACAAAGCTTTATCTGCATAATCAATTGCTTCATCAAATCGCTCATCAAAAGAATATATTGTAGCAATCTCTCTATAAACATATGCATCTACATTCCGATTATTTTCAATTTTCATCAACCAACTTGATGCATCTTTTAATTTTCCATTTAATCTATACTTAAAACCATTAACAAAATTATATATTATATCTTTTTTATAATTATTAGGCATCTTGCTATACTGTTCTTGGAAAAAAGCGAATTGTTCTTCATTTCCAATTCTAGCTGAAGATAATCCTATTAACCTCCACACCTCAATTATTCCTTCAGCGCTTAATTTCCCTCGCCATTCATAAGCATCCATGGCAAGTTTGAGAGCGTCTTTGTAATCTCTCTCATTATATCTTCTTTTTGACGCCTTTATCAATTGAATAGGCATCAGAAAACTCTGAAGATAGTCAGGCATAGGCTCATTGGTAGTTAAGTATGATACTATTCTTGCATCGAGAATGTCGATTGGTACATAAGTCTCATTATCTAGCTCAGTATATTTTTTTAAAAGCGACTTGATTTTTGGGAGTAACTCCCCTCTATATGTAACGGAATATTTCTGTGCTTCATTCTGCAAATAGGAAGAAAGTCTGTAATCATTTTTTTGGTATTGCAAAAAACCGGCATCAATCAGTTTTGATAGTCCATTTTCGAATTCAGGCCAGCTTTCCCCTATTTCCTTTGCTTCACTGAAGGAAATGATTTCCGCCATACCAAAAAAACCAATTATTTTTTCTTGGTCTCTATCATTTTTGACAAAATCTTGTATTAATCTGCTAACCTCCGTCCTAACTTTAGATACAATCGTCCCATGTGTTTTATTTAGTTTATAAGTTGGGTTCGTTTTTAAATATGTTGCAACCATATTTATTAACCCCGGATGTCCGATGACACTTTGTTCAATTATACTCACTTCTTGCTTTGGTATATCGACACCATATGAGTTTAATAACATCCTGAATAAATATATCGAGTCACCTTCACTAAGAGGATATACCTGATAAGAACACCCTCCATCTAACCCATCTATTTCCAAGTTCCTTTTTGAAATAAAGACCACATGAGGCCATGAGTTTTTATTCAAGCAGGTCATTAGCATTCTTAATATTGGAGTTAATTCACCATCATTATTCAGGCTGACTCTTGATATATCCACAAACAAAGCTTGTTTACTCGGGATACAAATTTCATCAATCATCAAACCTATTAATCTTAGCTTCTCATCCTCATTCATTTTTTCAAATCTTTCTTTCTCATCTAAAAACTCACGCCCTCTCCAATTGGCAGTATATTTAATTAAAGATGAATGAATACTATCTAGGTTTGCATATTCATCAATATACAACTCAATGACTCCAGAGACAAACCTGTAAAGTTTTCTATATATTTCCCTACCTAAAGTTTTCCGACCAATCCCATCAGGACCACTTAAAAAAATGAACTTGGGCTTGTCATCCATAGTAACTAAATCACTAGTAATTCTCTTTACATCATCCTCTCGACCATAACATTCATCCATCTTATTATTGAATAATGTATATAGCTCGTTTTTTATTATGATTGAAATCTGTATTGGGTTTGGAACTGACTCCACTCGGTATTGTTGGAAAGTAGCAGGTAACTCACTCCATTTAGTGTCATCTAGCAAAAAAACCATTATTTTTTTTATGGATTTTACAAAAGCTAATTCTTTAGCGAGATTTATTTCCCCATTAACCCAATCACTAGCAAGTGCAGACTTAGACAAAAAAAGAACAAAAACATCACAATCAAGCATGCTACTTCTTATTTCATCAACTAGATGTGAATTGGATGGGAAAGTTTTTTCATCGAAAACTGCATGTGTAGCAGTTAAATTATCATAGATTGTTTTAACAAAATTTTTGTCGGAAAAGTTGTGTGACAAAAAAGCCTTCATAGCCACCTCATTATTTTCATTCTCAAAAAAATAAACTTATTTACTCTACAGTTATACATTCAATTTTTAATTTAAACAAGGCAAACCTTATTCGACACTTAGTTTAACTCTCATTTATTATTTACACTCACATTAGTTAGTATCATAATTATTTTCATTAACTTTAATGCAATTCCCTTCCCACACCGAAGGCCGGTTCTCCTTGCGCCATTTCTTCCCCGCCGTCGTTCCCGGCGCCGGGGGCTTCAAGCCTTCGATAGTCCACAGCGAGAACGGCGTTTCGTCCACGTGCAGCTCCCAGCGCAGCCCGCGTGCGGCGATGTAGGGTTGCAGAATGCGGGTGCAGGCCGCCAGGAATTGCTGCTGCTCCGCATCGTTGTCCATGGCGCGCGGGATATGGTCGATGGTCACCCGCACGAAGTCATCAGCCGGTTCGCCGCCAAGATACGCCGTACCGGGCGGCATCACTTGGAAGAAAACGTTGACGTAGAAGCGCGGCAAAAAGTCCTGGTACAGGGCGGTGACCTTCTGAGCAAGCGCGCGTTTATCGGCGGCGCTGAAGGCCGGTTCAGGGTGGTAAATCTGCCACAGTGGCATCGCGTTCTCTCCTCGGTAAAGCTGCGGGGTATCGACAATCGTTCTGGCCGGCAGGTGGTGTCAAACAAAACTCTAATAATAAGAGTAATAACTCCAATCATTGAAGTGATCAAGCCGAGGCGATAAAATTATCGGCAATCAGACGGAAAGCAGAGGTAACGCAACGTGAAAGCAAAAGGGTTTGAAGGCATGACGTGCTCGGTGGCCCACGTGCTGTCGGCATTGGGCGATCGCTGGGGCGCGATTCTCATGCGCGATCTGTTGCTGGGGCTCTCGCGCTATGACGATTTGCGCCAGTCGACCGGCATTACCAACAACACGTTGGCCGATCGGCTCAAGGCGCTGGAAGGCAGCGGCCTTATCGAAAAGCGGCAATACCAGACCCGCCCCGATCGCTACGAGTATCTGCCGACGGAGAAGGGAAAAGATCTCGGGCTGCTGGTGATGGCGATGATCCAGATTGGCGACAAATGGAACCTGTCCGAGCTGGCCGGGCCGCCGCTGTGCGTGGTTGACCGCGCGACCGGCCACCCCGCCACCCTGCGCGTGGTCGATGCCGTGACCGGCGAATCGCTGCCGCCGCAAAACCTAGCGCTGGCCGCCGGGCCCGGCGCCGATGAGATCACGCGATGGCGGCTGGCCGTCGGCAAAACCCGTTAACGGCGCGCTACAGCAGCGCAATCATCTTCAGCAGTTCCACCCGATTGCGGATGCCGAACTTTTTGCCGGCGTTATTGAGGTGCGAATAAACGGTTTTCGGGTGCAGGTTCAACCGCCGCGCGGTCAGGCGAATATCTTCCGTGCGCGCGGTTTCACACAGCACCGCCGCCTCGCCAGGCGTGATCGCCGCCGCCCGATGCCGGTTCCCCACGTGCCGTTCGCTCGTCTCCTGGCGGGCCAGCGTTGCGCAGGTCTCTCGCACCACCTGCAGCGTTTCCCGTTTGTGCAAAATCGCATCCGGCTGCGCCGCGGCGATAAACGCCAGGATCAGCGGCGAAGTCTTATCGATAAAGAACAGTAACCGGACACCTTTATATTCACCACGTGAATATTTAATGAAATTTAAATACGCCTCGAACCGGTAAATCTCCTGAGGAAACTCCGTAATAATTAAATCAGGCGCCGGAATTATATTTTTAATAATATTCATATTGGGTGAGGATAAGGTTATCACGCCGCCGCCCAGTAATGTTTTCATACCCAGCCGGCACAGCGGTGAACCGTCGATATAAATCACTCTCACTTTAATTCTCCTTATCAGCATGAAAGCATGCTTCCACACCTCAGGCGGCTTGTCGCTGCTCTTTTTTGGGGTAATTCGCCTGCAAAGCACACCGATATAAAACATCTTGATAACATGTTTTTCAAATAACCACGCAACCGTCAGCATGTTGATTAATACGCAAAAAAGGCATGAATGTTTCAAATTATTTCCACATAAAAAACTGGCGATCCAATAAAAACGCAACGCAATGATATAGATCTATTTTCTATTTTGTATGATATAAGCGCAAATGAAAAAAAATGTAACAACGGGCACCACAACCTTATTACTTCATTCAAAACATCTATAGGGAAAATTCTTAGTTTGTTAGGATGAAAATCCATGTTTGCCGACGCGTTTAAAAAACAATTGCGCAACATGATTAATCAACAACCGCACGTCAGTAATTTATTACTGTCAGGAAAGCTTTTATCTAAAGTAAATTAAAGGGCATTTCACATGAATGTTAAATTAGTCGCATTATCCATGCTGGCTCTCTCCGGCGCCTGTGCGGCCGCTTCGTCCAATACGGTGCAATTTAAAGGCGAAGTCAGCGCGCAAACCTGCTCGGTGAATATTAACGGTAACCAATCCAACCCGGTCGTTCTGCTGCCGACCGTCGCCGCCAGCAAACTCGCCACCAAAGGCGCCACCGCCGGCGACACCACCTTCACCGTCAACGTGACCGGCTGTGCGGCGGCAACCAGCGATACGGCGATCAAAACCGTGCTGGCTGGCAACAACCCGACCACCAACGGCAACCTGGGCAACGCGGGCGATGCGGCCAAGGTGTCCATTCAACTGCTGGACAGCGACGCCACTACGCCGCTGTCGTTCGCCAGCGGTTCGACCGTCACCACGTCGGCGATGACGCTGGCGAAAGACGCCACCTCCACCTCGCAGAACCTGGTGGCTCGCTACTACGCGGAAGACACCGGCGTGGCGGCCGGTTCGGTGATCGCCACCGCACAGTTCGCCATTAGCTACAAATAAGCCGGCGTCAGGCGCCATACCTGTTGATACCAGCGCCGCCTCTCGCCGGGCGGCGCTGAATGACTCGCTCCCTTTATCGGTTCACGTTTATGCCGCAGATAACCCGCTTCGCCCGCCGATGGGCCGCCCTGTCGCTTTGCCTGATGAGTTTTGCCGCTACCCACGCCTCGGCCAGCGTGACGCTGCTCGGCAACCGCGTAATCTACCCCGCCGAGGCGCGGGAAAAAACGCTGCAGTTCACCAACGACGACGGCACCCCGGCGCTGATGCAGATCTGGCTCGACATCAATAACCCCAAATCCACGCCGGAAAACGCCGATGCGCCCTTTGTCGCCTCGCCGCAGATCTTCCGCATGAATCCGCACAGCGGGCAGATGGTGCGGCTGTCGTTCGTCGGCCAGCCGCTGCCGCGCGATCGCGAATCGCTGTTCTATCTCAACTTCCTGCAGGTGCCCGCCGTGCGCCAGACGGACAGCGACAAGAACAAACTGCTGCTGGTGGTCACCAATCGGCTGAAGGTGTTCTATCGCCCCGCCGGGCTGGCCGGCGACGCCAACCACGTCATCGATCGGCTCAGCCTGCGCCAGGCCGGCAACGCGCTGCGCGTCGACAACCCGACCGGCTACTACGCCAACGTCAGCCAGGCCGCGATCCTGAGCGGCGCGAAGCGCATCGCCATCCCGCAGGCGGATCTGATCCCGCCGTTTTCACAGGCCAGTTGGCCGGTGAATGGGGAGGTGCGGCAGGTCGCACTGCGCGTCATCAATGACTATGGGGTGGAAATCTCACGCACCCTGGACGTCGCGCGCTGAAACCAGACAGGGAGGTATTCATGTTCGATGCTCGCAAGGCGGCGCCGCTGCCCGCACGCTGGTGTTGCGCGCTGCTGGCGCTGCCGCTGGGCTGCGCCGCCGCCGACGGCTATACCTTCGATCCCGCGCTGCTGCGCGGCAGCGTGCTGAGCAACAGCGCCCTGAGCCAGTTCAACCAACAGGACGCCGTCGCTCCGGGCAGCTATCAGATCGATCTGTACCTCAATGGCCAGTTTCTCGAACGCGATCAAATTCGCTTCGTACGCGCAGGCAAACAGGTGCTGCCCTGTTTCGATCGGCCGCAGCTGACGCGCTTCGGGCTGAAAAATCCGCCGGCGGCCGCCGAAGCGGAATGCCTGTTGCCCGGCCGGGATCTGAAGGACATCACGGTGAACGCCGATATCTCGCGGCTGCGGCTGGATCTGAGCATTCCGCAGGCGCTGTTGAACGGCCGGCCGCGCGGCAGCGTCAATCCCGCCAGCCTGGACAGCGGCGAATCGATGGCCTTCGTCAATTACAACCTCAACCAGTACCACGTCAGTTACCGACAGGGGCAAACCCGCGATCTCGACTCGACCTACGCCAACCTGAACGGCGGCTTCAACCTCGGGCTATGGCGCTACCGCCAGCAGTCCAGCTACCGCTACGATCGGGAGTTCGGCGGCCATCTGGACACCAGCCGCCGCTACGTGCAGCGCGCGATCTTGCCCTGGCGCAGCGAAATGCTGTTGGGCGAAGGCTTTACCGACGGGCACTTCTTCTCCGGCCTGGGCTTTCGCGGCATTCAGCTCAGTTCGGACGACCGCATGCTGCCGGATTCGCAGCGCGGCTATGCGCCGGTGGTACGCAGCGTGGCGAAAAGCAACGCGCGCGTGACGGTGCTGCAGGGCAAAAGCACGCTGTATGAAACCACCGTCGCGCCGGGGCCGTTCGCCATCAACGATCTGTACGCCACCAACTACGCCGGCGATCTCACCGTGGTGGTGACGGAAGCCGACGGCAGCGTCAGCACCTTCACCGTGCCATTCGCCGCGGTGCCGGAATCCATCCGCCCCGGCCAGTCGCGCTACTCGGCGATCGTCGGCCGTTCCCGCTACGTCGGCGACAACGATCTGTTCAGCGAGGTGACCTGGCAGCACGGCCTGACCAACGCCCTGACCTTCAACCTCGGCAACCAGCTGGCGGACGGCTATCAGGCGATGATGCTGGGCGGCGTGTACAGCAGCTGGCTGGGCGCCTTCGGCATGGATACCACCTATTCCCACGCCAGCCTGCCGGACGGCGGCGCCGCCGGCTGGATGCTGCACCTCTCTTACAGCCGAACCTTCAGCCCGACGGACACCACCTTGTCCATCGCCGGCTACCGCTACTCCACCGAAGGCTTTCGCGATCTCAGCGACGTGCTCGGCGTGCGGCGCGCCGCCGCCACCGGCCAAAGCTGGCAGTCCGACTCTTACCGCCAGCGGTCGCGTTTCGAGGTCGCCGTCAATCAGGGAATGGGCGCGTTCGGCAGCCTGACGATGTCCGGCTCGACTCAGGACTACCGCGATCAGCGCGGCCGCGACAATCAGCTCCAGCTGGGCTGGGGAAAAACCTTCGGCAACGGCGTGGCGCTTAACCTCTCCGTCACCCGCACCCGCAGCCTGGGCTACAGCAACGGCGACTACCGCGGCTACGGGCCGCTGGATAACGTCTACAGCGCGCCGCTGGCGCAGAGCGCGCAGACCGTCACCGCCCTGTCGCTGAGCTTCCCGCTCGGGCGTTCATCATCCGCCCCCAGCGTCTCGCTGTTGGCCAACCACAGCCAGGGCCAGGGCGGCAACTATCAGGCCGCGCTGTCGGGCAGCGTCGGCGACGAACAGCCGGTCAGCTACGGCCTGAACTTCACCACCGACGACGATCGCCAACAAAGCATCTGGGGCGGCAACCTGCAAACCCGTCTGCCTTACGCCAACGTCACCGGCTCGTTCTCCACCGCGCGCCAGTATCGACAAGGTTCCCTGTCACTGCAGGGGGCGGTGGTGGCGCACCGCGGCGGCGTGACATTAGGGCCGTATGTCGGCGATACCTTCGCCCTGATCGAGGCGCCCGGCGCCAGCGGCGCACGGGTGATGGACGGCCAGGGGGCGCGCGTCGATCGCTTTGGCTACGCGCTGGCGCCGTCGCTAGTGCCCTATCACTACAACACCGTCGCGCTGAACCCCGAGGGCATGAACGACAAAGCGGAGCTGGAAGACGGCCAGCGGCGCGTCGCCCCGTACGCCGGCGCCACGGTGCGCCTGCGCTTCAACACCGTGCGCGGCCAGGCGCTATTGATCACCGCGCAGCGGCCCGATAACGCGCCGATCCCGATGGGCGCCAACGTCCTCGACGCAGCGGGCAACAGCGTGGGCATGGTCGGCCAAGCCAATCAGGTGTATCTGCGCAGCGACCGGAGTGCCGGCGCGCTGACGCTGAACTGGGGCGACGCGCCCGGCCAACAATGCACGCTGCATTACCGCCTGCCCGCCGGGGAAGACGGCCCGATTCAACGGCTCAGCGCCCCGTGCCGCTAGCCCGTTCACACTGATTCTCAGGAGAGACGATGAAACGCATTTCTTACCCGATCGCCGCCCTTGCTCTGCTCGCCCTGTCGCTGTACGGCGCGCCCGCCGCGCTGGCGCAATGCACCCGGGTCGCCCCCTGGATCGATTCCGGTTGCGATCCCTGCGGGGTGGGCACGGCGCTGGGCCGGGTTAACCTGACCAGCACTTACCTGCAGCCCGTCGGCACGCCGCTGGGCACCAGCGTGTTCGATCTCACCTCCGGCACGCGCTATCCCGATCCCAACAAAGTGTTGTATGAGTGCGACGCTGGCGATGCGGGGCAAATCTATGAAGTCTTCGCCACCAACGGCGACGATCGCGTCGGCGGCTATTACGATCTGGGTGCCCAGGACGGTAACCCCAACTACTACGCCACCTACTTCCCCTACGTCGGCATCCGCCTGACCCATCTGGATTCCGGCAAGGTTTTTACCCGCTACTGGCAGTCGGCGCCGATTACCCGCTACGCCACCGTCGGCAGCAAAATTCAGATCCGGGTGAAAGACTTCAGCGCCATCCGCGCCGATCTGATCCGCATCAGCTCGCTGCCGGGCGCGGGCGCCAGCAACTACTGCGGCTACAGCGCCAGCAACCCGCTGGTGGGCATGGCCTCGACCACCGGCAATTCGAACTATACCTGCACGCAGCCAAACGGCTATGTCACCTTTCAGGGGCCCGGCATCGCCTCGGATCCTATCGGCAGCGACTCCGCCACCAACTACGCCACCTGGGGCACCGGGCGCTGGAACGCGATGGGCATGGGCACCGCACCAATCTCCTCCTTGACCTATACCGCCACCTGCGTGGCGCGCAACGTCACGCCGCTGGTGATCCTGCCGACCATATCCGTCAGCCAGTTGACCGCCGGGCAAACCTCACAGGCGCAGTTCACCATCAATATCGAATGCGACAATGCCGCCGTGTCCGGCGTCAGCAGCAACAATACCGCCCTCGGCCTGCAGGTGCCGTATGAAAGCTACGTTGCGGCGCAGCAGCTGGGGCTAGTCAGCGCCAACGGCGGCGTGAGCTACCTGCTCTCCAGCGGCTACGGCACCGACAGCAGCGTCGCCACCGGCGTGGGCATCGCGCTCGCCAACGCCGGCAACGGCGCGCCGATGAACTTCGTCGGCTGGGCGCGCTGCAGCGCCGGGCAATGCCCGCAGGGCAACGACGCCGGCTGGTATCCGGTGCTCAACGGCGCCAGCGGCGGCGGCAGCACCGCGGCGGGGTTCACCCACTACACCACCCAGCTCACCGCCACGCTCGCCCGGCTGCCCGGGCAAACGGTCACCGCCGGCAAAGTGGACGCCAGGGCCTACGTCTGGGTTAAGGTGCAATGATGAGAAAGAAATATCTGACGATGGGATGCGCCCTGCTGCTGGCGCTGGCGGCCATGGGCGCGCAGGCGGGCATCATCGCCTCCGCCACCCGGGTGATTTTCCGCGAGGGCGACACGGAAAAAACCCTGATGTTGCTCAACACCAACGGCTATCCGATCGTGGCGCAAACCTGGGTCGATAACGGCGACGTCAACGCCGCCCCCGAACTGTCGCGCGCGCCGTTTGTCACCCTGCCCAGCGTATTCGCCCTGCCGCCTTCGGCGCTGAAAGGGCTGCGGATCCTGTTTGCCGGCGCGAACCTGCCCACCGACCGGGAGTCGGTGTTCTGGCTTAATCTGTATGAGATCCCGCCCAGCCAGCCGACCAGGCCGCCGCTGACGTCGCGCGTGACGCTGGCGATGAACACGCAGATGAAAATCTTCTACCGCCCCAAAGCGCTAAAGGGAAACGCCGAAAACGCGGCCGAGGCCGTCTCGTTCTCGCTGCAAAAATCGCCGGGCGGCTATCTGCTGCGCTGTCACAACCGGTCGGCGTTTTATCTCTCCTTCGCCCGCATCGCCGTGCAAACCGGCAGGCGCGATTACCCGGTGCGGCAAGAAAGCGACATGATGACCGCACCGTTCAGCATGCGGGATTATCACCTCGACGGCGTTGCGGCGCCGACGCTCCCTTCTCAGATCACCGTTCAGGCCACCTTCATCAACGACCAGGGCCAGCAGATCGTCAAGTCATACACAGCAACCCCATAACGATAAAAAGCAGTACATTTTTTAAGTACAGGAAATAGGGAAAAATGAGTCTAAGCAGATTCCAGCTACAGTTTCACCTGGAGAAACAGGCCAACAACATCAGGCAGTCACCGGCATTTCATACCGCCATCGTCAAACACGGGGAATTATTGAAGGAGACCTACAAGAAGCATCCGCTGTTTTACAAAATCATCTTCAGGAACAGCCGGTTCATCATTTGTTCCACCATCCTGTCCATTTACTACCACCAGCCCGCCGCCGGGCTGAAAGACATCAAAGCCTTTTTTAAAGGGAAGAACATCATCAGCGAGAACTCCCTGGACTCCTTTCTGTTCTTTTTGCGGGTCGGCCGCCGGCTGGAGGTCAAACCCTGCGAACATGACAAGCGCCAGCTGCGCTATAAGCCTACGCCACACGCGCTGGCGGAAACCCAGGCGCTGATCGCCTCGATGGCGCGGCCCTACCAGGCGCTGGCGCCACAGATGCCTATCGCGGCGCTGCTGGCGGCGCCCGACTTTCTGCCCACCTTTTTCGCCGCCTACGGGCAGCTGATGCTCAAGGAGATTTACCTGATCGATCTGGTGCCGCAATCCGGGCTGTTTATCAGCAAGGACGCCGGCCACATGGTGCTGCTGATGCTGCATATCGAAAGCATCCGGCAGGACTCCCCCTTTCTGCTGCTCTCCTCGGCGAAAATCGCCAAGTCGTGCTCCGTCTCACGCGCGCACGTGAATCGCATTCTGCAGGCGGCGGAAAAATCCGGCCTGCTGACCACCACCAATAACGTGGTGATCGAACTCAACAGTTCGTTCTTTATCATGGCGGAGCGCTATTTCAGCCTCTATTTCGCGATGGTCGAATTCGGGCTTGAACGGGTTTGGCACACGCCGCAGGCCGCCGAGCCCCGCTGAGCCGTTTACCTTTCCCGCAGCACCCGATCGATCAACCCCCAGGCCGCCGCTTCGTCGGCGGTCATAAAGCGATCGCGATCCAACACCCGCTCCACCTCTTCGTAGCTGAGGCCGCAATGTTTGGCGTACAGCCGGATCACCGTGTCTTTGGTGCGTTTCATCTCTTCGGCATGAATCAAGATGTCGGAGGCCTGTCCCTGAAAGCCGCCCAGCGGCTGGTGCACGTGCAGGCTGGCGTTGGGCAGCGCCATGCGGTGGCCCGGCTCGCCGGCCATCAGCAGGAACGAGCCCATCGAACGCGCGGTGCCCATGCACAGCGTATGCACCGGCGCGCGGATATACTGCATGGTGTCGTAAATCGCCAGCCCGCTGGTGATCACCCCACCCGGCGAGTTGATGTACAGGTGGATCGGTTTCTCCGGGTTTTCCGCTTCCAGAAACAGCAGTTGGGCGCACAGCATTTCGGCCACGTCGTCGTTGACTTCGCCATTGAGGAAAACGATCCGGTCGCGCAGCAGGCGCGAATAAATATCAAAGGAACGTTCTCCCCGGCTGGTCTGTTCCACCACCATCGGGACGAGCATCATCTTCTCACGCATCGGTGAACTCCTGGGTTGGCAAAAGGGAAATAAATTTAATGCGTCAGGCGGCGAGCATCATCGTCACCGAACCGTCATTGGCGGCGTCAAGCTGGTGGATAATCCGCAGCAGGCTGCCGCCAGCGGCGTCCGGCACTATCTGCAGCGTCACCACGCTTTCAAGGAACGGCGGCCGGTCGTCACGCAGACGGTAGCTCACCGCTTCGCCCGGCGTGGCGGCCAGCGGTTCGGCCTGCGCCAAATCCCCCGGAGGCAGCCACTGCTCGCGCAGCTCGGGAATGCTGAGCGCTCGCCACACTTTTTCCGGCGGCGCATCGAGCGAATACTCCAATATCAGCCGATCGCGCGGCGGCTGCTCAGCCTGTTTGTTCATTGATCCATATCCTTCAGCAAGGTTTGCAACGCGTCGATGCGCGCCGGCCACCAGGCGCGATACTTCGCCAGCCAATCGGCGATCTGCGCCAGCCCTTCCGGGTCGACCTGGTAATTGACGAAGCGCCCCTGCTTCGTCTCGCGCACCAGCCCGGCATTGCGCAGCACCGCCAGGTGTTGCGACATCGCGGACTGGCTGATGGGCAGCCCTTCGCGCAGCGCGCTGGCGTTCATGCTGCCGACGGCGAGCTTGTCGAAGATGGTGCGGCGAGTCGGATCGGCCAGCGCCTTGAAGATGTCATTTTCGTTCATACAAATACATTAGTATTCACTTATGTATTATGCAAGCGCCAGGGCAGGATTTTTGCGCAAAGCGAGACTCCGCGCCGGGGCACGGAGCCGATAGAGGAGAAATTACAGCGGTTTATTGCAAACGGGCGTGGTCAGCGCGGATTGCCCGGCCTGCGTCCCTTCCTGCGCTTCCAGCGCGAGGCGCGCCAACGGCATGTCTTCGTGGTAGCGCGCCTCGGCGCTCAGGCTTTTTGCGTAGCGGTTGTACTTCCACCAGGCGTAGCCGAGGAACACCACCAGCCCGCCGACGTTATAGAACACGATGGTCATGATGCTGGCGCCGGTCGGGAACGTCGAGGCGAAGAAGCCGACGGTGAAGATGGCGATCAGCACGCTGACGATGGCGATGCCCTGCAGGCGCGAGCCCATTTTGAAATCGCGCGCCACCCGGTCGTACTTCAGGCGCAGATTCAGGTAGGCCAACATGATGAACAGCGGCGGCAGCATCGAGGCCGCGGCGGTCATGTTGATCAGCGTGTTCATCAAATCCTGCACGCTGCTGGAACCCAACGTCGGGATCAGCATCAGCGGGATGACGATGAAGAACTGGATCCAGGCGGCGCGAGTCGGCACGCCGTGCCGGTTCAGACGAATGGTTTTCTCGCCGAAAATGCCCTTCGGGATCTCGGTGAAGAAAATCTTCACCGGCGCCGCCGTCCACATCAGCAGCGAGCCGAACATGGCGGTGAAGGAGACGATGCCGACAAAGCGGTTCATCAGCACCGTCGGCAGGCCGAAGTGCGCCGACAGGCCTTCGAACACCTGCACCGTGCCGCCAGTGAAATGCAGGTCAGCGCGGTGAACGAA
>Ga0308161_1002316_pt1 | contig 20448 bp, 13 predicted proteins | sample PhyFR2_FD_201034 | JGI IMG/M metagenome (GOLD analysis project Ga0308161, IMG submission 201034) | Phyllosphere microbial communities from UC Gill Tract Community Farm, Albany, California, United States - DLSLF.R2 | ecosystem: Host-associated > Plants > Phyllosphere > Unclassified | place: USA...
GCACGTCGACGCGACCGGGTCCGGCACGCCGATCCTCATGCTCACCGCCGCGGACCGGCTCGACGACAAGGCGTCCGGGTTCGCCGCGGGTGCCGACGACTACCTGACGAAGCCGTTCGAGCTGCGGGAGCTCGTGCTGCGGATCCGCGCGCTCGACCGGCGTCGTCCGGAGCGTCGGCCGCCCGTGCTCGAGGTCGCCGGGGTCCGGCTCGACCCGTTCCGCCGCGAGGTCTTCCGGGGCGGCCACCACGTCGCGCTGACCCGCAAGCAGTTCGCCGTCCTCGAGGTCCTGGTGCAGGCCGGGGGCGGCGTGGTCAGCGCCGAGCAACTGCTCGAACGAGCCTGGGACGAGCACGCCGACCCGTTCACGAACGCCGTGCGCATCACCGTCTCGGCGCTCCGCAAGCGGCTCGGGGAGCCCTGGGCGATCGTGACCGTGCCCGGCGTCGGCTACCGGATGGACGTGCCCACGGCCGCGGACACGGGGGTCGACCGGGCTGCGGGCGTCGACGCGGGTCGTGCTGCGGACGGTCCCCCGCGGTGACGGACCGTCGCCCCGGGCCGAGCGTCCGCCTCCGCCTCGCGCTGAGCTACGCGGGCGTCGTCGTCGTCACGGCCGCCCTGCTGCTGACCGTGGTGTGGCTCTTCCTGCTCCGCTACGTGCCGGTCGGCAACCTCACGACCACGGACGGGCACGTGCCGGACCGGACCGACCTGGTCCGCGCATTCGTCCCGCCGGCCGTCTGGGCGTTCCTCGTGCTCGTCGTGCTCGGTGTCGTCGGCGGCTGGCTGCTCGCCGGCCGGGTGCTCGACCCGCTGCGGCGGTTGACCGAGGCCTCGCGGGCGGTGTCCTCCGGCGCGCTCGACCACCGCGTCGACCTGCCGGGGCGACGGGACGAGTTCCGCGAGCTCGCCGACGCCTTCGACGGCATGGTCGCGCGCCTGGCCGCCGACGTCGCCGAGCAGCAGCGCTTCGCCGCGAACGCCTCGCACGAGCTCCGGACGCCGCTCGCCACGACGCGGGCCCTGCTCGAGGTCGCCGTCCGCGAGCCGGGCAACGACCCCGCGGCGGTGCTCGACCGGCTCCGCGTGGTGAACGAGCGGGCGATCGACCTGACCGAGTCGCTCCTGGTGCTGGCCCGCGCCGGTCGACGCGTGCCCGACCCGGAGCCCGTCGACCTGTCGCTCCTCGTCGAGGACGCCGTCGAGACCCTGCTGCCCCTGGCCGAGGCGCGCGGCGTCGCCCTGGACGCAGACGCAGACGCAGACGCAGACGACGACCGCGACACCGACACCGCCGCGCACGTCCACACCGACGCGGCGTGGACGACGGGGTCGCCCGCGCTGCTCCTGCAGCTCGTGACGAACCTCGTGCAGAACGCCGTCGTGCACAACGTCGGACCGGGCGGGTGGGTGCGGATCCGGACGGGTGGGTCGTCGGCGGACGGCGGTGCCGGCACCGTGGTGCTGCTCGTCGAGAACACCGGCCCGCGGGTCCCGCGTGCGGTCCTGCCGACGCTGACCGAACCGTTCCAGCGTGCCGCGTCCCGACGCCGGGACGAGGACACCGGCGCGGGACTCGGACTCGCCATCGTGGCGGCGATCGTCGCTGCGCACGGCGGCGCGCTGACCGTGGACGCCCGGGACGGCGGCGGGCTCAGCGTCCGGGTGGCGTTGCCGTCGGCGTCCCCGCCGGTGCGACCCCGTCAGCCGTAGCCCCGGCCGGACCGGCAGCCCCGGCCGGACCGTCTGCAGCCCGGGCCGGCCCGCGCCCCGCCCCGGCAGCGACCCGCCGCCCGCGCAGCAACCCCGACGCGAGCGCGATCCCGGCGAGGACGACGACCCCGCCCACCGGCTCGTTCCACCGCAGCGGCTCACCGAGCACGAGCACCCCGAGCCCCACCCCGACCACCGGCGTCAGGTACGTCACGGTCGACGCGCGGCCCGCACCCCACGCGCCGACCAGGCGCGTGTTCCACGCGTAGGCCAGCCCCGTGCCCACCGCACCGAGCGCGACCATCGCGGCCACGATCCTCCAGTCCAGCCGCACCGGACCGGTCGCGACCACGGGCGCGACCACCAGCATGAGCAGCGCCGCCAGGCTGAGCTGCACGGTCGCGACGGTCGTCGGGTCCTGCCCGCTGCCGACGCCGAAGCGGCGGAGCCAGGCGAGACCGACGCCGTACGACGCCGTCATGCCGAGCAGGGCCAGCTGCCCGGGGACCGTCGCGAGCACGCGCGGGTCCCCGACGAGGTCCCACGGCCCGACCAGGACGAGCACCCCGACGATCCCGGTCACGATGCCGAGGACCTGTCGGCGGGACAGGCGTTCGGTCGGCACGAGCACCGCGAGCGCGAGCAGCGTCATGATCGGGGTCGTCGCGTTGTAGATGCTCGCGAGCCCGGACGGCACGGTCTGCTCCGCCCACGCCATGAGCGAGGACGGCACCGCGTTGAGGAAGACCGCGACGACGAACAAGTGGCCCCACACGCGGCGGTCGCGCGGCCAGCGGCGACGGGTGACGAGCAGGATGCCGACCAGCGTCACCGCGCCGAGCACCGTGCGCACGGTGGCGACCTGCTGCGGGGCGAGCCCCTCGAGCCCGATCTTGGCGAAGAAGAAGCTCGAGCCCCAGGTCAGGGCCACGAGCACGTAGAGGAGGGCGTTCACGAGGGCTAGCATCGAGCACCGTCAGCGCATGTGTCGAACGCATGCGCCGCATACCCTCATGAGGAGGACGCATGGCCGTCTCGATCCCGCAGGTCCGCGCCTTCGTCGCGACCGTCGACGCCGGCTCGTTCACGAGCGCCGCCACCGCGCTCGGCGTCGGGCAGTCGGCCGTCTCACACGCCGTGGCCGGGTTCGAACGCGAGGTCGGCGGCCCCGTCGTGCGCCGCGGCGGCGCCGCGGTCCCGACCGCGCTCGGCGAGCGGCTGCTCGCACACGCCCGCCAGGTGCTCACCTCGGTCGACGGCCTGGAGGCGGTGGTGCGGCCCGCCACGGCGCGCGGCACCGTGCGCCTCGCCGCGGTGCCGACGGTGTGCCAGGGCCTGCTCCCCCGCCTCCGCGAGCTGTGGTCGGTGACGCTGCCGGACGTCGACGTCCAGGTGTACGAGGGCGACGACGACGAGATGGCGGAGTGGTTGGAGGGCGGCACCGTCGACGCGGCCGTGCTCGTCGACCCGACGCCGGTCCCCGAAGGCGGGGTCGTCGTCGCGCGGGACGAGATGGCCGCGGTCGTCCGGCGGGACCACCCGCTCGCGGACACCGCGGCGATGACCCTCGACGACCTGCACGAGGACGGGCTCGTCGCGGGCGGCGGCGGGTGCGAGCACCAGATCGAACGGATGCACGAGCTCGCCGGGCAGCCCTTCCGGTGGGCGCACCGCGTGCGGGAGATGAGCACGATGTTCGGGATGATCCAGCGCGGCGAGGGGGTCTCGATCGTCCCGTCACTCGGGCGGGTGATGCTGCCCGAGGACCTCGTGATGCTGCCGGTCGCGCCGCGGTACGAGCGGACGCTGGTGCTGAGCGGGCCCTCGACGCGGGCGTGGCACCCGCTGGCGCAGGCCCTCGTCGACGCGGTTTGAGGTCGGCGGCGGCACCGGTGCCGACGCCCGGACATCTCCGACCTTCGGCCGATCCGGCGACCGCCCGGTCCTTCCTAGGCTCGGGGGCATGACCGCGACCGTGCTCCCGCCACCCGCGCCCCTCGGACGACGGGTGTGGGCGCAGATCTGGCGGGTGCTCGTCGCCCTCGTGGCCGGCTTCACCGCGTTCGGGCTGATCTGGCCCGAGCTCGACACGTCGTCGTGGTCGGAGGCGCGGCTCGGCATCGGGCTCCTCGGGGACGTCACGGCCGGGGTCGTCGCACTCGCCGTGTACTGCTGCCGCCACCGCGCGCCGCTGTTCGTCACCCTGGCGGTGATCGGCCTCAGCACCGTGTCGACGTTCGCCGCGGGCACCGCCGTGCTCGCGCTCGTCTCCCTCGCCACCCGGCGCCGTGGGGTCGAGATCGCGGTGGGCAGCGCGGCGATGCTCGTCACCGGGCTCGTCGGCGAGCAGCTCGTCTTCCCGGGCGGTGACGTGCCGCTGTGGCAGACCACGCTGGTGTCGGTCGTCTTCCTCGCGCTCGTGGTCGTCGTGGGCGTGGCGATCGGGCAGCGCCGGGCGCTCGTCCAGTCCCTCCGGGAGCGGGCCGCCCTGCTCGAACGCGAACAGGCCGTGCGCGAGGACCGCGCGCGCGAGCAGGAACGCGCGCACATCGCCCGCGAGATGCACGACGTGCTCGGCCACCGGCTCTCGCTCGTGGCCCTGCACGCCGGCGCGCTCGAGTTCCGCGGCCGGTCGCTGTCGCCGGACGACACCGTCGAGGCCGCGGGGGTCGTCCGCGCCGAGGCGCACGCGGCCCTGACCGACCTGCGCGACGTGCTGGGGGTCCTGCGTGACCCCGCCGGTCGCGACACCGACGACCCGACCGGCACCGCGCCTCCGCAACCGACGCTCTGCGACGTGCCGGCCCTCGTCGACGAGGCCCGTGCAGCCGGTGCGACCGTGACCTGCACGGTCGCCGAGGGTGCCTGCGCCGCCGGGGAGACCGTCGGCCGCCACGCGTACCGGATCGTCCAGGAGGCCCTGACGAACGCCCGCCGGCACGCCCCGGGCCAGCCGGTCACGGTGTCGATCGCGGTGCTGCCGACCCCGGCGCTCCGGGTCACGGTGACCAACCCGACGCTGCCCGGGGACCGCGGGCACGACACCGACGGCGGCGGGCACGGGCTGCGCGGCCTCGCCGAGCGGGCGCGGCTCGTGGGCGGCTCGTTCCGCGCCGACGTCGACGCCGCCGGCGTCCACACGGTCGAGGCGGTGCTCCCGTGGACGGCGTGACCGCGCCGGTCCGCGTGGTGCTCGTCGACGACGACCACCTCGTGCGCGCCGGGCTCCGGCTGCTGCTCAGCGGCGACGACGGTGTCGACGTCGTGGGCGAGGCCGGCGACGGCGTCGAGGCCGAGCGGGTCATCGACGCGGTCGAGCCGGACGTCGTGCTCATGGACATCCGGATGCCGCGCTGCGACGGGCTCGCGGCGACCGAGCGGGAGCTCCGGAAGCGGCCGGAGCTCGCCGTCCTCGTGCTCACCACCTTCCAGGGCGACGACATGGTCCTCGGCGCCCTGCAGCGCGGTGCGCGCGGGTTCCTGCTGAAGGACACCCCGCCGCAGGAGCTCGTCGCCGCGATCCACGCGGTTGCCGCCGGCCGGTCGACGCTGTCGCCGTCGGTGCTCGACCGGGTGATCGCCTTCGCCGCGGGCACCGGGTCGGCGACCGGTCCCGGGAGCGTACCCGCCGACGAGTCCGGTAGACCCGGGGACGGCCGCGCCGCGGGAGGCGCGCTGCCGGACGCGAGCGAGGAGCGCCGACTGATGGCGACGCTGACCGACCGGGAGCGCGAGGTCGCGGTCGCCGTCGCGAACGGAGCCTCGAACGCCGAGATCGCCGCGGACTTGTTCGTCGGACTCGCCACCGTGAAGACCCACATCGGGCACGTCTACGACAAGTTCGGGGTCGACAACCGGGTGCAGTTGGCGCTCATCGTGCACGCCGCCCAGCGCTGACGAGCCGGGGCGACGAGCCGAGCTGACGAACCGGCACGAGTCGGGCGCGACGACCCGGGGGCGGTACCGAGCCGCCGGGCAGGCGCGACCGGCAGGATGGGGCGATGCCCGCGACGCACGTGAAGACCTTCACCGACCCGGACGAGGCCACCGCCGAGGCCCTCGGACTCGAGTGGCTCGCCGAGGCCGAGGACGCCGGCGGCACCCGGATCGCCCGTGTGCTCGGCCACCCGGAGCCGACGGTCCTGCACCTCGAGCGCATCACCGACGCTGTCCCCGACCGCGGCCAGGCGGAACGCTTCGGTCGGTCCCTGGCGCACACCCACGCCGCGGGTGCGACGCACTGGGGCGCCCCCGCACCGGGCTTCCCGTCCGGACGCGGGATGCGCGTCGGGCGGTCCCGGACACCGTTCGTCCCCGCCGCCGCGGCGCCCGCGAGCTGGGGCGAGTTCTTCGCCGAGTACCGCATCCGTGACTTCGTCCGCCGCATCGTCGACCGTGGCGGGTTCGACGGTGCCGAGGCGGCGGTGTTCGACCGGGTCGCCGACCGGGTCGCGGACGGGACGCTCGGCTCCCCGCAGCCCGCGCTCGTCGGCGACGGACCGGCCCGCCTGCACGGCGACCTCTGGGCGGGCAACGTGCTCTGGCCCACCGACCGGAGCGAGCCGACCGGCGCGGTGCTCATCGACGCGACCCCGCACGGCGGCCACGCCGAGACCGACCTGGCCCTGCTGGCGCTGTTCGGACTGCCGCGTCTCGAGACGGTCCTGGCCGGCTACGACGCCGAGTCGCGGTTGGCCGACGGCTGGCAGGAACGGGTCGAGCTGCACCAGCTGGCGCCGCTGCTGCTGCACGTGTTCCTGTTCGGCGGCTCCTACGCCGACGACGCCCTGCGCGCCGCCCGCCGCTACGCCTGACCCGGTCGCAGGCCGGTTCCGACCCCCGTCCGGACTCCGCCTGACCCAGTCGCAGGCCGGTTCCGACCCCCGTCCGGACCCCGCCTGACCCGGTCGCCGGTCGGCTCCGGCCCGCCGTCCGGACCCCGCGCACGTCCGGCGGCCGGCGAGGCCCGAGGTCGGACCGCCGGTCCCGCTCCCCCACTGACGCAACCGGTGCACGATCCCCGGGGAACGGGCACCGGGATCGTCAGCAGCTCCTCCACGGCTCGGTGCTCGCCGTCGTGGCGGTGGTGCAGGCGCTGTCCGGTCTCGGCGACCGACGCCCCTGACCGGCCACGTCGCCTGACCGCAGCGCGCCCGCCGGAGCCGACCCGCGCCTCCCGTCCGGTCGGTCTGTTGCGTGCGCGGTATACCAACCCGTAGCATCGGCTCACCCCACCCCACCGGGCCCGGCCGCCACCAGACGGTCTGCCCACGGCGAGCGCTCCACCGATGCAGCCTGGCCGACCGCTGCCGGCACTCGTTGCACTGGATCCGCTCGTGAACCCCTCCCCCTTCGGCCTGTACGACCCTGCTCGCGAGTCGAGCGACTGCGGCGTCGGCTTCATCACCCGTCTCGACGGCACCCCGAGCCACGACGTCCTGGTGAAGGGCGACGAGGCGCTCTGCTCGATCCCGCACCGCGGCGGCAAGTCCGCCGAGGGCGTGGGCGACGGTGCGGGTGTCAGCATCGACCTGTCCGTCGAGTTCTTCAGCGCGATCACCGGGCAGGCCCTGCGCGCCGGGCACTTCGGCGTCGCGAACTGCTTCGTGCCGAGCGACCCCGACGAGCGTGCCGACGCCGAACGGCTCGTGACCGCGGAGCTCGACCGCCAGGGCTTCGAGCTGCTCCTCGTGCGCGACGTCCCGGTCGACCACTCCGTCGCCCGTCCCGAGGCCGAGCGGTACCAGCTGCCGATCGTGCAGTGGGTGTTCCGCGCCCCGGAGGACTGGGCCCGCGCCGACGTCGACGCGGCCGCGAACCGAGCGCTGCTCGCGATCGAGGCGGTGTCCTACGCCCGAGCCGCCGAGACCCGCGCCCCGCACGCCGCCCTGTACCCGCTGTCGCTCAGCGCACGCACGCAGGTGCTCAAGGGGCGCCTGAACTCGGGCGAGGTGATCGGGTACTTCACCGACCTGCGCGACCCGCGGCACTCGGTCCGGACGCTGTACTTCCACACGCGCTTCTCGACGAACACCGAGCCGCACCCGACGATGGCCCAGCCATTCCGACTGATGGCGCACAACGGCGAGCTGAACACCGACCGCAAGAACCGCCTGTCCGACGAGGCCTCGGCCCGGGCCCGCACGCGCAGCATCGTGCGTCCGCCCGGGCAGTCCGACTCGAGCCGGCTCGACCAGACCCTGCAGAGCCGGGTGTTCGAGGACGGCCTGGACATCGTCGAGGCCGTCGTGACCCTGATGCCGCCGGCGTGGGAGAACGACCGCACGCTGAGCCCGGCGGTGCGGGACATGCTCGAGTACCACTCGCTGTACGAGGAGAAGAACGACGGCCCGGCCGCCGTGATCTTCAGCGACGGCGACGTCGTCGGCGCCCGCCTCGACCGGCTCGGCCTCCGCCCGCTGCGCACGGTGCAGACGGACGAGTACCTCATCGTGGCGTCGGAGAGCGGCCAGGTGTCGTTCGACGCCGACACCGTCGTGCACCGCGGCCGCATCGAGGCCGGCGGGATGCTCGTCGTGGACCACCGCACCGGCGCGGTCCTGCGCACGGACGAGGCCCTCGAGCTGCTCGCCGCGCGGAAGCCGTACGGCGCGCTGCTGGACGCCGCCCGGGTCGACCTCGACGCGCTGCCCGCGCCCGACTACGACCGCGGCGCGAGCACGCTCGGCTACGACGGCGACCTGTCGCTCGCGGGCCGCTACGTGGCGTACTCGCTGAACCAGGAGAGCTTCCGGTTCATGCTCGACCCGATGCTCGCGACCGGATCGGAGCGCATCTCGGCGATGGGCTACGGCACCGCGATCAACGCGCTGAGCGACACCGAGGGCGGCATGGCGAAGTACTTCTCGCAGCGCTTCGCCCAGGTGACGAACCCGCCGCTCGACTCGATCCGCGAGGCCGACGGCATGTCGATGCGGGTCGCCCTCGGTGCCAAGCTCGACGCGCACGCCAGCGCAGGAGCCCCGGTCACCGACGGCGCCGGCACCGCCCCCACCCGCCAGATCGTCGTGCAGTCCCCCGTGCTCGGCCACCTCGACATGGTCCGCCTGCGTGACCAGACCGTCGTCCCGCTCGAGCGCTTCGACATGCTCTACGTCCCCGTGCTCGGCGACGAGCAGGCCAACGCCGCGGCCGTCCGCTCGGCGGTCGACGCGCTGTGCGACGCCGTCGAGGCGTTCGCCCGCGCCTCGGGCGGCATCGCCGTCCTGACCGACCGCGCGGTGTCGTCGACCCACGCCCCGCTCCCCGTGATCCTGGCCGTCGCCGCGGTCAACCAGCGGCTCATCGAGACCGGCCTGCGCCTGCGCCTGTCGATCGTGGCCGAGTCCGGACAGCTGCCGTCGTCGCACCACGTGGCGACCGCGCTCGGCTTCGGCGCCTCGGCCGTGTACAGCCTGTCGGCACGACTGCGTGCGGAGGAGCAGTACCCCGCCGAGGCCGCCCCCGCCGGCGAGGTCACCGCGACCGACCTGGCGCTGCAGCGGTTCCGGAAGGCCGCCGAGAAGGCCCTCGCGAAGACCATGGGCCGCGTCGGGCTGTGCACCGCGGAGAGCTACATCGGCGGCGCGTTCTTCGAGCCGAACTACCTCGACACCGGCGACGACCTGTTCGCGCGGGTGTTCCCGTACATGCAGGCACCGGTCGGCGGCGTCGGCTTCGCGCGCATCGCCCAGGCCGCGACGGACTGGCACGAGCGCGCACGATCGGTCGCATCGGCGGCCCAGGTCCCGCTCCTCGGGCTGTTCAAGGAGCGCTCGGACGGCGCGGGCCACTCGTTCGGCGTCGCGAGCGTCCGCGGCTTCGGCGGCATGACCGAGGAACGCCCGGCGTTCGAGCGCGCGGGCGACTCCGAGGCGCTGCGCCTGCTCACCCTCGGGCAGCTCGACGACGCCTTCGGCATCACCGACAGCGCGTACCGCCACACCGGGTACGACCGGCTGAGCGACGCCGAGGTCGACGCGCACCGGATCACCCCGGGCTACGTGTCGTTCCTGCAGACGACGCACGACGAGCGCTCGCGTCGTCCCGCGGCGCTCCGCGACGTGCTCGCGCTGCCCGCCGACGTCACCGGCATCGACACCGCCGAGGACTTCGCACGCGAACTCGGCCGCTTCTCGACGAGCGGCAACGCGAGCATCACGGTCCGCGGGCTGTCCGGCTCGCGTCCGGCGTCGTCCGACGGTCTGCCGGGAGGCGCGGCCCGCTTCCGCCTGGAGCTCACCTCGACGGGACCCACGGGTGCCCTGCGCCACGCGGCCCTCGCGGACGGGCTCGCGCTGCTGCACCCCGGCCAGGTCGCCGTCGACACGGTCGACGACGACCAGGTGACGCTGCGCGCCACGGGTGGCGCGGCCGCCCTGCTCGCCCTGCTGCAGAGCGCCCCCGCGAGCGTCGACCTCGACGAGGTCCAGCCCGCCCACGAGGTCACCCGCACGCTGGCGTCCGGCGCGATGAGCCACGGTGCCCTCGTCGCCGCGGCGCACGAGGCGGTCGCGCACGGCACGAACATGGTCGGCGGCATGTCGAACTCCGGCGAGGGCGGCGAGCACCACACCCGCTACGGCACCATCCGCGGCTCCCGGATCAAGCAGTTCGCCTCCGGGCGCTTCGGCATCTGGGCCGGGTACCTCGCCGACCCCATGCTCGAGGAGCTCGAGATCAAGATCGGCCAGGGTGCGAAGCCGGGCGAGGGCGGCCAGCTGCCCGCGCCGAAGGTCACGGTCGACATCGCCGCGGCGCGCGGTGGCACCCCGGGCGTCGAGCTCATCTCGCCGCCGCCGCACCACGACACGTACTCGATCGAGGACCTCGCGCAGCTCATCCACGACTGCAAGGCCGCCCGCGTGCGCGTCGTCGTGAAGCTCGTGTCCTCCGAGGGCATCGGCACGATCGCGGTCGGCGTCGCGAAGGCCGGCGCCGACGTCATCAACGTCGCGGGCAACACCGGCGGCACGGGTGCCGCGGCCGTCACGAGCCTGAAGTACGCCGGCCGCTCCGCCGAGATCGGCGTGGCCGAGGTGCACCAGGCCCTCGTCGCGAACGGCCTGCGGCAGAAGGTCACGCTCCGCTGCTCGGGCGCCCACCAGACCGGCTCCGACGTCGTCACGAGCGCCCTGCTCGGCGGGGACTCGTTCGAGTTCGGCACGACGGCGCTCATGATGCTCGGCTGCGTGATGGCGAAGAACTGCAACGTGAAGTGCCCCGCGGGCCTGACCACGAACCCGGAGGCGTTCGAGGGCGACCCGCGCGCGCTCGCGCAGTACCTGCTGAACATCGCGCACGACGTCCGGCAGATCCTCGCCCGCCTCGGCCTGCGCTCGCTCCGCGAGGCCCGGGGGCGCACCGACCTGCTCCAGCTCCTCGACCACCCGGCGAGCGTCGGGCGGCTCGACGTCCGCGGCCTGCTCGCCCGGGTGCCCGAGAAGGTCGTCACCGACCCGGAGTACCTCGAGAAGGACTACCGCACCGACGACGCCCTCATCGAGCAGGTCCGCGCCGCGCTGGTCGAGGGGCACGAGGCCGCGCTGACGATCGACGGCGTGCTGCTCGGCAACGCGGACAAGTCCGTCGGCGGCCAGCTCGGCATCGACCTCGAGCGCGTCCTGAACCACGAGCTGCGGGACGTCGACCTGTCGGCGCACCCCGCGGTCACGACGGACGACCGTGGTCGCCGCCGGCTCGTCGACGGCGCCCTCACGGTGCGCACCTCCGGCTCGGCCGGGCAGTCGTACGGCGTCTTCACGAACGACGGCACGACCCTCGAGCACACCGGCACCGCGAACGACGGCGTCGGCAAGAGCCAGTCCGGCGGCCGCATCGTCGTGCGTGCGCCCGGCGGCGGCAGCGCCGAGCGGGGCGGCAACGTCCTCGTCGGCAACTTCGCCCTGTTCGGCGCGACCGGTGGCCGCACGTTCGTCGAGGGCGAGGCCGGCGACCGGTTCGCCGTCCGCAACTCCGGCGCGACCGCGGTCGTCGAGGGCCTCGGCGACTTCGGTTGCGAGTACATGACGGGCGGCGCGGTGTTCAACCTCGGCGGCTTCGGCAAGGGCCTGGGCAACGGCATGTCCGGCGGGTTCCTGTACCAGTACGACCCGACCGGCCGGGTGACCGAGCGGGCGAGCACCGACTCGCTCCTGGTGTTCCCCGTGACCGAGACCGCACGCGGAGCGTTCCACGAGGCGGCCGCCCGGCTGCTGCTCGAGTGGCACCTCGAGGCCACCGGGTCGGCACGCGCCGAGCAGCTCCTGGCCGACTGGGACACCACCCGCACGCACGTGTACGTCGGCATGCCCCGGGCGCTCCTGCTCAGCCAGGACGCGGACGAGATCCTCGCGGCGGCGACCCGCACGGAGCTCCTCGACGAACTCGCGACCTCGGTCGCGACGGACAAGCTCCGTGCGTTCAAGACCGACTACCGCGACCGGCGCACGGTGCTCGACGGCCGTGCCCCCGCGCTCGGCGACCAGGGCGGTGACACGTTCTCGCTGCTGTCGTCGTACACGGTGCTCGCGGTCGCCCAGGACGTGGCGCAGGAGCGCGTGCCCGGCGCCGCCCCGGCCGACCCCCGGGTCACCGAGGCCGTCCGGAACCTCGTCCTGACCGAGGACTTCCAGGTCAAGCAGCGCGTGGTCAAGTACCTGCGCGCGACCTTCGAGTCGTTCGCCGACGACGAGCTCGCCACGCTCATCGCCGTGAAGCGGCTCGACGACGCCAAGCGCGCGCTGACGCAGCGGAACAACCGCAGCTCGGACGCGCCCGGGACCACGGGGTGGATCATGCACCAGAACGCCAAGAACGCCGGACGGGTCCGCGCGGCCCGGTTCGACGAGCTGCTCGCGACCGCGGCCCTCGACGACATCGCGCGCCGGGCACCGCAGGCACCGGTGGAGGTGGGCGCGTGAGCACGCTCCCCCCGACCGGGTCCCTGATCCCCGTCGACGCCCCGTTCTCGGCCGCCCAGGAGTCCTGGCTCGCGGGCTTCATCGCGGGGGTCGCCGCCGCGGGACGCCGGTCGACCGCGCCCGCACCGACGACCACCGTGGACGTGCTCTTCGGCACGCAGACCGGCAACGCCGAGCTGCTCGCCGACCAGCTCGTCGCCGGTGCCGTCGCCCGCGGGCTCGGCGGCCGGGCCACCGCGCTCGACGACGTCTCGCCCGAGCATCTCGCCGACATGTCCCACGTGCTCGTCGTCACCTCGACGTACGGCGAGGGCGAGATGCCCGACAACGCCGGTCTGTTCTGGGAGGCGCTGCAGGCGAGCACCGTGCCCCGGCTCGAGGGGCTGCAGTACGCCGTGCTCGGGCTCGGCGACACGAGCTACGACGAGTTCTGCCAGGCCGGCAAGCTCCTCGACACCCGCCTCGAGCAGCTCGGCGCGACACGGATCCACGACCGGGTCGACTGCGACGTCGACTTCGAGGACCCGGCCGAGCTCTGGACGGCTGCCGTCCTCGACCGCGTCGCCGCCCAGGCGGGAGCCACCGGCGCCGCTGCGGGCGCGACCACCGGGGTCGGCGCGACCACGACCGCGACCGCAGCCGGCGGGGCGGGCGCGAGCCGCGCCTCCCGGCCGGGTGCGCAGTGGACCAAGCGCACCCCGTACCGTGCGCCGCTCGTCGTGAACCGCCTGCTCAGCGCACCGGGCAGCGCCAAGGAGATCCGGCACCTCGAGTTCGACCTCGGCGACTCGGGCATCGAGTACGCGGCCGGTGACGCCCTGGCCGTCGTCCCGCACAACGACCCGGCACTCGTCGACGAGCTGCTCGACCACCTCGGCGCCGACGGCTCCGCGGACGTCGACGGCCGCCCGCTCGCCGAGGTCCTGCGCGTCGACCGCGAGGTCAGGACCCCGTCGAAGGACCTGGTCGCCGACCTCGTGCAGCGCGCGCCGGCGTCCGAGCTCGCCGCGGTCGTGGCGCACGGCGACAAGCAGGAGCTGGACCGGTGGCTGTGGGGCCGCGACGTCCTCGACCTGCTCCGGGACGCGGGTCCCGCGGCGCCGACCCTCGAGGAACTGCTGCCGAACCTGCGCGGACTGCAGGCGCGCCAGTACTCGATCTCGTCGAGCCCGCTCGCCCACCCGGGCCGGGTCCACCTGACCATCGCGAGCGTGCGGTACGGCGACGCCCACCGCACCCACCACGGCGTCGCCTCGACGTACCTGGCGGACCGCGTGCAGGCGGACGGCGAGGTCGGGGTGTACCTGCAGCCGAACGCCGCGTTCGGGGTGCCCGCCGACGGCGACGCCCCGATGGTGATGATCGGTCCGGGCACCGGCATCGCGCCGTTCCGCGGGTTCCTGCACGAGCGTGCCGCATCCGGGGCGCGGGGTGCGAACTGGCTGTTCTTCGGCGACCAGCACCGCGCGACCGACTTCGTGTACGAGGACGAGCTCACCGACCTGCAGGAGCGCGGCGTGCTCGACCGCCTCGACCTGGCGTTCTCGCGCGACCAGGCCGAGAAGGTCTACGTGCAGACGCGCATGCGGGAGCAGGCTGCGGAGCTGTACCGCTGGCTGGAGGACGGCGCCTCCGTGTACGTGTGCGGCGACGCCTCGCGGATGGCGAAGGACGTCGAGCAGGCGCTGCTCGACGTGATCGCCGCCGGTCGGGGGCGCGGCGTGGACGACGCCCTCGCGTACCTGGCCGACCTGCGCCGCGCGAAGCGGTACGTGCGCGACGTGTACTGAGCGGGGCCATCACCCCTGCGGCGCCACCCTGCCCCGGGGCGCGACGGCTCGGACCCGGGGCACCCCCGGGGCCGCCCCCGGTGCAGCGCGCTGCGCTCAGCGGGTCGGCAGCCCCGGCAGCGCGGCGATCCACCCGCCGACCTGCGCGTCGAACCACGCCGCGTCGAGGTTCCGCTCCCACGCGTGCTCGGCCGACCCGCTCACCGCCAGGGTCACCCGGTCGGGGTGCGCGGCGGCGAAGTCCTGGCTCACCGTGAACGGCACGGTGCGGTCGCCGTCGGAGTGCACGAGCAGGGTCGGCGGCAGCGGCGGCGGCACCCGCAGCCACGACAGCGCGCGGACGTCCACCGGCCGCCGCAGTCCCACGACGCGGTGCAGCCCGGGCGTGCGCATCGCGGCGAGGGCGGCGGACACGACGGCACCGGGCACGGGGGTGCGGGCGGCCTGGAAGCGGACGGCGGCCTCCCAGTCGAGCGCCGGCGCGACGAGCAGCACGCCGACCACCAGGTCGCGGTGCGCCGAGCGCAGGAGCAGCTCGTGCGTGACGGTCGCGCCCATCGACCAGCCGACCAGGACGATGCGCCGTGCACCGTTCGCGACCGCGTGGTCGAGCGCGGCCTCGACGTCGACCCACTCCCGGGCACCGAGGTGGGACGCCCGCCCCTCCCACGGGGCCTCGCCGTCGCCGCGGAACGAGGGGACGATCGAGGTCCACCCGGCCTCGAGCGCGGCCGGGACGGTCCGGAGCGCGGTGACGCGGGTGGTCCGGATGCCGTGCACGTGCACGGCCCAGGTCGACGCGGCGTCGTCGTCCGGACGGGCCGGGCGGACCACCCACGCGGGGGCGTCGCCGAGCGGCGTCGGGATCGCGACCTCGGACCAGTCGACCGCCATCGCCGCCGGGTCCGGGTGCACGTGCCCGCTCCACCGGATCCGGTCGGACACCGCACCCGTCGTCCGGACCACGGCGCGGCGCACGGTGCCCGCGGTCTCGTCGACCTCGAGCACGGGTCCGACGGTGGTGTGCCCGTCGCCGTCGTGCCACAGGCCGTACTCGCCGGGCCGGAGCGTGTCGGGCGTCAGCGGCAGCTGCACCGAGTCGGCGTCCGCCGAGAGCACGGGCGTCCAGCGGTCCCGCCCGGGCAGCACGATCTTGCCGACCACGGCCCGCAGGCCCAGCAGGCCGCCGACCACCACGAGCACCACCAGGGCGACGAGCACCCACACCACGACCGTCATGCCGTCATCCTCCGATGTTCCGTGCGAGCACCCGCTCCGCGGACCGCACGTGGGCGAGCTCGCCCGGGTCGATCGACCGTCCCTGCACCTCTGCGTCGCGGATCGCGATGACGAGGTCGTACGTCCGCACCCGCAGGTCCGCGCGGCGTTCGACCGGCCGCAGCCCGTGGTGCCGCACGACGCGGGCGAGCCGCCGGTGGTGCCGGCCGAGCCGCAGGTCGCGCACCCACCGGCGCACCGTGAACGAGGCCATGCCGACCACGACGAGCACGATCCCGAGGTAGAACGGCGGGTCGAAGGCGAACCGCAGCACGTCGCGGACCCCGGCCGGGAACAGGCCGAAGTGGTCGGCCGTCAGCGACACGACCTCCTCGACGCTCGCCGCGGTGACGAGGACGAGCCCGACCCGGAAGACCCCGAGCGCGCCTCGGCCGGTCGGCATCCCGCGCACGAGCGTCGTCACGGTGATCGCCGCCACGCAGGCCATGTACACCGAGGCGTACAGCCACATCGCGGTCTGGTCGATGCCGAGCACGATGAAGTGGAACGCGGTGGTGCCGCGGTCGGTGATGCAGGCGAAGGGGATCGCGAACGCGGCGACCATCGCCAGGAGCGCGAGCGGGTGCGCGAGGAGCGGTCGTCGCGGCAGGTCGCCCGTCGCGGCGCGGAGCATGAGCCAGAACGCGGTGGTCGCGCACACGTTCTGCACCAGGTTGACGACGTTCGTCCCGCCGAGCCACCCGTCGAGCACGGTCTGCGGCACCACGCTGCCGAGGGTCAACAACCCGAGGGCACCGACGCCCGTCGCCGCCCAGGCCGCACGGCCGCGGGGGTTCCGCCGGACGGACGGCGTCCGCGCCACGAAGATCAGGGCCGCGCACCAGAAGGTCGCGGCGTGCAGGGCACCCATCAGCCGTAGGCCCGCTCGTCGGACGCGCCCGCACCCGCACCGAGCAGCACGGTCGCGACCTCGTAGGCGAACCGCTCGGCGAAGTGCTCGTCGTCCCCGGAGACCCGCGCGAGCCCGGCACCGGCGTGGCCGGCGTGCGGCGCTGGGGTCCTGTCGACGTCCCGCTGGCACACGTTCGTCCCGCTGGCGAGGGCGGCGACCGCGGTCGGGGTCGGCGCTCCGGCGTCGCCGTGCACGAGGTGGCCGAGTTCGTGCAGCACGCAGTGCATCCGGTACAGCGGCGGGACGGCGGCCGGCACGAGGACGAGGTTCTCGTGCGGCGCCTGCGACACCAGGGCGGTCAGGCTCCCCCACGACGGCCCGTCGACGTCGACGACCCGCGTCGGGCGGCCGACGGTGCGGGCGACCGCGGCGACCACGTCGTCGAGTCGCGGGGCCCGCGGCAGCGTGCGCACGAGGTCGGCGACCACCGCCGTCACGTCCCGCTCGGCCATCGACTCCCCCTCGTCCCGCGGACAGCCTAGCGGCGCGGTGGGGCGGACCGGGTGGACGCCGGTCGCGGCGACCGGACGACGGACGGGAGGCGCGGTGCCGTCCAGCACCGCGCCTCCCGTCCGTCGTCAGGTCGCGTCCACCGCGACCTGCCGCACTCAGTCCTGCGCGACCGCCTCGTAGTGGCGCGCGCCACCGCGGACGCCCGCGAAGCGGAACGGTCCGGCGGTCACGCGCGGACGCTCGACGTCCTCGCTCGTCGCCGCACCCGCGGCGTGCAGGGCGCGGTACTCGTCGACGGTCAGCCGCACGCGGGACCCGAGCACCTCCTGCACCCGGCCGACACGGCGGTGCTGCTGGTGGTCGGGCCGCACGATGCCGGTCATCAGCTCGCCGACGCTGCCCGAGCCGTAGCTGAACATCGCGATCCGCTGCCCGGCGAGGTCGTCGTCCAGGTCGAGCAGCGCCGCGAGCCCGATCCAGATCGACGCCGTGTACGTGTTGCCGGTCTGCTTGTTGTACGTGAAGCCGATCGCGAGCTCGGACTCGTCGAAGGGCTCACCGACGTGCTGCGTGAGCTTCCGGTGCGCCTTGATCGCCATCTTCGTGAACGGCTGGTGGTGCACGAACCGGGCGATGTCGCCGAAGGCCGGACCGCCCTGCGCGGCGAGGTCGTCCCACGCGCCGATGAAGGCGTCCACGTAGGCGCTGACCGACAGGCGGCCGTCGACGAGCGCGGTGGAGCGGTCGTTCGGCCGCCAGAAGTCGTCGACGTCCGCGGTGAAGACCCCGGCGGCCGGTTCGATCTCGATGAGGTCGGGGTCGGCCGACACCAGGATCGCGGCGGCGCCGGCACCCTGCGTCGGCTCCGCGGCGGTGTCGACGTCGTAGCGCGCGACGTCGGCGGCGATCACGAGCACGCGCTCGTGCGGTGCCCGCGCGACGATGCCGAGCGCGAGCTGCACCGCGGCGGTCCCGCCGTAGCAGGCCTGCTTCAGTTCGACGACGCGGACGCCCTTCGGCAGCCCGAGCAGGCCGTGCACGAACACACCGGCCGCCTTCGACTGGTCGACGCCGGACTCGGTCGCGAACAGCACGGTGCGGATGCCCTCGACGCCGTGGCGGTCGATGATCTCCTTCGCGGCGGCGGCGCCCATCGTGACGATGTCCTCGTCCGGGGCGGGCACGCTGAAGGCGTCCTGGCCGATGCCGACGTGGTACTTGGCCGGGTCGACGCCGAGGCGCTCCGCCAGGTCGTCGAGCTCGAGCACGTGGTGGCCCGTGGCGATCGCGATGTCGTGGATGCCGACGGACAGCGACTGCTGCGTGGTCATGCTGCACCTCCTGCAGGTCGGGAGCCACGGCGTTCCATCGCGACGTGCGCGGCCATCAGCTCCCCGGGGTTCGTCTGGGCGGCGAGCAGGGACAGCTCACCGCAGAGCACCGTCGCGGCGCACATGGCGGCCAGACGACGGGCGTTGGCGCCGGGCTCGCGCTCCTCGCGGCAGCCGAGGCGCACGAGTGCGTCCTCGACGACCGGCAGGTCGCCGCCCTTGCCGTTGCCGACCGTGCCGACGATCAGGTGCGGCAGCGCGGTCGAGAAGTACAGGTCGTCGCCGCGGGCCTCGGCGAAGGTGATGCCCTGCGAGCCCTCGACGATGTTCGCGGCGTCCTGCCCGGTGGCCAGGTAGAAGCCGAGGAGCATGTTCGCGTAGTGCGCGTTCGCGGAGCGCAGGGCCCCGGCGATGGTCGAGCCGACGAGGTTCTTCGCGACGTTGAGCTCGGCGATGCGGGCGGCGGAGGACCGCAGCCGCTTCTCGACGACCTCGCCCGGGATGACGATCTCGGCGATGGTGTTGCGCCCGCGGCCGCGGATGCCGTTCACCGCGGTGGCCTTCTTGTCGGTGCAGAAGTTGCCCGAGACGCTGACGTACCGCAGGCCCGGCTCCCACGCGAGGATCGCGGGCAGGAGCGTGTCCGCCGCCTGCGTGACCATGTTGTGCCCGGACGCGTCGCCCGTGGTGAACGCGAAGCGCAGGAACAGCAGGTCGCCGACGATCTCCGGGTGCACCTCGATGAGCTTCGCGAACCGGCTCTGCCCGGCGACGAGCTGCGCGAGTTCGTCCTGGCGCGCGAGGATGCGGCCCGCGGCGATGTGCGCGGCGGCGGCGCTGTCGGCCTTCACGACGACCGAGCGCGTCATGCGCTCGTCGACGACGGTCGCGACGATCCCGCCCTCGACCATGCGCGAGACACGGGCGCCGCGGCCGACGGAGGGCCACAGCGGCGACTCGTACGTCGCGAGCGGCACCTCGTGCTCGCCCTCGACGGCGTTGCCGCTGATGCGGATCGGTCCAACCCACTTGGTCGGGATCGGGGTCAGCAGGTCGGTCATTCGACGCTCCCTTCGGGTGCCTGCACCGCGACGCTGAGGTGTCTGATGTCGTGCGCCTCCCAGGCGCGGTGGATCTCGGCGAGGTCGGTGTCCGCCGGGACGAGTGCGATGCCGCAGTCGCCGCCGCCGGCGCCGGACGGCTTCGCCGCCCCGCCGGCCGCCTCGACCACGTCGCACAGGGTCGTGAGCCGCTCGGTCTCGATCTGCGAGCCGACGGACGCGCCGAGGCGCTGCAGCAGTCGACGGGCGCGCCGCAGCGCGTCGAGCGTCGTCGCCGCGTCGCCGGTCTGGAGGCCCGTGGTCAGGTCGTCGACGCAGGTCCGGCTCTCGTCGAGGAACGCCTGGTACCCGCCGTTGCGGTGCCGACGGACGACGTCGACGAGCTTCGTCGTCGACGCGGGCGAACCCGTCCAGCCGACCAGGAGCTCGAGGTCCGCCGGCGCGGGCAGGCGCTGCACGTCGAACCCGGTCCACGCCTCGGCGTCACCGAGGACGTCGGAGACGGAGCGGTCCCCGAGCATCCCGGCCAGCCGTTCGCGGTCGGGCGCGCTGTAGCGGAGCCACCCGCCGAAGGTGCTCGCCGCGAGGTCGCCGCCGGAGGCCTGCGGGTTCACCCGGATCGTCGCGAGGAGGGCGACCTGGAACCGCTGGCGCTGCGTCAGGCCGATCCGGTAGAAGCGGTCGAGCGCGCCGACCGTGGCGACCGTGACGGCGGCCGAGGAACCGAGGCCGAACTTGCGGCCGCTGGCGTCGTCGAGCTGGCTCTCGATGCGGAGGTCGTGGAACCGCGGGGCGATGCCGCGCTCGGCACGGAGCTTCTCGACGAGGTCGATCGTCGCCATGACGTAGTCGTACGGGTGGTGCTCGCGGTCGAGGGCGAGCCCGTCGTCGTCGCGCGTCCAGGTGAGCGGCAGGTGGCCGTACTCCTCCGAGTGCACGCTGCCGGCGCCGTGGCCCTCCTGCACGCGCGCGGTGATCGCACGG
>Ga0308161_1002317_pt1 | contig 20425 bp, 18 predicted proteins | sample PhyFR2_FD_201034 | JGI IMG/M metagenome (GOLD analysis project Ga0308161, IMG submission 201034) | Phyllosphere microbial communities from UC Gill Tract Community Farm, Albany, California, United States - DLSLF.R2 | ecosystem: Host-associated > Plants > Phyllosphere > Unclassified | place: USA...
TAAGCAGGGATTCAGACGATGGAAGAGCTTATCTCCCCCGGTATCTACAACCTGATCATCTTTGTGCTGGCGATTTATGTCGGTTACCACGTGGTCTGGAACGTTACCCCCGCGCTGCACACGCCGCTGATGGCGGTGACCAATGCAATCTCGGCAATCGTGATTGTCGGCGCCATGCTGGCTGCCGCCCTCACCGTGACGCCATTGGGCAAGACCATGGGCACGCTCGCCGTGGCCCTCGCAGCCGTTAACGTGTTCGGCGGCTTCCTGGTGACTCGTAGGATGCTTGAGATGTTCAAGAAGAAAGCGCCCAAAGCTGTGAAAGAAGAGGTGCAGAAGTAATGAGCATGAATCTAGTAACGACGCTCTACCTGATCGCGTCGATCTGTTTCATCCAGGCCCTCAAAGGCCTGTCGCACCCCACCACGTCGCGGCGCGGCAACCTGTTCGGCATGCTTGGCATGGCTCTGGCGGTGCTGACCACCGTGGGCCTCATCTATAAGCTGGGCGCTGAACTCGCCACTGCCGGTATCGGCTACGTCATTGTCGGCCTGCTGGTCGGCGGTACCGCCGGTTCGATCATGGCCAAGCGCGTCGAGATGACCAAGATGCCGGAGTTGGTCGCCTTCATGCACAGCATGATCGGCCTCGCCGCCGTCTTTATCGCCATCGCCGCCGTGGTTGAGCCGCGATCGTTGGGCATCGTCAAACACCTGGGCGACGCAATCCCCGCCGGCAACCGCCTGGAACTGTTCCTCGGTGCGGCCATTGGTGCAATCACCTTCTCCGGTTCGGTGATCGCGTTCGGCAAACTGTCGGGCAAGTACAAGTTCCGCCTGTTCCAGGGCGCACCGGTACAGTTCGGCGGCCAGCACAAGATCAATCTGGTGCTCGGCCTGCTCACGCTGGGCCTGGGCCTGGCGTTTATGTTCACCGGCAACCTCACCGCCTTCGCGCTGATGCTGGCCCTGGCCTTCGTGCTGGGCGTGCTGATCATCATCCCGATCGGCGGCGCCGACATGCCAGTAGTGGTGTCGATGCTCAACAGCTACTCCGGCTGGGCGGCGGCGGGTATCGGCTTCTCGCTGAACAACTCGATGCTGATTATCGCCGGCTCGCTGGTGGGCTCCAGCGGCGCGATCCTGTCGTACATCATGTGCAAGGCGATGAACCGCTCCTTCTTTAATGTACTGCTTGGCGGTTTCGGTAATGCGCCGGATGCCGGTGCTGCTGCAGGCTCCAAAGAAGCGCGCCCGGTCAAATCCGGTTCGGCTGATGATGCAACCTTCCTGCTGACCAACGCCGACACCGTGATCATCGTCCCGGGCTACGGCTTGGCGGTGGCACGCGCACAGCATGCGCTGAAAGAGCTGACAGAGAAGCTGACCCACCGCGGCGTCACCGTGAAGTACGCGATCCACCCCGTGGCCGGCCGCATGCCGGGGCATATGAACGTCCTACTGGCCGAGGCAGAAGTGCCTTACGACCAGGTGTTCGAAATGGAAGACATCAACTCGGAATTCGGCCAGGCCGACGTAGTACTGGTGCTCGGCGCGAACGACGTGGTCAACCCTGCCGCGAAGAACGATCCGAACTCGCCGATTGCTGGCATGCCGATTCTGGAAGCCTTCAAGGCCAAGACCATCATCGTCAACAAGCGCTCGATGGCCAGTGGTTATGCCGGCCTGGATAACGAGCTGTTCTATCTGGACAAGACCATGATGGTCTTTGGTGATGCCAAGAAGGTCATCGAAGACATGGTCAAAGCCGTCGAGTAACACTGCTTCAGCGCAATACTCGAAACCCCGGCCTGCGATAGGCTGGGGTTTTTTATTACTCATGAAACCCGACCAAAGGCTCTAAATCACTACTCGGCATTCGACCATGGTAGCGGGCCGAAACTTTTTGAAATCACTACACTGCCCACCTTGCTTCCGTAGCCTGAGATAACAATTCATGTACCGTGATCGTATCCGCTTGCCTTCGTTGTTGAACAAGGTCATGAGCGCGGCAGACGCCGCCGCACTGATCGAGGACGGCATGACCGTTGGCATGAGCGGCTTCACCCGAGCCGGTGAAGCCAAGGCCGTGCCCCACGCCCTGGCCGAGCGCGCCAAGACGTCGCCGCTGAAAATCACCCTGATGACCGGTGCCAGCCTGGGTAATGACCTGGACAAGCAACTGACCGAAGCCGGTGTACTGTCGCGACGCATGCCGTTCCAGGTCGACAGCACCCTGCGCAAGGCAATCAATGCCGGCGAAGTCATGTTTATCGACCAGCACCTGTCGGAAACCGTCGAGCAGCTGCGCAACAACCAGCTCAAGCTGCCGGACATTGCCGTGATTGAGGCTGTGGCGATCACAGAGCTTGGGCATATTGTGCCCACCACCTCCGTGGGTAACTCGGCCAGCTTCGCGATTTTCGCCAAGCAGGTGATCATCGAGATCAACTTGGCGCACAACCCGAACCTGGAAGGGTTGCACGACATCTATATCCCGACCTACCGACCGACTCGCACGCCGATCCCACTGGTGAAGGTCGATGACCGCATCGGCAGCACCGCGATTCCCATCCCGCCGGAAAAGATCGTCGCCATTGTCATCACCAACCAGGCGGACTCGGCTTCTACGGTTACGCCTCCCGACAGCGACACCCAAGGGATCGCCAATCACTTGATCCACTTCCTCAAGCAGGAAGTGGAGGCCGGACGCATGACCAACAAGCTCGGCCCGCTGCAGGCCGGTATCGGGAACATCGCGAACGCGGTGATGTGCGGATTGATCGATTCGCCGTTCGAAGACCTGACCATGTATTCCGAAGTGCTGCAGGACTCGACCTTCGACCTGATCGACGCCGGCAAGCTGAGCTTTGCCTCGGGCAGCTCGATCACGCTGTCGGAGCGGCGCAACGCCGACGTGTTCGGCAACCTGGAGCACTACAAGGACAAGCTGGTGCTGCGCCCGCAGGAAATCTCCAACCACCCTGAAGTGGTGCGTCGACTGGGCATTATCGGGATCAACACTGCGCTGGAGTTCGACATCTACGGCAACGTCAACTCCACCCACGTCTGCGGCACCCGCATGATGAACGGCATCGGCGGCTCAGGCGATTTTGCACGTAACGCGCATCTGGCGATCTTCGTTACCAAATCAATTGCCAAGGGCGGCGCAATTTCAAGCGTGGTGCCGATGGTCAGCCATGTGGACCATACCGAGCATGATGTCGACATCCTTGTGACCGAAATCGGCCTCGCTGACTTGCGTGGCCTGGCGCCACGGGAGCGCGCCCGCGTGATCATCGACAACTGTGTACACCCCGCGTACCGCGATGCGCTGAACAGTTACTTCAACACAGCCTGTGCCATCGGCGGGCACACCCCACACATCCTGCGCGAAGCACTGAGTTGGCACATCAACCTGGAAGAAACCGGGCATATGCTCAAGGCTTGATTGATACAGATCCGAGCTGATGCAAACACAGTTTCATCAGCTCGGCGGTATCACCGCCACTTCCGTCAAAAACTGTACTGCTGTACCGGTCTTTTCCGACAGAAAAATCCTACCTCAACCCTCATAAATGCTTATTTCGCACCACTTCAGTGCGGACAGGTACAGTTGCCCCATTTCCGTACAGTACAGCACCCATAAACAGTTAACTGGCCCCTCACAATACAGGTGAACTGTATCTAGAGAGTCTTGCGCCGGAAGAGGATCATTGGCATCAGTTAAACCACTACCTAATCCCGCCATAAGCGGAAGGATGTCATCATGGAACGTACACTCAGTTCCGAACTGTTCTTCGAAGAGAAAGCTGTAAACTCCCAGGCTTCCATGCCTCTGCGCGTTCTTGCCAACCTGATGTTGTGGCAGCGCCGTATCTCCAGCCGCCACCAACTGGCTCGTCTGGATTCGCGTCTGCTGGCTGACGCCGGTATCAGCGAAGCTCAACGCTACGAAGAGCTCAGCAAGCCGTTCTGGCGCTAATTGGCGCTCGCTGGCCCTGACCCACCGGGTCCACTGCCAGCACTGATTTGTTAAGACAAAGCCCGCCCCGGGAGACCGGAGGCGGGCTTTGTTGTTTTCGAGGCGTGGATTTTCAACGCTGATTTCATCGAGACCGATACAGTTTAAAAAGTTAGCCATACAATAGGTACAGTCAGCCAGCCCACACAAAACCTATCCGAACTGACAAGCCCCGGCCTAATATCCAATCTAAAGCCACCTTTACTGCTCATCTACAGGAGTCACCCCATGCCCCATCTTCGCCTGCTTAGTGCCGCCGCCCTGTTGGTCCTGGCTGCAAACGCCAATGCCACCAGCTTCATTGTGACCACCGATTCCATCGTCGGCGCACTGAAGGCCACGTCCGACGCCACCTCCGATGCCACTTCGTCCCTACGCGATAACAAGGTTGTGCGCGCCGCCCGTGACGACGCCGCCAGCTTTGTTGCCAGCGAAGGCGCCATCCGTGGTGTCAAGCTGGAAAGCGCCCTGGCACAGATCCGTCAACAAGCCCCACAACTGAACACCGCGTCTGACGCACAGTTGGCCCAAGCCATCCTGGCTATCTGATCGAGAGAAATGAAGGGAGCGCAAACCGCTCCCGGATGCCTCGGCGCTGGCTCTCGCCCGGGCATTGCGCTAGCCTTGGCGCTCGCTATCAGTCGTCGAGTCCCATGGCTTTTTCATACCGCCTGTTAATTGTCCCTGTCGTGTTTTTCGCCGGTTGGTCGCCACTGGCTTCGGCCTTTGACCTGACCATCCAGAGCACCGTCGCGAGCGCGTATGCCACCAGCAAGGTGACCTCCGCACCGTTCGACCGCAAAGTAGTAGTGGCCGCCCAGGATGACGCCGCCGCGTTCATCGCCACTGACGGCCAATGGCGGGGGGCGCGGCTGGAATCGGCATTGGATTACCTGCGCCGGACCCAACCAAAACTTCATGCAAGCGACCTTGAACTGGCGCAGGCAATTCTCGTCCAATAATCATCTTTGTATTTCCATCTTTGTATTCGGAGTTATTCCATGCGTAGCCCGCTGATCGCCGCCACCCTAGGCTTGCTGTTGTTGGCCGACGTTGCACAGGCACAAACCCTGGTGGCCACCAGTAACATCATTGTTCGCGCCTCCGGCCGCACCATTGATTTCACTTCGGACACCACCACCTCCATCCGTGACTCCAAAGTCGTGCGCGAAGCCCACGATGACGCCGCCAGCTTCGTCGCCACCCACGGCGAAATCCGTGGCGCACAGTTGGAAGCCGCCTTCGACACCCTGCGCACCCGCCTGCCGGAAGCCCGCGACGCCAGCGACCAGACCCTCGCCGAAGCCATCCTCGCTCTGTGAGGCGCCTCGCTGCCTGGCTCCTGGCCGGGACTGTGCTGCTGTGTGCCAGCGCAGCCCAGGCCAGCCTGCAACTGCGGCTCAAAACAGACGGCTTGAGCCCGGCAGAACAGCAGGCCAGCCAGGCATTGCTCGATGAGGCGATGCGCTCACTGCCGCCGCGCTTTATCGAGCAGCTGGACCGGCGCATTGATGTCGGCTGGACCGACAAGATGCCTGACAATGCTTATGGTCAGGCCTCGCTGGTGTCCGAGCTGGATCTCAACCGCAACCTGCTCGCCAGCCTGACCGATGGCACCGCCGCCACCCAGAAAACCAATCGTCCCCACGGCACCGTGCGCCGGGAAATGCTTGCCACCGTGCTGCATGAACTGACCCATATCTATGACCGTGCACGCCTGTGGTCCCAGGACGAGCGCGCACTGATCCAGCGTTGCAGCCGCCAGAACAGCATCACCGGCCTGATCGGCCTGCCCGATCAATGCCGTGGCCAGAATGAACGCCGTTTCACCCTCAGCGATGACCCGCGCCTGCTTGACCTCGCCGGCTGGCCGCAGTACGTCGGTCGGCGCGGTGAGCGCGAGCAGCACAACCGCCAAATCGTGCGCAGCCCGGACATCTACGAAACCACCAGCCCGCTGGAATTCGTCGCGGTCAACATGGAGTATTTCCTCCTCGACCCAAGCTACGCCTGCCGGCGCCCGGCACTATTCCACTATTACCAGCAACACTTCGGCTGGGCGCCGCCTGAACAGGACGCCTGCGCCAAGGCCTACCCGTTCCTCAATGCCGGTAACGACTTCGCCAAGACGCCGCTGGGCCATGTGGACCCGGAGCGCGTCTACGAGATCGACTACCTGCTCGCTGAAGCCAACCAGAATCTGGTCAGCCGCTGGGGCCACAGCATGTTGCGCCTGGTGATCTGCGCTCCGGGCCGCCCCCGTGGCCCGGATTGCCGGCTGGATCTGGACCAGCACCTGGTCTTGTCCTACCGCGCATTTGTCGGCGACGTACAACTGTCGAGTTGGGATGGGTTGGTAGGCAAGTACCCGTCACGGCTGTTCGTATTGCCCCTGGCCCAAGTCATCGACGAATACACCAAGACCGAACTGCGCGGGCTGGCCTCCGTGCCATTGAAGCTGTCACGCCAAGAAATCAACGACACCGTCGAACACGCCGCAGAAATGCACTGGAGCTACGACGGCAGTTACTTCTTCCTGTCCAATAACTGCGCGGTCGAAAGCCTGAAGCTGTTACGTAGCGGCAGCGCCAACCCGCAATTGACTGGTCTTGACAACATCACCCCCAACGGCCTGCTGGAAGTGCTGCAAGCCCGCGGCCTGGCCGATACCAGCGTGCTGGACGACAAACGCGAAGCCCTGCGCCTGGGCTATCACTTCGACTCGTTCCGCGAGCGTTACCAGGCGATGTTCGACGTGCTGCGCAAACACCTGCCGATCAAACAAACCCAGGTTGAAGACTGGCTATCGTTGAGTGCCGCCGAACGCCGCCCCTGGTTCGACCAAGCCGATCTGCGCACCAGCGCCGCGTTGCTGCTGCTGGAACAAGCCAGCTTTCGCAAGCAATTGATGCTGGCCCAGGATGAGGTCAAACAACGTTACCTCGGGGCGCGTGAGCTGAAAAACGGCGGCATGGAAAAAGCCAACGCCACACTGCAACAGATCCTCGCCAACAGTGGCTTCCTCAGTCGGCCAGCCGAATTGCTTGGTAGCGGCGGTTACGGCCTGCCACAACCGTCGGAAGCCAAGCGTCTGGAATCGGAAAGCGCCGAACGCCAGAAACAACTGCAGTCGCTGACCGGCGAGCTGGATAAAGAGGTGAGGGCGCTGCTGGACCCTTCCCGCGCCGCCGAGATCGCCGCGTGCGAGGCCAACCTCAAGCAGGTAGGCGAGCACCTGCGCAAACTGCACAAGGCAGCCGGCGGCCTTGAGCTGCCCTGACGTAGCCGAGATAAACCCAGTTCAAATGTGGGAGGGGGCTTACCCCCTCCCACATTTGACCTATGCACGTCTGAAGACCGCGCGTCTGCCCGCCATAACTGTTTGTCCAACGAAAGCTGGCTGAAAGCTTTCGCGTCTAGGATCGCCCCCACTGCCGGCAAAAGACCGGCTGTTTACAACAACAATGGTGATTCCCGATGTCCGCCCGTACCCGCCTGTTCGCCCCAACTCCCCCCGTACGCCTCGTGCCTTTCGTTCTGCGCTGACCCCACCCCGGTTCGCCATTCCCTAGCCGCGCTACGCCTGGAGTATTCCTATGCTGACTTTCCTTGGCTTTGCCATGGTCATCACGTTCATGTTCCTGATCATGACCAAGCGCCTGTCCGCGCTGATCGCCTTGATCATTGTGCCGATCCTGTTCGCCCTGTTTGGTGGCTTTGCACCAGAGATCGGCCCGATGATGCTTGCCGGCATCACCAAGCTTGCGCCGACCGGCGTGATGCTGATGTTCGCCATTCTCTACTTCGCACTGATGATCGACTCCGGCCTGTTCGACCCGGCCGTGCGCAAGATCCTCAAGATGGTCAAAGGCGACCCGCTGAAGGTTTCAGTCGGCACCGCCGTATTGGCCTTGGTCGTGTCCCTGGACGGTGACGGCGCCACCACCTACATGATCTGCGTGGCCGCCATGCTGCCGCTGTACCAGCGCATTGGCATGAGCCCGCGGATCATGGCCGGCTTGATCATTCTCGCCGGTGGCGTGATGAACATGACCCCTTGGGGTGGCCCGACCGCCCGCGCCGCCAGTGCGCTGCACGTGGACCCTTCGGATATTTTCGTACCGATGATCCCGGCCATGGCCGCCGGCGTCGTCGCGATCCTGGTGATCGCCTACATGTACGGCAAGCGCGAGCGTGCGCGCCTCGGTGAACTGCACCTGCAAGGCGACGAGATCGACCACAGCGAAATCAGCGTGTCGCAATTCCCAGACGCGCGCCGTCCGAAGCTGATCTGGTTCAACGGCGCCCTGACCCTGGCCCTGATGTGCACACTGATCGCCGGCCTGCTGCCGCTGCCGGTGCTGTTCATGGTGGCGTTCAGTATCGCGATGATCGTCAACTACCCCTGCCTGCAACAGCAGAAAGACCGCGTCGCCGCCCATGCCGGCAGCGTTCTGGCGGTGGTGGGGTTGATCTTCGCTGCGGGTATCTTCACCGGCATCCTGTCGGGTACCGGCATGGTCGATGCCATGTCCAAGAGCCTGCTGGCGGTCATCCCTGACGCCATGGGCCCGTACCTGGCGGTGATCACGGCGCTGGTGAGCATGCCGTTTACCTTCTTCATGTCCAACGATGCGTTCTACTATGGCGTGTTGCCGGTGCTGGCCGAAGCCGCCAGCCACTACGGCATCACCGCCGTGGAAATGGCCCGCGCCTCCATCGTTGGCCAACCGGTGCACTTGCTCAGCCCGTTGGTACCGTCGACCTACTTGCTGGTGGCCCTGGCCGGTATCGAATTTGGCGATCACCAGCGCTTCACCCTGAAGTGGGCAGTGCTGGTGTGCCTGTGCATAATGTTCGCCGCATTGCTGATGGGGATTTTTCCGCTGTTCAGCACTCTATAATCGTACAACCCAACTGCGCCGGCCCTACGCTGGTGCGGTCTAACACACGCTCAAAGGAATACACATGGAATGGCTGACCAATCCGGAAATCTGGATTGCCTTCTTCACCCTGACGGCCCTGGAGATCGTCCTCGGCATCGATAACATCATCATGATTTCGATCCTGGTCAGCCGCATGCCCAAGCATATGCAGGCCCGCACCCGGATCTTCGGCCTGGCGCTGGCCATGGTCACGCGTATCCTGCTGCTGCTGTCGATCACCTGGGTCATGCAACTCACCGCCGACCTGTTCGTGGTGTTTGGCCAAGGCATTTCCGGGCGCGACCTGATCCTGTTCTTCGGTGGTCTGTTCCTGCTGTGGAAAAGCTCCCAAGAGATGTACCACGCCCTGGAAGGTGAAGACGAATCCCACGACGAGCCGAAAGGCGCCGGTGGCAAGTTCATCTACACCATCATCCAGATCGCGATCATCGACATCGTGTTCTCCCTGGACTCGGTGATCACCGCTGTCGGCATGGTCTCCCATGTACCGGTCATGGTTGCCGCCATCGTGGTTGCCGTCCTGGTGATGATGCTGGCTGCTGGCACCATCAGCGAATTCATCGACAAGCACCCGTCGCTGAAAATGCTGGCGCTGTCGTTCCTGCTGGTGGTGGGTACCGTGCTGATCGCCGAATCCTTCGATGTGCACGTGCCAAAAGGCTACGTCTACTTCGCCATGGCGTTCTCGCTGGCAGTAGAAGCGGTGAACATCAAGATGCGCACCGCCATCGCGAAAAAGAAGAAACAGCAGGATCCCGTGAAACTGCGCAAGGACATCCCGGGTCAATAACCCGAGCCAGTCGAAAAAACGGGGCGCTTGCGTCCCGTTTTTTTTCATCCGCACAAAGCTGATTTCATGACAGTTTTGTTTCAATCCCCACTTTAGCTATGCGATGCTGGCGCAGAGCCCATTCGCCAACTACAGCTTAAGTACAAGACGTAGAGCGGCACGCGGCAATTTTCCTTCGCTCGTGTTGGAGCACACTTACACGGGGGGCCGAGCATGCTGACCTTGCTCAATCTGCTTTCCGCCGTGACCCTGCTTATCTGGGGCACGCACATCGTCCGTACCGGCATCCTGCGGGTCTACGGTTCCAATTTGCGTCAGGTCATTGGGCATAACATGTCCAAGCGCTGGCTGGCCTTTGTTGCTGGCATTCTGGTCACGGCCATGGTGCAGAGCAGCAACGCCACGGCCATGCTGGTGACCTCATTTGTCGGCCAGGGCCTGATGGGCCTGATGCCCGCCCTGGCGACCATGCTCGGCGCCGATGTCGGTACCGCACTGATGGCGCGGGTACTGACCTTTGACTTGTCCTGGCTGTCGCCGCTGCTGATCTTCCTCGGCGTTATTTTCTTCCTGTCACGCAAACAGACGCGGGCAGGGCAGTTGGGGCGGGTTGGCATCGGCCTCGGGTTGATCATCCTTGCGCTGCAACTGATCGTCGAAGCCGCCGGGCCGATCACCCATGCTCAGGGCGTCAAAGTGATCTTCGCCTCGCTGACTGGCGACATCCTGCTCGACGCCCTGGTCGGCGCCTTGTTCGCGATGATTTCCTACTCCAGCTTGGCTGCCGTCCTACTGACGGCCACCCTGGCCGGTGCCGGTGTGATCGGCCTGCACGTGGCCATCGGCCTGGTGATCGGCGCAAACATCGGCAGTGGCGTGCTGGCCTTCCTCAGCACCAGCATGCAAAACGCCGCCGGGCGCCAGGTGGCCCTGGGCAGCCTGTTGTACAAACTGATCGGCCTGCTGCTGATCATTCCGGTGCTCGACCCCCTCGTGCGCTGGATGGACGGTTTGGACTACAGCACCCAAGGCATGGTCATCACCTTCCACCTGCTCTACAACGTCAGCCGCTGCCTAATCCTGCTACCGACCATCGGCCCAATGGCGCGCCTGTGCGCGTGGTTGCTTCCCGAACGAGAAGAGTCCAACGGCAAGGCCAAGCCCCGTCATCTGGACCTCACGGCCCTCACCACGCCCAGCCTGGCCTTGGCCAATGCCGCCCGCGAAATCCTGCGCCTGGGCGACCTGATCGACAACATGCTCACCTCCATGCAGGAAGTACTGCGCGGCAAGCAAACTGCCATTACCCAGGAGATGCGCAGCCTCAGTGATGACGTCGAAGCGCTCTACAGCGCGATCAAACTCTACCTGGCGCAAATGCCCCGTGAAGACCTCAGCGAGCAGGACAGCCGCCGTTGGGCCGAGATCATCGAGCTGTCGATCAACCTGAAGCTCGCCGGTGACCTGATCGAACGCATGCTGCGCAAAGTCCAGCAGCAGAAAACCTCCCAGCGCCGCCAGTTTTCTGAAGTCGGCCTGGAAGAACTCACCGGGCTCCACGGACAGTTGATTGCCAACCTGCGCCTGGGCCTGTCGGTGTTCCTCAGCGCCGACCCGGAAAGCGCCCGCCAATTGCTGCGGGAAAAGCGCCGCTTTCGCGCCCAGGAACGTCGCCTGGCCCATGCCCACGTGAGTCGCCTGCAGCGCAAAATCGTACAAAGCCTGGAAACCAGTTCCCTGCATCTGGAGCTGATTGCCGACATGAAACGCCTCAACTCGTTGTTTTGCAGCAGTGCGTATGTAGTGTTGGAAACGTCCGACACCGGCGCGCTCTCGGCCGAAGATATTGCCGACATCACGCATTCGCCCTGAACGTACGATGGCCCGTGAAGTCAGTTAAAGCTGACCTCACTCGCCAGGAAGCCAGTTATGCGTCGCCTGTTATTCGCCTGCCTGCTCATGGGCACTGCCCACGCCTTTGCCTTTGACCGCCTGCAAGTCGAGGGCTACACCTTGCCCAACGGCCTGCAATTGCTGCTCAAACCGGGTACCGAACGCGGGCACGTAGCGATCCGGCTGGTAGTCGGTGTAGGCCTGGACGACTTCGCCTGTGAGGAAAAGGAACTGCCGCACTTGCTCGAACACTTGCTGTTCAGTGGCATTGACGGCGGCGACGAAGGCGATCTCGAAGAGCGCATGCAGGCCCTGGGCGGCGAGTGGAATGCCTACACCAGCAATGCCGACACCACCTTCGTGATCGAGGCCCCCGCGCACAACCAGCGCAAGGTGCTCGACCTGTTGCTGGCGATCATCACCCGCACTGAACTGACCGACGCCAATATCGATGCGGCCAAAAAAGTCGTCGAACGCGAAGACGGTGGCCATTACTCGCACCTGCAACGCCTGCTGGATCGTCAAGACCTCGGCCACACGGCCAGCAATCAACTGGCCGTGGAACTGGGCCTCAAATGCGCCGAGCGCGCCGAAGTCGAGCACCTAACCCGCGACCAGTTGCAGAAACTGCGCAAAAACTGGTACGCCCCCAACAACATGACACTGATCGTCGTCGGCGAACTCGACAAACTGCTGCCGGCCTACCTGGAGCGCACCTACGGCGAACTCGACCCGGTGGACCCCACCGAGCACAGGCCCCTGCCGGACATCCAGCACACCGCCCTCGGCCACCGCGACCTGATCCACGGCTGGGTGGGTAACGGCGCCAAGCTGCACTGGCTGTTCCCCGAACCGATGCTGGACGACCAGCACGATGAAACCTACGACCTGCTCAAGGATTACCTCGACTGGGCGCTGTACCGCCAACTGCGCCTCAAGCACGGTTTGTCCTACGGCCCCTGGAGCGAACGCGAAGTGCTCGGCGGCGTCGGATTCCTCAGCCTGAATGCCGACCTTGAGCGGGAAAACCTCCCCGAAGCCGAACAGGTGCTGCACGACCTCACCGCGCAATTGCTCAAGGACGGTCTGGATCCGGCCACCTTCGCCCGCCTGCAACAAGCCGCCATCGCTCGGCAAGCCTGGGCCGTGCAGGGCAACAGCGCCTTGGCCGACTACTATTGGGCCGCCGCGGCGGACTACGACAAGGGTCGTTTCAGCGATCCAGCCAAACGCATCAAGGCCGTCAACCTGGATCAGGCCAACGCGGCCCTGCGCCAAGTGCTCAAGCAGCCAGGCTACTGGCGTATCGAAAAACCGCTGCTGAGCTACGACATGCTCAACTGGATTGGCGCCGGTGTGCTCGGCCTGATCGCCATTGTGTTGATCGGCGTGCGGGTTTATCGCAAACGGATCACGTAATCGGACACCGGACACCAGGCTAAGACGTTATTCTGTCTGGGATTTTTTCCTACAAAGACTGCGAACCGCCGAATGCAAAACGTGACCCGTTTAATCACCCGCATCCTCGAACTGATGAAGCGCTACCCAGGGGTGATTGCACTCGGCGGCTTCATCTCGGGTGTGTGCAGCTTCATCTTGGTGGACCGCCAGCAGGGCATGGCCAGTTGGATCGCGGTCATCATGCTGGTGAGCTGGCTGTGGCTGATGTTGGAGAACAGCTTCACCCAGCTGTTTACCAAGGTGTTCAAGCGGGAAATTCCCGAACCGCTGCTGCGCTACGCCACCCAGATGATCCATCAGGAAAGTCTGTTCTTCGTGCTGCCGTTCTTTTTCGTCACTACGGCGTGGAACAGCGGCCAATCGGTGTTTACCGGCCTGCTCGGCGCGGCGGCACTGGTGTCGATCATCGACCCGCTGTACTACAAATGGCTGGCGCCCAAGCGCTCGCTGTTCCTGGCGCTGCACACCCTGACGCTGTTTGCCGCACTGCTCACCGCGCTGCCAATCATCCTGCACCTGACCACCGCCGAGAGTTACAAACTTGCCCTCGGCGTGGCCATGGCGTTGTCGATTCCAAGCCTGGCGGTGAGCATGCCGCTGCGCAGCCTCAAGAGTTGGGCGATGCTGCTGGGGGTGACCGCCGCGATTGGTTGCGCAGGTTGGTTCCTACGCAGTTGGGTACCACCGGCCACGCTGTGGATGACTGAAGTGGCCATCAGCACCCAGTTGCAAGACCGCACGCCAGGCGATGACCTCAAGGAAGTCACTGCCGCCCAACTGCGCAGCAGCGGGCTCTACGCCTACACCGCGATCAACGCGCCACGCGGGCTGAATGAGCGGATCTACCATGTGTGGAAATTCAACGGCAAAGAGGTCGACCGCATCGCCCTGGACATCCACGGCGGGCGCAAGGAAGGCTATCGCGCCTGGACCCACAAGCAGAACTTCCCGCCCGATGCGGTAGGACGCTGGCAGGTTCGGGTCCTGACCGAAGATGGGCAGGTGATCGGCGTACTGCGTTTCAAAGTGACTGACGCAGCACAAACGGACAACCCGAAGTAGGCGGTATCGTGCTATTACGTAGGAATTGTGGATAGCCAATACAAGCTTGGAGCTTATGACCAGTAGTCCCACGGCCGGCGCCGCCCACCTCGACACCTCCACCACCCCTCCATTACTGCGGATTTCGGGGGACTGGACGCTGGCCCACTACGCCAACCTGAAGAAGCTGTCGGACAAACTCGACGGCCAATATGACGCCGGTGCCCGTATCGACCTCAATGGGCTCGGCGCCCTGGATACTGCCGGCGCCTCGCTGCTGGTGGAGCTACTGGGCCCAACCCGTATCGAGCAATCCGCCGAGCAGACCGATTGCAGCCTGTCCGCTGCCGACCGTGCCTTGCTCAAGACCGTCTACCGCTCCCTCAATGACTTTTGCGTACCGGAAAAAGCGCCGGAAGAGGCTGCCGGTATCCAAGTGCTGGCCCGCATCGGCCGGGCGGTGGATACCGTCTGGCAGGACAGCAAGCAACTGTTGGGCTTCGTTGGCCTGATCCTCGAAACCTTTGCCCGCGGCATTTTGCGCCCCAAGCGCTGGCGCCTGACGCCGATGGTTGCCCATCTCGAACAGGTCGGCCTCGATGCCGCACCCATCGTGGCGTTGCTGACCTTTCTGGTCGGTGCCGTGGTGGCGTTTCTTGGCGCCACGGTACTCAAAAGCTTCGGCGCGACGATTTTTACCGTGGACCTGGTGGCGTTCTCCTTCCTGCGCGAATTCGGCGTGTTGCTCACCGCGATCCTGATCGCCGGCCGCACCGCCAGTGCCTTCACCGCGCAGATCGGCTCGATGAAGGCCAACGAAGAAATCGACGCGATCCGTACTCTCGGCCTGGACCCGATGGAGCTGCTGGTATTGCCCCGCGTACTCGCGCTGCTGGTGGCGCTGCCAATGCTGACCTTTTTGGCGATGCTCTCGGGGATCGTCGGTGGCGGCGTGGTGTGTGCCGTGGCGCTGGATATTTCGCCGGCGATGTTCCTCTCGCTGCTGCAGTCGGACATTGGCGTGCAGCATTTCCTGGTGGGCATGGCGAAAGCGCCGATCTTCGCCTTCCTGATCGCGGCCATTGGCTGCCTTGAAGGGTTCAAGGTCAGCGGCAGTGCCGAATCGGTCGGCGCCCACACCACCTCCAGCGTGGTGCAATCGATCTTTGTGGTGATCGTGCTGGATGCGGTCGCCGCGCTGTTTTTCATGGAGATGGGCTGGTGAGTCGCTTACACCGTGCACCCGCTGAGGCGGTGATTGAGGTGCGGGGCCTGTGCAATCGGTTCGGCAGCCAGAGCGTGCACGAGAATCTCGACCTGGACTTGTACAAGGGCGAAATCCTCGCCGTGGTTGGCGGCTCCGGCAGCGGCAAGTCGGTGCTGTTGCGCAGCATCGTCGGCCTGCGCCGGCCCAGCGAAGGCCAAGTGCGAGTGTTCGGCAAGAACCTGCCGAGCCTGTCGGAGCATGAGCGTTCGCTGGTAGAGCGGCGCTTCGGCGTGCTGTTCCAGAAGGGCGCGTTGTTTTCCTCGCTGACCGTGACCGAGAACGTCGCGCTGCCGCTGATCGAGCACGCCGGCCTCAGCCGCCGCGACGCCGAGCACCTGGCGGCGGTCAAGCTGGCGCTGGCCGGGCTGCCGCTGTCGGCGGCCGACAAATACCCCGCATCGCTGTCTGGCGGCATGATCAAACGCGCCGCACTGGCCCGCGCCCTGGCGCTGGACCCGGACATCCTGTTCCTCGACGAACCCACCGCCGGCCTCGACCCGATTGGCGCAGCGCAATTCGACCAACTGATCCTGACCTTGCGTGATGCGCTTGGCCTGAGCGTGTTCCTGGTCACCCATGACCTGGACACGCTGTACACCATCACCGACCGCGTAGCGGTGCTGGCGCAGAAGAAAGTGCTGGTGGCGGACGCCATCGATATCGTCTCGGAAACGGACGACGCCTGGATTCACGAATACTTCCACGGCCCCCGGGGCCGCGCGGCATTGGATGCCGCTCAACCGCTCAACGAGGTATGACATGGAAACCCGAGCCCATCATGTGATGATCGGTCTGTTCAGCGTGATCGTGGTGGTCGGCGCGATGCTGTTTGGCCTGTGGCTGGCCAAATCCAGCGTCGACAGCGCCTTCCAGGATTACGAAGTGATCTTCAACGAAGCGGTAAGCGGCCTGTCCCAGGGCAGCTCGGTGCAATACAGCGGGATCAAGGTGGGCGACGTGATCAGCCTGAGCCTGGACCCCAACGACCCGCGCCGCGTACTTGCGCGTATTCGCTTGGCCGGGCAGACGCCGATCAAGGAAGACACCCAGGCCAAACTTGCGCTGACCGGCATCACCGGTACGTCGATCATCCAGCTCAGCGGCGGCACGCCCCAAAGTGCGGTGCTCAAGGGCAAGGACGGCAACCTGCCGCAGATTATCGCCTCGCCATCGCCCATCGCTCGGTTGCTGAATAACAGCAATGACTTGATGACCGGTATCAACCTGCTGCTGCACAACGCCAACAACATGTTCTCCTCGGAGAACGTCGACCGTTTGAGCAAAACCCTGGACAACCTGCAGCAAACCACCGGCGCCATTGCCGACCAGCGCGGCGACATCAAGGTGGTGATGCAACAACTGATGCAGGTGAGCAAACAGGCCAGCGCCGCGCTGGAACAGACCACCGTGCTGATGCGCAATGCCAATGGCTTGCTCAATGATCAAGGCAAGCAAGCCTTCGGCAGTGCCGAACAGGCGATGAAATCCCTGGAGCAAAGCACCGCCACCATCAATACCTTGCTGACCAACAACAAGGACTCGGTGAACAGCGGCATGCAGGGCCTCAACGAACTGGCGCCGGCCGTGCGCGAACTGCGCGAAACCCTCGGTTCGCTGCGCGCCATCTCCCGCCGCCTCGAAGCCAATCCCAGCGGTTACCTGCTGGGCAGTGACAAGAACAAGGAGTTCACGCCATGAAGCGTGCTTATCAAATGATCGCGCCTGTGGCGCTGGCACTGGTGAGCGCCTGCTCGATCCTGCCCAAGGCCGACCCGTCGGACGTGTACCGCCTGGCCTCGGCCCAGGCGACGACCCAAGGCACGCCGGTGAACTGGTCGCTACGGCTGAGCAAACCACAAACCAGCGAGTTCCTCGACAGCCCGCGCATCGCTGTGGTGCCCAATGGTGACCTGATCAGCAGCTACGCCAACTCGCGCTGGAGCGACCCCGCGCCGGTGCTGTTGCGTAATCGCCTGCTGGACGGCTTCCAGCGCGACGGCCGGGTGACGCTGTTGAGCACCGACGACACCAATCTGCAGGCCGACTATGAGCTGGGCGGGCAGTTGCAGGCGTTTCAGAGCGAGTACCGGGGCAGCGCGGTGGAGGTGGTGATCCGCCTCGACGCACGCCTGGTGCGGGGGAGTGATCAGCGGATCATTGCCAGCCGGCGCTTTGAGGTGCGCCAGGCGGTGACTGACACCAAAGTACCGGCGGTGGTGGCAGGGTTTGGGTTGGCGGGAGATCAGTTGAATAAGCAGGTGGTGGACTGGGTGGTGCAGCAGGGTGTTGCGAAACGCTGAGGGCCTCATCGGGGGCAAGCCCCCTCCCACATTTTGAATGTGTTCACAGATCAACATGTGGGAGGGGGCTTGCCCCCGATAGCAATCTAAACCTTAACCAAAGAACCAGTAGCACACCGCAATCGCCGCCACTACACCGGCGAACTCCGCCAGTAGTGCACAGCCCACCGCATGCCGCGCCCGCTGGATGCCCACCGAACCGAAGTACACCGCCAACACATAAAAGGTGGTTTCCGTACTGCCCTGGATAGTCGCCGCCACCAGTGCCGGGAAACTGTCCACGCCCTGGGTTTGCATCGTCTCGATCAGCATCGCCCGTGCCGCGCTGCCGGAGAACGGCTTGACCATCGCGGTCGGCAACGCGTCGACGAAGCGCGTGTCCATACCGGTCCACGCCACCACATGGCGAATGCCTTCCAGGCCGAACTCCAGGGCCCCCGAAGCACGCAGCACGCCAACGGCACAGAGCATCGCGACCAAGTAAGGCAGCAGGTTCCTGGCCACGTCGAAGCCTTCTTTGGCGCCTTCGACAAACGCTTCGTACACCTTCACCTTGCGCAGCGCACCTATCACCAGGAACAGCATGATCAGGCCAAACAACGTGAGGTTGCCGAGGATCGACGACAAACCGGCCAGCGCGGTGGCGGACAGGGTTGCCAGTAACGCCATAAAGCCACCCAGCACCAGCGCACCCGGAATCAGGTAAGCCAGCACCACCGGGTCCCACAGCCGCAGGCGCTGCATCACCGCCACCGAAAGCAGGCCCACCAAGGTGGAAGCGCTGGTGGCCAACAGGATCGGCAGGAATACCAGTGTCGGGTCGGCAGCGCCTTGCTGGGCGCGGTACATAAAGATGGTCACCGGCAGCAACGTCAGCGACGAGGCGTTAAGCACCAGAAAGAGGATCTGCGCATTACTCGCCGTGTTGGGGATGGGGTTGAGTTCCTGCAACGCCTTCATGGCCTTCAGGCCGATAGGCGTCGCGGCGTTGTCCAGGCCCAGGCCGTTGGCGGCGAAGTTGAGCGTGATCAGGCCGATGGCCGGGTGGCCGGCGGGCACTTCCGGCATCAGGCGGCGAAACAGCGGGCCAAGGGCCTTGGCCAGCCAGTCGACGATCCCGGCCTTCTCGGCAATGCGCAAGAAGCCCAGCCACAGCGTCAGGGTGCCGAACAGCAGCACCATCACTTCCACCGACAGTTTGGCCATGGCGAAAATGCTTTCCACCATCGCCGCAAAAATCCCGGCGTTACCGCCCACCAGCCATTGCGCCAGTGCTGACACCATCGCCACGACGAAAAAGCCAAGCCACAGGCCATTGAGCATCAGTTAAATCCCCCGAAAGATGGGGCGAATGATAGCGGGGCTGGCAGAAACGACAAACCCCGGATTTACCGGGGTTTGTCTTAGAGCCATGGAGCGATCAGCCGCGAGTGGCTTGGGCCGTCGGCAGGGCTTGCTTGGTGCGCCAGTGCGGCAGCGAATTCCAGTAGCGCTCGCCCTTGGCGTCGTCGTACATGCCTTCCCAACGGGAGATGACCAATACCGCCAGCGCGTTACCGATCACGTTGAGGGCAGTACGCGCCATGTCCATGATGCGGTCCACACCGGCGATGAACGCCAGGCCTTCCAGCGGAATACCGACGCTGCCCAAGGTGGCCAGCAGTACCACGAAGGACACGCCCGGTACGCCGGCGATGCCTTTGGAGGTGACCATCAGGGTCAACACCAGCATCAGTTGCTGGCCGATCGACAGGTCGATGCCGTACAGCTGGGCGATAAAGATTGCCGCGATGCTCTGGTACAGGGTCGAACCGTCGAGGTTGAACGAGTAACCGGTCGGCACCACAAAACTGCAGATTGCCTTCGGCGCGCCGTAGCTTTCCATCTTCTCGATCACACGCGGCAGCACGGTTTCGGAACTGGCGGTGGAGTAGGCCAGCACCAGCTCATCCTTAAAGATGCGGATCAACTTGAGGATCGAGAAGCCAAACAGGCGGGCAATCAGGCCCAGTACGGCAAAGGCGAAGAACAGGATGGCGACGTAAACCAGGATCACCAGCTTGGCCAGCGGCAGCAGGGAGGCGAAGCCGAAGTTGGCCACCGTCACCGCGATCAGTGCGAATACGCCGATTGGCGCGTACTTCATGATCATGTGGGTGACTTTGAACATGCTCTCGGACACGCCCTGGAACATGGTCACCAGCGGCTCGCGCAGCTCAGGCTTGAGGCTCGACAAGCCCAGGCCGAACAGCACCGAGAAGAAGATGATCGGCAGCATCTCGCCACGGGCAACAGCGGCGAAGATGTTCGACGGAATCAGGTTGAGGATGGTTTCGATGAACGCATGCTCATGCTGCACTTCGGCGGCGGTCGCCTGGTACTTGGAGATATCCACCGTACCCAGGGTGCTCATGTCGATGCCCGCGCCCGGGTGAAACAGGTTAGCCAGCAACAGGCCGACCACGATGGCGATGGTGGTGACGACTTCGAAGTAAAGGATGGTTTTGACGCCGATGCGACCGAGCTTTTTCGCGTCACCGACACCGGCAATGCCGACGATCAGCGAGGAAATCACAATCGGGATCACGATCATCTTGATCAGGCGGATAAAGATATCGCCCGCTGGCTGCAATACGTTGCTGATCCACCAGGCCTTTTCAGCACTGAAATGGTTGAGCACTGCACCGATTGCAATCCCCAGCAC
>Ga0308161_1002322_pt1 | contig 20394 bp, 18 predicted proteins | sample PhyFR2_FD_201034 | JGI IMG/M metagenome (GOLD analysis project Ga0308161, IMG submission 201034) | Phyllosphere microbial communities from UC Gill Tract Community Farm, Albany, California, United States - DLSLF.R2 | ecosystem: Host-associated > Plants > Phyllosphere > Unclassified | place: USA...
ATCTTTATTTATTGCTTGCTTCCCACTCTGCCACTTCGGCACGAACCAGTGGAGCTACTTCTTTACCTAACAATTCGATTCCATGCATAACTTGATCATGTGGCATCGTGCCGACGGGTGCATGTAAAAAGAATCGAGTAATCCCAACCTGTTTACGCAAATTAATAATTTTGCGAGCGACTGTAGCTGGATCACCTACATAAAGCGCACCTTGCTCACTACGTGCAGCATCAAAGCTATTGCGTGTATAAGGACCCCATCCACGCTCTTTGCCAAGTTTATTCATACTTTGTTGTGTGGAAGGGAAAAATTGCTCTACAGCGAGTTCGGTTGTATCTGCAATAAATCCATGGGAATGACAAGCAACAGACAATGTTGAAGCATCATGTCCAGCGTGCGCTGCTGCTTTGTAATACAGCTCAACCAATGGAGCGAATTGAGCAGGTTGTCCGCCAATAATGGCTAGGACTAACGGTAAGCCTAACATACCTGCACGAATCACAGACTCTGTATTGCCTCCACTGCCTATCCATACTGGCAATAACTCTTGTACAGGACGTGGATAGACACCTAGATTATGAATAGCAGCACGATGCTGTCCCTGCCAGCTTACTTTTTCAGAAGCTCTAATTTTTAACAGCAAATCTAACTTCTCATCAAACAATTCATTATAATCATCCAGATCATAGCCGAATAATGGGAACGATTCGATAAAAGAACCCCGTCCCGCCATAATCTCAGCTCTTCCATTCGAGATACCATCCAGTGTCGCAAAATCTTGAAATACACGCACAGGATCCGCTGAAGAAAGAACGGTAACTGCACTCGATAAACGAATACGCTCGGTTTGCGAAGCCGCCGCAGCTAAAATAACCGCTGGTGAAGAAGCCGCATAATCTTCCCGATGATGCTCCCCTACTCCGTATACATCCAGTCCTACTTGATCCGCAAGTACAATCTCTTCTACTACTTCACGAATACGTTGTGCATGACTCATCACTTCACCAGTTTGTGCATCGGGTGAAGTTTCTACAAATGTGCTTATACCTATTTCCATGGAAAAATTCCCTGCTTTCTTATTCTATTTATTTTTATCTATATCGCTATAAATTTGTTATTTACTAACTTTACAAGTAATATCTTTATATTGAACCTTTTTTAGATGAATATCAAGTCTTTTATAACAAATATAGATAAAAAGAAGAATAAAAAAGCAATCATTCATAGGATAATGCGTCCTGACCTATTTTTTGTAACGTATGCATCACTTGCTGATAGGGTGAAGGTCCATAACTAATTCGGGATACTCCCCATGATGATAATTCTTTCAATGAAGGGGTGTCTGTAGTAAGCATAATATTGATCGGTAATGAAGAGTGAGTGCATAACATTTGAATCGAAGAAGGATCGCTTAATCCGGGTACAAAAAATCCATTAGCCCCAGCATTCGCATACGCTGTAGCACGCATTAAAGCATGTTCTATATGTTCCTTTTGCATAGAAACCGAAGATAGCGGATCGGCTTGTAAAAAAATATCGGTACGTGCATTAATGAATAAAGGAATCCCTAACTGATCCGCCGCCTGACGTGCAGCTACTATACGTGCACATTGCTCTTCTACCGCATATAATCGTTGTTCACCAATAATCTGATCTTCAATATTGATGCCTACAGCGCCTGCTTCGATAATCATTTGTACCGATTGAGAGACGTGTTCAGGTGTATCCCCGTAACCACTTTCGATATCAATCGTGATAGGCAACTGTACGTTGTCCTTGATCTGTTTAAGATTCGCCATCACCTGTGCAAAAGGTACCGCTTGCCCATCTTCATACCCGTGTGCAGTAGCTACTGACCAACTACCTGTTGCAATCACTTTAGCGCCTGTACGTTCGATAACTGCCGCGCTACCTGCATCCCAGATATTGACCAGAATCAGTGGATTTCCTTTCACATGTAGATCATGTAATACTTGTGCTTGCTGGATTTGAGTAGACATCAGATAAAATCTCCTTATGTGTTAGTTTATTGTTTTCTGTGTTGAGCTTCCGTGACTTGAGCTTGTTCATTTTGCAACAACCATGCTTTACGTGTAAGTCCACCGCCATACCCACCTAGTTCTCCATTGGAATTAATTACTCGATGACAAGGAACTACAAGCGCCAATGGATTCGCTCCATTCGCTTGAGCAACCGCGCGAAAAGCAGATGGTCTATCTAGCGCTATCGCAATCTGAGCATAAGAACGTGTTTCTCCGGCTGGAATCTTCATTAATTGCTCCCACACTTGTTGCTGAAAAGGAGAACCTAATAATGCTAACGGTACTGTAAATGTCGTACGCTCTCCTGCAAAATACTCATTCAACTGTTGTTCGATCAATCGAATCGGTTCGGTCATACCCGGAATAATCGCCGATCGGGTCTTGATGCGTAATCGTTCGACTTCACGTTCTAGTCCTCTACGATCTACAAATTCTAATAGGTATAAAGCTTCTTCACTTGCTATAGCGATCATCGGGCCAAGTGTCTTCTGTTAGTAAGGTCGGTGCTGCACCCATAATCCGTGCAAAAGCATCTCGAAATCCACTACTCGATTCATAGCCTGCGGATAATTGTGTATCAATCACCGTCTGCCCCGCACGAATATGTTTGAGTGCTAATCCCATACGACGAGCCCTTGCATATTCAACAAATGTCATTCCAAAACGCTTTTTAAATTGGCGACGAGCTGTAGATTCATCTACAGACAATTGGCGAAAATCTTCTTCACGCCAGCGCTTTTCGGGTTCTTTTTCGACGGCTTCTACCAACAGACGTACCACATCCGATACATGATTGGGATGCGACAAAGGACGACAACGCTGGCATGGGCGATAGGAAGCGAGTAATGCTTGTTGCGCTGTTGCATAGAACTCACAGTTTTCAAATTTCGGCTTACGCGCTGGACACGTCGGACGACAAAATACACCTGTCGTTTTGACACCGACATAGAACAATCCTTCGTATTCTGTCTTTTTTTCAAGTAATGCTTGGTAATACTCTTGCTGGTATTCAGGTGAGATCATAAAGAGGCTCCTTTACAAGAAGTGGATACGTTGATTATAATTTCCCGACTGTATCTTCATCGCCGAAATTCAGGCATTGATTTTTTTATACGAAAAAAGCTAAGCACAATGCTTAGCTTGATTGCTGTTAAAAGACGACTATATAATCCTTTTTAAATCAGTAGATTAAATCTTTTTCACAAATTCAGACTTCAATTTCATTGCACCAAAGCCATCGATTTTGCAGTCGATATCATGATCGCCATCAACCAGACGAATATTTTTGACTTTTGTACCGATTTTGAGTGTAGAAGAACTGCCTTTAACTTTTAAGTCTTTGATAATCGTGATCGAATCGCCATCTTGTAGAATATTGCCGTTAGCATCTTTAACGACTTTTTCTTCGTCAGCTGGATTAGATTCAGCGGTTGGATTCCATTCATACGCACATTCCGGGCAGATTAACATATCACCATCTTCATATGTATATTCAGAATGACATTTAGGGCAATTAGGCAAGCTTGACATCTTTTCATTTCTCCATTCGTTCGGTTCATTTGACAACCTGTTTATGCTTATATTTTGCCATAGAGTTGGAAGTTGTACAAATCTTTATTCAAGAGTAACTATTATTTCCTTATTTAGAAGATATCTAGAAACTATTGTATATCCAATATAAAATAAATCTTAAATAATCAATATTTATCATTTTATAATGATTATTTAAGATTTATAACTAATGTTACTCCTACTATTCGTTTAGATTAAGTTGATTTTTTATTTGAATATACTTTTGCTTGATTATCTTGAGATCTTCTTTATAACCTGAATTATTAGGTCCTAAAATTTCGTTATACAAATCTTCGTTAATTAACGCATTATACATATCCTCATATAATCGAGCAACATCAATATCTGTTTTTTTATAAAATGTATTAATTGAAATGGTTATCAAAAATAAAGTTTTATTGGACAGCATTAAATACATGTGCCTGAAAAATTTAACATCTATTTTTGTGATCTCTAAATCTTTAAAAATATGTGCAAATCCCTTATGCTGTTCAAGCCTTCCTTCAAATGTAGCATAATAAGGAATACGGACTTCTCCACCATCTACTTGAACCTCAGGCACTTCTGTTTTTTCGGCTTCACCTTCTTCAATAAGACACAGATTTGTACTTCTTACTGCTCCATATTGACATAATAAAATTTCCCAAAACATATGAGGATAGAAAAAACAAGCACTATTGGTACTCAAATGCTCTTTTACATATTCTATCCCTTTATGTTTCTTCAATAGTTCATTCTTCATAATAAAGCCTGACATATAGTTAGATGTTAACATAAACTTCCCTAATGCTTCTTTTCCAGCATTAGCTTGTACATTAACCAAATTAAATTGTGAAGAGGTTGAAGTTCTCATAATCGATAATTGATCTTTAGCGTTGTACAAATTATTCATAACTTTATCTAAATTTTCAAATCGAATTAAATCTTCATCGCTCAAGAGCATAATATATTCGCCTTTAGCTAACTCACATACCTTGCAACAATTGATTGCAAAACCTTGATTTTCCTCATAAGCAAAATACGTTAATCGAGCATCATCTATCTTAGAGATTCTATCGTAGTATGATTTAGTTTCATTTTGAGTACCGTTATTAGATATAATGAATTCAATTTCTTCATCATAATAAGTTTCTAAAAGACTCAAAATATTCTGATATGCACGATTCCCTCTATTAAAACTAGGAATACAGACACTTAATAAAATGCGATCTCCAGTTCGATATTCTTTTATTAATCGTTTTTTATGAATACCATCTAACACTTTTTGTATACTATTTATAGGTGTATCGATATTTATAATATTGCGAGGCAGAGACAAGTTAGAATGTTCAATATAGGTCTCCAACTCTGCTAATGTATTGAAGAAAAACATATGTGAGAGCATAGAAGATGTTAGTAAAGTCCCTTGTAAGCAAGAAAAGCTTTTTAATATATCATTGATAACAATATAAGATTCTTTTCTCATTTTTTTTGCATAATGCCCATAACTGAACACATTTGCCCAGTTCCAATTCTCAACAATTAGATAATCTGCCAGCATATCAGTAGTAGGTACAAAAGATATTGATTTATATTGATATAAGATTATTTTATCTTGGATCTTTTTTGTTTTTTTATGATACATATAATATTCATTTTGATTTCCATTAGGAAGCAACCAAAAAGGTAAATCTTCAAAAGCAGGTATCTTTTCACTATCTATGTATGAATGAGATTCTAGCATTTGTAGATTAGCATTATAGATTTCTTTAAATTCGGGTAGATTAGGTTCAATAAGTGCACTCCATAACAGTTCTTCAATTTCATCTTTTGGATATCCATAATTTTGTGCTTGAATAAGCATCTCAAAAAAATAATCATATTCAGCTACACTAAATAAAAAATAGGCAAAAGAAACATAGACTTGTGCTTTAATTTTTGGAGAATTCTGATACATTTTAGATTCTATTTTTTCAACTAATTTAGTATATAAATCATATATTTCATTAGCTGTTTTTACTGCCTTTTCTTCTTCTATATATTTAATTTCATTATCTATCATTTTCTTAAGTTGAGAATCTTTAGAAGAGTTCATTCATATCATCATCCTTTTTTAGATTTAGAATACACTATTTTTATAATAGTTATCTACTTATAACATATAATTTTAGAAATCACTTTTCTCAAAACCATAGATAGGGACTCACTTTTAAACAATCTTACTCTGCAATACCCTACATTTCGAATAGGTTTATGCCGTTAAATTACTTATGAATCTCTTACGAATATTCTTATTTATTGTTGCAGTCAATTTATTAATAAAATAATAATAACTGATATTTATACAACTCATAATTATAAGGGGTGCGCAATGTTAAAACCTGGTACGATCATTAGTATAAACGAAAATCAATATGCACTAGTCTATAGTATTCAAGAAAACGAAGCAGAAGTATATACGCTCTCAACAAATACTCCAGAAACGTATTCTCCTAAATTCCATGTGAGTATAATTAATGATTTGTGGAAAGAGCCTCATTATATCGATGTTCGCTCAAAAATAAAGATGCCTTTAAACCAAATGAAGACGATAGCTTTATTAGAAAAAATAGTTTTTGAACAAGTTATGCGACTAGATATTTTATCTAAAGTAGAAAACTATTATGAATTATTTCATGCCGATCGTAACACTCAATTCAATGAAGATACCTCACCTGTAGTCTATGGCGGACGTGTATATGATGAGAAGGAGATGCGTAGTCTTGTCGATTCCTCCTTAGATTTTTGGTTAACTGCGGGAAGATATAATCAACAATTTGAAAAAGAATATGCTGATTTTCTTGGTGTACGTTATGCTTTGTTAACCAATTCAGGTTCTTCTGCTAATTTACTTGCGTTCTCTGCGCTCACTTCGCCTAAATTAAAAGAAAAGCGCATTCTGTCTGGTGATGAAGTTATTACTGTAGCTGCTGGATTTCCAACTACGGTTGCACCAATCATTCAAAATAATGCAATTCCTGTGTTTGTTGATGTCGAACTGGGCACATACAATATTATGGTCGATCTTATAGAAGATGCTATTACGCCTAAAACTAAAGCTATCATGGTAGCTCATACAATGGGCAATCCCTTTGAACTAGATAAAGTTATGGAAATTGCTGAGCGTTATAATCTTTGGGTAATCGAAGATAACTGTGATGCTTTAGGTTCTACTTTTAACGGTAAGCTAACGGGAACTCATGGACATATTGGAACATCTAGCTTCTATCCTCCCCATCATATGACAATGGGCGAAGGTGGAGCTGTCTATACTAATAATGCATTACTAAAAACCATAGTCGAGTCGTTTAGAGATTGGGGTCGTGATTGTTGGTGTCCATCAGGATGCGACAATACATGTAACAAACGATTTGGTTGGGAACTTGGTTCTCTACCAGCAGGTTATGATCATAAATATACATATTCACATATTGGATATAACCTTAGAGTCACAGATATGCAAGCTGCTGTAGGTGTAGAACAGTTGAAAAAGGTACCTGCTTTTACGCAGGCTAGAAAAAATAACTTTAAACAATTACTTGAAGGTCTTCAAGATTTAAATGAGTATTTTATTTTGCCAAGAGCCACTGTAAATTCCGATCCTAGTTGGTTTGGATTTATTTTGACTGTTCGTGATGGAGTCCATTTTTCTAAAAATGAAATTGTTACTTATTTAGAGTCTCATCGCATTCAAACAAGGATGCTTTTTGCTGGCAATTTAACACGACAACCTGCATTTCAATATGCGAATTATCGCATTCATGGTGAATTAAAAAATACAGATAAAATTCTCTATGATAGTTTTCTTATAGGCGTATATCCTGGACTTACAAATGAGATGATCAACTATATGATCTCTAAAATTAGAGATTTTGTGCTTCAAAAATAAGTTAAGACAGGAGCATTACAATGAAAGTTGTTATATTAGCTGGTGGATATGGAACTCGAATTAGTGAAGAATCTCATCTTAGACCCAAACCTATGATCGAAATCGGACAAAAACCGATTTTGTGGCACATTATGAAGCAATATTCTTATTATGGATTTAATGATTTTATTATCTGTCTGGGTTACAAAGGATTTTATATCAAAGAATATTTTGCACATTATTTTCTACATGAATCGGATGTTACTTTTGATTTTAGAAATGATAATCAATTAGTAACGCATAATCATACAGCAGAGCCTTGGAAAGTAACATTAGTTAATACTGGCCTAGATACAATGACAGGCGGACGGGTGAAACGGATCCAACATCATATCGGTAATGAGCCCTTTATGTTGACCTATGGCGATGGAGTGTCTGATGTCAATATTTCAAAATTAGTAGCAGAACACCAAAGATTCGGTAAATTAGCTACCGTAACTACTGTACAGCCTAGTGGACGATTCGGCTCGCTTCATATTACAGCTGACAATCAAGTAAAAGGCTTTCAAGAAAAACCTAAAGGCGATGGATCTTGGATTAATGCTGGATTTTTTGTTTTGCAACCCGAAATTTTTGATTACATTGCTGGAGACGATACAGTATTTGAAAAAGAACCTTTAGAAAATCTTGCTCAAAGCGGAGAATTAATGTGTTATCGACATGAAGGGTTCTGGCAACCTATGGATACACTACGAGATAAAAATCTATTAGAAGAGTTATGGAAAACAGGAGAGGCACCATGGAAAACTTAATATACGGAAGTGGTGAATAGATCAGTGGTAAACCCTTTATTTTGGAAAGATAAAAAAGTATTTTTAACAGGTCATACAGGCTTTAAAGGTTCATGGTTAAGCCTTTGGTTACATGCTATGGGTGCTCAAGTTACAGGGTATGCTTTACAGCCTGCAACAACACCTAATTTATACGAACTATGTAATCTAAATACATTCATTCATAAAAGTATTATTGCCGATATAAGAGATATTCATACGCTAACTCAAGCGATGCAGCAATCAAAAGCAGAGATTGTGATCCATATGGCGGCACAACCATTAGTACGCGAATCTTATAATAACCCTGTCGATACGTATTCTATTAATGTGATGGGCACTGTAAATGTACTGGAATCTGTGCGTCAATCTCCTGATGTGACTACAGTGATTAACGTAACAACTGATAAATGTTACGAAAATAAAGAATGGGCTTGGGGCTATCGTGAAAATGAGCCATTAGGTGGTTATGATCCTTATTCTAGTAGTAAAGCCTGTTCTGAATTAATTACAAGTGCTTACCGTGATTCCTTTTTACATCATGCTTCAACAAATAGAGCTCCTGTAGCTATAGCTTCTGCTAGAGCAGGTAATGTTATTGGCGGGGGCGACTGGGCGATAGATCGCTTAATTCCAGATTGTGTCCGCTCTATTCTTGCTAATGAGACGATCAAGATCCGAAGCCCTCATTCTATTAGACCCTGGCAACATGTGTTAGAACCATTGAATGGCTACTTAACACTTGCAGAAAAATTATATACTGAAGGTACTGCTTATGCGAGTGCATGGAATTTTGGCCCACATGATACAGATGTCAAACCCGTAAAATGGATTGTCAACGAATTATGTAATCAATGGGGACAAGAGTCTGGTTATGAATTAGAAGTTACTCCTCAACCACATGAAGCACAGTATCTTAAATTAGATTGTTCCAAAGCAAACTCTTTATTGCACTGGTATCCCAAATGGAATTTACAAAAAGCGCTCCAAAAAATTATTGAATGGAATTTGGCATATACTGCCAATAAAAATATGTATGATGTCTGTCTAAAACAAATTGAAGAATTTCAAAACCATTAAACGATTGGGGGGAATTTATAATGAAAATGAGAGTTGCCGATTATATTACTAATGCTCTCTACGAAGCTGGTGGTAAGAATGTTTTTTTGGTTACTGGTGGGATGATTATGCATCTTACAGATGCTCTATATCAACATCCTGAACAAACCTATACTTGTTGTCATCATGAACAAGCTGTTGCTATGGCAGCAGAGGCATATGGACGTTATACTGGTGAGTTGGGGGTTGCATATGTTACAGCTGGTCCTGGTGCGTTAAATACAATTACAGGCGTTGCTGGAGCTTATATTGATTCTTCACCCTCTATTGTTGTAGCTGGTAATTCTAAAGTATCTTTAGCCAAAATCAAAGGCCCACGTCAATTTCCATTACAAGGATTTGATTCACTTCCGATTTTTGAAAAAATTACTAAATATGCAGTGATGTTAGATGATTTGGCTCAAGTGAAATATGAAGTACAAAAATGTATTCATATTGCTAAAACTAATCGCGTAGGACCCGTCTATCTAGAAGTTCCAGTAGATATTCAAGGAGCCACTTTTGACCCTGATCTGTATGAGGATTATATTCCAAAAGAAGTCTCTGTACAGTATTCAATATCAGATCAACAAATTAAAGAAGTGATTGAATCTTTAAAATCTGCTAAACGTCCTTGTTTATTAATTGGAGCCGGTGTTCGATTATCAAAAGGAATGCAAAGTGTTTTTGACTTTCTAGAAAAAACAGGTATCCCTATTATTACTTCTCGTTTAGGAATGGATCTGATTGATCATGATCACCCCTTATTTGTTGGAAGACCTGGAACCTATGGAGATCGTGCATCTAACTTTACCATTCAAAATTGTGATGTGTTTATCAATGTAGGCTGTCGCTTAGGCATCGGTCTGGTTGGTTATGATTATCAAGAATTTGCTCAAGATGCTAAAAAGATTATCGTGGATGTAGATGATAACGAATTGTCTAAACCTTCTATAATACCTGATATTAGGATTCAAGAAGACGCCAAACTCTTTTTTGACAAAATAAATATCGCTTTGCAAGATGTTACGTTTAATTTCTCTGATTGGGTTCAACAAACGCAATTATGGAAAACAAAATATCCTGTCGATTTGCCGGAATATTTAGATGAAACAGAAGGTATTAACTCCTACCATTTTATGACTAAATTTTCTGAGAAAGCTAAATCAGATACTTCTTTTGTTGTAGATACTGGTTCTTGCTTTCATGTGCATGCACAGGCATTTAAAGTCAAATGGGGTCAGCGTCATATTATTACAGGCGGATTGTCTACGATGGGTTACACGCCAGCTTCAGTTGGTGTCTCTATGGCAAAAGATCGTGGAGAAGTTTATTGTGTTACTGGTGATGGTTCTTTTCAAATGAATCTACAGGAACTTCAAACGATTAGTCATAACAAGTTACCTATCAAATTTATCTTATTTAATAATAATGGTTATCTTTTAATCCGTCATACTCAGATTAACCATATGGAAGGCCGAATGATTGGAGAAAGCGCAGAATCTGGTCTTGGATTTGCTAGCTTTGATAAAGTAGCAGATACGTTTGGTTTAGCATATATGAAAATTTCAAATTTAACTGATATGGATACACAAATTAAACAATTGATTGATTATCAAGGTCCTATGATATGTGAAATTACAACTCCAACAAATCAGTTATTGATTCCAAGAGTTGCTTCACAAAAGTTGGCGGATGGATCTATGAAATCTATGGCATATGATGATATGTATCCTTTTCTTTCCAGAGAAGAATATGCTGAGAACTGTCTCAAGTAATGCATTAGGCTCTAATTCTAATGTACTGGAGGATGGCAAAATGAATCGTAGCAAAAAGTTAAAAGTCGCTATCTTGGGTAGTGGAAATATAGGCACAGATTTATTAGTTAAAATTATGCGTTCTGATTATTTAGAGTGTACTTATTTTGTAGGTCGTAATGAGGAATCTCATGGTATTCAAAGAGCCAAAAATCTTGGTGTGCGAACATCTACAAATAGTATAGATACATTAATTGAACATGCAGATTCTTATGATCTAGTATTTGATGCAACTTCAGCTACAGGTCATATAATACATGCACCTATTTTAAAAGCACTCGGAAAAATGGTGATTGACTTAACACCTTCTAATATAGGTGAGATGTGTATACCCGCAGTGAATATAGATTCTTGTATACATTTAGATAATATTAATCTCGTAACATGTGGCGGACAAGCATCTATTCCTCTGGTATATGCTATTGCACAAACACAAAAAGATATTCAATATATTGAAGTCATTTCCAGTATTTCCTCCAAAAGTGCCGGTCCTGCTACACGTCATAATTTAGATGAATACATTGAAACCACAGAAAATGCTATACGCAAATTTTCTGGATGTGATGAGGTAAAAACGATTATTAATCTAAATCCAGCAGAACCATGTATCGATATGCAAACAACTATTATGGCTATAGTCGCTAATCCGGATATTGTGAAATTACAGCAGTTTTTGGATCATACAGTAGCCTATATACAAAAGTATGTACCTGGTTATCAATTAATAATGACGCCTACGGTTGAAAATGGACGGTTAATTATTATGGTAAAAGTCAAAGGTAGAGGCGACTATCTGCCTCAGTATGCAGGTAATCTAGATATTATTAATTGTGCAGCTATTGCTATAGCTGAAGAGTACGCTCAAAAAAAGGTTGAAAGAGGTGCTTTTATATGAAGCATCTTTTAATTAGTGATCCTACGCTGAGAGATGGATCACATGCAGTACAGCACCAATTATCGTTAGAAAATATATTGTTTTATGCAGAATATGCAGAAAAAGTAGGCATCCCTATTTTGGAAGTAGGTCACGGCAATGGGCTAGGTGCTTCTTCTTTACAACTGGGTCAAAGCCTTGTTTCAGATTCAGAATTATTAGAGAACTGTCGACTCAAACTAACCAATACCAAATTAGGCATTCATGTTATTCCTGGATTTGCTACAATTCATAAAGATTTAAAAAATGCGTTAGATATTGGTGCAGATGTTATTAGAGTGGCTTCTCATTGTACAGAAGCTGATATTACCAAACGTCATATCGAATATTGTCGTCAGCATGATCGCGAAGCATATGGTGTATTGATGATGTCTCATATGGTTTCAGCAGCCGTGTTGGTAGAGCAAGCTCAAAAAATGGAGAGCTATGGTGCACAAGCTATTATTATTATGGACTCTGCTGGTGCTCTTTTGCCATCAGATGTATACGAAAAGATATCAAATTTAGTCCAAAACCTTAATATTCCTGTAGGATTTCACGCACACAACAATTTAGGTATGGCGATTGCAAATTCATTAGAAGCAATACGAGCGGGTGCAACCATACTGGATGGAACTTTACGTGGTTTTGGTGCTGGTGCTGGAAATGCTCAGCTAGAAGTATTGGTAGCTGTCTTACACAAAATGGGTTTTGATACTGGAATCGATCTATATCAATTATTGGATTTTGCCGATCTAGCAGAACGTACCTTTATCACAACACCGCATATCAATTCTGTCAGTGTCATTAGTGGATTAAATGGTGTATTTTCTGGTTTTGCTAAGCCGGTTGAACGTATTGCCAAAGAATATAATGTAGATCCTAAAGATATTTTCTTTGAATTGGGTCAACGTAAAGTTATTGCAGGTCAAGAAGACTTTATTCTTGAAATTGCACTTTCTTTATCCCAAAAGGGGCTGAACATTTCTGAATAACCATATTCTATTGCAAATAGCAGTTTTGGGAGCAACAGGGCATATTTCTAAAAATCTAATCTTCGAGATGAATCAAAATCCAGATTATCATCTTCATCTTTTTGCTCGACAACCTAAAGAACTAGAAATATTTTTAGCTTCCTATACTTTTGAAAATGATCGAATCACTGTGTGGCATATTAACGAATTTGGTACAGATCATTATGATGTGATTATTAATGGAATTGGAATTGGTAACCCCAAGCTTTTAATGCAAGAACCTTTTGCAGTATTTCGTTTGACAGAAAAGTTTGATAATGTAGTTTTAGATTATTTACAAAAGCATCCACAGGCTTTGTATATTTATCTAAGCAGTGGCGCAGTCTATGGATCAGATTTTGTAACAGCTACAGAACAACATTCTACTTCTACCATTCGCATTAATTCTGTTACAATGAATGATTATTATCGTTTATCCAAACTTAATGCCGAAGTTAAGCATCGTGCTTATACTTCATTTCATATTGTCGATTTGAGAATTTTTAGTTTTTTCAGTTCATTTGTAGATCTAACAGCATCTTATTTTATGAATGATATTATCAATGCTATACGTCGTGACGAACCGCTTGTAACAGATGCTAATGATATGGTTAGAGATTATATTCACCCTTCAGATCTTGCTTCAATTGTACAAATATTGATATCCAAACGTAAGCTTAATGATGTGTTTGATGTATATAGTATGAATCCTGTATCAAAGTTTGAAATTATAACATATTTCGAGAAAGCGTATGGTCTTAACTATACAATTAATCATCAAGCGCAATATTCTCCAACAGGTACCAAAAACAACTATTATTCAAACTATAAAAAACTAGCCGATCTTGGGTATAATCCAACGTTTACTTCATTAGATACACTCATAATGATGACTGATCAAATATTGAGTCAAAATAAGACTTAATATTTGATCTTTTTAATATACATATACTTTTTTAATTTCCTTATTGATTAAGATTTGGTTAAGATATAGATGTATCATCGTGTGGGCAAAGACAGATACTTCATATCGTATTGGCGGATACTCAATGAACAGGAGGCGTTACATATGGCTTTTACGATTAATAACCTTACCGATAACAGCAATACGGTGATCAAAGACAAAGTGGGTAGCTTCACAGTCTTGGAGTATATCAAAGATCTCAGTTGTACCTCGGTGGGCGAAGCGACTGCTCAATATTATATGTCCAAAAGCAACATGCACCGCAAACAATTAATGATCGAGATTAACAATAGTGAAATTATGATGCGTGCTGGAGCGATGCAATATACGGTCGGTAATATGGAAATGACGACAGGCGTCAAAGGCGCTGGTGGAGCAGTACGGGGTTTCCTTAGTGGAGCGGCAACAGGTACAGGTTCGATCAAGCCACTCTATAACGGAACAGGTACGATTCTATTAGAACCAACTTACAAATATATCTGGTTAATTGATGTTGATAACGATGAAATTGTCATGGATGATGGATTGTTTCTGGCTTGTGAGACGACACTCAAAATCGGCGTTGTCGCCCGTAGTAACTTTTCTTCTGCTGTACTTGGTGGTGAAGGATTATTTAACATGAGCGCTAGTGGTAAAGGTGTTATTGCTCTCGAAGCACCTGTTCCTGCTGAAGAAGCAGTAGTGATTGAACTGCAAAATGATGTGCTGAAAGTCGATGGGAACTTTGCGATGATGTGGTCGAATACACTCAACTTTACAGTCGAGAAATCAGGCAAAACCAAAATGGGTTCTATGGCATCTGGCGAAGGATTAGTGAACGTCTATCGTGGTACAGGAACGGTCTGGTTAGCTCCACCTTCTAACTAATACACATTAGACTCTTCTTCATGTGGTATCACAAAAAAGGTAAAGAACGCTTTTAAGCATTCTTTACCTTTTACTTTATGAACAACTTCTAAGATCTACATACTATATTACGCCGCTCCGAAAATCTTCATAAGACCCATAATGATAATTCCTACAGCGCCAAAGTCGGTATCGCCAAACGTAGAACCACCAAATCCGAACTGTGTCAGGAAGATCAGCAGTATAGCGGGTAAGAAGCTAATCAATAATCCATTGGCAAACGCACCCATCATCGCTCCACGCCGTCCACCTGTTGCATTACCGAATACACCTGCCGCTGCGCCTGTGAAAAAGTGAGGAACCAATCCGGGAATAATCACTTTTAAGCCGACAGCCGGTAAAATAAACATCGATAACAATCCAGCTAAAAAGCTAAACAAAAAGCCGATAATGACTGCATTCGGTGCAAAAGGAAATACGGTCGGGCAATCGAGGGCAGGCTTCGTATTTGGAGCCCATTTCTCGGCAATTCCTTTAAACGCAGGTACAATCTCTGCAATCAACATCCGTACGCCGGCAAGAATAATGTATACGCCTGCTGCAAAGGTTATCGCTTGAATCAGAGAAAAGACGATAAAGTTAGAACCGCCAGACAATTCCGTCTGAATATACTCTTGTCCTGCAAATAAAGCTACAACAATAAAGAAGATCGACATCGTTAGAGATACTGCTACAGAAGTATCTCGCAAAAAGCCTAACGATTGGGGAACTTTGATCTGTTCGGTTGTTTTTTCTTTATTTCCAAACCATTTACCAATCGTAGCGGAGACAAAGTAACCGATCGAACCAAAATGCCCGACAGCAAAATCGTCACTACCTGTAATCTGGCGTACATACGGTTGTAAAATCGCCGGGAATACCACCATACATAATCCCAAAATAATTGATCCTACAATCACCAGTGGTGCACCACTCATACCACCAACGGTTAAAGATACCGCAATGAGACAAGCCATAAATAAAGTATGATGTCCGGTTAAGAAAATGTATTTTAGCGGTGTAAAACGTGCCAGTATAATATTAACGATCATCCCGAAAACCATAATAAGAGCCGTAGACGCTCCGAATTGACTTTGCGCTGCCGCAACAATCGCTTCATTGGTCGGGATAATGCCGGGAACTTGAAAAGCATGCGTAAACATTTGACCAAAGATATCTAGAGCACCTGTTAATACGGTTGCCCCTGCTCCAATAATCACAAAACCCATAATCGTTTTGAGTGTACCGGAGACGACGGTAGCAATAGGCTTGCGCTGTAAAAGAAGTCCGATAAGCGCAAACAGTCCAACCAGTATCGACGGTGTGCCTAGAATATCGTTCATTATTAAATTCATCATATCGGCTCTACCTTCTTCCCTAAAATCAAGCTAGAAGCGGTTCTAATTTGGATTTAATTTCAGGGATACTCATCATATTTTCAAGGGATACGACAGTACGACCCCCATCACTGAGTTGTGCCATAATATCTGCCGCGCCGATAAAGATATCAGCTTGCTCGGATTTGGCTGACGATAGATCAGTATGATCCACATCTGCTACTTTGCCCATTTCAGTTAATGCTTTCTTGATATTGATCTCCATAATAAAGCTGCTTCCCAATCCGTTTCCACATACGACCATAATTTTCATTCTGTTTCCTCCTTAGAATAGTGATGAATATATTGCATGAGTACATTTTTATCTGGACTGTTCAAAATATCTTCGATATTGGATGGCTCACCAAGCAGATGTGTCAATTGCACCAGTGCTCGCAAATGAGACGAACGGTCTGCCGCCGCCAAAATAATAATCAGACGTACAGGCTTATCCGGTGCAAAATAAACCGCTTCTTCTAAGCGCAAAAAGCTCATGGATAACGAGCGTACCCCTTGATCTGGACGAGCATGTGGAATCGCTACTCCTGGTGTAATCACCACATACGGCCCATTTTGTTCGATCGATTGGATCATTGCTTCAATATATTCTTCTTCGATCGTACCCATCTCTAATAGTGGCTGAGAGGCTACTGCAATCGCTTCTTTCCAATCACTGACATTGGACTGGAAAGTGATCGTCTTTTCTGTAATCAATTGTTCCAGCACAGGTTTCTCTGCCCCCTCTAGGGAATGCTTATTTGTTCTATGCGTATAGGTATAAATGTGTGCTTGTAAGGCTTTTTCTAATTCATCCGGTTGCAAAATCGTAGCATGCTGACCAATCACTTTGAGCAGTGAAGCGGTATCTACTTTTTCAATCGTGTATCCGTATAATTCTTGCATCACTTGTTGTCGTAGCTTTTGCTTATCTGGAATCTCCATAATCGGTGGAACCACGAACAGTGGCGCAGAGGTTCTCAAATGTACCGTAGAGAACACCAGATCATAACTCAAGTTATAATTCGCCATACCTCGCACCGACAAAGCATCTAAAAACAACAGCTCAGGAAACATTTCACGTAGCGTATACATCAGAATATGACTGATTCCTATCCCGTTCGCACATACGACAATGGCTCGCTTACGATCATCCAGTACCGTCCCCTGCCTGCGTAGCCATCCACCAAAATGAATCGTAAAGTAAGCGGCTTCATCTTCAGGCACTTTGACCCCAATACTTTTTTCAAGTGGAATCAACGCTTTGTGAGTTAAATGATGAAGTTCAGGATAGACCTTCTGAATCCGCTCGGTCATATGATTGATCAATGAAATTCCATACAACATGCGGTAATAGGCAGGTCTTAAATGCACATATAGTTGCTGATACAACAGTTCTTGATCTTGCAGACTGACACATGCCCAACGTTCAAATTCGGACACAATCTCACGAATTAACTGCTGTATGACTTTATCTTCTTGTAGTGGTGAAATGTCTCGCGTGCGGTTCATACTAAGCAAATGCAGCGTCGCATACAGACATTCGTTTTGATTCCATGGCTGTCTAAAAGCAGACGATTGAACCATTTGCTTCACCAGTTGATACTCCTGTGTGCCGGTTAACTCTTCCCAACTTTGTTGTACCGGTAAAGTAGAACCTTTGCCAATCAGTTGATCGGTACATAGCATCAGGTAAGTCAGTTCTTGTAGACGCTCATCAGCAAAGCTAATAGCCAGTTGGTGCTCTACATGTTCCAACTGCTGACGGATCTGTTCCAGCTGTTCAGCTTGCTCTTCCCAGATACATTGAATAATCAATAAATGACTGGGGCTATTCAACACTTCTGGCAACCATTCTTCGATCAAATGGCGTTTGCGATGGTTGCTTCCTTTGAGCACGTACCCATCTTTTTTTGAGTACTCGATCGACAGCTTATAGGTATGCAATTTCAACTTGAGTCGTTGCAAATCTTTGAGTACGGTATTACGAGATACGCTGGCGATCGACTGAAAGTGATACACCGATAACGATTCCGGACTTAATAGCAACAGCAGTCCGAATACCTTTTCCCGATCTCCTTCTGAAAAGAGATATGAGCGCTTGGTTAACTTTACAGGTACGTCTTCTGCTCGTATCACATCGGTTAAGTAGTAACCCACTTGCCGATCGTACGAGATCACCGAGTAACCGTGATGCACTAACCAATCATTTATTTTGTTAATACTGTATTGCAATTGTCTTCGGGTAAGCTCCATATGAGTTTCCAATTCGACCATCGTAAGCGCAGATGACTGTTGGAGTAATTGTAAGATGCCGGCACTTCGTTCATCTAAAATCATCTTTGTGTTGCCTCCCTTGTGATAACGATACAATAATACATAACAAATCTATACTGTTTTTGAGTCCCTTTATTGTCGACTAATCTGCACAACAATATACACTTCCTTTGCCAAGCAGATTCAAAAGGAACGTATTTACAGGAATTAAAAAGAAGTTACTGCTTATCATATTGATCTCCTTGTCAAAACAACAGTCTTATATATCAAGCCATTCCAACAACAAGAAGTTTCACCCAGCGATTGGTTATCCTATCCTTATTTGGAGCTACCTTATTCAGTCATCAGTCTCAACTAGGGATCGCTATCACTCCTATCAAAAAACGTTCCCGAATATCTCTACGGGAACGTTTTGGAATCCTTTTATATGTTGGTAATACCTGCTGATTGGTTGATTAACTCGTGAAATGCTACTTCTCTTTATTGATCACGCAAAGCCAGTATTCTAGCAATATTTTCACAGGTACGTTCTACATTGTGTGGCCCTGCTTGCAATAAAGAAGGAAGATCAGACGCTCCAGGCACAATCCCGAATATGGCATCAATCCCTTCATCGTACAATGTATCAATACCTTCTCCAATATAACCCGCAATCGCAATCACTTGTTTACCTGATGCCTGTGCAGCTCGAGCCACACCGTAAGGTGTTTTGCCAAATTTGGTCTGAGAATCGATTCCACCTTCACCTGTAAATACAAAATCAGCTTGTTTTAATTTCTCTACTAAGCCACTATATTCGATCACGATATCGATCCCTTTTTGCAAAACAGCTTGTGTAAAAATCATCAATCCTGCACCTAATCCACCTGCCGCCCCTGCACCCGGAAGATGAGCAACATCTTGATCCAATTGGTGCTTGATCATGCTAGCATAATGGTTCAAGTTATCGTCCAATTGCTGGATCATCTCAGGTGTAGCTCCTTTTTGTGGGCCAAATACTCGGGAAGCTCCATCTTCACCACACAATGGATTGGTGACATCACAAGCCACAATCAACTGCACTTCTTGCAGACGTGGATCAAGTAAAGAGATATCAATCGTTATTAATCGATTCAGATCACCACCGCCTCGCGCAAGCGGTTGCCCCTCAGCACCAAGAAAGCGCACTCCTAAGGCTTCCGCCATTCCTGTGCCACCATCATTTGTCGCACTTCCACCGATACCAATAATGATCTTGTTCATCCCACGATCTATACACTCTCGAATCAATTCACCGGTGCCGTAAGTCGTTGTTATGAGTGGATTACGAGTATTCTGATTGACATGATGGATACCACTTGCTGAAGCCATCTCGATCACACCTGTACTACCATCGCCCATAATACCGTAAACAGCGGTTACAGGTGTTCCGAGCGGACCTGCCACTTTTTTCTGATACAATTGTCCACCTGAAGCATCGACTAGCGATTGAACCGTACCTTCTCCGCCATCTGCCATCGGAACATGAATATATTGTGCTTCTGGATAGACTTTACGTAACCCTTTTTCCATAGCGATACAGACTTCTTTGGCAGTCATACTTTCTTTGAATGAATCGGGTGCTAATAAAAATGTTGGTTTATTCATCTTCTCACCTCACTACAATATAAATCTGTAAAGGATCATCCATTCTTCTATCTGTATTTCTCGTATTGTTTTGTTAAACATACTCTCAGTATAGCGCT
>Ga0308161_1002325_pt1 | contig 20373 bp, 17 predicted proteins | sample PhyFR2_FD_201034 | JGI IMG/M metagenome (GOLD analysis project Ga0308161, IMG submission 201034) | Phyllosphere microbial communities from UC Gill Tract Community Farm, Albany, California, United States - DLSLF.R2 | ecosystem: Host-associated > Plants > Phyllosphere > Unclassified | place: USA...
CAATTTATTGTACAACGCCAAAGTTTCTTCGAGGCTCGCAAGCTCAATCAGGAAACAATCGGCGTTTACCGATAAAAAACGCATTTGCTTATCCTTTTAATTGTTCTTTAGCCCAATTAGCCCATCCAAGCGCGGTCAGGAATGTCAGTAATCAACATATGACCCGGTGCATGACTAATCGCAAAAGGAATCTTCGAGTTCATAACGGCGGCTTGTGGTGTTACTCCACATGCCCAAAACACTGGAATTTCACCTGCTTCAATACGTGAAGCATCACCAAAGTCAGGCTTATTTACATCCGAAATTCCTAAGCTTTCAGGGTGACCAATATGCACAGGTGCGCCATGCACGCTTGGCATACGTGAGGTAATTTTTACCGCTTCACTAATTTGATGCGATGGAATGGGTCGCATAGAAACCACCATGTTTCCTGAAATACGCCCTGCTGGTTGGCACTGAATATTGCTTAAATACATCGGTACATTGGTGTCATCATGAATATGGCGAACTTCAATCCCCGCTTCTTGCAAAGCTGTTTCAAACGAAAAACTACAACCAATTAAGAAAGTCACTAAATCAGGATGCGCATTATAAATCTCGCTCGCATCGGTCACTTCATCTACCATTTCGCCATCTTTCCAAATGCGATAGCGCGGGAAATCGGTGCGGATGTCTGAGTCTGCTGCAAGCTTAGTTGCGTAGATGCCTTCTTCGAGCACATCAAGTACTGGGCAGCTTTGCGGGTTACGGTGGGCATAGAGTAAAAAGTCATACGCCCACTCTTTTGGCACCGAAATCATGTTGACCTGCGTCATACCCGCAGCCATGCCTGCCGTTGGTTTATCAAAACCTGCACGGATTTTTAAACGCGCATCTAAAGCGGCTTCAAGCTGAGCTGGGTCGACTTTAATATCCTTATACATGGTGCTCATCCTTATGCTTTATTTACAAACGGGCGGATTTCAATATTATTTTTTACAAGCTCGGCTTTAATGGCAGCCGACATCTCAAGCGCACCGTCAGTGTCGCCATGTAAACAAATGGTGTCGGCTTGAATTGGCGTAAAGACACCGTCAATTGACTCGACCCCACCATTTTTAAGCATTGAAACCACACGGCTCGCAACAAATGCCGAGTCGTGTAAAACCGCACCTTCTAGACGACGAGATACTAGTGAACCATCACTGTTATATGCACGATCTGCAAATGCTTCAGACACCACTTTTAAACCAGTCGCACGTGCCTGCTCGACTAAGTTTGACCCAGCCAAAGCCACCAAAACCACTTCAGGGTTATACATTTTAATGGCATCAATTACTGCTGCTGCCTGAGCTTGGTCATGTGCAATGGTGTTGTAGAGTGCGCCATGTGGTTTAACGTATTGCACTTTGGAGCCTGCCACTTTCGCCAAGCCATCAAGTGCAGAAATTTGATAAAGCACATCGGCAATCAGTTCGTCACGCGACAAATCCATATTACGGCGGCCAAAGCCTACAAGGTCTGGATAAGACACATGAGCACCAATGGTCACACCAAGCTCAACTGCTTTACGAACTGTTTTTAAAATACCGAGCGGGTCGCCAGCATGGAAGCCACAAGCAATATTGGCACTGGTCACGACAGGTAAAATCTGATCATCATTACCCATTTTCCATGAGCCAAAACTTTCACCCAAATCACTATTTAAATCTACAAACATGGCATTATTCCTTTATTACTTCACGCAGTCTGGCTTAAAGCTTGGTCAAATAATTAAACACTGTCGTAAACGACATATAGCCCATCCACCACGTCAACAAACATGTTAACCCACCCAAAATAAGTAACCATTTTGGATAGTTATAATTACCCATTAAATCTTTACGGCACGCGGCAACATACACAAAAATTGTAAGGCCAATTGGCAACACCAGACCGTTAAAACCGCCCACAAAAATGAGTAGACCCGCTGGCGTTGCACCCAATAACACATAGAGCAATAAAGCCAATGCGATAAAGGTTATGGTCGTATAGTTGCTTTGTTTTGGTGTTAAGTTCTTTTTAAAGGCAGTAAAGAATGATACTGAAGTATATGCTGCGCCAATCGTGCTACTAATACCCGCTGCCCAGAAAATTAAACCAAATAATTTAAAACCGAATGTACCCGCTGCATATTGGAATGCTTGAGCTGCCGGATTGGCGTCATGGCTGGCTAAATCAATCGTTGCACCGCTGACCACCACACCTAAAAACGCTAAAAATAATACGTAGCGCATGATGCCAACCACAACAATGCCCTTGGTCGCAGCTCTAGCAACTTCATCAATATTTTCAGGGCCAACCGCGCCTTTATCGAGTAAACGGTGTGCACCCGCATAGCAGATATAACCACCCACCGTACCACCGACAATGGTGGTAATAATGGCAAAGTCGATCTGATCTGGCGCAAAGGTTTGCTGTACCGCTTGCCCAACAGGAGGCATCACAATGACTGCGACGATGATGATCAGGATGATTTTCAGCAATCCCAATACGATCATGCTTTTATCCATGGCAAGCGTGGCTTTTCTTGATGCAAAAATCAAAATGGCTAACGCACCACTTAAAATACCGCCCCACTTTGTGTCTAGGCCAAAAAGTGCATTTAAACCTAAAGCTGCACCTGCAATGTTACCAATACTAAAGAAAAAACCACCTAGAATGACCAGAAAAGCCAGTAAATAACCACTACCGGGAATTGCTTTATTGGCAATGTCCGATGCACGCATTTGTGTCAGTGTGACCACTCGCCAAATATTTTGTTGAACTACATAATCAATCAGAATGGAAACTAAAATGGCGAAGCCAAATGCTGCGCCTAACTTGACTGTAAATACAGCGGTCTGAGTTAAAAATCCTGGCCCCATTGCTGAGGTTGCCATCATAAAGATCGAGGCGACAATGGCCCATTGGCGATCTGATAAAAAAGAAGATTTCAGTAAAGACATATTCAATGCGTTCCTCATCCATTTGAGCTTCATAACGCTATTTTTAATTTGATTCAGAAATATCATTTTTGACCAATGATATTCTTCAATCCTTTTCAATAACCAAGATTCTCTGTTCCTGAATGACCACATGAGTTCATCAAATCTTGTATTTAAGATAAAAACACAGCAAAGCCAGCTGAACAATACGACTTTTTACATCAACCGTTAAACCCAAAATTTTGAATTTTAAATATTTTTATTTTCAATATCTTTAATGATAAATTTTACTTATCACGTTCTATAAGCTGTGTTTATCACTTGGCAAATAAGCAATGCTTATAAGAATGAGAAAAAGAACTGGAAAATGCCGCTAATCATTTAGGCCTTAATCTGCGCATTCAGTCTTTTCATAGCACTATCCGACACCATCACTGCAACTTCAGTTAATTTTTCTTTCAATGCAACATCGTTGCCTTGAATGTAGATTGAGGTGAAATGAAACGTTTTTAACTGAATGGGTGTGTTTAATATTTCTAATCGGCCATCCGTAATTTCTTTTAAAGCAGTTAAGGTCGGCACAACGGCGATGCCCAAACCTTGCTCAGCAAGACGTAGCAGTGTTGCTAATGAATAACTGGTAATTGAAAGTGGTTCATCAATGCCCTGTTCCTTCATTTTTGCTTTGAGTTCTTTATAAGGATAGGTAATTTTTGGATAGGTCAAAATGGTATGAGACATTAATGTCTTAAATGACATTTGCCCAATTCCACCTTTAAACGAAGGTGAAGCTAAAAAACTCAGTTCGAAATTACACAGTGCCTGTTCGATACATTCAAAGGCTAAGGTTGGTCCAAGTAAAAAAGCCATATCCAAATCACCTGTTCGTACACCTTCCTGTAAGTTAGGCGTCAGATCGACCACAATTTCGACTGAAACTTTGGGGAATTCTTGCTGAACCTTTTCGATATATTCAACTAGCCATGTATAAACAATAGTTTCCGATACACCCAAGCGAATTGTGCCAGTCAAATGCTGGTTTTCAGTCAGCTCAGCCACTAGATCCGTCTCTAGGCGCATAAACTTTTCAGCATACTTAAATAAAGTCATGCCCTTATGCGTTGGTTTAAACTGACGAAAACTACGATCTAGAATTTTAAAACCAAGATCGTTTTCAAGTGCTGTGATTTTTTGAGATACCGCAGGCTGGGTGGTTTGTAATTTAGTCGCAGCCTTATTGAAGCTATTTAAAGTCACCACCCAATAAAATGCTTCCAGATTCTTTAAATTCACGCTTAATCCTGTGTCGTCTCTCCCTAACTCACCTGATAGTATGAGAGTTACGCCCCTGATGATGCTAGGCATTTATTGACTTTTTATGAGGATGATCTTGAGTGAGTGCTTATTTCACAGTCACAAAGATAATATCCAGATCATTTTTGGGAATGAAATTGTGCTTGATCATCTGGAAGCGGGTTGGGCTAATTTTCTCGACGTTCCCCTTCCAGCAAAAAGACACCAGTTCGTTTTTATCACGCTCAATCGTCAATTTAAACTTTTCAATCGGCTTGGCCCAGTTTGCTCCTGTCCTCAGGATATAGCTCAAGGCACTAAACGGCGAATGCTCTGCACTGGCTTTTTTTAGTCCCTGTTTAAATTGGGTGTCCATACAAAATTTCTGATTATATTCATCTGGATATAACGCAACAGAACCACCGACCAATGGTTGATATGCATGTTGAATCTTGGTCAATGCATTGGCTTTAAAGGTCTGTTTCCAACTATAAATCACTTGAGATGACCACGGGATCACATCATCTTTTTGGAAATTGGCCAGAATTTTTTGTATTTGTGGCTGCTTACATTGTCTCAATTTATCTTGATAATATTCATAATCATCGTTATTTCTAGCCCAAGGATTGAGCATATCGGTCTGACTAAAGCCACATTGTTTAAATGCATCTGTCGTATCAATGAGCGGCGACTTTTCATCCTTTTGAATAAATGTCCGCACATGCATTTCAGGTTTTATATTTTTTCCATCGACAATAATCTTAAAACTTTTTAGAAGCTGCTCGGTATGCGCAAAATCCGCTTCAAAGAAGTTATCGATACGCGGCAAGGGAAATAACACGGTTTCAGTAATATCCTTCTTACTTAAATTGTTATAAACATAATCAACCCTGATCAGCTTTTTGCTAATAAACAGGTCTTCACTTTGCATCACAATCTGTGCATTTTTGAGATATTGAATGCCACCTGTCCCAACATAGCCCGTAGAATCATTGGCAAGACTAGATGTTGATAATGGAGCTAAACAAACCAAAGCTACTGCAATTTTTTTCATTTTAACTGCTCTAATGGAACTTGTTCTTATCAGATATTCATTAGAATCATAGCGTTTATAGAACAACAATGTGAAGTTTTTATTGTGAGAGATGAGAGAAAATCATTTCTATACAGTGAATGTGAATTTTCAATATTCAAGATATTTCATTGAATGCGATCAGTGCAGCATTCCGCACCCAAGAAGAGATTTTACAATGATTCAATAAAACAATGTCCTGCCAGCGAAAGGAAGAGTATAACGTCTCGCGCTACACTCCTCCTGTTATGCTTAATCGATAATCTTATTCAGTTCCCAACGATTCGCACGCTTAAATGTGCCGAGGTCATTGAATCTAACCCCCATATCACGCATCACCTGATGAGCAACGGGTGCCGTCATCTGTCGAAGATAAAAAGGCTCTTTAATCACAAAATGATGGATTGCATGGGTTGAACCAAAATTACAGCAGAATAACTGGAACGGTAGCATCCACCACGGAGTCAACACCTGCGTCTGCTGAATCACATTACCCAATTCGACATCTCCATAATAATGCATATTACTGGTGACAAAGTGCAGGCAAAAAGTCCGTAAAACATTTGGGGCAATCCATACCACGGTCAAAATATTGATCACGTGCATGACTTGTAATGTCGTTGCTGACCATAAAATTGGTGTATCAACAATACTTGAAATCGCATTCAGGGCATGGAAACCTAGAAACACATACCAGATTGACCAGTGAATGATACCCAAAGGAAAATAGGCAGCTAAACTCCGCTTAATCACCATTTTTCGGAGGTGACTGTCTTTCAGCTTAAATACTCTAAATAAAACAGATAGCCCATTATCGCCCGTAGCAAAAAAGCGCAGTACACCCCATTGCTCACCGTTCCATAATGCTCTTTCCTCAACATCTTTTTCTGTACCTGAACATTTATGATGATTGAAATGCAGTTCTCGACGTAACCACGGATTAATAGTACTTGGTCGAGCCAGCCAAACCAGCCCCATCATTAAATGATGTGCCCACGGTTTTTTACGAAAATACATCCAGTGAATCAGATCATGTTCTAATTCATGGGTGAAAGAAGCAAAAAAAGCAATCAGCGGAATAGTCCACCACACGGAAAGCTGTTGTGTGATGTAAAAATAGGCGGTAGCGCCCATTCCGAGTAAGGAAAATAATAGAATTAAAGCACCAATGGTATTTTGATGATTTAAAACAGAATAACGTTTTCTCAATCTAACGCCTTCGTCCATAACGACACGTTTAATATGTTCTGTTTTTTCGGTATCAGTCATACCTGCCGGATCTTTGTATACGTAGCTCATCATCGTTCCTCGATGTTCTTATGACTCTACTGTATTTAGATCGGTGATTTGATGCTTAACCCGAAACGCCAATTTATTGGCTATAGATGCCAATTCATGATTGTCAGCAGAATTGAATAAAAAAATGATGAAAAAAACCTTATACTCAGTTCAAGAATGAGAATTAAACGTTATAGGACATGACATGCCACAGACGGCGACAGCATTGACAAGTTGGGTAAAAGCAATTCAAAAAGCCCTTGAAAAAGCAGGTTGTGATAGTAAAAGTTTAATTGAACAGGCTGGACTGGATATACAGGCGCTGAATGATCCGAATGCCCGCTACTCTTTGCAACAAACCGCACGTTTATGGCAACTGGCGACCGAGGCAACACAAGACTCATGTTTTGGGCTTAAAGTTGCCAATCAGGTCAATCAACATACCTTCCATGTTCTGGGACATTCTTTGGCGACCAGTACCACACTCAAAGAGATGTTTATCCGAATCATCAGATATTTTCGTTTGGTAACGGACATTCCAGAACTGGAGTTCTATGGCAAAGACCAGAATCATTACTTCATCATCCATGTGCCTGATGAAGTTCAGTACGAATCAATCGATGCTTTTATTTCCGTGTTTATCCGTTCATGCAGAGCGTTGCAAGGATCACTTTTTTCACCGTTACGGATCGAGTTAAGACGTTCTGAGCCCAGTGATCTCGAAACGTATCGCAGTATTATCAAAGCTCCTCTTATTTTCAATGCACCCCAAGATATGATTGTCTTTAATACGGCAACGATAGAACTTCCGCTGGAAGGTGCGAATCCGATCCTGTCACAGGAATATGATGAAATTATCATGCGCTATTTGGCACGCTTCGATAAGGAAAACATTCAGGCAAGGATCAAGGTAAAACTTATTGAAAATCTCGCGGCTGGAGAAATACAACAACAAGAGATTGCTAAAAGTCTCGGGCTGAGCACGCGTAGTCTGCAACGAAAACTGTCTTTAGAAAATACCTCATACAGTGAAATTTTAGATAAGACCCGACAGGAACTGGCAAGCTCTTATATCAAAAATAATTCTTATAGTATTACTGAGATTGCCTATATTCTCGGCTTTACAGATGTCAGCAGTTTTACACGGGCATTTCGTCGCTGGACCGATTGCTCTCCACTGCACTATCGTGAAAATCTCTCCAAAACCTGATTTTTCCCTCTTAAAATAAAAAAAGATACATCAATTGCGATGTATCTTTTTTCAAGGTCTTACTTTTTATTCAATAATTCCAGCATCGAAACAGTGGTGATTTTTACCCCCATTGGCAATGCCTTTAAATCGACAACATAATTCGGACTATGCGGGAGATAAGGTACAGCTTGCCCCTTTAATTTCGCCGCAGCAAAAGTAAGTGGATTGGCAACCCCAACAAACATAAAAGTAAATGGAACATCTTTCTGCTCATCGATTAAATGATGCACATCCTCTGATCCCATAAATGCAGGGAAATCATTCACCACCTTTTTATCACCCAATAATGCTTTTAAAGGCCCATTTAGGCGGTTGGAAAGATCTTTATCGTTCACCACAGGGGTTACAGAACCTCTCATGGTCAGTTCGGGGAGTTGATCTTTTTCCATGCCTTGCATCTGGGCTGCGCCATCACTCATAAGTCTGATGCTATTGAGCATATTGTCACGGACTTTTGGATTAAACCAGCGGATATTCATTTTGACCAAAGCAGAAGACGGCACAGCGTTATTGGTCGCGCCCGCCTGAATTGAACCGACAGACAGTGCCGCTGGCTCTTGAGCACTGACCACATTGCCCATAATGGTCTGATATTGGGTAATCGCATTAGCCGCCATATTAATCGGATTCTTAATTAAATGAGGCACTGAGCTATGCCCAGCAACACCTTTAAATAAAACATCGAGCTGATCGGTTCCTGCCATACGTGGACCTGGTGCATTCAATACCATGCCGACTGGAATAGGTGTGGTATGCACTGCAAAGAAATAATCAGGTTTGGGTAAATTATATTTTTTCCACAAGCCATCAGCCAACATCGCTTTCGCACCTGTGACTGGTTCTTCAGCGGGCTGGGCAACCAGAATAATGGTACCACTCCATTCACTCTTCAAAGCCGCCATGGTACGCGCCATTCCTAGCATCCATGTCACATGTGCATCATGACCACACATATGCGCAACTGGCGTTTCAGTGCCATCAGCAAGTTTAGCGCGAACCTTGCTAGCATAAGGCAAGCCTGTCGCCTCTTCTATGGCTAATGCATCCATATCGGCACGGTACATTACCGTTGGGCCTTTACCATTTTTTAAAACACCCACCACACCAGTTTTGGCAATACCTGTCGAAACTTCAAAACCTAAAGCTTTAAGTTCGTTGGCTACAATTGCAGAGGTGCGAGTTTCCATAAATCCTAGTTCAGGATGTTCGTGAATATCCTTATAAGTTTTGCTCAACCATTCTGTTTGACTATCAATAAGGTCTAATGCTTTTGCCGATACCATAGGGAGACTTGCTTTTGCTTCATCAGCATGTACAACGCCTGCATTGACGAGCAGAAATGCGGTTACTCCGATCCAACCCAATTGATTCACAACTTTTTTCATTGTCTAAATTCCTTTCTCAATGAACTTTTTTTAATCTCATTAATATTTATAGCCAATTTTCAGACCATAACTGATTGAATGGTTATCGCTGAAATCTGCGACGTAATAGTCACTGCCCGCCTGTGCTCCGAGCTGTCCTTTGGCATCGCCTAACCAGAAATATTTAATCCCACCAGAAATAAAATATTGAGCTGTTGGACTATATTGAGCACCTAAACCTAAGTTGTAATATCCCTTAACAGGCCCACCTGTAGAGACTTTATCTCCCGCTCCCGAATCCCATCCAACCGATACACTCCCTAACCATTGAGGTGAAAATCTCTGCCCGACCCCTAAATTTGCAGACCATTGATCGTCATAAAAACGAACCAGACTAAAGCCATCTGGACGGCTTGGCGTAGAAAGGACACCTACTACTTTTGAGATTTCACCAAAGCGATAAGGTTGAAAATTCAACTCACTCCAGTTCACCCAACGGACATTACCGAACAGCAAAGTCCCTGGACGTAAACCGGTCTGAAACTCAAGATTGACTGAGTCTGGGGTTTTAAACTGGGTGGTTCCTGAATCTTGGGTATGTGCCAATCCTGCAACAATCTGATTCAATGCAGCCTTTTTCTGTGGTGACATTTGACCAATAGAAATCATGTAATCTAAATGCTGGTCAACCAAATCACGGCCTTGTTGAGTTTTTAACATTTCGACCAAGGGTGCATTTTCAACTGCATTCACTTTATGCTGAATTTCAGAACGATAGGTTATAGAGGCTTTGATTGCTTTTTCAGGTATCTGATAAGCAAGTCCCGCCAGCCATCCCCAATCGCCAACACTTTTGCTATGCAAATCATAGCCATTGTAAACACTAAAGACATTGCCCCTGAGCTCAACTTCACTTTTAAACGTCTGATAAACAGGCCCTGCATAAACGTTCCAGTTTTTATTGAGTTGATAGCCCAAAATGAGACTCAGATTCTGTATATCGAAACTTGATTTGGAATTTCCTGTGGGAATATTGCCTTGGGTTGCATTTGCCAGTCTGGTCGTTGTCAGTCCAGGTAACATCACCACATCTTTGCCTGTGGCAACAAAGCTATTATTTCCTGTGTATTCTGTATCTGAACCGAAAGGTTGGTCATATAGCAGACCAAAAGAGAACTGTGGGGCTAACTGTAACTTTAAGGCAGCTGTCGGGCGGTAATCCGTATGACCAATATCAGAAATCGCACTATTTCCTGAATTTGTACCTGCTTCCTGCCCCTTTAAAGACGTGTCCGTAACGCCAAGACTTGCTTCAAAATAATGATCAGGCTGCAAAAATGCCGCAACAGATTGTCCTGTTTTATCAAAGGCTGCCGCATATAAAGAACCTGTCCAAATAGAGCTGATTGCTATAACTAAGATTTTCTTTTGCATTGTAAATTCCCAAATCCATCCTGGACTTTTTTTATTTTCTTGAATCAATATATGTAGATATGAAGGAATTTACTTAACCCTAAACGCCAAACACTTGGCTGTGCATGCCAATAGGCTGTGCTAAATGAAAAGAGGGTTTTAAATGAGGGAATAAATGTTTTAGGTGTAATAAAACGATTTAGGCTAGCTCTACACTGAACATCTCATTCTTGATATTTTTGTTTAATACTCATGCGATACTGACACCGCTTGTCTAAGTGTTTTAACTAAAAGTTCGTTTAAGTGATCTACCGCTTTTGAGTCACGAGAAGTATGGCTTCGGTAAACTGCTACCTCCATTGGCTCTAAAGGGCCCAACCCATGTTCAGCCCCAAGAATTTCTAAATGCTGTGGCGCACTACATTGAGTAAAAACAGCAATCGCCAATCCACTTTCAACAGCAGCAATTTGTCCAACCAAACTTGAACTACTGTAAACCACACGATAACGGCGCCCTTGCAAGGCAAGAGAGTTGATTGCACTCTTTTTAGCTGAACTGGTACTTTCATACACTGCAATAGGGACTGGGTCTTCACGCCAAAGCTCAAATTGTGGAGACCCCACCCAAACCATCGGCTCATGAAATAATAAAGTACCTTGACGCTTGCTATCTCTGGAAATTAAAGCCAGATCAATATCACCACTTTCTATACGAGGAATTAAGGAGGTGGATTGTTCGCAAATGAGTTCAATTTCAACACCACTATAACGAGGTGCAAATCGTTTCAATACTGGGGTCAGATATTTCACAGCATAATCATCTGGTACTCCTAAACGTATCCGCCCACTTAACTCTTCCCCATGAAATGCCATCACAGCTTCATTATGCAAATCTAATATTCGCCGTGCGTATCCTAATAGCATCTGCCCCTGAGGGGTGAGTTCTATCTGTCTATGGGTTCTGATCAATAGCTGACACCGCACAGCTTCTTCTAATTTTTTCAATTGCATGCTGACCGCGGATTGTGATCGATATAGCTCAGGAGCCGCATTTGAGAGAGAACCAGTATCAACCACCGTAACAAAACACTTTAACCAGTCTATTTGTAAGTTCTTTAGATTCATGACAAATCTTTCTATTTGATTTTCGAATAGTATATTCAAGAATTATGCGCTTTTCATTATTTAATAATATGACAATACTTACCCTATTCAACAGGCCGTCACATTGATTTGAAGGCTTTTTTCGATAACTTTTTACCATCATTTTTTATTTTTAAAATTTAATAATTTCTTAGGAATTAAATCACTAGGAGTGATTCCATGTACCTCAATAAAAGTGCACTTGCCGCACAAAGTGCCACTTCAGGATTTGTTCTATTATGGGGCTGCGCTGCAATCTTTACTCGTTGGGGGCTCGATAATGCATCGCCAATCGCTTTATTAATTTTACGATTTTCAACTGCTTTAGTAGTCCTCCTCTTACTTGCTCTCTATAGAAAAAGATTATTGCCTAGACATGGGAGCCGCAAACAAGTGTTATTCACTGGACTTCTCATTATTGCGGGCTATTCGATCTGTTATTTTCAAGCAATGGCACATGGCGTTACACCTGGTTTAATTGCGACTATTTTGGGAATACAGCCAATTCTAACGCTATGCATCATGGAGAAAAACATACAAAAAACACGCTTGCTAGGTTTATGTATCTCGTTAGCAGGTCTGGCTCTTCTCGTCTGGAAAAGCTTGTCTATGTCCTTGATTGCGCCTATTGGTATTTTGTTTGCACTGGCCGCGCTGTTCTGCATGACTTTTGGTGCCATCATGCAGAAGAAGATTCAACAAGCACCTACAGAAGTATTACCCTTACAATATGCAATCAGTCTTGTCATATGCTTAATCTTTATTCCATTTGAACATTTTGAAATTCACTGGAACTCACAACTTGTTATCTCTGTTCTTTTCCTTGGAGTTTTGATTTCTGTTGTTGCCCAACTTTTATTATATAAGCTGCTAAGTCAGGGAAATATTGTAAATGTGACGAGCTTGTTCTACTTAGTTCCTGTCGTGACTGCATTACTCGACTTTTTAATTTTAGGTAACAAACTGCCAATAGCAGGTCTTATTGGGATGGTCGCAATTTTATTAGGCTTGTTGCTGGTGTTTAGAAAAAAATATGACATTAAACACTAAAATGATTGCACCTTTTCACCTGACTTCTATTTTTTATTAATTTTCAAACGGCCCCCGATTTTTAGAAACCGTTTGAAAATATTTACTGTTTAAAACTTAAAGCTATAGTCAATATTCAAGCGTGTTTCATTGGCGGAATGGAAAGTCATATTAGTGGGCATATCATTGCGATAGTGAGAAAAACGGGCTCTCATTCCCAAACCTTTTAACTTGCCTTCTGGAATTTTATAACCCAAATCTAATTCCATCGACTCCTCTTTAAAACGCTGATCGCCGTATTGCAACAAATCAATGTCTTCGCCTTTGGCATAGCGAGTCATAAAACGCAGTCCGTTTAATGAAACATCGCCTAATCGGGCATTTTTAAAGTCATATTCATAACGTATCGAATAGACTTTTTCATCTTTATTTGAATAGTCTGAACTCATAAAATCAAGCACAACTGGACTTTCTGTTCCCGACAAAAATGGTAGACCAGTGGAACCAAACGACTGCATGTAACCCAAAGAAACTGTATGATCTTGATAGTTCAAACCAAATAAACCACTCATATGTCGGTTATCGACCTCTCCTATTTTTTTATTTCCAGCTTCTTCACTGTTAAAAAAGCGCACGTCACTTAAAAAATTAAGTTGATCATTTAAGGGTTGTTTTCCGTTAAAACCCAAAAATTGTTGCTGGTAAATATCTTTCAGTTCGGCATGGTAAGCACGTAGGCGATAATCCTTTAACTGATAACTTCCACCGAATGTATAAAAAGAATCAGTAGTTGCCGCTTTGTCAAAACGATGGTTGATATTGTCTGTTCCGACATCGGTAAAACGGATTGAGTCACGTTGACGTACTTCATCAACATAAAAGCCTTCGAGTTGAAGATTTGGAATTTCATTTGAAACAAAGCGGACACCACGATAAGTCTGGGGAAATAAACGCGCTGGCGATGAAAATATCGTCGGTAACTGCGGAACCAAATCCCCCACAAAAAGTTCATTCTTTCTAAATTTCGCTTTCCCTGTAATGCCGATTTTTCCATAATAATCATCACGTGAGTTATCGGTATTGACTTGGAGTAAGCCACTACGCGCATAGTCATCCGCCCGATTTCCCATCAGATTAAAACCAGCCATTGCCAGCACATCAACACCGAAGCCAACTGTCCCTTCGCTATAACCAGACTGTCCTTTAAAAATTAGACCCTGCGCCCAGTCTCTAGCCGCTGTATACGGATATGGGTCTTTTTTATAATCTCGGTCAAAGTAAAAATTACGTAGTGTCAGCTCAGCTTTACTGTCTTCAATAAACTCGGCATGCACAACTTGACTAAATAATGGGCACAAGCATACCCCCACCCACAATGGTGTCTTTTTCATTTTTTATCTCAACTATTTAATTTTTTAAGGGTTTAAGGCGCTGTTTTAAGTGCGTAATCTGGCTCTTTCTTATTTCGGTAAAAAGCATTACTCAAACTTAAAATCAGGAAAATGGCTAAAATAAAGACCACACCGTAATAAGCATAAAGCGTTGCGGGTGCTATACCTTTATCCAGAAAAATGCCTGCGACCGTTGGCGATAAAATTGCCCCGATGCGACCAAAACCAATGGCATAACCCACGCCACGACTACGAATTTCGGCATCATAAATTGTTGGAGAAATCGAATATAAACCTGCGACACAACCATTAATCAGTGTACCGAGTAATAACCCCACCATAAGAGCGATGCTGACTTGAGATGAGACTGCCACGAAGAGAAAAACACATGCCGAAGTAAGTCCTAAAAATAGACTTAAGGCATAGAAAATTTTCATGCGTGATGCCAATAAACCAATAATAGCCGCCCCGAAAATTCCACCAATACTAATTAAAATACCAGTACTTACGCCTTGTTCTGGCGACATCCCCATTGAAATAAGAATTTTTGGTGTCCAACTCATGACAAAGTAAAAGCCAAACATCACTAAAAAGAAGGCGAACCAAAGACAAAGTGTTTGAAGTCCAAGTTGTCCTCTAAATAATTTGCTGAGTTCACTACCATTTTGCGTACTGATTTTTTCATAACGCGGCATAACTGGTAGTTGGTTAAGGCCCATACGATTTACAGTTGCATTAATTCGTTCGAGTGCCTGATTTGGTCGTTTCGCCAGTAAATAATCTAAAGATTCAGGTAATAACCATATGCTGATCAACAACATTGCAATGGTGGTAATGCCGCCAGCTAAAAAGATTGACCGCCAACCTAAATGCTCAATCAATGCCAGTGATAGTACTCCGCCAAGTGTCGCACCAATTCCATACCCTGTAGACATTAAGCTCACCGCGAGACTGCGCCAGCGCGCATTGGCATATTCACTTGCCAGTACATTACTACTTGCAAGGATTCCACCTACTCCAATTCCGGTAATAAATCGAAGTGTGGCCAACATGCCGTGACTTTGTACAAAAGCACAGCCCAACATACTAAGACCTGCAATAACAAGACAAACCAAAATAAGTAAACGGCGACCAATTTTATCGGCTAATGGTGCGAGAAAAATGGAACCAGCAGCCATTCCAAAAAGGCCTGAACTGAGTAACAAGCCAATTTGTGCACCTGAAAGTGACCATTCTGCTGACACGGACGGTGCAGTAAATGCCATCACCATCACATCAAAGCCATCAATAATATTGAGACAAATACAGATCAAAATGACAAACCATTGGTAACGGCTCATGTTGTTTTGATTGATCTCACTTAGAACGTCTCTTTCCATTTGTGTATCTCCCAATGTGGATAAGAGATACACACGACATTGCCGACAAAAGCGATTGGGTGGTTATGCATATCCGTATCCATAATGACCTAGAGGAATATTTGTTTTTTGAGCATCCTGCTCTTTTTCTATACTGAATATTTGGATCCAAAAAATCAACAATATTTTTTAAATTTAATTAAATCAAAATTAAGCAACTGAAAAACATAATTATAATTTATTTATAATTATGGAAACAAAAAATATGGATCCACAAAGCATTACCTATTTTCCTTACCACAATTCCAAATATGATATCCAATTCAGCCTTCAACCACACAAAAATGGATCCAAATAAAAACCAATAAAATTTTCTCCCAAAAACTCAAAAGGAATACAAAAGTCTTTAATAGCAATTAAAAATACACAATATCTTCAACTCCAACTATCAATATTTTGTAAAAAAAGACTGCTTATCAATTGACCATTATTTTTATTTATTATAAATTGGATCCAATAAGTGATAAGGAGTCGTCACAATGTTTATTAAAAATGCTTGGTATGTTGCCTGCCGTCCAGAAGAAATCCAAGACAAACCACTAGGTCGCACTATTTGTGGTGAAAAAATTGTTTTTTATCGCGGTAAAGAAAACCAAGTTGCAGCCGTTGAAGATTTTTGTCCCCATCGCGGCGCCCCACTTTCACTGGGCTATGTAGAAGATGGCAACCTTGTATGTGGTTATCATGGTTTAGTCATGGGCTGTGACGGAAAGACTGTTTCAATGCCAGCTCAACGGGTAAATGGTTTCCCTTGCAATAAATCATATGCAGTTATTGAAAAGTTCGGTTTTATTTGGATATGGCCGGGCGAGAAAGCTTTAGCAGATGAAGCAAAACTGCCAACTTTAGAATGGGCAGATCACCCTGAATGGAGCTACGGTGGAGGCCTATTTCACATTCAGTGTGACTATCGTTTGATGGTCGATAACCTGATGGATTTAACCCACGAGACCTATGTTCACTCAAGCAGCATCGGACAAAAAGAGATTGATGAATCATTACCAGTCACTAAAGTTGACGGCGACCATGTGATTACCGAACGCTATATGGAAAATGTGATCGCACCTCCATTTTGGCAAATGGCGCTTCGTGGTAACCACTTAGCAGATGATGTACCTGTTGACCGTTGGCAACGTTGTCACTTCTTTGCGCCAAGTAATGTGCATATTGAAGTGGGTGTCGCACATGCTGGGCATGGTGGTTATCAAGCACCAAGTGACAAGAAGGTTTCCTCAATTGTGGTCGATTTTATTACGCCAGAGACTGAAACTTCACATTGGTATTTCTGGGGAATGGCACGCAACTTCCAACCAGACAATGCAGAACTCACCGATCAAATTCGTGAAGGCCAAGGTAAAATATTTACTGAAGATTTAGAAATGCTGGAGCAACAGCAGCAAAATATTTTAAACAATCCACATCGCAAGTTACTCATGCTCAACATCGATGCAGGCGGTGTACAGTCTCGTAAGGTCATTGACCGACTGCTTGCCGAAGAAAATAAAACACCTCCTGAAACGTCCGCACAGAAGTTTCCAAACATTCGGATTATTTAAAGGAGTATGAACATGGACGTTATTATTCAAAAAATTCACCAGCTCACCCCGACCATTCGTGCGTTTGAATTAGTTGCAGCAAATGGTACAGCGCTACCTAGTTTTGAAGCAGGTGCACATATTGATGTGCACTTAAAAAACGGCCTCACCCGTCAATATTCACTTTCAAACTGCTGCACTGAAAAGCATCGCTATGTCATTGGTGTTTTACATGATGCTAATTCATGCGGTGGTTCACGTTGCATCCACACTGAATATCGTGAAGGTGACCACTTAAAGATTGGTCAACCTCGTAATTTATTTGAGATTCATCCTCAAACCAAACAGGCAGTTTTATTTGCGGGTGGTATTGGTATTACCCCTATTTTGTCGATGGCATATCGGCTTAAGTCGGCCAATATACCTTTCGAATTGCACTACTTTGTTCGTAGTCATGAAATGATTGCTTTCTATGGCAACTTAACCGAGCACTTTGGTGACCAAGTCCATTTTCACATTCAAGACCAACCAGACACTGAATGTAATATGGCAGAGGTTTTGGGCCAAGCTTTACCAGATAGACACTTATATGTATGCGGTCCAACAGGGTTTATGCAGTTTGTCATGAGCTCAGCCGAACAGGCTGGTTGGCATAGCGAACAGTTACATCAAGAGCATTTTGTCGCTCAAAAAGTAGATACGTCCAACGATGAAGCTTTTACAATTGAAGTGAAAGGTACAGGCCGTCGAATTGAAGTATTACCAGAGCAGACTGCTACTGAAGCATTAATTGCAAATGGTTTTGATATTCCTGTTTCATGTGAACAAGGCATTTGTGGCACATGTATTACCCGCGTGGTAGAAGGCACGCCAGAACATCGGGATCTATTTATGACCGATGAGGAACATGCTTTGAACGACCAGTTTACGCCCTGCTGTTCTCGTGCAAGAACTAAGAATCTTGTGATTGAGCTTTAATTCTTGAGTTCCTTTATTCAAACATAAAGGAACTTATTTTACCTTAAGCACTTAAAACATTTCTGAGCGTTTCACCCAAAATCACTACACTGCTGTGTTCACGCATTAAAGTTTCAGCACGCCCTGCCTGACGATGTACCAATGCATCGAAAATCGAACAATGCTGCAAATGTGCATAGTGCAAACGGCGATATTCTGACAAAGCCTGATTCTGGTCATAGGTAATGGCTTGAGCAGAAGCCATCGGTAGCTGATTGTTTTTCGCCAAGGCTTGTATGAGTGCGACGTTTTGCGCGCCCTCAATAATCGTGTCATGAAAAATGACGTTAAAATGATGATAACGTTCTAGTTCAGTATCGCCAAACTCGTCTTTATCATTAAATAATTTTTCAGTTTCTTGAATGCAATGTTGCAGCGTCTTTTTCTGCTCTTCGCTTAAACCTTGTTCTGCCAAAGTTTTCGCAGCCAACCCTTCGAGCACACCACGCACTTCAAGCGCATCATGAACAAGTTGTTCTGAAATTTCACGAACCGTGTAACCACGAGTTGGGTTTTTAATGAGGAGGCCTTCTTGCTCGAGCAAGCGAAAGGCAATACGAACAGGCTGCCTTGAAACACCAAGTAAAACTTGTTGTCCTGAAGACATTCGCTGCCACACATCACTAAAAACGTCACTTCGATGCTAGCAAGTTCATTTGTAAAATGAAATAAATTTTCTGTGTGAATCAGTGCTTAAGCATTTTTATTAAGTTTAAAAATTAATTTACAACTGACATTCGTTCAAAGGTTTTTAAGATTATTCACCATAATATCGAGGTTATTACGAATTAAATAAGCCAAATTGATATCAATACCCTCCAGCATTTTTTCTTCAACTTTTGAAACCACTTCATTACATTTATTTAGCTTATCAATACCGCTGTTGGTCAGCGTAATTAAAATACGGCGGCCATGGGTTGGGTCTGGTTTTTTCTCAATCCAGCCATTCACCAGTAGATCTTGCAAGATTTTGTTGGCTGATTGCGGCTTTATGAAAGAACGTTCAGCAAGCTTGGCATTGGATAAATTACTTTTTGAAGCTAAAACGGAAAGCGCAGTAAATTGCGGCAAGGTAATCTCAAGCTCTTTTAAATGTTCTGTTAAATGTTTACTAACAAGAAGTAATGCAGAGATCGCTGCAATTAAAATCACTGGAATGCTTGAACCAATTACAATGGTCGAGCTTTGTCCAAGCGAGAGTAAAAAACCAGCCATTAAAGGCCCTGCAAAAGAACCAATACGGCCAATTGCAACTGCTGAACCTACACCAGTTCCACGCATTTCTGTTGGGTAATACATGGCAGCCAAACCATACAATGCCGATTGTCCGCCCACAATAAATAAACCACAACCCACTGCCGAAAATGCAAGTAAAGCCACTGTTGGAGAAATTGCTAAACAGCAAAGTGAAAATAAAATGCCGAGATAAATGAGCTTAATCACAAAGCTCATGCGTAATTTATCAAGCAATACACCCATGAGAATCGAACCTAAAATTCCACCAACGTTGTAGCCCATCTGTACATAGTTTGCCTGAAGTTTAGATAAGCCTTGCGCGCCCATCAGTAACGGCAACCAATTCAACAAGAAATACAGTACAACGAGCGTACAGAAAAAACTGACCCAAAGCTGAATCGTCGACATACGGCGTTCTTTTGCAAATAAAACTTCAAAGAATGGCGTGGTTTTTTGTGCTTGACCTTTACGTTGTAGGTAATCATTGGACTCAGGTAAAAAGCGCATAATCAGCGGAATGAGTAAAATTGGCGCAATCCCCCCAATATAGAAAATATGACGCCATTCTGCATCGCCAGCCAACGACATAGCAACGACAGAAGTAAGTAATCCACCAAAAGGAATGCCGCTATACATAATACTTACCGCGGTCCCTTTATATTTATCAGGTACAGCTTCAGATGCCAGTGTAATCATCATCGGAAGTGCCCCACCCATTCCTAAACCAGTACAAAAACGAATGAGTAACAGCAAACTAAAGTTAGCAGCATATGCCGTTAGCAAAGACATAATTCCAAAAAGTAAAATACTAAAAATCAGAATTTTCTTACGCCCGACAATATCGGCAAATCGACCACCTAATATCGCACCTGGTAGTGTTCCTAAAATTGCAGCACTAAATGCCCACGCCATCTGGCCATTGTCCAACATGAACTCAGCCCGCATTCTTGGAGCGGCTACCCCCATTGACTGAAGATCAAAACCTTC
>Ga0308161_1002326_pt1 | contig 20369 bp, 18 predicted proteins | sample PhyFR2_FD_201034 | JGI IMG/M metagenome (GOLD analysis project Ga0308161, IMG submission 201034) | Phyllosphere microbial communities from UC Gill Tract Community Farm, Albany, California, United States - DLSLF.R2 | ecosystem: Host-associated > Plants > Phyllosphere > Unclassified | place: USA...
CCTGCCCCTGCCCCGGCGGCATCCTGGTCCTGCCGCGACGGCTCGACGAGTTCGATGAACCGCGACAGCAGCGACATCCCCGCGATCGATGGGGGCAACCCCGTCGTGAGCGCCGGCGAGTACACGAGGTACGCCGCCCACTTCGCCCGCGACAACGCGACGTTCAAGCGGTTCGGCATGAGCAGGAAGTCGAGCCCGCGCGGGATGTCCGCCGCGCTCGAAGCGGCGAGCGACGTGATGGAGACGACGGCCTCGCGACCCTGGAACATGTCGACCGTGCCGACCTGCGTTCCGCGGAGCCCGTCCGCGTCGAGGGCCGCACGGATCACCGCTCCCTGGGCGTTGTAGGGCGCGACGACGATGACGTCCTCGTCGGTCAGGTCCCGGGTGATCCCGTCGTCGTCGGTCCACGAGCGTCCGACGGCATCCCGGGCGAGGCCGACGACGCGCTCGGCCTCCTCGACGGAGGACGTCGTGTTGCCGCTGTGCAGCACCGGCACCGCGTGGACGCCAGGCTCGAGCCCGTCCAGGTGCCGGCCGGACACCATCGACGCGAGTTGCCCGTCGTACGACAGACCCGAGACGGCCGCGGTCAGCGCCGGCTCCATGCGGCGGGTGCGCGCGAGGAAGTAGCCGAACTCGGCGGGCAGCACGTGCTCACCGTCCGCGAGCCAACCGAGCGCCGACTGGTCGACCGGCTCCGGGTGCGAGCCCTGCGACACCTGCGGCAGCTGCTGCGGGTCGCCGAGCAGGAGCAGGCGAGTGGCGGCGATCGAAGACGCGATCGTCGGGGCGAGGGAGAACTGTCCGGCCTCGTCGACGACGAGCAGGTCGAGGGAGCGCCGTGGGATCGTGCCCTCGTTCGCGAAGGTCCACGCCGTCCCACCGACGACGCCCCCGGTGCCGGTCTCGGCGCACGAGGACAGGAACGCGGCGACGGCGGCGTTGTTCTTCACGGCCGTCCACGCGGCGGCCTCGAGGTCGTCCTCGGCACCGGACTTCGGGACCTTCACCACGCGGTCGCTCGGCACCCCGGCCCGGACCACCGCGGACAGGAAGTTCTCCGACGTGGCGTGGGACTGGCCGACGACCCCGACGCGCCAGCCGTACTCGCGGACGAGCCGGGCGACGACGTTCGACCCGACGTACGTCTTCCCGGTACCGGGAGGTCCCTGGATCGCCAGGTACGACCGGTCGAGCCCGAGCAACGTCGTGGCGACGGCGCCCACCGTGTCGTCGCCGACCACCGGTGCGAGCGCCCCTCGCGGCGGGACCCGGCGGAGCAGGTCGAGGGCAGGGTCGGGCAGCATCGACGGCAACGCGTCGAGCACCTCCTGTCCCCACTCGGCGATCGCCTCGGGCTGCGGCTTCGCGCGGGGCGGAGCCGCGGGGGCGAGGGCGACCGGGAACGCGTCGTGCGGCGCTCCCCCGCCGACCGGCAGGCTCTCCTTGACCAGCACCTCGAACGCGTCGCCGTCGTCCCACGCGTCCAGCACGACCGCGCGAGCCGACGCGCCCTTCGAACCCGGGCCCGGGGAGGTGACCGACGCCGGGAGCGGGTCGTCGTAGACGAGGTGGGGCGTGCCTCCCGGCCGGATCCGTGAACCGGGCGCGAGCGTCCCCGACAACCGGATCTCTCGCGACTGCGCGCGGGCACGCGGCAGCGTGCCCCAGTCGCGCTCGACCGACGCGCGCTCGACGACGAGGACGTCACGGGTGTCCGCCCAGTCGTCGACCGGGTTCCGGAGCCGGTCGAAGTGGTCCTGCCAGAACGTCTTCGCCTCACGGCGGTGGTAGTCGATCGCCGCTGCGGCGAGCGCCAGCGCCGTCTGGTCGGCGTCGCGGTCGAGCGGGTCGACGTCCGCGATCTCGGCGGCGAGCGCGGTGGACACCGGGTTCGGCTCGCGCTCGACGGGGATCGGGGGCAGGAGCGTCTCGTCGACCGGTTCCTCGGCGCGGGGCGGCCGCAGCGACAGCAGCCAGTCACGGAGCCGCAGGGTCGAGCGGCAGTCGTACGCGTTGTAGTCGGCGACCTGGTCGAGCATCCGCTGCCCCTCGGCGGGGTCCCCGTTCCGGCGTTCCTCGATGGCCTCGACATAGGCGGTGATGCTGTCGGCGGCGTTCGTGACGTCGCTCAACCGCAGGTCGTCGCCCATGTAGAGCGGCTCGAGCTTCTTGATCGAGTAGCTGTGGCTGCCGACCACGAGGGCCTTGCGCACGACCGGGTACAGGTCGACGAGCACGCCCGCGCGGAGCAGGTCGTCGACGGCGTCCTCGCCCACCCCGTGCCGCGCGGCGAGCGACAGCAGGTGCGTCCGCTCGTACGCCGCGTAGTGGTAGACGTGCATGTCCGGGTGCTGCTCACGCCGCTCGGCGATGAACTCGAGGAAGTCCAGGAGCGCCTGCCGCTCGTCGCGGATCGTGTGTGCCCAGAACGCCGTGAACTCGGCGCGGTCGTCGACCAGGCCGAACAGGTAGTCGAGGCCCCAGTGCACGCCGTCCTCGGTGTGCAGGGGGTCGCCCTCGAAGTCGAAGAACACGTCGCCCGGGTCCGGTGCGGGGATCACGTCGAGCGCGCGGGCGTCGAGGAGCTCGAAGCGCGGCTTCGTCGGTCGGCCGGCCGGGCGCTGCGCGTCCTGTCCGGCTTCGGTCTCGGTCTGGAGGCGCGCCTGCCGCACCAGCCGATCCTGCGTCGACCGCGACAAGCCCGGCACGGCCGCGGTGCGGTCCGCCAGGTCGTCGATCGTCCGCACCCCCTGCCGGATCAGCTTCGTCCGCTGGTCCAGGCGCATCCCGGCGACGAGGACCAGGTCGCGGTGCTGCTGCACCTGGGTCTGGCAGATCGCGCAGCGGCCGCAGCTGGAGTACCGGGGGTCGCCCCAGTGGAGTTCGTCGGCGGCGTCGAGGCGCTCGGCGATGACCCGCTCCAGCTCGGCGCGCTGCGTGCGGTACACCGGAGCGATGTCGCCGAGGTCGTGCGTGGTGGTCGTCCGGTCGCCCAGCACGAGGTGCACCTGGCGGCCGGTCGGGATGCCGTGCGCCTGCATCCGCTCGGCGTAGGCGGCGAGCTGGAGCAGTGCGCTGATCTTCGCGTGCCGGGCGAGCTTGGTGTCGTAGACCTCGTACTCGCCGGCGTCATTGCGGAGGATGAAGTCCGCGAAACCGATGAACCCCGGGTGCCCGGGCGTCGGCGGCTCGAAGAACGTCGGCTGGTAGAGGACGTCGGCGCCGTCCTGGAACGCCCGGCGTGCCGCGGCTGCGGCGGTCGCGTAGTCCGGCGGGGCGGGGCGCTCGAACTCGACCACGTCGTGGGACCGCTTGAGGATCTCCAGGTGGTCGAGCTCGTGCTGGTCCCCCAGGCGTGCGGTGCGCTCGAGCATGTCGTCGTGCTCGTCGGGCAGGGGTCCGCCGCGACCGAGCTTGGCGTCGAGGCGGCGGAGGAACGCCCACTCGCAGGTCGCCCATGTGCTGAGGTCGCTCGGGCTGAGCAGGACCTGCCCGTCGGTGCGGATCTGCATGCGTTCCCCCTCTTCAGTGGCTCCTCGGAGAGCTTAGTTGCAGCCATCACGGAGGTCTTCACATGTGAAGTCTCAGATGCTACGGTCGGCGCGAGTGAAAGGGGTGGTTCATGTCGAACCTCGTGCTCACGGGAGCAGTCCAGTCACAGTCCGCTCTCCTCGGCAGCATCGATGCCGCGTACCAGCGGCCGAGCTTCAGCGCCGGAGGCACGTGGAAGGCCTACTGCCGCAAGTGAACGCCACCGAGGGGTCCGTGAACCCCGTGTTGGAAGCGAGCATGGTCACGAAGGCGTTCAGCGGCCGCGTGGCACTGAGCACGTTCTCGATCTCCGTGCACGCGGGTCAGGTCCACGGGCTCCTCGGCTCCAACGGTTCGGGCAAGAGCACCGCCCTCCACGTGATGACGGGGATCATCGATCCGGACCACGGGGTCGTCCTCCACGAGGGGATCCCCGTGACCCGGGCCGCAGCCCGCTCGCGGTTCGGTCTCGCTCCCGATGATCTCCCGTTGCCGCTGGCCCTCACCGGTCGTGAGTACCTGGGACTGCACGATTCGCTCCGCCGACGAGACGACGCAGCTCGTGCGCTGGAGTTCGCGCACGTGCTCGACGTGCGGAGCGCACTGGACAAACCGATGTCCTCCTACTCGCACGGTATGAAGCGGAAGGTCCAGCTGATCTGTGCCCTCATGCACAGACCTTCCCTGCTGATCCTCGACGAACCCTTCCGAGGCCTCGATCCGGACACCAGCGAAGTGCTGCGGAGCTGCATCGAGCTCTTCACCGGGCAGGGCGGCGCGGTGCTGATGGCGACACACGACTTGTTGCGAGCGGAAGCGCACTGCGATCAGATCACCATGCTCCACGCGGGCGAGACGGTGGTGCACGGGAGCACTCGGGAGATCGTCCTGGAACACGGGTCCCTCGGACGCTGCTTCTCGGAGAAGACCCAGCGGGCATCAGCGCGTTCGACTCGCGACATCCGGCTCCGCGCGCTCTTCGCCCCACGATGAACGGAATGACATGAGAACAATCGTGAGAACGACGGTCGGCTTCGTGCTGGGTGTCGCAGTTGCGTTCCTCCTGATGGTCGCGACGATCATGATCGCGGCGACGACCGGTTCGCCTTCTGCGGTCCCGCTGGTCTTCTCTGCCACGGTGGGCGAGGAGAACGGCCTTCCGTCGATCGAGTTCAGCCCCAACGGGCTCGGCCTGGCGCTCGTGGTCTTCGGGACCACCGCCATCTACGTGCTCGCCGGCCAGCGTCGAAGGCGTGATCGGTGAAGCAGATCAGGACGGTCGCGCGGACGACGAGCTTGATCTGGATCGCGGAACTCGCGGGTGCTTTCGACATCAGCCGTCGTCGGGTGCTGGCAGGCGCTGCAGCGATCGGTGCGAGCGCGCTGGCGCTCGGTACAGCGCTCGGCCTCGCCACGGTCTCCACACTGACCCAGCAGGTCCCGGAGGGCGTCGCCCGGCTCATGATCGAGACGGCCACGTCCGGTTCTCTCCTGAGCACAGCGCTGGTGACCGTGATCCTGGGGCTCGCTACGCCTGCACGCTCGTCCTTCGATCATCTCCTCTGCTCGTTGCCCGTGACCAGGAGTGCGCGATCGATCGGCACCGCGACCCCGGCCGCGGGCCTTGCGGCTCTCGGCTCGCTCGCGCTGAGCATGCCAGCGATGCTGTTGGCACTCCACATCCTCGACGTCGCCCAGTCATCGCGGTTCCTGATCGCGTTGTTCATCTGCATGTCGGTCGTCGTGGCGATTGCGCAGACCATCCTCCAGGTCGTCACGGGCGTCTGCCGGCGGCTGTTGCGGATGCCCGGCTCGGTTGCCTCAGCGGCCAGCGGCGCGGTCGCCATCAGCACCGCGCTGCTGGTCTTCGGCCCCGGGGTGCTCGCTCCAGCGTCATCCGGAGCCGCTGCCGTCCCGACGCTCGCAGGCCTTCCCGCAGATGTCGCTGTCGTGCCGGGAGAGCCACTCGCCTGGGTGTTGCTCGGGACCGTTGCTGCGATGACGGTGGTCATCGTCTGGGCAGCCAGCCGCCTGCCCGATGTGAAAGCTTCTCCTCCGGGGCGAGCCCTGCTTCCGACCTCGAGATTCGTCGGCGGGGCATCCGGCGTCCTGGCGGCCCATCTCCTGATGCTGATCCGTGCACCCCAGACCCTCCTCACGGTAGGAGGCGCCACGGTCTTCATGGCCGCCGTCGCGTGGGTGTTCCCGCCTTCCCTGCCGGAGTTCTTACGCAGCGCGATCGCTGCGGCCACGCCAGCCGCGGGATTCGCCCTCGTCATGTTCGCGCCGGGGAGGGCCCTCCCGACGGGTTGGATCGGGCCACCCCTCGGAAAGGATCGACGGTGGTGGGTCGCGCCCGCCGCGATCACGCACGTGGCTGCTGCTTGCATCGTCTGGACCGTGCTCGCTGGCGGAGCGCTCTGGCTCGGGCTCATCCGCGTCGATGACCTCTCGGGGATGGCCCTCCGTGGTGCGCTGCTCTTCAGTGCTGCGGCACTGGCCGGAGCCCTCGTTCCTTGGAGCGATGCTCAGCCGCTGTCGGGAAGTGTCGCTCTCGTCGTCACCACCGTGCTCGTGATGGCGTCCGTCGGGCTCACCACGCACATCACCGAGACGTCCGAACAGCTGGGACTCTTCGTCACCGCGATCATCACATCGCTTCTCATCGTCGGGGCCCTCCTGGCAGTCCAGAGCCTGACGCGATCGCGGTGAGACGTCCACGGCTGGCGTCTTGCTGCACCTCAGTGCCTGACGGCGTCGCATGCCGCGGATTCGGCGTGACGGTGCCGGTGTCGACCTCGTCACACCGTTCGGCTGCTCTCGGCAACGGGTTCCTCGTCCTGCCGGGGCCCAAGGTGCGGGACGCATTCCTCGGCCGGGCCGTCAGCGTGTCCGGCTCAGCGATCAGCGCCCGGATCTCCCTCTCGCTTGCAGGCCTGCTCATCGCGTCGGCCTCAGGACCCTTGACGCTCGCCGCGGCGGTCGCAGTGGCCAGCACCGCAGCCTCGACGACGTCCGCACCGCTCGTCCTCGTCGCTCTGCTCATCGCGACGAACATCTGCCACGAGTTCGGGCACCTCGTGGCCTTGGGTGTCGTTTCTCGGAGCCGACCGCACGTGCACGTGGTCGCTCAGCTGGGGTTCGCGCACATCGTGCGTCCCCGACTTGCTCCCGTTCGCGAGGTCATCGTCGTCACCGCCGGCCCGTGCGCCGTTGTGGTCGCATGTGTCACGCTCATGCTCGTCGCTGCTCACCCGGTTGCGGCGATCATCCTGGGGGCCATCGGCGCCGGTCATCTCGCGACACTCGCGCTTCCGACCGGAGACGGGGCGAATCTCCGCGATGCTGTCGGGAGGATGCGCACTCGGCGGTGACGTCAGGAAGGTGAGGGGCCGCGAGCTGACCGGGCGGTGGCGGTCGTCGCCCGTGCCTCACGGAGCCGTTCGCACGAACCGCGGCCCCTCGTACCCGTCGCGCGAAACGTGCGCGGTGAAGTCTGCGAGTGTCCGCACCCAGTGCCCGCGTTCGCCGTAGAGCGCCTGGTAGACGACGACCGGCTCCTCGGTCTCGACGTCCTTCGCGACGAGGACCACCTCGTACTCGCCGCCCTTGAAGTGGCGGTACCGGCCGGGGGTCACGTCGTTGCTCACCGGGCCGATGCTAGCCGGACCCGACGAGCGCGACGGGCCGGGCGGCGCGGTCGGCCCGACCGGCACGACCGACACGACCGGCACGACCGACCAGGCGCTCGCCCGGTGCGGCGAGCGCGATGAACCGTCCACAGATCGCCCGCCCTCCACCCACAGGTGACGGCACGGCTGGGACCCTCGGACCATGGACCGCTGGGACGCCGACGACGCCCGCCGCCGGCACATGGCCCGCTTCGGCCGCCGCGACACCGCCCCCGAGCTCGCCGTCCGCCGCGGGCTCCACCGCCGCGGCCGCCGGTTCTTCGTCGACCGCCCGGTCAGTGCCCGCTGCAGGGTCCGCCCCGACCTGGTGTTCCCACGCGCCCGCGTGGCGGTGTTCGTCGACGGCTGCTTCTGGCACTTCTGCCCCGACCACACGCACTTGCCGAAGGCGAACGCCGAGCTGTGGCGTCGCAAGCTCCTGGCGAACCAGCAGCGCGATGCGAGGAACCAGGCGATCCTCGTCGCCGAGGGCTGGTGCGTCGTCCGCGCGTGGGAGCACGACGACCCGGCCGAGACCGCCGACCGCGTCGAACGTGCCCTCGACCGCTGGGCCGCCGTCGTGGGCTGGAACACGCGCACCGACGGCCCGGTACGGTGTCCGACGGAGGGGGAACGATGAGCGACATCAACACCTGGGGTGGGACCGTCACGAAGGGCGCTGCGAAGCCGCAGTTCGTCGTGCGGCGGTCGTGGGCCGGTTCGACGATGATCCTGTGGCTCGGTCTCGGCGCGTTCGTGCTCGGGATACTCGGCGCCGTCGTGCAGTCGAGCGTCGCGCCAGACTTCGGTGGCCCGATCCCCTCGGGGCTCCTCGGCATCGGCATCGCCGGTCTGCCCATCGGCGCGATCCTCTGCGGCAGTCGCATCACCGTGTACGACGAGCTGTACGACGTGCGACGCGGCTGGGGTCGGAAGCGTCGCCGCGACGTCACCGCAGTGGAGACGCTCCGCTTCGCCAAGCAGACGAGCGGCAACGGCATGACGTTCGTCAGCCTCACGGGTTGGGACGAGAACCGGAAGCAGCAGTTCCGCGTCTACACGACGAACCGCGGCTTCCCCGAGTTCACCGCATGGCTCGCGCAGCACCGCCCCGAGCAGTGGGCGAAGTGCCAAGCGGCCGGCATCGCGGACTGACCGCGGCCCTGCTCGTGTCACGGAGCGACACGTTCCCCGGACCGTCACCTGCTCGGCGTACCGTGCCGGCATGACCGTCGGAACCGCCGTCGCCGTGCTCGTGGGGGTGCTCGCCCTCGCGACCGTGCTCGGTGTGTTCCTCCGGCACAGTACGGGCCGCGCACGCACGTCGCCGTCGAGCAGGGGAGCAGGAGCGACCGGGCCCCGTACCGACGACCTCGCTCCGGCCGCCGAGTACGGCCCCGACGCGACCCTCGTGCAGTTCTCCACGCCGACCTGCGCCCGTTGCCCGGCGACCCGCCGTCAGCTCGACGCCATCGCCGGCCGCCACGAGGGCGTCCGCCGCATCGAGGTCGACCTCGCCGAACGCCCCGAGCTCGCCCGCCGCTTCGATGTCATGCAGACCCCGACGGTCCTGCTCCTCGACGCCGACCGCACCGTCCGCACCCGCTTCGGTGGACCTCCCAGACCCGCGGAGCTCGCCGCCGCACTCGACACCGTCCTGACCACCGGAACCCGGGAGTCCCGATGACCACCACGAACGACACCGCCCGCGGGATCGACCCGCGCTCGCCCCGCTTCGGCGCCGCGATCACGACCGTGCTCCTCGCAGCGACGATCATCCTGACGCTCGTGCCCGCCACGTGGGTCGTCGGCATCGTGCTCCTGGCCGTGATCGTCGTGTTCTTCGCGATCGGCGGGATCGCGGGCATCCGTCGCCACCCCTACGGCGCGCTGTTCCGCCGGTTCGTCCGACCGAGGCTCGCACCGCCCGCCGAACTCGAGGCCCCCGAGCCCCCGACCTTCGCGCAGCAGGTCGGCCTCGTCATCACGGCGCTCGCCCTCGTGCTCGCGCTGGTCGGGGTCCCGTACGCCGCACCGGTCGGCGCCGCGATCGCCCTGGTCGCCGCGTTCCTCAACGCCGTCTTCGACGTCTGCATCGGCTGCCTGCTCTACGTGTGGCTGGTCCGCGCGGGCGTGTTCCGTCCGCGACGCTGCGCCGTCTGACGGCCGCCGGTCCGCAGGGCGGTCGGCAGTCGAACGGGAGGCACGCCCTCCTCCGCCAGGCGCCTTGCCTCGATCACCGCGCAGGGTCCGGCTCGAGCACGCGAGCAACTATCATCGAACGGTCGTTCCACCCGGAGAGCGGCAGAAACGATCACAGGACTCGACTCGATGACCGACCTCCGCGCTGACACCACGCGCCCCACTGCCCAGCGTAGGAACCCGATCGGGCGACGTCGTGAACCGGTCAGCGCGATCGTCGTCGCCGTCGTGGTGATCGCGCTCGGCGCGACGACGCTCGTCACCGGCTCCCCGTGGCCGTCGGCCCTCGCTGCGACGGCGACGGTCCTGCTGTCCCTGGCCCGCCGCATCGGGTGGTCGGCCGCGGGCGGCAGCGCGGTGTTCCTCGGGCTGGCCGCCGCGGTCCTGGCGCTGCGGCTCGGACCGGTGGTCGGCGTCGAACCGGGCGTCCTCGCGGTGGGACTCTGGTGGGCCACCACTGTCGCGGCGTCCATCGACGTCCTGGTCGGCGGATGGCCTCGACTGGCTCCGCGCACACTGCTCCGCACCGTCACGGTCGCGATCCCCGTCGTCGTCGGTCTCGTCTCGATCGCGGTGGTCGCCATCGCGCCCCGGGCAGCCGTCGTCGCTTGGGCGACCCGACGCGATTCGGCGACCAACGTCATGTTCGCGCGGTTCATCCTCGAGGACGGCGGCGTGGACCCGTCGCGGCACCCGAACCCCGCGTACCTGCTGCAGGGCCTCGTCGCCCTGGGCGCCGGGCCCGGCGCTCGCATCGACGCGCTCTTCTGGTCCTACGAGGCCGTGTGGCTCGGCGGCACGGTGCTCGCCGCCGCCGTCGGCGCGGCGATCGTCGCGTCGTCCGTCCGCGGGCCGGTCGTCGCGTTGCTCGGCGGTCTCGTCGCCGGAAGCTTCATGTACTCGTGGTTCGTCCTCGGGCTGTCGATGAGCTACGGGTTCGCGAACGTACCGCTCTCGATCGCCCTGCTCGGATCAGTTCTCCTCGTGGCCCGGGGAACCCGTCACACCGTGATGATGCGTGTTGCGGTGCTCATCGTCGGCGCCGTCCTCCTGCTCGCCAGTTGGGCACCGCTCGCGGTCGTCCCGGCAGTGCTCGGCGTCGTGGCGCTCATCCGAGCGCTGCTGGAGGTGCGGCGAGAGCAGATCGAAGCCGAGGCAAGCACGGAGCGCATCCGCGCCCTTGTCCGGACCGCCCCTGCACAGCTGACCGCGCTCCTCCTGGCGCTCGTCGCAGGTGCCGCCTACGCCGTGCTGGTCGTGCTGCCCGACGTCCGGTCCGATGGGGGCAACCTGACCCAGAACGGATGGTTCCCCCCGATGTCGCCCGTGATCGGGTTGGTGATCGGCGGGCTGGTCCTGCTGCTCGCGATCGCCCGCCGCTGGCTTCGAGGTCGCGAGGCCATAGCCGCCGGTGACGGCGGGGCGGACTGGCGCGCGGTCGTGCTCGTGCTCAGCGGCGCGGGCGCGGTCGCGGGGTTCGTCGCGCTCGCAGCACGCAGCGGTCAGCCGCTCTGGACGTACTACCCGCAGAAGCTCATGTGGATCCTCGCGGTGACCGCCGTTCCGGTCGTGGTCGCCGGTGCCCTCGACGTCGCACGGCGAGGCTTCGTCCGGGTCCTCGTGGCCGCGGTCGCGATCGTCGGGGTCTCCCTCGTGGTCCTCCCCGTGCAGGACGGGCCCGCCAGGTCCGACCGGGTGCCGGCCCTCAAGGTGGCGAAGGGCATCGCGCCCGGAGCCGAAGACGAGGCACAGGACGTCCTCCGGGTACTGCGGAGTGACCGACCCACGATCGCGTGGTTGTACGGCTCGACGGACTTCGACGGACTCATCAACCTCTGGTCCGTGAGCGCCGCGGCGAACAGCACTTCCGACGAGTTCCGGTCCTACGCGGGGACGCCGTCGCACGACCCCGGACAGGTCTGCCGCACGCTGGAAGAGCTCGGGCCGGATGCGGTGCTCCTGACGCGTGCGGAGAACGTGCCAGCTGCCGTGCGGGCGGCGTGCCCGGACCTGTCGTTCACGGTGCGGTCCGAGATCCGCTAGGACGACCCGCAGCCTGAAGGCCGGATCACCTGCGCAACGCACCTCGCGCCGGCAGGGTGATCCGCGCCTCCCGTCCGAGCGCTGCGCGCTCCGGGATCGGGTGTCCGGCCATGAGTGCAGCGTCCACCCTCGTGGTCGGCTTCGGCGCTTCCTCGGGCGCCGGGCCGGAGGATCCCCCCATGGCATCCTCCGACCCGGCTTCGGCTCGTGTCACCGTGCGGCGAGGGCCTGCTCGCTGAGGGCGACGAGGTCGTCCGCACGCAGCGCCGGCCACCCGTGGAGCATCTCGCGCCACTCGGTCGGAAGTGCCGACGCGCCGTACAACGCCCCGGCCAGTCCTCCGGCAATCGCGGCGACCGTGTCCGTGTCGTTCCCGGTGCGGACCGCGCGGACGAGGGCGTCCTCGAGGCTCGAGCTCCCGCGCACGGCGGCGTAGGCACCCTGGAGGGCGGACACCACCCAGCCGTTCGAGTCGGTGAAGTCGACCGGTTCGGCATGCTCGGCGCGGACGAGTCGTTCCGCCCAGAGCTGGCGCCGGTCGAGGTCGAGCAGTTCCAACCCTCGGAGCACGTCGAGCTCACCGGTCAGCACCGCGTGCCGGATCGCGACGCACCAGAGGACACAGCCGTCTCCGGCGTCCGCCTCGAAGTGGGTCAGGTCGCTGATCGCGCGAGCGGCTTCGGCGAGCTTCGTCTCCTCGTCGTCCTCGTCCCGCAGGTAGCCGAGCACCAGCGGAGCCGTGCGCATGAGCGAGCCGTTCCCGGCGGACCGGCCCTTGTACTCGTGTTCTTGCCGGGCCGCAGCGCGACTGTGCGAGGCGGTGCGCGCCTCCAGGCCTGTGAGCACGTTGCGTGTCTGGATGCCGACGTCGGGGGCGGTCTGCGCCCACGCCGCCCAGGCGGCGACGAGGCCGTCGAGGGCGGACTCGTCGGCGGGGTCGCCGCCGAGGGCGAGGGTGCGGAGGATCGGGACGGCCATGCTCGTGTCGTCGGTCCACTCCCCCGGAGCCCAGCCGAAGGAGCCGCCGCCCGCCATGCGGATCGGCGTCGGTTCCGGAACCGCGGGCTTGAACTCGTACCCGGCGCCGAGGGCGTCGCCCGCGGCGGAGCCGAGCACCGCGCCGATCGCGCGGTCGTGTGTCGTGGTGTCCATGAGCGCCTCCCCTGGTTTGCGCGTTTCTGCGTGAACTCGACCCTGCCATGCGGTCTCAGTTTGCGCAAGTGTGCGTAAACTCGTCGTCGTGAGTGAGTGCCGCGATGCTGCCGGAAAGCGCCTGGTCGACTACCCGCGACCCTCGGTGGCTGTGGACACCGCCGTGCTGACCGTCACTGTGGAGGAAGAACTGTCCGTGCTGCAGGTACGGGACGCGGTCGACGGGGACTGGCGGCTGCCGGGCACGTTCGTGCACGAGGGCGAGCGGTTGGCCGACGCCGTGCTGCGGTCACTGCGGACCAAGGCCGGGGTGACCGGGTTGGCGCCGCAGCAGTTGCAGGTGTTCGACGACCCGGCGCGGGACAGTCGGGGGTGGGTGATGTCGGTCGGGCACCTCGACGTGGTGCCGATCCCGTCGCTGGTGTCAGCTCTGGATGAGTCCCGGGCGCGGCTCGTGCCGGTGTCCGGCGCGCGCGGGATGGTGCACGGGCACGACGACATCGTGGCCGTTGCCGTAGCGCGGTTGCGGGCCGCATATGAGGCTGCGCCGGACCCCTGGGGGCTCGTGGCGGAGCCGTTCACGATGACGGAGTTGCGGCGAGTGCACGAAGCGGTGGCGGGGCGGGCGTTGTTGCCGGACTCGTTCCGGCGGGCGATGGTGCCGATGCTCGTGGCGGCGGAGGGGAAGCGGGCGGAGGGGCCGGGGAAGCCGGCGGGGGTGTGGCGGCGGCCAAAGTAGGGCACGCCAGAGAAACTTTGTCGCGCTCGGGTCGCGAGCCTCGAGGCGGCTTGGTCGGCTGTCCGGCCCGGCGCTGCGCGTCCCGTCCAGCTTCGGTCTCGGTCTGGAGGCGCGCCTGCCGGACCAGCCGATCCTGCGTCGACCGCGACAAGCCCGGCACGGCCGCGGTGCGGTCCGCCAGGTCGTCGATCGTACGCACCCCCTGCCGGATCAGCTTCGTCCGCTGATCGAGGCGCATCCCGGCGACGAGGACCAGGTCGCGGTGCTGCTGCACCTGGGTCTGGCAGATCCCGCAGCGGCCGCAGCTGGAGTACCGGGGGTCACCCCAGCGCAGTTCGTCGTCGGCGTCGAGGCGCTCGGCGATGACCCGCTCGAGCTCGGCCCGCTGCGTCCGGTACACCGGGGCGATGTCGCCGAGGTCGTGCGTGGTGGTCGTCCGGTCGCCCAGCACGAGGTGCACCTGGCGGCCGGTGGGGATGCCGTGCGCCTGCATCCGCTCGGCGTACGCGGCGAGCTGGAGCAGGGCGCTGATCTTCGCGTGCCGGGCGAGCTTGGTGTCGTAGACCTCGTACTCGCCGGCCTCGTTCCGGAGGATGAAGTCCGCGAAGCCGATGAACCCCGGGCGGTCGGGCGTCGGCGGCTCGAAGAACGTCGGCTGGTACAGGACGTCGGCGCCGTCCTGGAACGCCTGCCGTGCCGCGGCGGCGGCGGTCGCGTAGTCCGGCGGGGCAGGGCGCTCGAACTCGACCACGTGGCGGGACCGCTCGCGGATCTCCAGGTAGTTCAGCTCGTGAGGTCGAATGCGCGTCGGCTGCGCGCAACGCCCCCCCGGGCGCTCCAGGGGAACGATGGCCGAAACGCAGCTCGTCAACGATAGCCGTCGCCCCCGCGTCCGCACGGGCGCGGCTGTCAACAACGGAGACGCTTACCCTTCACGGTCTGTCGGTCAAGCCCTCCACGCACTCGTATTGACGAAGTTCCCGTCTGCCTCCTGCCACCAAATAACTATTCCGACCGAAGCGCACAGCTCCTCCATCGGCGCATCAGGCTTTGATGGCAGAAGGACGGCCGGCGAGACCGTCAGCCCGCTTCGTCGCGCAACCGCCGCGTAGTCGAGCGCCTGCCCGATCGCCGTCCGGACGTAGACCCGCGCGGTCGACTTCTTCGCCTCGATGACCTGGCCCAGCGTCGGCAAGTACAGGTCGGGGACGATCGTCACCCCGTCCTCCGTGAGCCGCAGTACCTGCACGTCCTCACCCCGCGCACGGAGCCATTCGCCGAATCGCGTCTGCAGCTCGAACTCGCGACGTGAGACGGAACGCGCGGACTCACCTTCGTCGGCCCGGCGCATCTGGTACTCGCTGAAGGCGAGCGGCTGCCAAGCGGTCGCGACCGGAGGCGCAGCGATCAAGAAATCCCGAGCCAAAGAACCGCCCTCCTCATCGACGAGCGCGGGCAAGAGCGACGTGTCGGCATCGACCGCGACGAGGTTGAACACCAGTCCGTCCCGTTCCGGGGACGAGCCGTTCCCCGGGAACCGCTCCCATGTATACGGCGGCTCCGCGAGCGCGAACGTACCGACATAGGTCACGCTGCCCTGGCCGCGGAAGACACGGATGGGACGACCGATCTCCTCGGAGTCCGCTAGGGCTTTGTTGTTCGAGGTCAGCGTCTGGTCACCGTGCTGCCCCTGACCGCTGTAGCGGAACACGCCGTCGCTGCGGAGCCCTTCGTGCACGCCGTAGCCGTGCTTCCCGCCGCCGTCGTTGGTGAAGACGAGCATCTCGTTCGTCTTCACGACCCGTGTGATGCCGTCCTGCCAGCTCCCGCCGCCGAGACGGTTGTGCAGCTCACGACGACCGATGCTCATTCCGATCGGGATGTCCCAAACCATTCCCATTCCCCTCGTTATGGAAATGCTAAGCGAGGCCGCCGAGGCAGAGCGAACGCCGACCAGCCCCAGAACGGGTGCTCCCTTGACGGTTGCTCAGGAGAGAGGATGATTCGGTACCGGAACGTTCGGGGAGGGCGCCGGTGTCATCAGGCCACTCCCCAAGGGAGCACCATCGTGACCATCGCCGGTACCTCTGCCGGGGCAGAAGCCCGACGATTCCGCGGCCGAGCCGACGAACACCGTCGCCAGGCTGAAGAAGCCGAGCAACAGGCGGGACGCTACGAGATCGCCGAGCGAACCGGGGCCGGGAACGCACGGGTCCTCGCGCCACTCGCCGGCATCGGCTACCACCTGCTCGCGGACCGGCGGCGGCCAGGGAGCAAGCACGCTCAGGTCGACATGAACATCGTCGGCAGCGCGGGAGTCTTTATCGTCGACACGAAGGCTTGGCGCGAGGTCGCCGTCCACAGCGACCGCATCCACCGCGGGCAGAAGGACGTCACCGACGACATCGCCCGCCTCGCGGACCTCGTGCACGGAGCAGGGGCCGCCCTCGCCGAGATCGGATTGCCTCCCGGCGAAGTCCACGCGGTTGTCGCACTCGCCGGCCAACGGCGGATGCACGCGCACGTCGCCTCGGTCGACGTCGTGGATCGTGAGCGGCGGGAGCTCGAGCGCCGAGAGTTGTACGTGGGGATGACACGGGCGAGGGACGGGCTGTGGGTCGGGACGAATGCTCACTGACTACTGCCGCTAACCCCCCTTCTTGACAACACATGTCCAAACGCTCTTGATGAGCACCAAATAAGGAACTGAGATGCCTTTCCCTCTCGACGACATGCTTGTCGTCGGTGTCGCCTCGAGCGCACTGTTCGACCTGTCCGATTCGGACAAGATCTTCCGCGAGTACGGGGAGGACGAGTACCGGAAGCACCAGGAGGAGCACATCGACGACACGCTCCTCCCGGGTGTCGCGTTCCCGTTCATCCGCCGACTGCTGTCCCTCAACGATCTCGGCCCGGAGGGTGTGCAGCTGGTCGAAGTGATCATCCTCTCTCGCAACGACCCGGAGACGGGACTCCGGGTCATGCGGTCCCTCCAAGCGCACGGCCTCGCGATCTCGAGGGCGATCTTCATGCAGGGCCGGGCGTCGCACGAGTACATGGGTGCGCTCAACATGTCGTTGTTCCTCTCCGCGAACGAAGACGACGTACGAGCCGCGATCGGCCATGGCCTGCCTGCTGGTCGCGTCGTCGGCACGCCGGCTGAGGATGCAGCTGGTCGTGATCTGCGCATCGCGTTCGACTTTGATGGCGTCCTCACGGATGACTCATCCGAGCGCATCATGCAGTCTTGCGACCTTCCGACGTTCCATGAGAACGAGGCCTCCCACGTCGAGGAAGCGATGCCGGAGGGACTGATGGCGCAGTTTCTGCGCGGAATCAATCGCATCCAGGACATCGAGGAAGAACTGGTCCGTACCGACGCGACCTACAACCGTCGCGTGCACGTCGCGATTGTGACCGCACGAAATGCCCCAGCCCACGAACGAGTCGTCCGAACTCTCCAGGGCTGGGGGCTCCGAGTGAACGATGCGTTCTTCCTGGGTGGTGTCGAAAAGGCACGCATCTTGCAGGTCCTTCGCCCACACATCTTCTTCGATGATCAGATGGACCACCTACGCGGTGCAGCGAACGATGTCCCGAGCGTCCACGTCCCTTTCGGGGTCGTCAACGCAGCGGACGGGGGGTCCTCCGACGCGGCGGTCGAATCGCAACAGCCGCCGGCTAGCGAGCCGCAGGACCAGCCCGACGGCTCTGCCAGCTAGTCTCGATCTCGCTCCAACCCGGCCTTCGAGCCGGCCGCACCGCAAGGGGAACCGCATCATGGCGATGTCCATTCACGATCTGCTCGACATCTACACGACCATCGCTCCGGACAAGCGCACCAAGGGCCGCCTCTTCGAACGGTTGACCCGCGCGTACCTGACAACCGATCCGAAGTGGACGGCCCGCTTCGACGAGGTGTGGCTCTGGCAGGACTGGCCCGGACGGAACGGGAAGACCGACACCGGCATCGATCTGGTTGCACGTGAGCGCCATGGTGGCGGCTTGTGCGCGATCCAGTGCAAGTTCCACGACCCCGAGAACACCATCCAGAAGAGTGATCTGGACTCGTTCTTCACGGCGTCGGGCAAAGCAGCCTTCTCATCGCGCCTGATCGTCGCCACCGCTCCCCTCGGGAAGAACGCTCTCGAGGCGCTCGTCGACCAGCAGCTACCGACGGCGCAGATCCCGATCGAAGAGTTCGAACACAGCGGGATCGATTGGTCTGAGTACTCCTTCGACCACCCCGACTCGCTTGCTGCACCGGTTCAGAAGTCGCTTCGCCCACACCAGGTAGAGGCGTTGAACGCGGTGCAGGCCGGCCTGGAAACCACTGACCGCGGCAAGCTGATCATGGCGTGCGGAACCGGCAAGACGTTCACCAGCCTTCGTATCGCAGAAGCAGTCGCTGGTCGCGGTGGAAAGGTGCTCTTCCTCGTCCCTTCGATCGCGTTGCTGTCCCAGACACTGCGAGAGTGGTCACAGGAGCGTGCCATGCCGCTCCGGGCCTTCGCCGTGTGCTCGGACAGCAAGGTCGGGCGCGTCAGCGAAGACTTCACGGTTGCCGATCTCGCCTACCCAGCCACCACGAACACACAACAGCTCCTCAAGGAAGTTGCGAAGGCCGACGAGCCCGACGGCTTGACCGCCTTCTTCTCGACGTACCAGTCGATCGATGTCGTCGCCAAAGCGCAGGCTGAGGGTCTAGCGGACTTCGACCTCGTGATCTGCGACGAAGCGCACCGGACAGCCGGCTTCTCGCGTCAAGGCGTGGACGAATCCGCGTTCCTGCGTGTGCACTCCGACGATGCGATCAAGACTGCCGCTCGCGTCTACATGACGGCAACGCCGAAGATCTACGCCGAATCCGCGAAGAGCCAGGCTGACGAGAACTCCGCGGTTATCTACTCGATGGACAACGAGAACGTGTTCGGCCCCGTCTTCCACCGCCTCGGGTTCGGCGAAGCGGTGGAGCGAGACCTCCTCGCCGACTACCGGGTGCTCGTCCTCACCATCGACGAAGACTCCATCGGAAGCGCGTTCCAGGAGACCTTCGCGTCCGATGGCGAACTGAACATTCCGGACGCCGCCCGGATAGTCGGCATCTACAACGGGCTCGCCAAGCGCGGCGTACACGGCATCGACACCACGACGCCGAACGCACAGAAGCCGTTGCGTCGAGCTGTCGCGTTCTCCCGCTCGATCAAGGACTCGAAGACCGTGCGAGGCTTCCTCGACGGTTACGACGGAGTCGATGGAGTCCGGCCTGACAGCATCGCCGGGCGCCGGATCGATGTCTCGGACGATGGTGACGCCCAGACCTACCGACTCGAAGCCAGACACGTCGACGGCGGGATGAACATCCTCGAGCGCAACGAGCACCTCGATTGGCTGAAAGCTGACACGAGCGATCAGAACGTGTGCCGGATCCTCACCAATGCCCGCTGCTTGTCCGAGGGCGTCGACGTTCCCGCCCTCGACGCCGTCATCTTCCTGAACTCTCGGGACAGCCAGGTCGATGTCGTGCAGTCGGTCGGCCGTGTCATGCGAAAGGCGCCAGGGAAGGACTACGGGTACATCGTCCTACCCATTGCGGTGCCCGCTGGGCAGTCGCCCGAGCAGGCCCTCAACGACAACACCAAGTTCAAGGTCGTCTGGGACGTCCTGCGCGCGCTGCGCGCGCACGACGAGCGCTTCGAGGCAAAGATCGAGCAGATCGACCTCAACGGTCGCACTGACACCGGGCCGGTCATCGCGACCAACTTCTCCGATGCTGACCTACCCGAATCCGCTCCGGACTCCGCGACTCCCGAAACATCCCAGGTCCCGCTCGATATGAGCGCGCTCGGAGCCGACTGGCAGAACGCCATCTACGCGCGCATCGTCGACAAGGTCGGCGAACGCGACTACTGGGAGAACTGGGCCAAGGACGTCGCGGACATCGCCGCTCGACAGATCGCCCGTATCACGGGACTCGTCGACGGCTCGAACGCGGAACTGCGCACGGAGTTTACGCGCTTCGTGAACGGCCTGCAAGACAACCTCAATCCCGGAGTCACCGAACCGCAGGCAATCGAGATGCTCTCCCAGCACCTCATCACGCAGCCCGTGTTCGACGCGCTCTTCGCCGGCCACGCGTTCAGTGACCACAACCCCGTGTCGCAGGTCATGCAGCGGATGGTCGACGCGCTCGAGGAGCAGAACTTGACGACCGAGACCAGCGACCTCGCTGGCTTCTACGCGGGCGTTCAACGCACCGTAGCCGGGATTACCGACGCCGCGGGCCGTCAGACGATCATCAAGCGTCTTTACGAAAAGTTTTTCAGCGGAGCCTTCCGGAACACCTCAGAACGCCTCGGCATCGTGTACACGCCGAACGAGATCGTCGACTTCATCCTCCGCAGCGCCGATCGGCTCAGCCGCGATCACTTCGGTGCTGGCCTGTCCGATCGAGGTGTGCACGTCCTTGACCCATTCACCGGTACTGGCACGTTCATCGTCCGGCTCCTTCAGTCCGAGCTGATCAGTGCGGCGGACCTGGCGCACAAGTACCGGCACGAGCTCCACGCAAACGAGATTGTGCTGCTCGCCTACTACGTCGCCGCCGTGAACATTGAAGCGACCTACAACGGCCTACAGGGCGGCGAATATGTGCCGTTCCCCGGGGTGGTCCTCACTGACACGTTCCAGAGCGCCGAAGACGACGACACCTACGACGATCAAGGCGTGTTCGGCGACAACAACGAACGGGTCAAGCAGCAGAATGCCCTCGACATCCGCGTTATCGTCGGCAACCCGCCCTACTCATCCGGGCAGGACTCAGCCAACGACAACAACCAGAACCTCAAGTACCCCTACCTCGACAAGCGCATCTCCACCACCTACGCGGCACGGTCGACCGGGCAGAACAAGAACAGCCTCTATGACTCCTACATCCGTGCCATCCGCTGGGCATCCGACCGGATCAAGGACCACGGCATCGTCGCTTACGTCACCAACGGCGGTTTTCTCGACGGCAATACCGC
>Ga0308161_1002328_pt1 | contig 20363 bp, 13 predicted proteins | sample PhyFR2_FD_201034 | JGI IMG/M metagenome (GOLD analysis project Ga0308161, IMG submission 201034) | Phyllosphere microbial communities from UC Gill Tract Community Farm, Albany, California, United States - DLSLF.R2 | ecosystem: Host-associated > Plants > Phyllosphere > Unclassified | place: USA...
AGCAGCCGGTGAGCACGAGGCCGACGGCGGCGAGCCCGGCGACGGAGGCCAGGCGCACCCTGGCGCGAGTGTTGGTCACAGCGTTGTCTCCTCATCGAGATCACCAGACGGCGCCGATCGGGGACCCGACGACGCTGCCTGGAGCAGGCCACGCTGCCTGCTGGTGGAGGAAGCTACGCCCGTCGCCGGGCGGAGCGCAACCGGTTGCATCGGATTCGTGACCGGGCCGTGACCTCCGCCCGCCGGTCGGTTTCCCCTGGTGAGCGCTCACTTCGGCCGGTCGTCCCGGTCGCGGGACCCGGTCGCCGGTCCGGTTCGCCGGGCCCGGTCGCCGGGCCCGGTCGCCGGGCCCGCTGCGGGGGTCTGCGGGGTTCCGCACGATCCCCGCCACGGGAGCACACGGGCGTTGTCCGCGGTGCACCGTGCTCGTAGCGTCCGTGCCATGGCCCTGCTCACCCCTGTGTCCGTCCCCGGCCCGCGCCGTGTCGTCAGCGTCGACCTCGACGCTCCGCTCCCGGAGCTCGTCGCGGGAGCGGACGGTTCCTCGGCGCTCGTCGTCGGGTACCGCGACGGGCACCCGGTGACCACGCTCGAGGTCCTGCTCACCGACGACCCGGCCGACGCCGAGCGTGCCCTCGCGCCGCTCCGCGCCGTGGGCAGCCCCGTGGGTGCCGACGACGCCCCCGTCCCGGACGACCAGCTGCCGATGATCTCGATCGTGGTGTCGACCGTCGTCGCCCGCGTCGAGGACCTCGGGAAGCTGCTCGACGTGCTCGAGCACCTCGACTACCCGCGGCACGAGGTCGTCCTCGTCGACAACCGCGTGCGGCTGCCCGAGGTCGACGAGCTCCCCGGGCTGCTCGCCGGGCGGGACGTCCGACTCGTCGTCGAGCGCCGCCCCGGCTGCTCGGCCGGTCGCAACGCCGGCGTCGCGGCCGCGCGTGGCGAGGTCATCGCGTTCACCGACGACGACGTCCGGGTCGACCCGCAGTGGCTCCGGATGATCGGGTCGCGGTACGTCCGCGAGCCCGAGCTCGACGCGGTGACCGGCATGATCCTCCCGGTCGAGCTCGAGACCCCCGCGCAGATCTGGTACGAGGCGTACTACGGCGGCTTCAGCGGCGAGCGCACCTTCGAGCCCGTGACGATCGTCCCCGACGACGTCCCCGGTGCGATGCGCAACGCCCGGGTCTCCGCGGTGGCCCCCGACGGAACGGTGCGCAAGCACTTCGCGGTGTACGGCATCGGCGGGTACGGGGCCGGTGCGAACTGGTCGGTCCGGCGCTCGTCGTTCGACGCGGTCGGCGGCTTCGACAACACGCTCGGCGCCGGGGTCCCGGCCCGCGGCGGCGAGGACCTGGCGATCTTCATCGACCTGCTGTGGGGCGGCGGGCGCATCGGCTTCGAGCCGAAGGCCGTCGTGCACCACCGCCACCGTCGTGACCTCGACGGGCTGCACCACCAGCTGCACTCGAACGGCGTCGGCTTCACCGCGCTCATGTGCGCGCTCGTGGCGAAGGACCGCCGGCACCTCGTCGCGCTGGCCCGCCTGATGCCCGTCGCCGTGAAGATCAAGGGCAAGCAGCTCGTGTCCCGGCTGGCGGGGAAGCGCGACGCGGCGCCGGAGACGCTCACCGAGGCGTCGACCACGCGCATCCCGCGCTCCCTGGCGTTCCACGAGTTCCGTGGCTTCCCGGCCGGGCCCGCGGCGTACCTGCGCAGCCGGCGCTTCTGGCGCGACGTCGAGCAGGGTCGCTTCCGCCCGTAGTCGGCGGGGTCGCTCGGGCCGGGACTGGTCCGCGCGGTCCGGGGCGGCGCGTGTGCGACACCCCCGCTGTCGCACGAGGGCCACGATGTCGCACGCGCGGGTACGGCCCGGCGGTGCCGCCCGCGAGCGACACCTCCGCTGTCGGACGACGACCACGATGTCGCACGCGCGGGCACGGCCCGGCGGTGCCGCCCGCGAGCGACACCTCCGCTGTCGCACGACGACCACGATGTCGCACGGCCCCGTGCCGGCCCGACCCGGACCCCGAGCCACCGCGCCCGGGCCGCGCCCCTCAGCGCCGCGCGCGAGCTCGCGACACGAGGTACCGCCACGGCCCACCGAGCGCCGCGACGAGCTCGACGCGCTGCAGCCCCGCGGCCGCGGCGCGGAAGTCGTCGTCCACCGGCCACGCCGCGATCGCCGCGACCGCCGCCGTCACCTGGTCCGCACCGGCACCACCGGCACTGCCGGAACCACCGGCACCACCGGCACCACCGGAACCACCGGCACCACCGCCACGGTTCCCCTGCCCGAGCGCCCCGAGCTGCCGCAGCGCCCCGACCGCCCGCCGGAGCACCGCCACCGCGGTCCGCGGCCGGAGCACGAGCTTCGCGACCCAGGCACCGAGCCCGGTCCCGTACCCGAGCGCCTGCGCACGCAGGGCCTCGCGGTCGGAACGGTGCCGGTGCCAGACGACGGCGGACGGCTCGACGGCGAGCGCCCCGCCCGAGAACAGCACGCGGGTGAACAGGTCCGGGTCCTCCCCCGCGCGGGTCGGGGTACCGGGGCCGAGCGCGACGTCGAACCCGCCGAGGGCGAGCCCGGCGTCCCGGCGGATCGACATGTTCGCGCCGGTGCCGAACGCCCCGACCGAGAACGGGAACAGCGGCAGGTCGGCCGGCGGGCTCGCGGTGCGGAACACCCGGCGGTCGGTGTTGCGCGCCCAGGTGACGCGCTCGTCGAAGTAGCGCTGCGTCGGCGTCCGGAGCTCGCCGCTCGGCACGAGGCCGGTCACGCAGACGACGTCGGCGTCGCGGGCGTAGGCCGCGGCGAGCGCCGACGCCCAGTCGCGGTCGACGACCACGTCGTCGTCGACGAAGGCGACCACCTCGCCGGTGGCGAGGGCGAGACCGGCGTTCCGTGCGCGCGAGACGCCGGGTCGGGCCTCCAGGACGTACCGGACCCGAGGATCACCGACGGCCGCCACGACGTCGCGGGTCGCGGTCGAGCTGGGCGCGTTGTCGACGACGAGGACCTCGAGGTCGTCGTACGCCGAGGCGAGGACCGAGCGCACGCACCGGCGGACGTCCTCCGGACGGTCGCGGGTGCCGATGACGACCGACACGCGTCCGACGGGCGTGCCCGTCGGGGCGGCCGGGAGGCCCGTGGCACGCACCGCGCGCAGGGCCGGTCCCAGCTCGGCCGGGTCCAGGTCCCCGTCCGCGTCGACCGCGACGTCGACGAAGCCGGCGACCTCGAGCCCGTCTCGCACGAGGAGGCGCGCACGACGGAACCCCGCCGCGCCGGCGAGCGCGACGGCGTCGGCGGCGAGCGCCTCGGCCCGGTCGACCGCACCCACCCAGGCGGCACCCGACCAGGTCGGTCCGTCCGGCGACGGCATCGCGGGCGCGAGCGTGAGCACGCGGGTGGAGGTCGCACTGGTGTCGGTCATGGTCCGATGCTCCGATCGGCGCCGGCGGGGGTCAACGCGGCCTCCGGGTGGTTGCGGCGACGGCCGCGCGTCTTGCGGTTTGCCGCCAGTGCGCGGCGTGTCGACCAGTAGGCTCGGCGTCGATGACCCGACGACCGCGCGTCGGGCACGAGGAGGACGCATGTCGGACGCCCCCTGGACCGGGAACGAGTCCGCTGCGACCAGTGGCGGCGCCCCCTCGTCCGGACCCGAAGCCCCCGCGCTGACCGACCGCGGGGGCGACCGCTGGGCCGACCTCGCGACCGACGGGACGGTGCTCGTCCTCGACGCGTCGACGTGCGTCTGCGGCCACGCCGAGGACGCCCACGAGCACTACCGCCCCGGCACCGACTGCGCGCTCTGCGACTGCCCGAAGTTCCGCCGGGCACGCTGAGCCGGCGCCGTCCGGTCGCGCTGGTCCGGGACGACGCCCCGCACCGCGCGGGCACCACGGGAACCGCCGGTCAGACGCCCGACTGCGGGAAACCGCCGCTTCCCCGCAGTCGGTCCGGCACGGGGCTGTGGGCCACCACGGCCCCGGGTTAGCGTCCCGCCATGGCCATCTCCCCCGCGGTCCCCGCGTGCATCGTCCTCGCCCACGAGGACCCGGAGCACGTGCGTCGCCTCGTCGAGACGCTCGACCCGTTCCCGGTGTTCCTGCACGTCGACGCACGCACCCCGGAGTCGGTGCACCGCGCGATGGTCGACGGCCTGCCGGAACGCGTCCGGCTGCTGCCACGGATCCGCACCGGGTGGGCGCGTTGGGAGAACGTCGCCGCCGAGGTCGCCGGCTACCGTGCTGCCCTCGCCACCACCGACGCCACGCACGTCGCGGTCCTCACCGGCAGCGACTACTTGCTCGCACACCCGAGCGAGATCAGCGCGCACCTCGGGGCACACCGCGAGGAGTCCTTCGTCGCGTCGTTCCCGCTCCCCTACGACCGCTGGGGTCGCGACGGCGGCTTCGCCCGGCTGCGGTACCCGCACTGGGCCTGGCGGAAGCACATGCTCCGCGTCCCGCTCCCCCGTCGCCTGCCCCGAGGCGTCACCCTCACCGGCGGCTCCCAGCTCAAGGTCCTCGCCCGTCGCCACGCGGCCGCCGTGGTCGACACCGTGGACCGCCGCCCCGACCTCGTCCGGTTCTGGCGACGGAGCTGGATCGCCGACGAGACCTTCGTGCCGTCGGTCCTGCACACCCCGTCGTTGACGCCCGGCTTCGCCGAGGAGCACGTGCCGGAGTCGCTCTGGTGGATCGGCTGGGACGGTGCGGCACGCAAGAGCCCGCCGTGGCTGACGCTGCCCGACGCCGGCCGCCTGTTCGAGCGCCGCGCGACCCCGGACGCCACGACGCCGAACCTGTTCGCGCGCAAGTTCTCGACCGAGCGGAGCGGTGAGCTGCTCGACCTGATCGACGGCGCCTTCGGGTTGCGGGAGCCGCGTGCGGCACCGCACGCCGTGGCCGCTGCCGGCGCGCCGGTCGCCGGGTCCGTCGCGGCGGACGGGGCCGCCTCGTGACGCTGCCGCAGACCCGACGCGAGGCCCGCGCGGCCGAGGGACGGGTCCGCCCGTCCTCGTCCGGTCCGCTCGCCCGCGCCACGGGCGGCACGGACGACGGCCGGGAGGCGCTGGTCACCCCCGCCACGTCCGTCGCCACCGATCCCGCCGACGGCCGGGAGGCGTCGGTCACCCCCGCCACGTCGGCTGCGTCCGACGCGGCGCCCGGCACGGGCAGCAGCGCGGTCGCGAAGGGGTCGAACGCACTGTTCGGCCGCGGCCTGCTGTACGTCGTCGTGTGGTCGATGCAGCTCGTCGTGTCGTCGCTCATCTCGCCCGTGCTGGCGCACCTCATGCCGCCAGCCGAGTTCGGCCTGCTCGCCTCGGCCATCGCGCTGTTCCAGGCCTTCGTCGTGCTGTCCGTGGCCGGTCTCGACCAGGCGGCGGTCCTGCAACGTGCGGAGGACGGCGGCGACGACCGTCGTGCCCGCGGGCTGCTCGTCGTCGGCATCACGACCGCGGTGGTCGTCACCGGGACCGCCCTCGTCACGATCCCGTCGTGGGCCGACGCCGCCGGGTTCGTCGGCGCCCACCCGCTGCTCCTCGTCGCGGTCCTGTGGGTCGCCCCGGCCGCGATCGTCCAGCTCTCGCTGTCCCTGCTCGTCGCGCAGGACCGGATCCGGGTCTTCGCCGTCACGAGCCTGCTGTCCTCCGTCGGCGGTTCGATCATCGGTCTCGGCCTGCTCGTCTGGGTCAGCGCCGACGCGACCACCTACGCGTGGGGCGGCGTCGTCGCGCAGGGCGTCGCGATGGTGATCGGCATCGCGGCGACGCGGCCGCGCATCGCCGGGCTGTTCGACCGCCGCACCACCGCGCGCGCGTTCCGACTCGGGATCCCGGTCGCCCTCGGCAACCTGTCGTACTTCGTGCTCAACGCCGGGGACCGGGTCGTCGTGCAGCGGCTGCTCGGCCCGGACGAGGTCGCCCGCTACCAGATCGCCTACGTCGTCGGCTCCGCGGTGATCCTCCTCCTGACCTTCACGAACCAGGCCTGGGCACCGCACTTCGCCGCCCTCCGCGACCGCGCCGCACGCCGACGCCTCGCGGTGCACGCCCGTGACGAGCTCTACGCGATGCTCGCACCGGTGCTGCTCGCGGTGACGCTCGTGTCGCCGGTCGCCCTGCCGATCCTGGCACCGGCGTCGTACCGGGTGCAGGACCTCAGCGTCGTCGTCTTCGTCGTCGCGTTGACCGCGCTCCCGGTCGTCGCCAGTGGAGCGACCGGTCGGCTGCTCCTCGTCGAGCGCAAGGGCGTCGCCGTCGGCGTGATCGCGGCCGGCGCGGGCGTGCTGAACATCGGCGCGAACCTCGTCCTCGTGCCGCTGCTCGGCATCGTCGGGGCCGGGCTCGCGACCGTCGTCGCCTACACGCTCCTGGCGGTCGCGCAGCTGCTCGTGCTGCCGGACCGCCGCGAGTGGGTCGGTCCGCGCGCGCGGGTGGTGCTGCCGCTGGTCGGTGCACTCGCCGTCGCCGGGGCCTCCCTGCTGCTCCCCCAGGACACCCTGTGGAACGTCGTCCGCGTGGTCGGTGTCGTCGCGTGCCTGCCGTGGTTCCTCCGTCGCCTCACGACCGCACGTGGAGGTGCATCGTGACCCACCGCCCGTCCCCGTCCCCGGCGCGCTCCGCCTCCCCGGGCTCGTCCCCGGCGGCCTCCGCCGCCCCGGGTCCGTCCCCGGCGGCACCGGGACGGGCGCTGCGCATCGGCGGGCTCGTCAGCGGGCTCGCGCTCACCGGCGGCCTCGAACGGTGTGTGCTCGAGGACGCCCGTGCGCTCGTCGCCGCGGGCCACACGGTCGAGCTCTGGCACCGCGACAGCACCGCGGCCCGCGCCGGTGAGGGCCGCGCGGCCTACGACGGCCTCGGGGTCCGGCTCCTGGAGGCGACCGACCCGCGCTTCGGCATCAGGACGGCGCTGCGCGACGCGCTGCGCTTCGCCCGCGAGGGGCTCCGGCTCCGTCGCGCCGGGTACGACGTGCTGTGGCTGAACCGGCCCGAGTACCTGCCCTACGGCCGTGTCGTGTCCGCCGTGTCCGGGATCCCCCTCGCGGTGCACCTGCACCACGCCCCGAACTACCGACGGCTCGGTCCGATCGCCGGCGGCCGGTCGCGGTTCCTCGCGGTCTCGCACGCGATGGCGCGGGCGTGGGCCGCCGCCGGGACGCCCGTCGACAAGATCACGGTGGTCCCGAACGGCGTCGACACCGACGCCTTCCCACCCGCGACCACCGAGCAGGCGGCTGACGCCCGACGCACGCTCGGCATCGACACCGACCGTCCCGTCGTCCTGTACTACGGGCGGCTCAGCCGGTCGAAGGGTGTCGTGGCACTGCTCGAAGCCTGGCAGCTCGTGCTCGCCGACGCCGCACGGCGGTCGGCGGCGGCCCCGGTCGCGGTGGCCGCGAGCTCCGGTCCGGCGGCGCACGACGCCGCCGTCCCCGCGTCGTCGGTGCCCCTGCTCGTCCTCACCGGGGCGCTCTACCCCGAGGAGCGCGGTCCGGTCGGCCGCGCCGTCGACGCCCTGCCCGCGGGCAGCGTGCTCGTCCTCCCCGAGCGGGACGACGTCCTGCCGCTCCTGCACGCAGCCGACCTCGTCGTCGCGCCGTCGATCGAGCCCGAGGGGTTCGGCCGCACGGTCGTCGAGGCGATGTCCGCCGGCGTCCCCGCGGTCGCCGCGGCATCCGGTGGCACGGCGGAGGTCCTCGCCGACGAGTGGGAGCGGTTCACGGTCGACCCGACCGACACGGCCGCCCTCGCCCGGACCGTCACCGCGGCCCTCGACGAGGCCACCACCGACCCGACCCTGCCGGCACGGTGCCGGGCGTGGGTCCGGGAACGGTACGACCGGGCGCCGCACGAGCGCGCACTGCTCGACGCCCTCGTGACGCACGCGCGCTGAGGCGCACGGCCGAGTCGCGGCTCGGCCGCCGACGGCTCGGCCGCCGACGGCTCGGCCGCCGACGGCTCAGTCGCCGACGGCGCCCGCACCCGGCATGGTCGCCCGCGGCGTCCGCCCCGGGGCCGGCACGTCGATCGTCATCCAGTCGACGAGCAGCGACCCCGCGGCCTCGCGCGGCGGCACCCCGCCGTTCGAACCTGCCTGCACGACGAGGTGCATGCGCGCGGTGGGGATGTCCTCCGTGGTGCTGCCCACGACGCGCCCATCCACCAGGAACGACATGCGCTCGGGGGTCCACTCGATCGTGTAGGTGTGCCAGTCCGCGAGCGACGCCTCGGTCTGGTGGTGGATGCACTTCTCCGCGGGGTCGGCGAGGCAGTGCACGTTGAGGAACGCCGGCGTCCCGAGGTCGCCCTCGGGGAAGTCGATCTCGCCGTCGGCCCAGACGTTCTCGTCGCTCCAGAGCAGCACCGCGACCCCGTAGCCGTCGACGTGGTCGCTCCGCATCCGGATGCTGTACCGTCCGGCGGTCTGGCCGCCCCACCGACCGTCGACGAGCGGGACGATGCCGCCGGCCAGGGGCGTGCCGGCCGCGGTGGTCCGCAGCCGGACGTCGAGCACGCCGTCTCGCGCGGTGAGCGCCGAGGCGGAGTACCGGCCCGTCCCCGCGGTGTCCGCGAAGCCGTGGTACACCGAGAACCGCTCGCCGTACCGGGACTCGAACGCGCCGGTCGCGGTGGGTGTGGCGAAGTCCTCGGAGAACACCCGCCGCCAGTCGCCGCCGTCGGCCGCGGGCATCGCCTCGCCGCTCGGGTCGGCCGCGGTCCCGCCGCCGGTCGTGGCCGCGACGACCGATCCGGCGGCGACGACGAGCGCCCCCGCGGCGAGCGCCAACCGTCGTGCGCCGCGTCGGCGTCCGCGTCCGTGCCGGGTCGACCCCGCTCCGTGGGCGGCGGGAGCGCGGTCGCCGTCGACGCGTGCCCCGGCCGGTCCTGGTGTCGGGGGCGGCGGGAGTTCGACGTCACCCGTCGCGGCCCCGGTGTCGGTCCGGTCGCTCACGACGCCGCCCAGGCGCGGAACTCGGCGAGCCCGGCGTTCTCCGTGCCGGCGGCGACCCGGTCGACCGTGAACCGCACCCACGTCACCGAGCGCGGGGTGAACTCGACGGTGGCGGGCGCCCCGTCGTCCGGCAGTGCGCCGACCGCGACGCTCGTGCCGTCCGAGAACGTCAGGGTGCCGCCGGTCACCCGGTCGACGGTGTTCGGACGGTCGTGCAGCACGATCCGTCGCAGGGCGACCGGGCTGGTCCAGTCGAGGCGCAGCCACGTGCCGGTCCCGCCGCCCGGCGCGACCCACTCCGCGTCGGCGCGGTCCGGCCACCCGGACACGACGCCGTCGACCGCCTTCGCGACGGTCTGGCCGTCGGCCGGGTTGTCGGACGACGCGGTCGGCGCGGCGGCCGCCGTGACGTCACGCGGCGTCGAGGACGGCGGTGTCGACCCCGTCCCGGTGCCGGTGCCGGTGCCGGTGCCGGTGCCGGTGCCGGTGCCGGTGGGGACGGTCCAGGCCCGGAGCTCGGCGAGACCGGTGTTCTTCGTGGTGCCGCTCACGCCCGTGACCGTGAAGCGCATCCAGGTGACCTGGCGCGCGGCGAACGCGACGCTCATCACGGTGCCGTCGTCCGGCAGGGCGGGGACCGCGACGCTCGAGCCGTCCGAGAACGTGAGGGTCCCGCCGGTGACACGGTCGTCGGTGTTCGGACGGTCCGCCAGGTCGACGGACTGCAGGGCGACGCCCGACGGCCAGTCGTCCTGCACCCAGGTGCCGACGCCACCGCCCGGTGCCGCCCACTCGGCGGAGGGGTCGGCGGGCCACCCGGACACGACGCCGTCGGCCGTCTTCGCGGCGGTCTGTCGGTCGGCCGGGTTGTCGGCGCTCGCGGTCACGACGGCCGTGCGGGCGGCGTTCACCGACGGGGTCGACGGCGTCGGCTCGGTGGCGGTGGTGGTCGCGGCGAGGGCTCGGAGCTCGGCCAGGCCGGTGTTCTTCGTGGTCGCGCTCACCGCGGTGATCGTGAAGCGCACCCAGGTCACCTGGCGGGAGGTGAAGCTGACGCGCTGCACCGTGCCGCCGTTCGGCAGGGACGGGACCGCCACGCTCGACCCGTCGGAGAACGTCAGCGTCCCGGCGGTGACCTGGTCGTCGGTGTTCGGACGGTCCGCGAGCTCGACCGCGTGCAGGGCGACGCCCGCGGCAGCTGTGCCACCCGTGCCACCGGCAGCGGTCCCCGCGGCCCCGGCACCGCCAGCGGTCCCCGCGGGCCAGTCGAGCTGGATCCACGTCCCCGCTCCCCCGCCCGGCGCCACCCACTCGGCGGTGGGGGCCTCCGGGTACCCGCTCACGACCCCGTCGACGGCCTTCCGTGCCGTCTGTCCGTCGGCCGGGTTCTCGGCGCTCGCGGTGACGACTGCACTGCCGGCGACGTTCGTGGTCGTCGGCTCCGTCCCCGGGGTGCCCGTCCCGGTCCCGGGCGTGGACCCGGAACCGGGGTCGGGCGTCGTGCCCGGGTCGGTCGCCGGCGTGCCGACGGTGTACTGGCGACTGAACCAGGCGTCCTCCCAGCGGTCCGCGCAGGCGGCACGCGACGTGCAGGTCTGGTCGTCGTGGGCCGCGTAGGTGAAGAACGCACCGGCCTTGGCGTCCGTCTGCGCGGCGGTCAGGTTGGCCGGCCGGTCGGCGATGGGGTAGCCCATGAACCCGGTGAACCCGTGCGAGGTGCCGGACGCCCGCTGCACCTCGTCGGTCAGGTACGCGACGGTGTGGTGGTCGCTGTGGTCGCCGTCGCCGTAGGACCCCTCGTGGTCGAGCGTGTGGATCGACGACGGCGCGGTCCACCGCACGAGCGCGAGCAGGGTCGCCCGCAGGTCGGACAGCGTGTACGACGTCGGGTGGGTCGCGTCGGCGACCGAGTCGATCGCGTCGAGCGACCCCTCGTACAGGTGCTCGAGGCTCTGGTAGCCGTCGGCCCAGAACCCGTTGCCCTCGACGTTGCCGTCCGGCAGCTCGAGGAACACCAGGCTGATCCGCGGCGCCGCCGTGAGCGTCTCGGTGTGCACGGTGTGTCCGGCCACGACCGTCGACCCGGTCGTCCAGTCGGACGGCACACCGGCGATGCCGGCGTACGCCGCCATCAGGCCGGTCTGCCGCTCGCCCCAGTACCAGCGCGGGTACCCGGCGTCCCCCGCCGTGACCACGACGGAGCGGACGCACCGGCCCGCCTCGATGTCGGAGCGGAGCTGGGTGCCCTGGAAGAGCAGGTCGTCGTCGGGGTGGGCGACGACGTTCAGCACCGAGCCGGCGGCGCAGCTCGCACCGGCGGCTGCGTCGGCCCGCTGGGCGGCTCCGGGCACGCCCACGACCAGGGCCGTGACGAGCGCGGTCGCCGCGAGGACCGCGCCGAGCAGGGACGCGAGCCCTGCCCGACGGCGGCCGTGCGGTCCCGCGACCGACGCACGCGACGGCACTCCGACCGACGCACTCGCCGACACGGCGACCGACGCACTCGCCGGCGCGCCGGCCGACGCACTCGGCGGCACGGCGGCCGACTCACTCGGCGGCATGCCGCATCCCGGCCGGGGTGAGCTCGTACATCGCGGTCGAACCGGACGACCAGACCCGTTCCCAGTACGGCGACGAGGCCATCGCGTCGGCCAGCTCGCGGTAGTCGGCCTCGGACTGGTAGCCGTAGCGCTCGTCGTACGCGCCGAGGGGCTGGGCGACCAGGGCGTAGTACTTCGTCGCGGTCCAGTCGGTGACGAGCCGCCGGGTCAGGTCCGAGACGTCCTGCTGCGCGTCGTAGTCGGTGTCCGACGGGTACGGCCCGAGCGCCTCGCGGGACAGGTAGCCGACGTCGAAGTACCGGGCGCCGGTGTTGCTCGGCACGGCGTTCGCCGAACCGGTGAGCAGCATCACCGAGCCCTTCGGCGCGGTCCGGTCGTACAGCTGCGTCGCCTCGGACTGGCTGCGGGTCATCACCCGGTTCCAGTCGAGGGCGGTCTGCCCGAAGGCGCCCACGGCGACCAGGAGCGCGACCGCGGCGCCGACCGCGGCGAAGCGGACACCGACCGGCCGTCGTGCACGGCGCAGGACGCGGTCGACCCCGGCGAAGCGGCCGGACGGGCCCGGCAGCGCGGCGGCGAGCACCGCGATCCACGGCGTGGCGAACAGGACGACCCGGAAGATGCCCTCCTGCCCGTAGTTCGTGGCGACGAGCAGCGAGATCGGGCTCGCAGCAGCCGCGAGCATGCCCCAGTGCAGGCGGTCACGCCGGACGAGCACCGTGACGACCGCGGCGATCCCGAGCAGCACGAGCGCCGCGGCGGGCACGTCGAACGCCAACCGGGTCACGAGCGGCTTCGGCAGGACCGTCATGTCGTGCGACGGCGGCTGCACGTTGTCGAGCACGCGCCCGACGGCGGCGAGCGACAGGAAGCGGTCGAGGACGCTGCCGTTCAGCACCGCGAAGACCACCGCAGGCACGAGCACGACGACCGGCAGCCACCACGGCTTCGTGAGCTTGAACACGAGCAGGGTCACGAGTGCCGCGACGGTGAGGTACGGCGAGATCTGGTGCGTGACCGCGAGGACGACGCTGATCAGGGCGATGCCGACGACGCGCGAGGCCGTCACCGCGCGGGGTCGGAGTGCACGCACGGGCGTCCCGTCGCGGCCGGTCACCGTCACGCGGCGCAGGGGGCCGGTGGCGAGCACGAGCACGACGACGGAGAGCAGGATGCCGGTCGACTGCGGCGAGAAGTAGGTCGTGTTGAGCGACCCGGTCATCGCGGTGAGCAGGGCGGCCACCCACGGGCGACGGGTGCCGGGCAGCCAGTTCGCCGCGAGCACGCCGATGCCGAGCGTGGTGGCGAACGCCAGGAGCACGGGCACCCAGGCGGCGATCGTCATCGCGTTGACGATGCCGCCGACGTCGGCCACCCACGCGCCGCCGGCGAACAGGCCGGACCACGTCTGGAAGATGTCGGCGGCGGGGTTCGTGCGCCCGAACTGCCGGATGTACTCGAGGACACCGATGTGTCGCGCGGCCGCGGTGACCGTCGGCATGCCGTAGGTGATCGCCTGCGCCAGCTGCACGACCCCGCCCAGCGCGACCACGGGCACGGCGGCGCCGCGGCCACGGACGAGCGCCACGACCGCGGCGGCCACGAGGACCGCCAGGCCGACGGGCAGACCGATGCCGAGCGACCCGAACAGGCCGGCGGGCACCGGGTCCCCGACGTGCGTGAGCGCGGCGACGACGACGATCCCGACCCCGACCACCGAGGCGACGGTGACCGAGCGGGTCGTCGTCCACGTCCCCCACCACGACCGGACCGTCCTGCCCGCGCGGCCGGCGACGGAACGCGCGAGGAGCACCCGGTGCAGGTCCTGCGCGTCGCGGAGCACGGTGCCGGCGACGATCGCCGCCGTCAGGACGACCACCACCGCGAAGGGCACCGCGGGCACCCACACGCCCACGGTCGCCATCGTGTAGCCGATCGCGATCGTGGCGACGATCGACGTCGTGACCGAGAACAACGCGAAGCGGGCGAGCGGCATCGGACGCAGCAGGAGCACCGGCGCGACCCCGACCACGGCGAACAGGAACGTGCCGATCGCGGCGCCCCGGAGGGTCGGCAGCTCCAGGGCCGCGCCGGCGGCCGCGGCGACGAGGGTCAGGACGACGACCGCGGCGGCGACGAGCCGGGCGAGCGGCCCCATGGTCCCGGCGGCGAGCGGCAGCTCGGCTCCGGCCTCGGCCAGCCCGTGGCGACCGTGTGCGGTGCGGGCGAGGGTCCCCCCGCCGCGCAGGCGCTCGGCCAGCGCGCGCACCGGACCGGTGACCACCGAGCGCTGCTCGACGCGGCGCAGGCGACGGCTCGTCGCGGCGTACTCGGCCTCGACCCCGTCGTCGCCGACGGCTCGACCGCCGACCACGTCCGTGGTCCCGGCGGGCGTGCCGGCGGGTGCGAGCCCGAGGCGTGCGAAGGCGCTCAGCGCGTCGGGGGCGGCGTCGACCGTGGCGACGAGGGTGTCGCGGTCGAGGGCGTTCTTGGTCATCCAGGCTCCGAGTCCGTGGCCGTGCGCCGCGGCGGTCCGCCGGAGCGACGCGACGTCGTCCGGGGTCCGCTGCCAGGCGACGGCGGCGGGTTCGACGGCGATCGCGTGTCCCGCGACGAGCAGTCGTGTGAAGAGGTCGAGGTCGTCACCGGCACCGACGTGGGTGCCGGGACCGAAGGCGGTGTCGAACCCGCCGATCCCGAGGGCGGCGAGTCTGCGGACCGCGAGGTTCGCGCCGGTGCCGTAGTCGGCCGCGGCGAACGGGTGCCGGGCACCGGTGCCGCGTTCGTCCTCGGCGCGGAACACCCGGCGCGCGACGGTCCGGCCGCCGCCGTGGTGCTCGTCGTGCCAGCGCTGTGCGGGCGTGCGGAGCTCGGCGCTCGGCGCGGGGCCGGTGACGCAGGCGACGTCCGGGTCCGCGGCGAAGGCGGTGGCGAGGGCGGACGCCCACGCGGGGTCCACCAGCGCGCCCTCGGCGACGAACGCGACGACGTCTCCCTCCGCGAGCAGCAGGCCGGCGTTGCGGGCGGCCGCGAGACCGCCGGCCGGCGCCGGCACGGTGGTGACCCGGCGCCCGTCGATCGTCGTCGTCCCGGGGCCGTCGGCTCGTGCGGACACGACCACGACGTCCAGGTCGACGCCCGTGCTCTCGAGCACCGACCGCATGGTGTCCGCGGCGGCCCCGTCGGTGCACAGCACCGCGGTGACGGACGGCAACGCCTGATCAGCGGCCGGCCGTCGGGCGGGGACGGGCAGGTGCCGTGCCGCTCGCTCGAGGCTGCGGGCGTCGAGGGACGCCCCGGTGCGACGTCGTGCGACGACGTCGGTCTCGACGAAGCCGACCGGCTCGCCGTGGTCACGGACCAGCAGGCGCGCCCGACGGTAGCCGGCGGCGCCCTCCAGCGCGATGGCGTCCCGCGGCCCGGCGGCCCGCAGGTCCGCACGGTCCACCTCGCCGACCCACAGCGCACCGTCCCAGGTCGGGACGAGCGCGCTGTGGACGACGGGACGGAGCTCCCGGGTGACGGTCGAGCGGGTCACGGTGTGCCGATCGGCTGACGCACCGGCTGCGGGGCCGGTGCGGCGACCACGACACCGCCGAGGACGCGACCGACCGCGTAGCCCGCGATCGTCGTGACGACGGAGGCGACGACCGCGCCGGCCCGACCCAGCCCGCCGCGCCCCACGTGCCGGAGCTCGCGGAGCACGGCACGCGGGATGACCCGCGTCAGGTAGGTGGACTCGCTCGAGAGCGCGTCCCCGGTCCCGACCCGGCGACTGAGGACGGCCTTCGAGATGCCCTCGTAGTAGCTGCGGCGCAGCAGGTAGCGCATGGTGACGCGGTCGGGCGAGACCCGGTGCGACACGTTCGACCGCGGCTCGTGCCGGATCCGGGCACCGGGCTGGATCGCGGCGATGCGGATGCAGAGCTCCGTCTCCTCGCAGCCGAGCGGCTGGTTGCCGACCCGGCCGATGCCCGACCGGAAGCCGCCCGCGCGCAGGATCGACTCGCGTCGGAAGGCCATGCTCGCGCCGATCACGTTGCGGACGTCCCCGGCCACCTCGGGCAGCCCGGTGTAGCTGCACCCGACGATCCAGAGGAGCTCGCCGACGTACGGCCCGGAGCCGGTGGTGGTCGGCCAGGACGGCGTCGCGTGTCCGCCGACCCCGACGACCTGCGGGTCCTCGAGCGCGGCGAGCATGTGGCCGAGCCAGTCGGCGTCGGCCGTCGCGTCGTCGTCGAGGAACGCCACGACGTCGGCCTCGGTGCTCGCGACGCCCGTGTTCCGCGCGCCGGACAGGCCGCGGTCCTCGGTGTTCTCGACGACGAGCAGCTCGGGCCAGCGTGCGCGCGCCCGGGCGAACAGCTCGGGCTCGTGGTCGATGACCACGACGACCTCGGGGGCCTCCGGCTGGCGTCGGGCGGACTCCACGCTGTCCTGCAGGTCGCCCCAGCGCAGCTGCGTGTAGGCGCAGATCACGACCGCGACGGTCGTCATACGACGTCGCCCTCGAGCGCGCGGGCACGCGCGGCGTCCACGCGGACCGGCTCGGCCGACGCACCGAGACCGAGGATCGGCGCGGTCGGCGCGTCCACCGGCGAGACCGGTGCGGCACCGCCCACGAACACGGCCGCCGCGCGGGTCTTCGCCGTCGCGGCGCGGCGACGCTCGTGCATGATCGACTTCAGCACGCGGATGCCGTCGGTCACGGCGTTGAGGTTGCTCGTGCCGTGCACGCGGAGCTTCTCGTGGCTCGGCACCTCGCTGATGCGCAGGTCGGCCGCCGACCACCGGCAGGTCAGCACGGTCTCGATCTCGAAGCCGTCGCCCCAGAGCATCCCGCCGTCGGCCGGCTTCGGCAGCGTCGAGGACAGCAGGCCGATCTTCGGCAGCGTGTCGGCCCAGAAGGCGTTGTAGCCGTAGCAGAGGTCGCTGTAGCGCGTGCCGAGGATGATGTTGCACAGCACGTTCAGGCCGCGGTTGCCGAGGTTCCGGATCACCGTGATGTCGTCGCTGCCGCCACCGAGCGAGTACCGGGTGCCCTTCGCCACGTCGGCTCCGTCGGTGAGGGCCTGCACGAAGCGCGGGATCTCGTCGGGGTCGGCCGAGCAGTCGGCGTCGAACATCACGACGACGTCGCCGGTGACCGCCTCGAACCCGCACGCGAGGGCGTTGCCCTTGCCCTTGCGGGTCTGGTGCACGACGCGGATGTCGGGCATGATCCGCTGCGCTGTGGCGACGGTGTCGTCGACGGAGTTGCCGTCGACCAGGATCACCTCGTACACCGGCGGGAGCTTGGGGAGGATGATCTCGAGGTTGCGGGCCTCGTTGCGCGCCGGGATCACGACGGAGACGCGCGGGTCTGCGGGTCGGACGGTGCTGACGGACATGGGAGGTGCTCCTGTCGGGTTCAGGTTGCGGGTCGGGACGGCCGCGCAGCGCGCTGGTCCCCGGAGGCCGGTCGACCGCGAGCGCGGCGCCGGTGCCCGGCAGGAGGCGCGGGTACGACGCCGCCGGGAGACCGGACGAGGGGGTACGCCTCGTCCGTGCTCCCCACCCTCGCGGGGGCGCGCAGGACGGTCAATCTGCGGACGACCGCCTTGCGGCACCCCGGTGCCCGATACGGAAACCCGCAACCGGGTGCGGGTCCGCACCCGGCCGGGAGGCGCGCCACCGGCCCGCCCCGCAGCGCCGGTGGGCAGCGCCCACCGTCAGGAGGAGTGCACCCAGCCCGCCACGCGCCACCCGACCGCACCCCACGCCGGACAGGAGGCGCAGCACCAGCCCGCCACGCGCCTCCCGACCGCACCACCGACCGTCAGGAGGCGCACCGCCGGCGTGCGATCTGCGGTCGGCGGGCAGGTCGGGCGTGTCCCGCGGCGGGACGCGCGCGCGCGTCGGCCGCCGTGCGGTCCCGCTCCGGAACGCAGAAGGCCCCCGGGAACGCAGAAGGCCCCCGGGACATCCCGGGGGCCTTCTCGAATCTGCTGGGGTACCTGGACTCGAACCAAGAACGACGGTACCAGAAACCGCTGTGTTGCCAATTACACCATACCCCAAAGGCCTCGCGGCCTTCGTTCCCCGTTGTCCGGGGCACGATCAACTACTGTACAGCATCCCGGAGGTCCTCGAGACCACCGACGAGATCTCGGTGCACCGCAGCCGCCGTCGAGGCACCGTGACCGGCCGCGACGATGAGCTGCTCCGGCCCCGGCGGCGTGACGTCGCCGACCGCGTACAGGCCGGGGACGCCGGTCCGGCCGAGCCGGTCGACGACCACGAGCCCGTCCTGGTCGCGCGACACCGGGGCCTCGAGCCAGTCGAGGTCCGCGTGCCAGACCGGCCGCACGAACGCACCCGTGTGCGCGGTGACCGAGCCGTCGGCGAGCCGGACGCCGGTGAGCCCGTCCCGACCGCCCTCGAGGTCGGCCACGGGACGTTCGTCCACCCGGACGCCGGCGGCCGCGAGCCGCGCACGACCGCGGTCGTCGAGCGGCGCCACACCGTTCGTGTACACGACGAGGTCGTCGCTCCACGAGGCCAGGAGCAGCGCCCGGTCCACCACGTCCGGTGTCTCGCACACGAGGGCGAGGGGCTCCCCCGCCTCCTCGTAGCCGTCGCACTCGACGCAGCTGTGCACCGAGGTGCCGTAGAACGCGCGGAGGGACGGGAGCGCCGGGAACTCCTCACGGAGCCCCGTCGCCACGACCACCGCCCGGACCCCGGCGTCGAGCTCGGTGCCGCGCCAGGTCCCGTGGACGGCCCAGCCGTCGCCGTCGGGTCGCACGCTGTCCACCACCGACTGCACGACGGTCGCCTCCGGGTACCCCTCGACCTCGGTCCTGCCGAGGCGTCGGAGCTCGAGCGGCGAGATGCCGTCGCGGGTGATGAACCCGTGCGACAGCAGGGTCGCTGCGTTCCGGGGCCGGTTCGCGTCGACGAGCAGCACGGTGCGGCGCGCACGCACGAGGTTGAGCGCGGCGCTCAACCCGGCCGGCCCGGCGCCGATCACCGCGACGTCGGCCGTGCGCACGGCGTCCGGAGCGGCCTCGTCGGGTCGCCGACCGTCCTGGCCCGGGGTCGTCACCGTCGGGTCACCGTGCCGCGAGGCTGCGCAGGCGCGCGAGGACGGAGCCCTTGCCCAGGATCTCCATCGACTCGAAGAGCGGCGGGCTGATCCGACGACCGGAGACGGCGACGCGCAGCGGCCCGAAGGCGACACGGGGCTTGAGCCCCATCCCGTCGATCAGTGCGGCGCGGAGCGCTCCCTCGATCGCCGGGGTCGTCCAGTCGTCGAGCGGCTCGACCGCAGCGATGCCGGCCTCGAGCACGGCCGACGAGTCGCCCTTGAGGCTCGCGAGCGCGTCCTCGTCGACCACGAGCGCGTCGTCGTCGGTGAACAGGAAGCCGAGCAGCCCGGGGGCCTCCCCCAGCAGCTGCATGCGCTCCTGCACGAGCGGGGCCGCCGCCTCGAGCACGCGCTCCTGCTCGGCCGTGGGCGGGTCGGACACCAGGTCCGTCAGGTACGGCAGGAGACGCGCGCGGAAGTCCTCGGCGCCGAGCATCCGGATGTGGTCCCCGTTGATCGCCTCGGCCTTCTTGTGGTCGAACCGGGCGGGGTTCGGGTTGACGTCCCGGACGTCGAACGCGGCGACCATCTCGTCGGACGAGAACACGTCGCGGTCGGGCCCGATCGACCAGCCGAGCAGCGCCAGGTAGTTGAGGAGCCCCTCGGGCACCATGCCGGCGGCGCGGTGGTGGAACAGGTTCGACTCCGGGTCGCGCTTCGAGAGCTTCTTGTTGCCCTCGCCCATCACGTACGGCAGGTGCCCGAACAGCGGGACGAACGAGGTGATGCCGACCTCGACGAGCGCCTCGTACAGCGCGATCTGCCGCGGCGTCGACGAGAGCAGGTCCTCACCGCGGAGCACGTGCGTGATCCCCATCAGGGCGTCGTCGACCGGGTTCGTGAAGGTGTACAGCGGCTTGCCGTTGGGCCGGACGACCACGAAGTCGGGGAAGGTCCCCTGCTTGAACGTGATCTCGCCGCGCACGAGGTCGTCGAAGCTCAGGTCGCGGTCCGGCACCCGGAGGCGCAGCGCAGGGCTCCGGCCCTCGTCGCGGAACGCCTGGCGCTCGGCATCGGTCAGGTCACGCTCGTGGTTGTCGTAGCCCTGCTTCGGGTCACGGCCGGCCGCGATGTTCCGCGCCTCCATCTCCTCCGGCGTGACGTACGACTCGTACACGTGCCCCGAGGCCCGCAGCGTCGCGATCACCTCGTCGTAGACGTCCGACCGCTCGGACTGCCGGTACGGACCGTGCGGGCCGCCCGCCTCGACACCCTCGTCCCAGTCCAGCCGCAGCCACCGGAGCGCGTCGAGGATCTGCTGGTACGACTCCTCGCTGTCGCGCGCGGCGTCGGTGTCCTCGATGCGGAAGACGAGCTTGCCGCCGGTGTGGCGTGCGTACGCCCAGTTGAAGAGCGCCGTCCGGATGAGCCCCACGTGCGGGGTCCCGGTCGGGCTCGGGCAGAAGCGGACTCGGACGTCGGAGCCGGTGGCAGTGGTGAATGGCGCAGTCATGACGCCCTCGATCCTACCGGGGCCACCGAGCCTCACGACGGTTCTCCACAGATCGGTGCGCGGACCGAGATCGCCCCGGGAATGCAGAAAACCCCTGACCATGAATGGTCAGGGGTTCCCTGGTCGTACGTGAAGATGAGTCCGGCGGCGTCCTACTCTCCCACAAGGTCCCCCTTGCAGTACCATCGGCGCTGAGAGGCTTAGCTTCCGGGTTCGGAATGTGACCGGGCGTTTCCCTCTCGCTATGACCACC
>Ga0308161_1002330_pt1 | contig 20347 bp, 17 predicted proteins | sample PhyFR2_FD_201034 | JGI IMG/M metagenome (GOLD analysis project Ga0308161, IMG submission 201034) | Phyllosphere microbial communities from UC Gill Tract Community Farm, Albany, California, United States - DLSLF.R2 | ecosystem: Host-associated > Plants > Phyllosphere > Unclassified | place: USA...
GATCTCGGTGTCGACCTTGTCGGTCGAGATCTCCAGCAGACCCTCGTCCTCCTGGACGGTGTCACCGACCTGCTTGAGCCAGCGGGTGACCGTTCCCTCGGTCACGCTCTCACCGAGAGCGGGGAGGACGACGGAAGTGCTCATGGATATGTCTCCTTCGTACCGGATGCGGTATCTAGCTTAGTGACCGGCGAGCGGTCAAAGTGCGTGCAGGGGCTTTCCGGCGAGTGCCAAGAAGGCTTCGCCGAGCGCCTCGCTCTGGGTGGGGTGCGCGTGGATGAACGGCGCGATGTCTTCCGGGTGGGCTTCCCAGCCCACCGCGAGTTGAGCCTCGGTGATCAGCTCACCGACGCGGTCGCCCACGAGGTGGGCACCGACGACCGGCCCGTCGATCCGTCGAACGATCTTGACGATGCCCGACGTACCGATGATCTCACTCCTACCGTTTCCCGCGAGGTTGTACTCGTACGAGCGAACGGCCTCGGATCCGTAACGATCCTGCGCCTGGGCCTCGGTCAGCCCGACCGACGCCACTTCGGGGTGCGAGTAAGCCACACGGGGCACGTCGATGTCGGGAACGAGCACGGGCGACAGCCCGGCGATCTCCTCGGCCACGAAGATGCCCTGCTGGAACCCCCGATGCGCCAGCTGCAGTCCCGGCACGATGTCGCCAACGGCCCAGACATGCGGGGCGTCGGTGCGCAGGCGGTCGTCGGTCTGCACGAAGGCGCGCTCCAGAACGACGCCGCTCTCCTCGAATCCGAGGCCCGCGGTGGCGGGGCCGCGGCCGACAGCGACGAGGACGTAGTCCGCGGTGAGTTCGGCGTCATCGTCGAGGACGACGGTGACGCTTCCGTCGTCCTCGCGCAGCGAGGCGAATCGCCGACCGAGCCGGAACTCGATGCCACGCTTGCGGAAGGCCCGCTCGAGCGCCTTGCTGGACGCGACGTCCTCCGCGGGAAGCAGGTGCGGGAGGGCTTCGACGATCGTGACGTCGACGCCGAACGATCGCCAGACGCTCGCGAACTCGACGCCGATGACCCCGCCGCCCAGAACGACGACGCGCTCCGGGATGACGTCGAGATCGAGAGCCTGCTCGCTGGTCAGAACACGCCCGCCGATGTCGAGACCGGGCAGGCTACGGCTGTACGACCCCGTCGCGAGGATCACATCGGTGCCCCGATAGCGATCCTCGCCGACACGAACAACGGGGCCGGGTTCAAGGGTTCCCTCGCCGCGCACGACGCGGATCCCCCGCGCCGAGATGAGTCCCTCGAGACCCTTGAACTTCTTCGCGACGATCCCTTCTCGGTACGCACGCACGCCGGCCGGATCGATACCCGCAAGGGTGGCGTTCACACCGATGCGGGCCGCGTCGCGGGCAGCATCCGCGACCTCGGCGGCATGCAGAAGCGCCTTCGTGGGGATGCAACCGCGGTGCAAGCAGGTGCCCCCGACCTTGTCCTTCTCGACGAGGACGACATCCTTACCGAGTTCGGCCAGGCGCAGGGCGGCGGCATAGCCACCGCTCCCGCCCCCGAGGACGACGACGTCGGCGGAGTGATCGGTCATCGCGAGCTCGCCAGCAACTCGACGAGCGAGCGCACCGTCGCAGCCGTCACGCCCTTGTCGGTGTACCCGAACGGGGCCCCCTTGTTCATGCCCACGCCGGCGATGTCGAGGTGCACCCACGGGATACGCGCGGCGTCGGCGTCGTCCGAGACGCGACCGACGAAGTGGCGCAAGAAGAGCCCCGCGAAGAGGGAGCCTCCCGCCGGATCGCCGATCTTCGCGTTCTGGAGGTCGGCGATGGGGGAGTCGAGGTCATCCACCATGTGCGAGGGAAGAGGAAGCTGCCACGCCAGCTCCGAAGCACGGGACGCGGCAGCGAGGTACTCGGCCACGGCCTCGTCCTCGCCCATGACGCCGGTATGCCGGTTGCCCAGGGCGATCGTGATCGCGCCCGTCAGCGTGGCCACATCCACGAGGAGGTCGGGCCGTTCGCGACTCGCGGCGGCGAGTCCGTCCGCGAGGACGAGTCGGCCCTCCGCATCCGTGTTCAGAACCTCGACGGTGGTTCCGTCCAGCGTGCGCAGGACGTCACCGGGGCGCGTGGCGCGCCCGGACGGCATGTTGTCGGCGATGCAGAGCCACGCGCTGACGCGCACCGGGAGAGCCATCTCGGCTGCTGCTTTGAGGACCGCGAGGACCGTCGCCGCGCCGCACATGTCGTACTTCATCCCGACCATCGAGGCCGGCGGCTTCAGAGACAGACCACCGGTGTCGAAGGTGATCCCCTTGCCGACGAGGGCGACGTGACGCTGCGCACCGGCGGGGGAGTAGTCGAGGCGGACGAGTCTGGGCGGGCGGTCCGAGCCCTGGCCCACCCCCAGGATGCCGCCGTACCCGCCGTCGCGAAGGGCTTCCTCATCGAGGACCTCGACCTCGACGGGAAGGCCGGCCACCGCCTTGACCGCCTCGTCGGCGAACTCTGCGGGTCCCAGCCACTCCGCGGGCGTGGTCACGAGGTCTTTGACGAGCGCGACAGCTCCGGACACGGCGGCCACGGCGACGACGTCGTCTGCAGAGGGGGCCTGAGCGGAGAAGACCGTCACTCGATGAGCGCGCGTCTTGGGCGAGTCCTTCTTGTAGCCGGCGAAGCGGTAACCGCCGAGAGCCGCCCCCTCGGCGAGCGGGCGCCAGTCGGCAGGCGTCAGCGCCTGCACCGCGACGTGCTCGAAGCCCGTCAGCTGGCGAAGGCCGGCGCCGGCCGCGTCGCGGAGGGCGGCGGCATCCGGTGCCGTCCCTGCGCCCACGACCGCGAGAGGAATGGTCGCGCCGGGAAGGTAGACGCGCTGAAACGATCCCGCGGCGCCGGTGAAGCCGACCGCCTTGAGGGCCGCGCCCAACCCCTCCCACCCCTCGGGGTCTTCTCCTTCACCCACGGGCTTGGCGACCACCAGGAGGATCGCATCGGCATCGGATTCGCGGAGGGGGGCGTCGGTGTGCGCCACAGAAGGAAAGGGCATGCCTTCCATCCTAGGTTCGCCCGTGTTCGCTAGCAGCGGGACGCACCGGACCCCGCCGTGGGACCCGGCTCGTAAGCTGGAAGACATGCCGTATTCCGCACCGCTGTATGACCGCGCGCCCTCCGCGCCGCCGGTGCCCTCAGGGCTTCCCCTGGTGATCGCCCTCACCGGTTTCACCGACGCGGGTGGGGCTGTCACCCGGCTGGTCGAGTACTTCCGCAACGACCTCGAGCCGCACGCGCTCGTCGCGTTCGACAACGACACGCTTCTGGACTACCGCGCCCGCCGTCCGCTGATCACGTTCGTCGAGGACCACCTCACCGACTACCGGCCGCCGCGCCTCGAGCTGTCACTCGCGCACGACTCCCTGGGCAGCCCGTTCCTCCTGCTCGCGGGGTACGAACCGGACTTCCTGTGGGAGGCCTTCGCGGAGAGCGTCCTCGAGCTCGCCGCGGGTCTTCAGGTGTCGTCGGTGACCTGGGTGCACGCCATCCCGCTCCCCGTCCCCCACACCCGTCCCATCGGCACCACGGTGAGCGGCACGCGCTCCGACCTCGCCGAGGCGCACTCGGTGTGGCGTCCGCACACGCAGGTTCCGTCGACGGTCGGGCATCTGCTCGAGTACCGCTTCGCCGAGGCCGGCGCCAAGGTGGCCGGCTTCGCCCTGCTCGTGCCGCACTACCTCGCCGACACCGAGTACCCCGCCGCCACCCTCGCGGCACTCGACAGCCTCACCGTGGCGACCGGTCTCGTGTTCTCGGGCGAGGTGCTGCGCGAGGAGAACCGCGAGTTCGTGGCGAAGGTGACCGAACAGGTCACGGGAAGCGACGAACTCACGCGCATGCTCCAGGGCCTGGAGGAGCGCTACGACGCGTACATGGCCGGCTCGACGCAGGCCACGCCGATCATCCACACCGGCGATCTGCCCAGCGCCGACGAACTGGCAGCCGAGCTCGAACGATTCCTGGCATCCGGTCCGGGCGATGACGACCGACGAGGTCCGCTGGGCTGAGCGGGGTCGTCATCGACTCTCGGACGAGGAGCGGGACTCCGCGGTCGGCGTCTCCCCGGTGCCGACTCGAGTGGCCCATCGAGGAATGCGCGGCCTGGTCTCCGCGTTACTACGCATAGATCCCCGGCGTACGTCAAGTCCCGCGTCGAGGATGTGAGACAATGAAGAACCTGACCCGTTGTCGTCCGGTCCAGGAGCCCCGCTCCTCGGCTCCGGACTTGACAAGGGTCTTACTAGTGTCCGAGAACGACCGGCGGCCGTGCGACGTACGTTCCCGGTGAAAGGCGAAACGTGGCAGGCACGAACACCAAGACCCGCTCCCGGAGTGCGAAGGACACCGACCTCGACACTTCCGAGGAGACCGTGACGACGTCGACGAAGACGTCGACCAAGAAGGCCCCCGCCAAGGCCAAGGCTGCGCCGGCGAAGGCCAAGACCAAGGCCAAGAAGGACGACGACCTCGAAGACGAAGAAGAGGTCGACGAAGAGGTCGATGTCGAACTCGACGCCGACGACGACGACAGCGACGACGAGGCCAAGCCCGCGGCGAAGAAGTCGGACGACGACACCGACGACGATGAAGAGACCGCGAAGGCACCCGCCGAGGCGCTGCCCACCGGCGCCATCGTCATCTCGTCGAGCGATGAGGACGACGTCCCCGTCTACTCGGCGCAGATCACCGGCGCGACGGCCGACCCGGTCAAGGACTACCTGAAGCAGATCGGTAAGGTCCCGCTCCTGAACGCGGCCGAAGAGGTCGAGCTCGCGATGCGCATCGAAGCCGGTCTGTTCGCCGAAGAGAAGCTGTCGAACATGTCGGCGGCCGAGAAGACGAGCCAGCTCGGGCTCGACCTGCAGTGGGTCGCCCGTGACGGGCAGCGCGCCAAGAGCCACCTGCTGGGGGCCAACCTGCGTCTCGTGGTCTCGCTCGCGAAGCGCTACACGGGTCGCGGCATGCAGTTCCTCGACCTCATCCAGGAGGGCAACCTGGGCCTGATCCGTGCGGTCGAGAAGTTCGACTACACCAAGGGCTTCAAGTTCTCGACCTACGCCACCTGGTGGATCCGCCAGGCGATCACCCGCGCCATGGCCGACCAGGCCCGCACCATCCGTATCCCGGTGCACATGGTCGAGGTCATCAACAAGCTCGCGCGCGTCCAGCGCCAGATGCTGCAGGACCTCGGTCGCGAACCCACGCCCGAGGAGCTCAGCCGCGAGCTCGACATGACCCCCGAGAAGGTCATCGAGGTGCAGAAGTACGGCCGTGAGCCGATCTCGCTGCACACGCCCCTCGGTGAAGACGGAGACAGCGAGTTCGGTGACCTCATCGAGGACACCGAAGCGGTCGTCCCGGCCGACGCGGTGGGCTTCACCATGCTGCAGCGTCAGCTGGAATCTCTCCTCGACTCGCTCAGCGAGCGCGAGGCGGGCGTGATCCGCATGCGCTTCGGCCTCGGCGACGGTCAGCCGAAGACGCTCGACCAGATCGGCGACACCTTCGGCGTCACGCGCGAGCGCATCCGCCAGATCGAGTCCAAGACGATGGCGAAGCTGCGGCACCCGTCGCGTTCGCAGTCGCTCCGGGACTACCTCGAATGAGCGGCGAGGCCAACGCCGGCAAGGCGCTCACCCGCACCGTCGACGGCACGTCGTACGCCCGCATCCCGATCCGCACGCGGGTCGTCATGCCGGGCGACGACCTCGACGCGTTCATCCTCGAGTACGCGAAGGATGCCGTGCAGCCGGGCGACCTGCTGTTCGTCACCGAGAAGATCGTCGCGATCACGCAGGGCCGCTCGTACAAGCTCGACACCATCAAGCCCCGCAAGCTCGCGCTCTTCCTGTCGAAGTACGTCACCCGCACGCCCTACGGCATCGGACTCGGCATGCCCGAGACGATGGAGATGGCGCTGCGCGAGTGCGGAACGCCCCGCATCCTGTTCGCCGCGGCCGTCTCGGCCGTGACCAAGGCATTCGGGCGCAAGGGCGACTTCTACCGCATCGCCGGAGACAAGGCGCGCGCGATCGACGGTCCCACCAAGGGCACGATCCCGCCGTACAACCAGGCCGTCGTGCTCGGTCCGGAGCGCCCCCGCGAGGTCGCCGCGCGACTGAAGTCGCTGCTCGGCATCGACCTGGACGTGGCCGTCGTCGACATCAACGACCTCGGCGGCAACATCCTCGGGTCGACGATGGACAAGGTCGGCGAGAAGCGTCTCGTCGCGATCCTCAAGGACAACCCGCTGGGCCAGGGACACGAGTCCACGCCGCTCGGCATCGTCCGCCGCAGCTGACGGCCACACGCGAAGAAGGCCCGTCCCCCTTTCGGGGACGGGCCTTCTCGGCATCCGGGATCAGAACCCGATGGCGGCCTGGTAGCGCGGCTTGTGTCCGGTGCGGATTCCGGTGACGCTCGGCTTGTTCTCGTACACGCCGGCGCCCCAGTTGCCCTCGACGAGCACGGGGCCGTCGGGACCGACGACGATGTCCCAGCCGACGTACTGCACCTGCGGCACGACGCGGGCGACCCGGTCGACGAACGCCTTGACCTCGTCGATCAGCGGCAGCTGGAAGTCGGCGATGCGGACGCCGGAGTCGGGGTGCAGCTCGTGCACGTGACCGTGGGAGTCGTAGCCGGCGCCGAGGGCGTGACCGTTCTCGTCGAGCATCGTGTAGAAGCCGCCGAAGGTCATCTGGTCGCTGACCGCGCCGCGGCCGAACTTCTGCGCCATCGCGAGGATGTGGGTCTTCTCCCCGTCGAAGAACGCGGTGACGCGGGTGGTGTTGACGGTTCCGGGGCAGACGGCCGCGAGATCGTCGTGCTGACGGATGACCTCTTCGACGAGGATCTCGCCGCGCTCGAGCAGTCCGCGGTGGAACTCCGACCAATCCTCCACCTCGGCCGCGTGGTAGCGGTGCACCCCGGTGCCGGCCTGGCCGACCGGCTCCTTCGTGACGATGGTGCCGAGGCGCTCGGTGAAGGCACGCAGTTCGTCGGCGTTGTCGGCATCCACCACCATCCACTCGCGGCGGAGGAACTCGCTGAAGGTCTTGTCGAACTCGACCTTGTCCTGGAACAGGCCGCGATAATCGGGGTGGTCGTACTTCTGCGAGATCTGGTTCGAGACCGGGTGCGTCATGTACGTCGCGCGCTCGGTAGGGGTGAGGATCGCGAAGTCGTAGTCGATGTAGTCCTGGAAGCCGACGTTCTTCACGCCGGCCTGGTAGAGCATGTCGGCGACGACGAGGGGCAGAGCCTTGCCGTGCTGTGTCGACGCCTCTTTGGCTCGTTCGATCACCGAGCCCACGTCGATGCGACGAGCGCGTCCGGCGAGGTAACGCAGACGGGTGACGGGGGAGAAGCCCTGGTTAGGCATGCACGCTCCGGGGTCGGGGATGACGGACCCCGTTAGTCTAGAGGCGTGACCTCCACGCTCCCTGCCCGCGCGCCCGCCGCCGGGGGAGTCGCCCCGGTCGCGCTCGTGTCCGCAGCCGCGCTGCGCCACAACGCCCCCCTCGCCGTGGGCGGGGACGATGACGTTCTCGCCGCCGACGGCTGGGGCCACGGCTCCGCATGGGTGGCATCCGTGCTCTCCGATCTCGGACGGGAGGCCGCGGGGCTGGACGCCGCGACGCTGTTCGGCCTGCCGGGTTCGCGCGCGCTCCCCGTGATGTCGCTCCGCGGCCGTGCCCTGGGCACCAAGGCCCTTCTGCGCGGTGAAGGCGTCTCGTACGGGTACACCCATCGCGCTCCGCACGACACGACCGTGGCCCTCGTCACGGGCGGCTACGCCCAGGGAGTGGTGCGCTCGCTCGGCAATGCCGTGACGGTGTCCATCGACGGTCGCCGGCACCGCATCGTCGGACGCGTCGCGATGGACGTCTGCGTCGTCGACGTCGACGACACGACCGTTCCGCGCGGATCGGAGGTCGTCTTCTTCGGCGATCCCGCCGAGGGCCACCCTTCGCTCGAGGAATGGACGGATGCCACGGGCTGGAGCGCCGCCGAGATCGTCGCCACCGTGGGCGTCCGTGCCGACCGTCGGGTCGACTCATGAGTGCCGAGTACCGCGTCGATCTCGACGCCTTCGCCCGCAACCTGCGCCGCGTGCGCGACGTCGTGACGCCCGCGGAGCCGATGCTCGTGGTCAAGGACGACGCCTACGCCCATGGCCTCGAGGCGCTCGTGGGTCGCGCGCGGGACGAGGGCGTGCGCTGGTTCGGCGCATTCGACGTCGTGACCGGCGCAGCGGTCCGTGCCATCGCCGGGCCCGATGCGCGCATCTTCGTCTGGTTGATCGGCGGCGCTGACGACCTCGAGGCGGGGATCGCGGCCGACCTCGACCTCGGTATCGGCGACCACGCGCTCCTCAACGACCTCGCGGCGCTCGATATCGACCGCCCCGCACGCGTGCACCTCAAGATCGACACGGGCCTTCACCGCAACGGCATCCGTCCCGAGGACTGGAACGCCGCGCTCGCCCGCACCTCCGCGCTCGTCGCCGACGGCCGCATCCGGCTGGAGGGGATCTGGTCGCATATCTCCGAGGCATCGGATGCCGATGACGACGACGCGCGCGCCCTGTTCCTCGCGGCGCGCGACGCAGCGCGTGCCGCCGGTCTCGAGCCGCGGTTCTCGCACCTGGCAGCCAGCGCCGCGGGGTTCGCGCGGGGGGAGTTCCGCGAGGACCTCGTCCGTGTCGGCGCGTTCTCGTACGGCATCCGTCCCGCCGGGGGGCCGGGCGAGGCGGAACTCGGCATCGAGCCCATCGCCGGCGTGGTCGCGACCGTCGTTTCGATCGATCCCGCGGGAGTGCACGTGGACGTCGGCAGCGCGCACGGGCTTCCCAGCGCTCTGGCCGGGCGCTTCGAGGTGGCCACCGCGGCGGGTCCGCGCCGGGTGGAGACGATCGGCTTCACCTCGCTGACCGTCGCTCCGTGGGAGACCGCGGAAGTCGGCGAGCAGCTCTCGATCTTCGGACGCGGCGCATTGTGCAGCGCGACCGATCTCGCCGAGCTCATCGACACGATCGGCGAGGAGATCGCGCTCCGCGTGTCACCCGTTCTCCCGCGCGTCTACACATAGGGCGAGACCCCGGCATAGAAAAGGCCCCGACCCGCTTCCTGCGAAGCGATGCGGGGCCCGTTCCGAGGTCTTCAGTCGGCGGCGTGGAGTCGCGCGGTCTCGTCGTGCCACGAGGTGGCGATGCTGCGCAGCTTCTCTTCGTACTTGCGGCCGTGGTGCGCGCAGAACAGCAGTTCGCTGCCGTTGACCTCGGCGGCGATGTACGCCTGCGCGCCGCAGGAGTCGCAGCGATCCGCCGCCGTCAGGCGATGATCGAGGACAGACGCTTCGGGTGCGGTCGTGGTGGTCATCTCGGGTGCCCTCCTCAAGTGGTCGTTGGGCGAGTCTCCATATACAACCACGGGGATGTTTCCTCTATGCCGCGGCTTGATCACATTTCGCTGTGCGCGTACGGTGACCCGACCCGGCTGTGTGTCTGCCAGGCGATGTCGGTGGCCCCGATTACGCTGGGAGATCGTGACGTCCGAGTACTCCGCCCATCATCTGCAGGTCCTCGAGGGCCTCGAAGCCGTTCGCAAGCGCCCGGGCATGTACATCGGCTCGACCGACTCCCGCGGTCTCATGCATTGCCTCTGGGAGATCATCGACAATTCCGTCGACGAAGCCCTCGGCGGCTTCGGCTCGCGGATCGACATCGTGCTGCACGCCGACGGCAGCGTCGAGGTGCGCGACCGTGCCCGCGGCATCCCTGTCGACGTCGAACCTCGCACGGGTCTCACGGGCGTCGAGGTCGTCTTCACCAAGCTGCACGCCGGCGGCAAGTTCGGCGGAGGGTCGTACGCGGCATCCGGTGGTCTGCACGGCGTGGGCGCGTCCGTCGTCAACGCGCTGTCCGAGCGCCTCGACGTCGAGGTCGACCGCGCGGGCAAGACCTACGCGATGTCGTTCCATCGCGGCGAGCCGGGGCAGTTCGCGGGCGACACCCCCGACTCGGCGTTCACCCCCTTCGAACGCAGCAGTGAGCTGCGGGTCATCGGCAAGGCGCCACGCGGCGTGACCGGCACGCGTATCCGGTACTGGGCCGACCGTCAGATCTTCACGAAGGACGCGGCTTTCGGCCTCGACGAGCTCGTGCAGCGCGTGCGGCAGACGGCGTTCCTCGTGCCCGGCCTCGAGATCGTCGTGCTGGACGAGCGCGCCGACGAGAAGGTCGAGACGAGCTACCGCTTCGACGGCGGCATCTCGGAGTTCGCCGAGTTCCTCGCTCCGGATGCCGCGGTGACCGACACCTGGCGGCTCACCGGTACCGGCACCTTCACCGAGACCGTTCCCGTGCTGCAACCCGGCGGCTCCATGATCCCCACCGAGGTCGAGCGCACGTGCGAGGTGGACATCGCCGTGCGCTGGGGAACCGGCTACGACACCACGACCCGGTCGTTCGTGAACATCATCGCCACGCCGAAGGGCGGCACGCACCAACAGGGCTTCGAGCAGGGGCTGATGAAGGTGCTGCGCGCGCAGGTCGAGCAGAACGCCCGCAAACTCAAGGTCGGAAACGACAAGATCGAGAAAGACGATCTGCTCGCCGGCCTCACGGCCGTGCTCACCGTGCGCCTCCCCGAGCCGCAGTTCGAGGGTCAGACCAAAGAGGTGCTGGGCACCCCCGCGGTACGGCAGATCGTGGCATCCGTCGTCCAGAAGGAGCTCGCCGCACGGTTCGCCTCACCCAAGCGCGACGACAAGGCGCAGACGGCACAGCTGCTCGAGAAGGTCGTCTCCGAGATGAAGGCGCGCATCTCGGCGCGCACCCACAAAGAGACGCAGCGTCGGAAGAACGCGCTCGAGTCGTCGTCGTTGCCGGCGAAGCTCGTCGACTGCCGCTCCAACGACGTGAACGACTCCGAACTGTTCATCGTCGAGGGCGATTCGGCCCTGGGGACCGCGAAGCTCGCACGCAACAGCGAGTACCAGGCCCTGCTGCCGATCCGCGGAAAGATCCTGAACACCCAGAAGGCCTCGATCAGCGACATGCTGGGCAACGCCGAGTGCGCCTCGATCATCCAGGTGATCGGTGCCGGTTCGGGCCGCTCGTTCGATCTCGGCGCGGCCCGGTACGGCAAGATCATCCTGATGAGCGACGCCGACGTCGACGGCGCCCACATCCGCACCCTGCTGCTGACGCTGTTCTTCCGCTACATGCGCCCACTCGTCGAGGAGGGTCGCGTCTTCGCCGCCGTCCCGCCCCTGCACCGCGTCGTCGTGATGAACCCGGGCACGAAGCCGAACGAGACGATCTACACCTACAGCGAGCAGGAGCTGCACACCCTCCTCACCAAGCTCAAGCGTTCGAACAAGCGCTGGCAGGAGCCCGTGCAGCGCTACAAGGGCCTCGGAGAGATGGATGCCGACCAGCTCGCGACCACGACCATGGATCGCGCCGGTCGCACGCTGCGCCGCGTGCGGGTGCAGGACATGGAGGCGGCGGCGTCCGTGTTCGATCTGCTGATGGGCAGCGACGTGGCTCCGCGCCGCGAGTTCATCATCGACTCGAGCGATCGGCTCGCACGCGAGCGCATCGACGTCTGACGGCGGGCCTCGCGAGGCGAGGCGGCCCCGGACCGGCATCCGGCCGGAGCTGTCGCGGACGCCTCCCGCCCTGCGAGGTCCACCCCCGGCGCGCCGGGGCCGCGGCATCCGATTCGCAGCGTCACCCGCCGAATCCGCACGACGACGCGGCCGCGGAACCCGCCCGCAGCGGCTCGAGTCGCGACGTCAGCGAACCGACGTGCCGATCGCGCCGATGACCGCGTCGAGAGGCTGCCCGGACGCGTCGCGCTTCGCGCCCCCCTCGGGGAGAGCCCGGACCGAGCCGTCCGGGCCCACGGCGCGCGGATCGGATCCGACCCACGCGAGCACGAGAGCGTCCTCCCCGCGGAGCAGACGTTGCGCGCGCACGCCCCCGGTGGCACGCCCCTTGGCGGGGTACTCGGTGAACGCCGAGACCTTGGCGCTGCCCGTGTCGGTTCCGGGGAGCGCGGCGGTGGAGCCGGCCACGGTGACGACGACGGCATCGAACGCCGATGCGCCGACGACCGCGAACGCGATGACGCGCGCGCCGTCGGCGAGGCGGATGCCGGCCATGCCGCTCGCCGAGCGACCCTGGGGCCGCACGGACGAGGCGTCGAAACGCAGCAGTTGCGCATCGCTGGCGATGAACACCAGCTCCGCATTGTCGCCGGCGGGTGCGGCCCCCACCACGCGGTCGCCGTCGCGGAGGGCGATGATCTCGATCTCGGGCTTGGTGCCGAGTTCGCTCGCGGCGACGCGCTTCACGATCCCCTGCTCGGTACCGAGAGCGATCGTGGGACCGTCGCTCAGCGGGACGAGCGCGACGACGCTCTCGCCCTTGGCCAGGGCGAGGTACTGCTCGACCTTCGTCCCCGCGGCGACCTGAACCGAGTTGGCCGGCACGGAGGGCAGATCCACGGGGGAGAAGCGCACGAGACGGCCGGTCGAGGTCACGGCGCCGATGTCTCCGCGGGTCGTCGTGTCGACGGACGAACGGATCGCGTCGTGCTTCGATCGGCGAGTCGGCGGGACGACGCCCCCGGCCGGCGCGTCGGCGACCAGCTCGGCGCGGACCATACGACCGGTCGCCGAGAGGTACACGCGGCACGGCGCGTCCGCGATCTGCAGGTCGGCGGCCGCCGCCGCCTTCGCCGAGCGCGGCTGGACGGGACCCCCGTTCAGCAGCAGCGTCCGCCGGGGAGTGCCGTACGCCTCAGCCGCGGCGTCGAGCTCTTTCGCCACCTGCTGACGCAGCATCGTCTCGCTGCCGAGCAGCTCGACGAGCTGCGCGATCTCGGCTTTCAACTGATCGCGCTCGGCTTCGAGCTCGATGCGCGAGAACTTCGTCAGGCGACGCAGGCGCAACTCGAGGATGTACTCGGCCTGCGGGTGCGAGAGGTCGAAGACCTCCTGCAGCTTCGTACGCGCCTGCTCGCCGTCGTCGGACGAGCGGATGACCTGGATGACCTCGTCGATGTCGAGGATCGCGATGAGCAGCCCCTCGACGAGGTGAAGCCGCTCGCGCTTCCGGGCCAGACGGTACTCGCTGCGGCGCGTCACGACCCGGATGCGGTGGTCGATGTAGACCCGCAGCATGTCGCGCAGGCCGAGCGTCTGGGGCTGCCCGTCGACCAGCGCCACGTTGTTGATACCGAACGAATCCTCGAGCGGCGTGAGGCGGTAGAGCTGCTCGAGCACGGCCTTGGGGTCGAATCCGGTCTTGATCCCGATCACCAGGCGCAGACCGTTGTTGCGGTCGGTCAGGTCGGTGACGTCGGCGATGCCGGTGAGCTTCTTGGCCTGTACGGCGTCCTTGATCTTCTCGATCACCCGCTCGGGCCCGACGAGATAGGGCAGCTCGGTGATGACGATGCCGGTGCGGCGCGGTCCGAGCGACTCGATCGACGCCTTCGCCCGCGTCCGGAAGGTGCCGCGACCGTTCGTGTAGGCGTCCTTGATGCCGTCCAGGCCGACGATGATGCCGCCCGAGGGGAGATCGGGGCCGGGCACGAACTCCATCAGCTCTTCGACCGTGGCATCCGGATTCTGCAGGAGGTGGGTCGCCGCGCCGACGACCTCGATGAGGTTGTGCGGCGCCATGTTCGTGGCCATACCGACCGCGATACCCGTCGCGCCGTTGACGAGGAGGTTCGGGAAGGCCGCCGGGAGCACCTCCGGCTGCTGGAACTGGCCGTCGTAGTTCGGGATGAAGTCGACGACGTCTTCGTCGAGGTTCTCGGTCAGCGCCAGGGCGGGTGCCGCGAGGCGAGCCTCCGTGTACCGCGGGGCGGCCGGGCCGTCGTCGAGCGAGCCGAAGTTGCCGTGCCCGTCGACGAGGGGGACGCGGAGGGAGAAATGCTGAGCGAGGCGCACCAGCGCGTCGTAGATCGGGGCATCGCCGTGGGGGTGGAGCTTTCCCATGACCTCGCCGACGACGCGAGCGCTCTTCACATGACCGCGGTCGGGCCGCAGGCCCATCTCCGCCATCTGGTACAGGATGCGCCGCTGCACCGGCTTCAGTCCGTCGCGCGCGTCGGGCAAAGCGCGCGAGTAGATGACCGAGTAGGCGTACTCGAGGAACGACCCCTGCATCTCGGTGGAGACATCGACATCTTCGATGCGCTCGGGCACGGGGGAGGAAGAACGGGAATCGGGCATGGATGCGGCCTCGGGTCGGGCGGGCGTCACGTCAGGACGGGGAGCAGGAGCCGTATGGAAGACTTGCTCCGATGTCTCTCAGCCTACCGGCGGACCCGCCGCGCTCCCGGAGCCTCACCGGTGTGGTGGAGCAGTCGATCGCCGCGCTGGAGGGCCGGTCCGACTGGTTCGCCCCCGCACGCAGCGCCATCGTCTTCGTCGTGGACGGCCTGGGTGCCCACAACCTCGCCGCGCGTCGAGGACATGCGCGGTTCCTGGCCTCGGTCGGGGGCCGGCGCGATGTCGCGCGGACGGTCTTCCCCTCCACCACCGCCGCGGCGCTCACGAGCCTGCTCACCGGCGCCGACCCCGGCACGCACGGCATCGTCGGCTATCGCGCCCGCATCCCCGGGACGAACGTCGCGCCGAATCAACTGCACGGGTGGGAGACCGACGGCCTCGATCCGAAGACGTGGCAGCGCAGCACCCCGCTGATCGAGCGCGAGGTCGAGAGCGGGCGCCCCTGCTTCGTCGTCTCCCGGCCCGAGTACACGCGCACCGGCTTCACCGACGCGACCTTGCGCGGCGCCCGGTTCGTCCCGTCGAACGACCTCGCCGAGCGCGCGGCCACCGCCGCCGCGCTGGCGAGCGAGCACGCGGGCGCGCTGATCTACCTGTACGCGCCCGAGCTCGACACGGCGGGACACCGCGACGGCACGGAGTCCGATCGCTGGATCACCGCCCTCGAGCGCGTCGACGCCGCCGCGCAGCTGCTCGCTTCCGAGGCGGTCCCGACGACCGGCATCCTGGTCACCGCCGACCACGGGATGGTCGATGTCCCGGCCCACCGCCATGTGCTCCTCGGTGACGGGGACACCCTCGTCGACGGCGTCACCCTCATCGGCGGCGAGCCGCGCATGCTGCACCTGTACACAGAACCCGGACGAGCGGATGCCGTGGCCGGGACGTGGCGAGAGAGCGAGCACGCGCGGGCCTGGGTGCTGACGCGTGACGAAGCCGTCGCCGCGGGACTGTTCGGGCGCGTCGACGACGAGGTCCGGGAGCGCATCGGTGACGTCGTGGTCGCCGCGCGTGGACGCTACGCCTACTACGACGATCGCGAGGCCGACAAACGCCCGCAGAGCATGGTCGGACAGCACGGGTCGCTCACCGACGAGGAGCGGACCGTCCCTCTTCTGCGCCTCGGCGCCTTCCGCTGAGGCCGGTCAGCTCTCGTCGGAGCGGGCACCGAACACGATCTCGTCCCACGACGGCATCGACGGGCGTCCTTTGGTGCGACGACCCGCGTCGCCCGAGGGGGAAGGGCTGGGCGACGGCGTGTTCTCGGCCTCCGGGGCCGACTCGGCGGCCGGGTCCGCGTAGCCGGGCTCGAGCGCGTCGAAGAGGGCGACCGGAGCACCGACGGGACGGGTCGACGCCGGTTCCGGCGTCACGGTGCCGGGGAGAGGCTCGCGCTGTCCTCGACGGCGGCGCAGCGCCTCGAGAAGGTCGGCCGTCTCGGACGACGTGACGGGCACGTCGGGGGCGCGCTTGATCGCCGCGGCCTGCACGGCAGCCGCGACCGGTCCCGTGGCCTCCACGCCCGGCTCGTCTTCGATGTCGATCTTGCGCGGGCCGAACGAACCGCTGTCGAAACGCGACTCGTCCTTGGGAAGCGGACTGTCCAAGGCGCGCAGGCGCGGAATGAGGCCCTCGGGGAGCGACCCCTGACGCGACAGCTGGATCGCGTCGGAGTTCTGCGGCGACAGCGTGCTGCGGCGGGGATCGAAGCTCCAGCGCGCATCGTGCTCGATGCCGTTCGCGGTGAACTCGAGCTTGACCATCCAGCCGGAGGATTCCTTCCAGCTGGTCCAGCGCTCCGCGGATGCCCCGGCCTCGCCGAGCTTCGCGCGGACAGCGGTGCCGAAAGTGATGGGCGCATCGTGCTCGAGCGCGCCCCCGAGGAGCACGGGCACGGCAAGGGCTTGGGCGACGACGTGCTCGCGCTCAGCGAGAACGGGGCCTTCGAACCGCTCGACATCCTCGATGCGCGCGTTCAGCAGCGTGGCGACCTCGCGCGCGGTGAGACCGGAGCGGATGTGCGCCTGGATCTCGCGGGGGCTGGGTCGCGGGCCACGGTCGTCCTCGTCGCGGTCGCGACGCGCGCGGCGCGCTTGCACGCGCATGACCTCGTCGAGAGCGAGGGCGAATCGTTCGCCTGATTCGGTCGCGACGACGAGGACGTCATCTTCGGTTCCGATGACTTTGAGCTGCTCCATACGAAACACCCCTCCGATCTGCGGTCGACGCCCATGCTGACACGGCGGTCTCCCCGTTCCGGGAATATCGCGGGCGCGCCGCGAGTTTCAGGCCTCGCCCGAAACGCAACCCGTCTCGGAAGCATTTGCTTATCGAGGTCGGGTCATGCAAACTATGGCCGCCCGATCGGGTACCCGACGGCGCACAGCACCACAATCACCGGAAGTAGAGACCAGCACGCATGGCGACCGATTACGACGCACCGCGCAAGACCGAGGACGACAGTGAGTCGATCGAGGCCCTCAAGGAGCGCGTGCCCGACAAGACGTCGGGATCGATCGACAACGAGGATGCCGACAACCCTTCGGGCTTCGAACTGCCCGGGGCGGACCTGTCCGACATCGAACTCGACGTCGTCGTCCTCCCGCCGCAGGAAGATGAGTTCACCTGTATGAACTGCTTCCTCGTCAAGCACCGCTCGCAGATCGATCACGAGAGCGGCAACGGCTTCATCTGCGCGGAGTGCGCAGCGTGAGTTGAGCACGTTGGATCGCCGCGACCAGGCGATCCGGCGTCCGGGTGGACACCACCCATGAAGGAGTCGGATCCTCGGGGTCGGTCACGGGAACCGTGACGACCCCGTCGATACCGCCCCGGATCACATGCCACGCCCGATGGTCGAGACCGCTCCCACGGGCCGTGCGCGCCGCGTCTCCCTCCACGCCGAACGGCTCCCCGAGCACGTCGACCGGGATGTGCGCCCGACCGGCGCGCAGCTCCCCGTCCCGGATCTCGACGACGGGCGACAGCAGGACGAGGGCAGCCACGATCCCGACCGCCACGACGAGCCCGATGACCAGGGCCAGGGTCGTATTGACGGGGGAGAACACCAGCGCGGCCATCGGCCCGCAGACGGCGGCAGCGACCAGAGCCCACAGGGATGGGCTGAGGCGCTCTCGGTACTCGACTCCGGTGCGGATACCGCACCCCCTCTTCTGCATTACCCTCGTGGGGTGACCGAAACGGTGGACGTCCCAATTGTCGCATCCGAGCCCCCGGTCTTCGCTCACCCGGGCGACGCCGGAGCCGACCTGACCTCCGCGGAGGCCGTTCGTCTCGAACCCGGCCGACGCGCGCTCGTGTCCACGGGGCTGCGCATCGCGCTCCCCGAGGGATACGCCGCCTTCGTCGTCCCGCGTAGCGGCCTCGCCGCCAAGCACGGCATCACGATCGTGAACTCCCCGGGCACGATCGACGCGGGGTACCGCGGCGAGATCAAGGTGGCCCTGCTCAACACCGACCTCGACGAGGCCTACGACATTGCCGTGGGCGACCGCATCGCCCAGCTCATCGTGATGCCCGTCCCGCCCGTGCGCTTCGTCCCCGTGGACGACCTTCCCGACAGCGTGCGCGGCGAAGGCGGCTTCGGATCGAGTGGATACCAGAACCTGCAAGGGAGCACCCGATGACCGATGACACGCAGCCCACCATCGAACCGGAAGAGCCCGGGCTCGAACTGGCCCTCGCGGCCAAGAGCGCCCCGATCGACCGCGACAGCGCCGGTCCCTTCGACGAAGCCGAGGCGAATCCCGTCCGGCCCTACATCGACCTGGGCGGCATCAAGATCCTCCCCCGAGAGGGTCTGAACCTGCGCCTCGAGGTCGAGGAGCAGACCAAGCGCATCGTGGCCGTGGGCCTCGACTACGCCGACTCCACGCTCCAGGTGCAGCCGTTCGCCGCCCCGCGCACGAGCGGCCTGTGGGGGGAGACGCGAGAGCAGATCCGTCAGCAGGTGAAGCAGCAGGGCGGTCGCGTCGAGGAGCGCGAGGGACCCCTCGGTCCCGAGCTCCTCGCCGAGGTCCCCGTGATGGGGACGCCGGAGGGGGCGGGCAAGAGGCTCGCCCGATTCGTCGGTGTCGACGGGCCGCGCTGGTTCCTCCGCGGCGTCATCGGGGGAGCGGCGACGACCGACGTCGACGCGGCCGCCGCGATCGAAGACCTCTACCGGTCGATCGTGGTGGTGCGCGGCGGATCGCCGATGCCCCCGCGCGATCTGATCCCGCTCCGGATGCCGGCCACCCCCGGCACGACATGAGCGACGACGCGGCACGCCCGACTCGCGACGGCGAGAGCGTCCCCCTCGAGCCACCCGCTCCGGCCGAAACGCTCGGCGCCGCACTGGGCAACGCCGCGCGTCGCGCCGGACTCGACCCCGCAGCTCACGCCTCGACCGGCTCCGCGGTCTGGTCGGCGATGGGCGGGTGGCGCGGCATCCTGGAATCCGTCCTGCCCTCGTTGGCGTTCGTCGTGCTCTTCACGGTCACGATCGACCCCGAGACGCGCCAGGGCGACCTGTGGCTCAGCCTCGGCGTGTCGGTGGGGATCGCCGTGGTGTTCACGGTCGCGCGCCTGGTCGCGAAATCGCCGCCGAGCGCCGCGATCGGCGGTCTCCTGGCGACGGTCGCGGCTGCCGTGCTCGCGCTGGTGACCGGCCGCGGACAGGACAACTTCGTCTTCGGTTTCTTCACGAACGGGGCGTACGGCACGGCCTTCCTCGTGTCGGCCCTCGTGGGCTGGCCGCTGATCGGTCTCGCGGCGGGCTATCTGACGGGTGAAGGGACGCGGTGGCGTGCAGAGCGCCGCAAGCGTCGCGCCTACATGTGGCTGTCGATCGCCTGGGCGGCGCTGTTCGCTGCGCGCCTGGTCGTGCAGCTGCCGCTGTACTTCGCCGGCGACGTCGTCGCCCTCGGCACGCTGAAGATCGTCATGGGACTTCCGCTGTTCGCCCCGATGCTCGCCGTGACCTGGCTGACGGTCCGCGCCCTCGGCCCGGCTCGCTCCGTTGCGGACGAAGACTGATACATTTATCTTGATATCAAGATAAATACCCGCCTTCCGCGCGGTTAGGTCGGCCTTCCTGGCAGGGATCGAGCGGCGCGGGGAAGATGGGATTGGCGGGCTGACGCCTGCGCATTCGCCGACGAAGGAGACGATCGTGTCCACGGTTGACAGCTTCGGTGCCAAGAGCACCCTGACAGTCGGCAGCACCGACTACGAGATCTTCCGCATCGACACGGTCGCCGGTCACGAGAAGCTCCCGTTCAGCCTGAAGGTGCTGCTCGAGAACCTCCTCCGCACCGAAGACGGCGCCAACGTCACCAAGGAGCAGATCGAGGCCCTCGGCTCGTGGGTTCCCACGGCCGACCCCGACACCGAGATCCAGTTCACCCCGGCCCGCGTGGTCATGCAGGACTTCACCGGTGTGCCCTGCATCGTCGACCTCGCCACCATGCGCGAGGCCGTGACCGCCCTCGGCGGCGACCCGAACAAGATCAACCCGCTCTCGCCCGCCGAGATGGTCATCGACCACTCGGTCATCGCCGACCTGTTCGGCAGCGAGAACGCCCTCGAGCGCAACGTCGAGATCGAGTACGAGCGCAACGGCGAGCGGTACCAGTTCCTCCGCTGGGGCCAGACGGCCTTCGACGACTTCAAGGTCGTCCCCCCGGGCACCGGCATCGTACACCAGGTGAACATCGAGCACCTGGCGAAGGTCATCTACGACCGTTCGGTCGACGGCGTGCTCCGCGCCTACCCCGACACGTGCGTCGGCACCGACTCGCACACCACGATGGTCAACGGCCTGGGCGTGCTCGGCTGGGGCGTCGGCGGCATCGAGGCCGAGGCCGCCATGCTCGGCCAGCCCGTGTCGATGCTCATCCCGCGCGTCGTCGGCTTCAAGCTCTCGGGCGAGATCCCCGCCGGCGTCACGGCGACCGACGTCGTGCTCACGATCACCGACATGCTGCGCAAGCA
>Ga0308161_1002333_pt1 | contig 20331 bp, 22 predicted proteins | sample PhyFR2_FD_201034 | JGI IMG/M metagenome (GOLD analysis project Ga0308161, IMG submission 201034) | Phyllosphere microbial communities from UC Gill Tract Community Farm, Albany, California, United States - DLSLF.R2 | ecosystem: Host-associated > Plants > Phyllosphere > Unclassified | place: USA...
CGGGCCAGCGTCGACGGGCGCGCGAAGTCGTACACCTCGGGCGCTGGCAGGGTCTCGGTCACGGGTGCGTCTATCGGTCACCTGTGGGGCACCCGTCAGTGCTGTACCCCGTAGTGGGGCGGTGGCGGCAGCGCTGGTGCGCTCCGCCTGCTGCGTGTCTCAGCCCTGCTGTGCTCCGTCCTGTGCCTTCGCCAGCGACGGCATGAGGGCGCTGACGTCCTGGTCGGCGTTCGACAGGACCACGATGTCGACCCGCCGGTTCAGGGCGAGGTCCTGCTCGGTGCCGCCCTTCGCCAGCGGTCGGCTCGACCCGAACCCGACGCTCTGCACGTGGTCGCCGGGCATCCCGCCCCGCTCGACCAGGTCGCGCAGGACCCCGGTCGCCCGTGCTGCGCTGAGCTCCCAGTTGGTGGCGTACGGCGCGGTCGAGTTCCGCTGGTCGGCGTGCCCCTCGACGCTGACGTCGTGGGCGGAGGTCTTCAGCACCGGCGCGATGGCGTCCATGATCGACCGCGCCTGGTCGGACAGGTCCGCGCTGTTCGTGCCGAAGTACGTCTCGCTGCCGATCAACCGGACGATCAGGCCGCGGGCGTCCACGGTGAACTGGACGTTCTCGGTCTGGCCCGCCTTCGCCAGGTTGTGCTGGATCGCACGCTCGAGCTTCGTCAGGTCGTCGAGCTCGCGCTTCGCCTCGGCGAGGTCCTGCTTCGTCGCCGTCGTCGGCACCACCGTCGACGCGGGGTCGACGTTGGTGTCCTTCGTGCCCGACGAGGCGGTCGAGTGGTCGGCCTGGGACTTGTCCGTCGAGTAGCCGGAGCCGTCCTCGACCTGGTCCTTCGTCACGACGGTGCCGCTCGCGGTGTCGATCTTCTGCGAGTCGACCTCGCCGAAGCCGGTGGCGAGCGACTGCTTCAGCTGGATGTACTTCTCCTGGTCGACGGTGGACATCGCGAAGAGCACGAGGAACATGCACATCAGCACCGTGATCATGTCCATGTACGACGCCATCCAGCGCTCGTCGGGGTGCTCGGCCTCGTCGTGGGACTTCTTCGCGCGACCGCGGCCGCGGCCCCGGGGGTTGGCGCTCACGGTCAGGCCGCCAGCTGCTGGTCGTCGGCCGCGTCGGCCTTCTTGCCGGCCTTGCCGGCCTTGCCACCGGTGTCGGCGCGTGCAGCGGGCGGGACCATGGCCTTCAGCCGCTCACCGAGCAGGCGGGGCTGGCTGCCGGCCTGCACCGCGAGCAGCCCCTCCATCAGGAGCGTCTGGCGGTCCGACTCGAGCTGGGCGAGCTTGCGGAGCTTGCCGCCGATCGGCAGCCACATGAAGTTCGCGGTCAGCAGGCCCCACAGGGTGGCGACGAACGCGCTGGCGATCAGCGGTCCGAGCTCGTCGGGCTTGCCGAGGTTCGCGAGCACGTGGGTCAGCGAGACCACGGTGCCGATGATGCCGACGGTCGGGGCGAAGCCGCCGAGGCCCATGAAGAACGCGCTCGCGCTCCGGGTCGGGGCCGCGTTCGACTCGATCTCGTCCTCGAGCAGGATCCGCAGCTCGTCGCCGTCGGTGCCGTCCGCGATGTTCTGCAGCGCCTTCTTCATGAACGGGTCGTCGTGCTTGTCGGCCTCCTGCTCGAGGGCGAGCAGGCCGTTGGCGCGGGCGGTCTCGGCGAGCCCGACGACGTCGTCGATGACCGACGCCGGCGGGGTGACCTTGCCGGTGAACGCCTTCGGCACGGCCTTGAAGCTGGCGATCGCGTCCTTCAGCGTGGTGCTCGCGATGCCGCAGCCGATGGTGGCGCCGAACACGAGCAGCATCGGGGCGGGCAGGAAGAGTCCACCGAGCTCGACGTGCTCCATCTGGACCATGCCGAACAGGGCGCCGAAGGCGAGCAGGATGCCGACGATCGTTGCGATGTCCACGTCAGCGACCCCCGTCCAGCGCGCGGCCGTGCTGCGTGGAGCGGAGTGCGGCGACCGGGGCGAGCGTGGGCTGCGGGCCGGTGTTCGTGCTCGAGCGGGGGGCCTGGTCGGTGCCGTAGGCCATCCCGACGATGCGGGCGCGGTACGCGGCGATCAGGTCGATGACGTCGGCCATCGACTCCCGCACGATGTACTTCGCGCCGTCGACCATGATGAGCGTCGTGTCCGGCGTCTCCTGGATGCGCTCCACGAGATCGGGGTTCACAGCGAATCCGCTGCCGTTCAGTCGTGTGACGACGATCATGGCCCGTCCTGGTTCTCGATCGTCCCGCCGCCGTCCGTGGGGCGGGATGCGGGCCCGTCCGTGGGCCTGCACGGAGGACTATCGGCGGGTGCGACGGGTGCGTTAGCGGCCGTCACTAGCCTGGTTCGGTGATCGATGCCTCGGACCTGCTCGCCCACCCGCGTGGCCGGCGCTTCTGCCTGGAGCTCGTCAGCGGTGTCCAGGACCTCGACGACCCGGCCGCCCTGCAACTCGGCGATCTGCTCTTCTGGGCGGAGCACCACCTCGGCGTCGAACGCGGCGACGACCGAACGCTCTTCGGCATCGGTGGCGCGGTCGAACCCGAGCCGGCTCCGGACCTGGCAGCGGTGGCGAGCGCACTCGCGGCGGTGTCCCTGCCGTCCGTGGGCGAGGACGACGTCGTGGTCGCACTCGAGTCGACTGCGGAGAGCGCGCTGTGGTGGCAGCAGCCCGATGCGCTGGACGCGCTCCTCGCTCGGACGGAACTGCAGGCCGCGCTCCGGCGGCTCGCTCGGTGGGCGGTCGACAGCCCGGTCGTGCGCAGGCTCTTCGACCCGCAGGGCGGAGCATGGACCGTCGAGTTCGACGAGGACGAGCAGCCCCGACGTCCGGGAGCGGCAGAGACGCTCGCCGACTGGTCCCGGGAGCTGCGCCGCGAAGACGCCGAGGGGAACCCGGGGGTGGCCAGCGGTGTGTGGTGGACCACGCCGCCGTGGCCGCTCGCGCAGCACACGCGAGCGCCGTTCCCGTCCGCCGGGCCGTTGGCGCTCTGGGCGGTCGAGGACTCCTTCGGGCAGGAACGCGCCGTCGTCTCGGCGGTGCCGGCCGATGCCACGGCGCGCGTGTGCACCGTCGACGGTCCCGCCGACTGGGCCGCGCTGTGCCGGCGCTGGCCGCTCGACGTGACGGGGACGACCCGACGGAACGACTGGGCCGTGGCGACCGGACGGCAGGGCGACTGGGTGCAGCCGGACTGGTCCGCGGTGGCCACCGAGTACGACGTCGTGCACCTGACCGTCGCGGGCTGGTTCCGCACTTCCGGGCTCACCGTGCCGGTCGACGGCAGCCGCGCGAGCGTCGTCGCAGGGTGGACGCCGGACTCCGCGTACCGGCTCACCGACCGGGGAGCCGGGGACGAGGCCGTCACGGGCGATCCGGAGACCTGGTCGCGTCCGGGCAACGCTGGGGTCTGGCGCCGTCTCAGCTGATCCCCAGGAAATCGCTGCATCCGATCGGGGTGCTCCGGCGGTAGTGGGGGTACGACGTCGAGGACGACGTCGTCCGCACCGGCCCGGACAGGCCCGAAGGAGACACGTCATGCGCAAGACACTCGCCACCGGCCTCAGCGCCGGTGTCCTGTTCGCCGCCGCTGCGGCCGTACTGCCCGCGACCGCTGCGACCGCCGCCACCGGCGAGGCGACGCTCTCGGTCCTCCACGCCGTCCCCGACGTCACCGTCGACGTCTACCTCGACGGCGAACGTGCCATCGACGACTTCACCCCGGGCACCCTCGCCGGCCCGATGATGGTGCCGGCCGGTGCGCACCAGCTCGCGATCACCGCCTCGGACGCCACCGACGCGTCGAAGCCGATCATCGGCCCGGCGGACGTCTCGTTCGACGCCGGCGGCAACTACACCGCCGTCGCCCACGACGCCACGGACGGGTCGCCGACCGCCACGGTGTTCACCAACGACACCTCGGCCGTCGCGGCCGGCCAGGGACGCCTGGTCGTCCGGCACGTCGCCGCCGCACCGGCCGTCGACGTCCTCGCCGGTGGGAAGGCCGTCGTGTCGAACCTGTCGAACCCCGACGAGCAGGCACTCGAGCTGCCGGCCGGCACCGTGTCGGCGACCGTCGCCGCCACCGGGACCACCGACCCCGTGATCGGCCCGGCGGACGTCGCGGTCACCGCGGGCTCGTCGACCATCGTCTACGCCTGGGGCAGCCTGGACGACGACAACCTCGCCCTCGCCACGCAGACGATCGCGGACCTCGGTGGCACGCCGAACGGCGTCCCCGCCGGGAACGCCGGTCTCGTGGCCACGAACGACCAGGACCCCCTGCCCCTGGTCGGCGCAGCGGCGGCCGCACTGGCCGCCGCTGCCGCGATCGGGGCCGTGGTGCTCCGCCGCCGGCACGCAGCGACCCGCCGCTGAACGTGCCACGCCCCGTGCGGTCCGCCACGGTGACGCTCGTCGTCGCCGTGGCGGCCGCCGCCCTGACCGGGTGCTCGTCGGCCGGGACCACCCCCGGCGGGCAGCCGTCCGTCCTGCCGACCGCCACCCCCACACCGGTCCCGTCGGCGTTCTCGACCGAGGTCCCGCAGCAGGCCGCCACGATCCCCCCGGTCCGGGACGCCCCCGCCCCGACCACCATCACCGTCGACCACGCCGGCATCCGCGCGCCGATCCGCCCCGAGGGGGTCGACGAGGACGGCGCGATGGCGCTCCCGCCCGACCCGGCGACCGCGGGCTGGTACCGGTTCGGTGCCGCACCGTCGTCCACCGAGGGCACCGTCGTCATCGCGGCCCACGTCGACGCGGTCGGCTACGGCATCGGCCCGTTCTCCCGCCTCGGCGACGCCCCGTCCGGCACCCGGGTCACCCTGACTGACGCGGACGGTGCCGAGACCGCGTGGCGGATCGACTCCGTCAGCATGCTCGAGAAGCAGGGACTCCCCTGGGACGAGGTGTTCCGTGACGACGGACCACGACGGCTCGTCCTGGTGACCTGCGGCGGGACGTTCGACGCAGCCACCGGACACTACGAGAGCAACCTCGTCGTCACCGCGGTCCCGGCCTGACCGTGGCGACGATCCGCCCCCTACGATCGGATCGTGGTCGACGACGACCGCGCCAGCGACAGGAAGACGTGACGACCATCCTCCCGGACGACAGCGAGCTCTCGGACGCGTTCCGCGCCGGGGGCGAGCACGCCCTGCGAGCCGTCTACGAGCGGTGGTCGTCGCTCGTGTACTCGCTGGCCCTGCGCGCCCTGGCCGACCCGGCCGCCGCGGAGGACGTCACGCAGCAGGTCTTCGTGAAGGCCTGGCAGCGCAGCACGAGCTACGACCCCGGCCGCGCCCCGCTCGGCGCGTGGCTGGTCGGCATCACCCGGAACTGCATCGCCGACGCGCAGAACGAGCGCCGACGGCACGCCAGCGCCGCCGACCCGGACGTGGTCGAGGAGACCACCCCGGCGCCGGAACCGGCCTTCGACCTGGCCGAGCGCGCCCTGGTTGCCGGCGAGCTCGAGCGGCTCGACGAGGTCCCACGGCGCGTGATGCGACTGGCGTTCTACGACGACCTCAGCCATCGTGAGATCGCCGAACGGCTCGAACTGCCGCTGGGCACCGTCAAGAGCCACATCCACCGAAGTCTGGCTCGGCTCCGAACACGTCTGGAGGTGATCGAATGAAGCACGTCGACGACGAGACGCTGGCGATGCTCGCGGTCTCCGACCAGGTCGCCGCGGACGACGTCGCCGAGCACCTGGCGTCCTGCGACCGGTGCCGCGACGAGGTCGCCGCGCTGCAGCGGGTCGCCGCGGTGACCCGGGCGTCCGAGGACGTCACGCTGGCCGCGCCCCCGGAGCACGTGTGGGACCGGATCGCGGCCGAGATCGCCCGGACGCCGCAGCAGGCTGCGGCGCCGGCGACCGAACCCGGACGAGCGGCCGAACGCGCATCCGTCGCCACGCCGTCCGACGCGCAGCACCTCGCCGTGGCCCGCCGACCCCGATCCCGTCCGCGTCGTCGCCGTGTCCTGGCGCTGGTGATCGCCGGCGTCGGCGTGCTCGCCGTCGTCCTCGGCATCGGTGTGGCGTCGGGGGTCGTCCCCGGACTCCACCGCGGCGACACCGAGACCGTCCTGGCGAACACCGAGCTCGCAGCGCTGCCCGGTTGGTCGGGGACGACCGGCCGCGCCGAACTCGAACGTGACCAGGACGGCCGGGTGACCCTGCTCGTCGACCTGCACGGAGAGCGCGGTCGCTCCGGCACCGGTCCGCTGCGCGAGGTCTGGATGATGCGGTCGGACCTCGGCGGACTGGTGAGCGTCGGTTACCTCGACGGCGACCAGGGCCGCTTCACAGTGCCCGACGGCGTCGACACCGCGGAGTTCCCGGTCGTGGACGTCTCGGCCGAGGCCGACGACGGCGATCCGGCGCACTCCGGTGACTCGATCGTCCGGGGCACCCTGACCGATCCCTGAGCAGTGCGGGGCACTGGTGTCCGCGAGCGGGACAACGGTGCGCGCGGCCACACGGAATCGTACGGGTGGGACTGCTCAACAGACGGCGTTGATTGGTGCCCCGCCTGTCGTGCAGCGCAGGCAGCACTCGACTCCTAGACCGCCGGCTCGGTCAATCGTGCCGTCGCTCGTCCTTGCACCAGCCCGATCAGCGCGAGGGTACGCTGCAGCGCAGCCTCGGCTCAGAACCCGCCCGCGGAGTGATCGAGGAGGTTCAACTGCTTGATCGCCTGGCGACGCTCAGCGGCGAGCTCGTCGACAGTGAGCCACTGCAGGGCCTCGGTCCCTGGATGGGGACAGCGCACTCCTCTGGCCCCGGCGGATCGAGCCGGGACTAGGGAGAAACACCTCCCCGGCTCGACCCGTACCTGCGTGCCGACGACGTGTCGATAGGCGATCTGCTAGCGCATGTGCTGTCGGCGCCTCCTGGCAGCATGAGTAGATGTCTCAGGTTCCCCCCGCGCGGCGGCACCACACCGTCCCGCAGTTCTACCTCCGTGGTTTCGCCGACGGTGAAACGCTTCGCACCATCGCTTTGCCTGGCCGTCGCCGGTACAAGCAGTCGGTCCGCGATGCGTCTGTTGAGACCGACTTCTACGCTCTCCCCGGGCATCCCGAGGGCGACGATGTACTCGAGCGGGCTCTGTCCGAGGTTGAGGGGGCCGCTGCCGCCGTATTGCGTCTCATCGTGAAAGGCCGATGGCCACTTGACGTCGCAGATCGCACTGCCTTGGGGTACTTCATCGCGTTGCAAGCAACCCGGACACAGGTGAACCGAAGAACGGCAGACTCGCTCGCTGCTTTCGCCGCACGGCTTGAGATTGGCTTCGGGGGACGAGATCGGTTCAAGGCTCGGCTCGAGCACGACGGAAGGACCGTGCCCGAGGAGAAAGTGCAACAGCTGTGGGATGAAGCAATGCGCCCCGAGGGGCCGCCCGTACAAGTCAGTCATGGGGAGTTCGCCGAACAGATGCTGAAGACCGCCGACGGCCTTCTGAAATACCTGGTCGGACGACCTTGGACGCTGGTCCGATTCGATCGCAGGTCGCTAGTCACCTCCGACTCCCCGGTGAGCTTGGTCGCACAGCCCGACGCTGACGAGTGGGAAGGGGTCGGATACATGACCGCTTGGGGCATCGCAATGCCCTTGACTCGGAAGCTTGGACTCATCATGGGAGACCCGACGCCGTTCCAAGGCCTGGTCCCCGTCGATGAGGTGCACCAGGGCCTGCGAGACACACTCGTCCCTGTAGGCACGACCGCCTACGAGCGCTTCTTCAACGAGCACACGATCGGCCACGCAAGCCGATGGCTCTACTGCCACCCCAGCGATGAGCACCGCATCCCGGACGACCTACCCGAGCCCCATCTCGTGAACATGCGCATCCAGAACGACCCTTGGGAGTTCAACGGCGAGCCGAACGGTGTTGTCTAACCGCTCGCCGACGCCGAGCACGCCGCGAATCCGGCCCACGCGGACCGTCTCGATAGCCGATCGGCTACCGGACGAGATCAGCGGAAGAGCTCGGCGTTTTCCGCGACCCAGTCCGGGATCGAGCGGGCAGGCCGGCCCAGCAGATCTTCCACAGTGGACGTCTTTTCGGTGCTGGCGCCAGACGCAAGGGCTTCGACGTCGATGCTCACGAGGAGGCCCACGACCATCTCCGGCAGTCCGAGTGACAGCAGCAGGGCTCGCTGTTCGTCAGGGGTTCGGTGCGTGTAGGTCACGGTGCGCCCGATCGCTTCCGAGATGAGCTCTGCTATGGCGTCCATGTTCAGCCCGTCGGGTCCGGTGAGGTGGTAAGCCCTGCGGACCGAGCCGCTCGCTGCACCGCTCAGGATCAGGCGTGTCGCGACGTCTCCGACGTCGCGCACGTCGATGAGGTTCGCGGGAAGCGTGCCGGCAGCGCCTCCCCACAGGTCGCTCTTGATGAGTCCGGCCTGACCTCCGATGACGGCGCTGAAGGTCATGGGGCGCAGCACGCTGTAACCGATGTCGACCGCGCCGAGATGGTCCTCCACCTGCAGATGCCAGTCGATTGGGTGCATGCGGGAGGGCCAGCTCCACGAGCTGACCTTGACGACGTGTTCGACCCCGGCGCGAGCGGCCGCGTCGATGAGGGCGATTTCCTGGTGGGCTTGGTCGTCGGAGCTGCCGAGGCTGATGACCAGCACGTCGGCGCCGTTGACAGCGGACGCGATCGACTCGGGGTCCGCGTAGTCGATGTGGACGCTCGTGGTCTGGGTGCCAGCGTTTTGCGCTGCGGGTGTCCGGCTGAGTGCACGTACCGCGGTGCCGGCAGCGGAGAGCCCGTCGGTGATCACCCTGCCGACACGCCCCGTCGCGCCTGCGATGGCAACGAGCCCCGGTCCTGATACTTCGGTCATGTCGATGTCTGCCTTCTCTTGGTGACTGCGGCTCGGGCGGGCGCTTCGCGCTCCTGGGCGCCCGGGATGAGCGGTGGTCGAGGTGCGGTTCAGCCGTTCGCTCGGACGGAGAACTCCTTCGAGGACTCCCACTCCGCCAGTCGGGCGGCGTAGACCTGGGGGACGACAACGGTGGGTGCGGCGCCGAAGAAGACGCGGAGCGGCGGGGTCGGGTTGTCGACGAGCTCCAACATGGCTGCGCCGACGGCCTCGGGCTTGCCCAGCCACTCGACCGGTCGGTTGCTTTCGGCCGCCTCGGCTGCGCGGTGGGCGTCCTCGTACGCCGAGTTCGGGGTGGCGTTGACAGCGCTCGACCCTGCCCAGTCGGTGCCGTACTGCCCCGGTTCGACCAGGGTGACGTTGATCCCGAACGGGGCTACTTCCTGGGCGAGGGCGTCCGAGAGGCCCTCGAGTGCCCACTTGGAGGCGTTGTACCCGCCGAGGCCGGGGAACGCGATGACCCCGCCGATGGTGGAGATCTGCACGATGTGGCCGCTTCCCTGAGCGCGCAGGACGGGCAGCGCCGCCCGCGTGACGTTGAACGCGCCGAAGAAGTTGACGTCGAACTGCTGGCGGAGTTCGGTTTCGCTGAGTTCCTCGACCATCCCGAACAGGCCGTACCCGGCGTTGTTCACGACGACGTCGAGCGTGCCGAAGCGTTCGGCCGCCGCATCGACCGCCGCGTGGACGGCGGCGGCGTCGGTGACGTCGAGTGCGATGGCGAAGAGGCGGTCGCCGTGGGTGGCGGCGAGGTCGTTGAGTGCGGCGAGGTCCCGAGCGGTCGCTGCGACGCGGTCGCCGCGTTCGAGGGCGGCAACCGTGAACTGCCGGCCGAAGCCGCGGCCGGCGCCAGTGATGAACCAGGTCTTGGAGGTCATGCGTTTGTTCCGATCTGCTGTGTCTGCGGAGTTGTGTTGCGGGGTGTCAAGTTGGAGCGGACTCAACTGGTTGACGAGTTCGTGTCGGTTCGGCTGATGGTCCTGTCTCGGTGTGCACGGACGCGGGCCGCGTTGCCGCAGCGGGCCGACGAGTGCCACTTGGCGGCCCCGTTCTTGGACTGATCGAAGAACGCGACCTGGCAGTCCGGGTTCGCGCACAACTTGAGCCGCGAGAGCGCACCCGTGGCGCGCCCTTCGAGCAGCGCGACTGCGACCTTCGCCTCGATGAAGTCACCGCCGTCGTGCGGCACGGTGATGCCGTCGTCGTCGAGGCGCAGGCGGAGGGCGAGATCCACTGGCTGATGGTGTTCCGCGGGCCCGTCACCGAGCAGTCGCCTGAGGGCTGTCCGTAGGCGACGCAGGCGTTCGAGGGAGTCAACGTCGACGCCGGCCCCGGTGCCGGTGCCGATCGACGCCAGCCAGGTCGTTGCGCTGTCGGTGGATCCCAGGAGGTCAGCCCCGGGGCCGACGCTGACGGTGTTGACGAGGTCCTGCAGGAGCGCGAGGTCACCCGGTGCGGGGTTCGCCTCGTACCGGGTCGTCGCGGTGCCCTCGAGCATCAAGCCGCTCCCCCCAGGAGAGTGAGACCACCGAACCAGACAGGGCTGAGATTGAGGTGGTGAGGGTAGCGGGTGGTCATCTCCTGCAGGAACCGCTCCGGGGTGACACCGTCATCGAGCAGCGCCATGACGTCGCGCAGGTACATCCGGGTTTCGGCGATGGTTTCGGGGCTGTCCGCCAGTGCCCGGTTCTTGTGGCCTGCCACGACGTGATGGGCTCCGAGTGCTTCGATGACGTCGAGCGCTGCGAGCCAGTGCTCGAAGCCGCCACCAGGCCCCTCCAGGAGGTACTGGTGCACCCCGTTGTAGACGCTGTCGCCAGCGACGACGAGGTCCAAGTCCGGGACGTGGAGCACTGTGGTGCCGTCGGTGTCGGTGTGTCCGACCTCGATGGGGAGCAGCCGATGACCTTCGAGGTCGAACCCGTCGGGGCCAACCTCTTCCGCGATGACAGGTGCCTCCGGGATCAGCCCCGGGAAGATCTGGTCCCACAGCTGTTCGCGGCCCGTTGTCGCCTCCTGGTGCATCATCGCGATCGTCTGCTTCGTCGCGACCACCGTCGCCGACGGGAACCGCTCCACCAGGGCGTGTCCACCGAACCAATGGTCACCGTGGCCGTGGGTTGCGTAGATGGACGTCAGTGTCTTGCCGGACGCTTCGACCCAATCACCGACCGCCTTGATCTGCTCGTGGGTGAACGGTGCGTCAACGAGCACCGCGTGCTCCGCCCCGGAGATCAGGACCGTGCTGCCTGGGTTCCACACCAGAGGGCGGCCGTCAGGCAGCCGTGCGTCACCAGCCCACTCCGGTCCGTCGGTCACGAGAACGTCGTAGCTCAATTCACTCATGCGACTCACTGTAACGTACAAAACGGTTTTGCTCGTTACAGAACCTCAAGGAGTTCGATGCTGCCGTTCGGTTCGGTTCGGCTCGGCTCGGCACGCACCCGCCCGCGCACCCCCATCGGTCAGGCTGATCGCGGGGCTGCCACAACAGGCCTCACTCACTGAGCATGCCCTCATCGAGCAGGACCCACTTTTCGACATACGGTCGTATGGCGTGATGCGACCGCAGGACCGCGGCCATGCGACCGCGGGCGCTTCGGAACCGAGCGCCGTCAAGACACGACTCGCCGGCGAGGAGCCCCGTGAACCTGTACTTCCGACTTCTTCTGGTGCTCTTCGGACAGCGCTTCCGACGAGGCCTCAACATCCACGAGACCGACACCACCATCTTCCGCGTGACCGTCGGGGACCTCGATGTGTACGGCCACATGAACAACGGCCGCTACCTCACGATCATGGATCTCGGCAGACTGCGGTGGCTCCGACGCACCGGGATCTTCGGTCGCACCCGGGCCAGAGGTTGGGCAGCGGTCGTGGCGCAGCAAACGGTGACCTACCGGAGGCCCCTCCGAGTCGGCCAGCGCTTCGAACTCCGCACGAGGTACCTCGGTTCCGACGATCACGGCAGCTACACCGAGCAGACCTTCGTTCGACGCGGAAACCTGCACGCGCACGCCGTCGTGCGGACGAAGTTCTTGACGCGACACGACGGCCCCGTCGTGACCGACGATCTCCGCGCTCTCCTCGACGGGGACGATCTCGTTGTGCCCGACTGGGTCGCTGACTGGTCCGCTTCCGCTCGCAGCGCCGCGGCCGATTCGCCGTCGTGAGCCCGGCGGCAGCGTGACACAGATCCCGCTCAGGACCGCGGGGTGTCAGTCGCCGGACGGCCGATCGACGATGGCGTCGGCGTGCTCGACTATCCAGTCCATGAGGGGAACGAGTCGAGCTGCCAGTTCGCTACCGCTGTCGGTGAGCGAGTAGTCCACCCGAGGCGGGATCGTGGGCTGCGCGACCCGGTTCACGATCCCGTCGTGCTCCAGCGTCCGCAGAGTCGAGGCGAGCATCTTCTCGCTGATCCCCTCGATGGTGCGTCGAAGTTCCCCCCAGCGCATGCTGCCCGGCTCGAGCGCGAGGAGCACGAGGACACCCCACCGACTCGTGACGTGGGTGAGCACGACTCGCGTAGGACACGCCGCTGGGAAGCGCGCGAACGCATCCGGATCCTGCACGGGCGGTGCAGGGGCTTCCACGATTCCGACATCCATGTAAGTACCTTACAAAAAGGTGCGTACCTCCGTACAGGAGAGTTTCCTGCGATGCTGCGATCACCCGCTGAAGATCGCAGAAGGAGACCTCGTGTCCATCATCGTCACCGCCGCTTCCGGCCAGCTCGGCCGCCTCGTCGTCGAAGCTCTCATCGAACGCGGGGCCGACCCCGAGTCGGTCATCGCGACCTCACGCAACATCACTCGCCTCGCAGACCTCGCGACACTGGGCGTCCGGACCGCCGTGCTCGACTACACCCGTCCGAGCACGATCGCTGACGTCATCGGTGCCGGCGACGTCGTCGTCCTGATCTCGAGCGATGCCGTCGGGCAGCGCGTCGCCCAGCACACTGCGGTGATCGACGCCTCCGCAGCGGCCGGCGCCAGCAGGATCATCTACACGAGCGTCCTGGACGCTGGTCGCTCGGAGTTGATCCTCGCTCCCGAGCACAAGGCCACGGAGGAGGCCATCGCCGCATCCGGCGTCCCCGCCACCATCCTCCGCAACGGTTGGTACACCGAGAACTACGCGACCACGCTCGACATCGCACGGCAGTCGGGTGTGATCACGGCGAGTGTCGGAGACGGCCGCGTCGCCAGCGCCAGCCGACGCGACTTCGCTGAAGCAGCCGCGGTCGTCGCGCTCGATGACGAGACCGCCGGGCGTGTGTTCGAACTCTCCGGCGATTACGCATGGACCCATGCCGAGCTCGCCGATGCCCTCACCGACGTGATCGGTTCACCGGTGCACTACCAGGCCCTCAGCACGGACGAACACGCTGTCTCCCTCCGGGGAGCGGGGCTCGACGAGGGCACAGTCGCGTTCTTGGTGGCCCTCGACGCGGGCATCCGCGACGGTCTCCTCGCCCACACCAGCGGGGAGCTCAAGGCTCTCATCGGCCGACCGACCACCCCGCTCGCCGAGGGCCTCGCAGCCATCGCGGCGCAGTGACCCGCATCCAGTCCCGTCAACCACACACGAGCAGGAGCACAACCATGACCAACGACCTGATCACGCGCACACGAAGCAGCCGCATCGCCCGCGGCGCGGCGGCCGTCGCCGGAGCCGCCCTCCTCACCGGTCTCGTCGTGTCCACGCCGGCAGCGGCCGCTCCCGCAACCCAACCGAAGCCGACCGTGACGGTCGCCGGGAACCGGCAGAACACCAACACGGAACACCGCAACGCCTGCATCGTCCGGACGCTCATCACCCGGACCTTCACCGATCCTGACAGCAGATCCTCCCGGCAGGTCGCGGCACGGTTCGTGTCCCCGAGCGCAGTCACGCACGGCGCAGCAACCACTGCCGGACCGAAGGGTGTCCTTGCCCAGTTCTCGGCGGACCGTACCCGCATCCCTGGTGCTCGAGCAGTGATCAAGCGCACCGCAGCAGACGGCAACCTCGTCGCCGTGCACTGGCAGATCGCACCAGACCCGCGCAACGAACGACGCGGTGATGCCGCCGTCGACCTGTTCCGCCTCCAGCACGGACGGATCGTCGAGCACTGGTCGCTCGAGCAGCCCATCCCGACGGGCACCCCCGCAAGCGGGAACACGAACACCATGTTCAGCGACCTGTACCGGCCGGCACGTCCGACCACCGCGCCGTCGGAACGTCAGGAAGAACGCAACCGCGTCCTCGCGGTGTCGGCGTACAACACACTCTTCCGAGACCACGATGCGTCCGTCCTCGACCGCGCCTTCGACCCCGCGTACTTGCAGCACAACACCGTCGCTCCGAACGGGACAGCAGCCCTCAAGCAACTGTTCGGGAGCGGCGCCCAGTTCCCGGCGCAGCAGTCCGTCATCTCGCTCTCCGACGGTGACATCGTCTGGACCTTCTCCCGCGCGGTCGGGGCGAAGCCCGGCGACCCGCTCCTCGCTGCCGACCTGTTCCGCGTCGACGCTGGCCTCATCCGAGAGCACTGGGATGTCGTCCCCACCAGCTGACCACCGCCCGGGAGGCAGAACCTGCCACCGCGACGAGTTGTCTATGACGACTGCAACCAGTCGGCAAGACGGGGTCTCATCAGCCGATCGCCTACCGGGACAGCGGAGCTAAGGGTGATTCGCTGAGTGCCGTGACGGCCCCCGAAGTGATCCTCGTTCACGGCTTCTACCACCAGCCGCAGCACATGCAGCCACTCCGGGCAGCTCTCGAAGAGCAGGGCGCGATCGTGCACATTCCTCGCCTGCACCGAGGGTCTCTCATCAGCTCCGTCAGCGCAGGATGCCGAGCGCCCGGGCCTCGGACACCGCGGCGGTCCGGGAGCCGACGCCGAGCTTGGAGAACACGTGGACCAGGTGTGACTTCACGGTGGCGTCGGTGATGTGCAGGCGTGCCGCAACATCGACGTTCGAGGCACCCTCGGCGACGAGCCGGAGGACCTCGATCTCGCGAGCGGACAGGCTGACCCGTGGCGCACGCATCCGTGCCATCAGGCGGCTGGCGACCGCCGGTGCGAGGGCGCTCTCACCGGCGGCTGCGGCGCGCACCGCGGCGAGCAGTTCGTCGGGCGGCGTGTCCTTGAGCAGGTACCCGCTGGCCCCCGCTTCGACAGCGCCCAGGATGTCGCCGTCGCTGTCGTAGTTGGTGAGGACGAGGACGTACGGCGCGGCGTCGGTCGACCGGATCTGCCGGGTGGCGTCGGCACCGGTGCGGTCCTGCCCGAACTGCAGGTCCATCAGCACGAGGTCGGGGTCCAGGGACGCTACGAGCGCTGCGGCTTCGTCGGGTGTCGCGGCCTCCCCGACGACGTCGATGTCGACGGCCCCGTCGAGGAGTGCGCGCAGGCCGGCGCGGACGACGGGGTGGTCATCCGCGATGACGAGTCGGATCACGGGCGACCGACCTCCACGGTGGCGGTGATGGTCGTGCCGTCCCCGGGTGCGCTGTCGATGGTGAGACGGCCACCCAGCTGGTCGACACGTTCACCCATCGCGCGGAGACCGAACGCGTCGGACGTGCCGGAGCCGGTGCCGACACGGTCGGGGTCGAAGCCGGAGCCGTCGTCCTGCACCCGCAGGGACGCGTGCGTCGCGCTGACGTCGAGGGCGATGTCGACGGTCGTGGCACCGGCGTGCTGGGCGACGTTCGCGACGGCCCCCTGGGCGATGCGCAGCAGAGCGGTCTGCACGTCCATCGTCAACTCCGACGCTTCGGGTGCGGCCGTCACGGTGATCCCGAGCCCCTCGCGGTGCCACTGGTCGCTGAGGCGGCGCAGTGCCGCGGGGAGACCGGCGTCGAGGGACGGCGGTGCGAGCTCCCGGATGAAGCGCCGCGTGTCGGCGAGGCCGTCGGCCGCTGTGGCGCGTGCGAGGCGGATGTGCTCGATGCCCGGCCGGCCGCCGTCGGCTGCTTCGGCGGCGTGGAGGAGCATCTGGATGCTCGAGAGGTCCTGCGCGACGGTGTCGTGGATCTCGCGTGCCAGGCGGGCGCGTTCGGTGAGGACCCCCTGCTGCCGTTCGGTCGCGGCGAGTCGGTCGCGGGTGGCGAGGAGTTCCGCCAGGAGTGCCTCCCGCTCGACGGACTCGCGGGCGAGCGCCCGGTAGCCGAGGCCGATGAGCAACGCGACCCCGGCACCGACGAGGGGCCCGATCACCCCGCCCACGGTGAAGCCGCCGTGCAGGCCCAGGGCGACGACCGCGATCAGGGTCGCTGCGACCACGGCGGCCGGCCCGACGATCCGGGGCAGGACGTGCAGGTAGAGGAAGAACAACGGGAACACCAGGTACGCCGCTTCCGGCACCAGGACGAGCAACGCCACCCACACGGCGGTCAAGGCGGTGATCCAGGCCGCTCCCACCACGGCTCGGCGTGCCTCCGGCGCGGCGGCGACACCGGCGCCGAGCAGGTACAGGACGGCGAACCCGACCACCAGGGCGATCGCCGCCCACATGGTCGGGTCACGGACGACGAGGACCCGGACGACGACGAGTGCCACGAGCGCGGCGAACAGCACGTGCAGTCCGGTGCGGAGCCCGACGAACACGGGCGTGAGGGTGCTGTGTGCCATGTCCGTTGCAGCGTACGGCGGCCACGACCCACCGGACATCAACCAGAAGTCGGACGACAGCAGTCAACCTCCCGGCGATGGCACCGGGACCCGCGACGGCGAGGCTCGTCTGGACGGCAGGGAGCGTCCCTGCCGTCGGGAAGGAACCATCGTGTTCGTCGCTTGGCGCGACCTCCGATCCGCCCGTGGCAGGTTCGTGCTCATCGGGTCCGTCGTGTCGTTGATCACCCTCCTGGTCGGCTTCCTCGCTGGCCTGACCGGCGGCCTCGCCGCGCAGAACGTGTCCGCGGTCCTCGGCCTCCCCGGGAACCGGCTCGTCCTGCAGGAGCCCTCGACCGGGCAACCATCGTTCTCGCAGTCGACGATCGACGCCGCGACGGTGTCCGCGTGGCGGGAGTCCTCCGGCGTCGAGCACGTCACGCCGATCGGGATCGCACAGGGGCGCGCCGCCGTGCACGCCGAAGCCGCACCAGCGGTCGCCGTCGCCCTGTTCGGCGTCCCACGGGGAGCCCCCACGTCGACGGTGACCGACCTTGCTCCGAGGTCCGACGACACGGTGGGCCTGTCCGCTGGCGCAGCGAAGGACCTCGACGTCGCCGTCGGGGACGCCGTCACGATCACCGGGACGACCTACCGGGTCGCCACCGTCGGCGGAGACGCCTGGTACAGCCACACCCCCGTCGTCGCGCTCTCCCCGACGGCGTGGGCGTCGACCGACCGGCGCCTCGGCGGGGACGGCGAAGCGACCGTGCTCGCCGTCTCCGGAACGCCGGACTGGGGCAGCACGGCGGACCGCACGCGCACCGTCGCCGTGTCGCCGCTCGCCAGCCTCACCGCGCTCGAGACGTTCAGGTCGGAGGTCGGGTCCCTCGGACTCATGATCGTGATGCTCTTCGGAGTCTCCGCGCTCGTCGTCGGGGCGTTCTTCACCGTGTGGACGCTGCAGCGTGCCGACGACATCGCCGTCCTGAAGGCCCTCGGCGCCTCCGACGCGTCGCTCGTGGGCGATGCCCTCGGCCAGGCACTCGTCGTCCTGGCCGCGGGCGTCGGGGTCGGGGTCGGTCTCGTGTCGGTCCTGGGGACGCTCGCGAACGGTGTCCTGCCGTTCCTGCTCAGCCCGCTCACCACCCTGCTGCCGGCCGCCGTGATGGTCGTCCTCGGCCTCGCCGGTGCCGCCGTCGCACTCCGCACCGTCACCAGGGCCGACCCCCTCACCGCACTCGGGAGCAACCGATGATCACCCTCGACGACGTCACCCTCACCTTCCCCGACGGCGACTCCCGCATCACGGCGGTGGACCGCGTGTCCCTGACCGCTCCGAGCGGGGTCGTCACGGGCATCACCGGGCCCTCCGGCTCCGGGAAGTCCTCACTGCTCGCGGTCGCGGCGACCCTGATCCGCCCGGACTCCGGGCACGTGTGGATCAACGACGTCGACGCAGCGACCCTGAGCCGGAACGAGGCGACGACGCTCCGCCGCGACCAGGTCGGCATCGTGTTCCAGCAGTCGAACCTCATCGAGTCGCTCACCGCTCGGGAGCAGCTGCTCGTCATGGCGGAGCTCGGCGGCGGCCACCGTGACCGGACCGCGGTGCGCACCCGTGCCGATGCGCTGCTGGCAGCGGTCGGTCTCGCCGAGCACCGCGGCAAGCGACCCGCGCAGCTCTCCGGCGGCCAGCGGCAACGGGTCGCCATCGCCCGCGCCCTGGTGAACACCCCGTCCGTCCTGCTCGTCGACGAACCCACCAGCGCGCTCGACCAGGAGCGAGGCGCCGAGATCATGGCGCTGATCGCGCGCCTCACGCACGAGCAGGGCACGGCGACGATGCTCGTCACGCACGATCTCGTCCACCGCGACGCGCTCGACCGCCTGGTCACCGTCGTCGACGGCCGCCTGACCGATGCCTGAGCGTTCGTCCCCCGAAATTCCCAACTGTGACGTATTCGAGACCTCAGGACACGCAACGGGTGTCGATCTTCCACTGGTTTATCTCATGAGCGTGTTAGCGTGGCGCGCATGACCGACACCACCACCGTCGTCTCGCCGGCATCTCCGGCGACCGCAGCACCCCTCCGTGAGGTCGGCGCCCTGATCCGGGGCGCCCGCAAGGGCCGCAGCATGACGCAGGCCCAGCTCGCCGAACGCGTCGGCACCAGCCAGAGCGCGATCAACCGCATCGAGCAGGGTGGGCAGAACCTGTCCCTCGAGATGCTCACCCGCATCAGCGACGCCCTCGACCAGCAGATCGTCTCGATCGGCGGCGCCCCGCAGCGCGCCCACCTGCGCGTGCAGGGCGGCCGGAAGCTCAGCGGCTCCATCGCGGTGAACTCGAGCAAGAACGCCGCCGTGGCGCTGCTCTGCGCCTCGCTGCTCAACCGCGGCGTGACCCGTCTGCACAAGGTCGCCCGGATCGTCGAGGTCGACCGCATCATCGACGTGCTCCGCAGCCTCGGCGCGAGCGTCACCTGGTCGGAGGACGGCGAGACCCTCGAGATCGTCGCCCCCGACGACCTGCACCTCGACGCGATCGACGCCGACGCCGCCCGCCGCACCCGCAGCGTGCTCATGTTCCTCGGCCCGCTCAGCGGCCGGTACGAGTCCTTCCGCCTGCCCTACGCCGGCGGCTGCGACCTCGGCACCCGCACGGTCGAGCCGCACCTCATCGCGCTGCGTCCGTTCGGCGTGGACGTCGAGGCGACCTCCGGCTGGTACGAGGTCGACGTCGCGAACCAGGCCGTCCCCACCAAGTCGGTCGTGCTCACCGAGCGCGGCGACACCGTGACCGAGAACGCGATCCTGGCCGCCGCGGCCCGCGACGGCGAGACCGTCATCCGGAACGCCAGCCCCAACTACATGGTGCAGGACCTCTGCTTCTTCCTCGAGCTGCTCGGGGTGCAGATCGAGGGCATCGGCACCACCACGCTCCGCATCACCGGCAAGAGCAAGATCGACGAGGTCGTGGACTACTGGCCGAGCGAGGACCCGGTCGAGGCGATGAGCCTGCTGACCGCCGGCATCGTCACCGCGTCGACCCTCACCGTGACGCGTGCGCCGATCGAGTTCCTCGAGATCGAGCTCGCGACCCTGGCCGAGATGGGCCTGCGCTTCGACGTCACCGAGGAGTACGCCGCCGCCAACGGCCGCACCCGCCTCGTCGACATCACGGTGTACCCGTCCGAGCTGCACGCGCCGATCGACAAGATCCACGCGATGCCGTTCCCCGGCCTGAACATCGACAACCTGCCGTTCTTCGTCGTCATCGCGGCCATGGCCGAGGGCACCACGCTCGTGCACGACTGGGTCTACGAGGGCCGAGCGATCCACCTGCTCGACCTCACCCGCCTGGGCGCGAGCGTCACCCTGCGTGACCCGCACCGCCTCGACGTCACCGGTCCGACGCACTTCTCCGGCGCTGAGATCAGCTGCCCGCCGGCGCTGCGGCCCGCCGTGGTGATCCTGCTGGCGATGCTCGCGGCGAAGGGCGAGAGCGTCCTGCGCAACGTCGGCATCATCGCCCGTGGCTACGAGCAGCTGCAGGAGCGCCTCAACTCGCTCGGCGCGTCCATCGAGACGTTCCACGACTGACGCTGAACCCCCGCAAGACACCGGTGTTCGCCGGTTGAACACGCGCAGACCGCGGTTCAACGCGTGAACACCGGTGTTTTGCGTTTCCCCCGACCGGCCCGTCCCCGCAAGTGGGGACGGGCCGTCACCCGTTCTGCGGGGTCCCCACGGGCCTCCAGGCCGATGCCCAGGAGCGCTCCATGCGCCGCCCAGCCCGACCGTGCTGGATGGGCAGATGGCCA
>Ga0308161_1002339_pt1 | contig 20297 bp, 18 predicted proteins | sample PhyFR2_FD_201034 | JGI IMG/M metagenome (GOLD analysis project Ga0308161, IMG submission 201034) | Phyllosphere microbial communities from UC Gill Tract Community Farm, Albany, California, United States - DLSLF.R2 | ecosystem: Host-associated > Plants > Phyllosphere > Unclassified | place: USA...
AATATTGATGAGCAAAAAGATGAAGTTATTTTTTTCAGAATTAAGAGTGAAAAGAAGAAAGATTGGAAAAAAATCTGTTCCAATAAACAAATTTCCCTGACTAGTCTAATCATCAATTCTGTAGAGAATAGAATGATGGATGACGAGAGACGAAAAGTATTGGCGTTCATTGAAAAACAGGATAACATCTTCGGAAAAATTGAAAATAATATCAATCAAGTTGCAAAAATAGCAAATGGTCAGAAGTTTATCAGCGAAAGTCAACTCAGCAATTTTTCGGATAAGTTATCAGAAATCGTAATTCTGAAAAAAGAACAGAACGAAATCTTTACAAAAATCTATGCAAAGCTATCAAGATGATTGTTAAGATAATGGATCCGGCTGGTCCCATTTTTCCAGGAGTTCATTATAACGATAAGAAAATTGACAAAGGAACCGGAGAATTAATGCTGATGAAAAATTTTCCTTCCTTTATTAACGAATCAAGCAGCAAGGAAGAAGTAAGAAACTATTTGAGAGCTATTTCGATTGGGAACAAAAAAGTATTAAAGCCTCAATTCCACGCGATGATCTCTACGAAATTTCAAGGACATTCGAAGGAAGAGCTTACCAAGATTGCGGAGAATTTTATGGATGAAATGAAATATGGCGAACAGCCTTTCATTGTGGTTTTTCATAGTGATACAGATAATAATCACGCACACATTGTTTCTACCCGAGTTGATAAACAGACATCCAAGAAAATCAATGACAGTTATGAAAGGCTTAAAGCCCAAAAAGCATTAAACGTCACAATGGAAAAATTGTATGGTCAGAAACAGGAAGAAGAACTGGAAAAACTGCTGAACTACAAAATAAGTTCGCTCAATCAGTTTGAAACTTTACTCAAAAGAAATGGTTACAAGATAGGCAAAAACACAAATGATGAAAATTCTTTTAACATTTTAAAAAACGGAGTAAACCAGAAATCTATTAGAGGAGATCAGATTGTTTTTGATAACAGCAAAAATGATAACAGGGCAAAACAGATCAAAGCCATATTAAGCAAATATAAAGAATTGTATTCCACCAAGGTTTTTAAAGTGGAAGATAAAAGACATCAAGAATCGCTTCTTCCAAAAGAAAAATTAAGAGAAAATGATTTAAAAATAAAAATCAGTTTTGAAAGTGAACTCCAAAAGAAGCTGAAAGATGTTTTCGGAATCGATATGGTTTTTCATCATACAGAAGATAAAAATCCTTTTGGCTACACCGTAATCGACCATAAATCACAAAAAGTATACAAAGGAAGTGATATTATGAAAATGAATGTGGTGTTTGAATTTACTTCTGATAAGCTAGATAAGAAGACTTTTGAAATCCTGAAGGATTATAATATTCGTAGCCAGGAAACAAAAAATATCCTGCTTGAATTTTTTAAGAAGAATAATCCGGAAGCAGAAATCAAGGACTTTATGATGTTTGAAAACCGGGGTAAAAAAGATCTGGAAACCTATCGAAAAGTCCAGTTTGAAGTAAAGGATTTTATTAGAAATAACAAAAACACAAATGATGAAAAAAAAGATATTTCTATAACGACTGCTGAAGACGGAAAGCTGTATGCTGTTCATACCAGATTCCATTACGTGGGTGAACTTCAACTATTAATCGGAGAAAAGGAATATCAAAAATTTCTAAATCCCATAGGCATAAATGAAGTGCAGACAGAAAACCGGACTGAAAATAATAAAAAAACAGAATTAAACAAAGCCGTCAACGAAATGCTATTTGAATGGATGAAAAGTTCAGGAACGGCAAAAGACCCTGCTGAAAACGAACTCAAGAAACGAAGGAAGAAGAGGCGATAAGGCCTAAGTTCCGGCTTCCGATAAAAACTTACAGCTAATAATTATCAAACAAAAACCATCAACCAACCAATGATCATCACTTTTGCCACCCAAAAAGGAGGAACCGGAAAAACAACATTGGCGATTGCTTTAGCCAATTACATTTCCACTAATTCCGAAAGAAAAATCAATGTGTTTGATTTTGATTATCAGAAATCCTTTTACTACAAATGGAAAGAAGATGAAGTGTTGGAAATTCCAAAATTGTACGATGTTGAGATTATTGGTGAAGATGATGGGCAGCCTTTTTCGGACTTTGATACTCTTATTGATCTGAAAGAAAGCGAGGAGATCAATCTCTTTGATCTGGCAGGAACACTTGATGCTAAATACAGCGACTTATTGATATACAGCGATTTTATCGTGATCCCATTTGAATATTCCGATGTATCTGTAAAATCAACGTTGGTTTTTATCAATATGCTGGGATTATTGGAAAGCGAGGCCGAAAGAATATTTATCCGTTCCAAATATGATAAAGGATACAAATACCTAAATCAGGAAGCAATGGACATTGAGCTGGCAAAATATGGAATGCTGCTGCCAAGTCCAGTATTCAAGAGAAACATCCTGCAAACTATTAATACCAGAAACCTGGCTGGCAAGCAAAAATATGCCGTAGAAAATACACTCGATGAACTTTTAAAGCATATCAATGAAAACTCAAAGATCAAAATAGAAATTCTGAAAAAGAAGGAAAAAGCCAAAGATTAGACACCGAAAAATATCCACTAAATAAAACATAAAAAATGATTAAAATTTCACTTAGCATACTGGCGGTTTACCTGATGTATTATGCAGGTAACATCTTGTACGATCTGTTTCTCAAGAAAGAAAAAGCAATTTACAAAGAAGAGACTGAGGAATTTTCTTTGTCCGCCATCTCCGAGCAGTACGAAGCCCTTACTGCAACTATTGGGATTGAAGATGTTGAAAATATCATAACTCCAAAATCATTCAACAGAAAAGAATTAACTCCTATTCCAAGCGAAGAAACGGAAGAAAGACAAGATCTGGAGTATTTGAGGGAACGATTTGAATCTGAACAAGATTTAGATGAATTGGATAATGCACCAAAAAAGGATTCCACCGAAAAGGAAAACCTACAAAATTCTGAAAATTCTGAATCAAGTGAAACGTATCCTAACCAAAAAGAAAAAATATCAAAAGAACAGGAAATCCAAAAACCTTACGATGTGATTCCCCAAAGCCCAATTATTATAGACAAAGCCACAGAAAATTCCAGAATAAAAGAATGGAAGAAGATGCTCAATCTTTCTGAAACCTTGGTTCAAATGGTTGCCAACTATGACGGACACAAAGTTTACCATTCCACAATGTAGTCTTTATTTCAAATAATATAACTCACTAATAAACAACGTGTTAAAAATAAGATGCAGGGTATTCTATGCCCAAAAACCAAAAATAAACCAATTAATTAACCTTCTAAAAGCACACTTATTATGAATCAAAAATTCAAAAAACACCAAATGATGAAAAAAATTTTAACCCTCGCTTTTGTAGTGATGGCACTAACACCTGCATTTGCACAAGGCGGTGCAACAGCGATCTCGAACGCCGCCAACGACATTAAGGATTATTGGGATCCTATCAAACTAATCCTGAAAGCAGTTGGTGGATTGGTTGGTTTCATTGGAGGTCTTAGAGTGTACAACAAATGGACGAACGGCGATCAGGATGTCAACAAAGAAATTCTCGGTTATGGAGGAGCAATGATCTTCCTGTTGGTAGTTCCGGAATTCGTAACCGCATTTTTTGCCTAAGATGGGATTCTATTTATACAAGGGGCTCAAAAAACCCCTTGTGTTTTTCGGACTGAAAGGGAAATACATTTTTTACGCAGTGGGTGTCATTGGCACAGGAGTCATTTTGGCGCTGGTATTATCGAAGTTTGGATTACTAGGTTCTTTATTCGGACTCGCAATAACCGCAGGAGGTGTTTATCTGATCTTCAAAAGACAGGACAAATATGGGCTATATGACAAGACCAAAAATTTCGATCAGATCTTGATCTTTCCAAAAAAATCAACCAACAAAAGACTTTTAAAGAATGATGAAACCGAAAGGTTCCATATGACGAATAAAAAATAAATAAGTTCAATATGAAAAAGGAAAAACAAGCATTTAACATCCCTTTTATCGGGTATGATTATGCAAAAGATTTCAATTGGGATTTTGATGTTCTTTTCGGACAGTATGGAAATCCTATCATTGGTATTAGGATAAAAAATATTGTAGAGCAGTATTCAGCAGATCCGGATACGTACCTCCATTTTCATACGGTCTTAAATCAGGTAGTCTCGATTATTGGTGAAGGAAGAATTGTCCAGAAGCTCGACATTTTTTCTAAAAAAAGATACACCGCAGAACAGTCCAATCAGTTTCTACAGCAAAAATATTCAGAACATTTTGAGGGCAGGCTTTTTAAAACCATCGAAACCGTGCTATTCTTCACGGATATTATTGATGACAAACTGAAAAAGAAAAATAAGCATTACAATTTTTCAGAAAAAAGCTATAAAGAACTTCGGGACAAATGCCAAAAAGTATTGATGCTTCTGAAGCAGAGTGATTGTGAGCCTCAGTTTTTATTTGAGAAAGATTTTGAATACTACATTTCCGGAGTTTTATCGATGCAGTTTTCCGAATCTCCAACATTTGACAATATAAAAAGCACCAACGAATTTTTACAGATTGGGAACCGATTCGTAAAAAATATTTCTTACGTGGATGTGGAAAACATTGATCTGCCCTCAGAAATTGAACCTTACTCTGTTCTTGGCGGTAACGGTGCAGCATCTGAAACGGCGGTGGATAATTTTAGCTTCATTAATGAACTGGAAGACTACGAAACGATTGTTTACAATCAGATTATCACCATTCCACTGCAAGCACAACAGCAAAGGGAGCTTGATAAAAAAAAGAAGAAGCACGAAGGAGCTGCCAACAATTCTCCGTCCAATGCCATTATCGCAGAAGAAATCCAGACCCTGCTTCATAATATCGCAACTGATGGACAGCTCGTAGTGAATGCTCATTTTTCCATTTTATTTTCCGCAGAAACTTTGGAGAAAATGGAAAATATCCAGTCGATGATAGAAAATAAGCTTTTCACAAAAGGAATCATCGTTTCTAAAAATGCCTATAATCAGTTAGAACTCTGGCGGTCAGCAATTCCTGGCAATGGAACAGAACTCAGGGAGTATGATTTATTTATGACGACAAGCGAAGCGGCCTTGTGTTTTTTTTTTAAAGAAAGTTACCCCGTCAATGAAGAGTCGAACTTCTATCTAAGGTTCACAGACAGGCAAGGCGTTCCGCTAAAAGTAGATCCTTCGGATTTACCGATGAAAACAGGAAGAATAAACAACAGGAACAAGTTTGTTCTCGGACCCAGCGGATCGGGCAAGAGTTTTTTAATGAATAATATCATCGAACAATATCTTACCTATAATTATGATGTAGTGATTGTTGATACAGGGGATTCCTATTCGGGAACCTGCAAATACAAAGGAGGCAGATATATCCAATACACAGAAGAAAAACCGATTACAATGAATCCTTTTCTGATGGATAAAAAAGAATTTAATATCGAGAAAATAGAATTTTTAACCAACCTGATCTTTCTGATTTGGCAAGGTCCTGATTCTTCGATGTCATCAGCACAAAAATCCATTTTAGACAATGTGTTGATGTCCTATTATCACGGGTATTTCAACTCGGGAACCGAGTGGTATGAAAATAAAACTTCGGAAGAACTCATTCTATATCTGGGCAAATACAACATTCACGAAGAGGATCTATTCGCAGAATATGAGAATGAAGCCAAAGGGCAACAAACTTATTATGATGTTTTAGGAATTACTTTCGACGCGAGTTCCGATGAAATAAAAGAAGCCGGAAGAAAATTGTTAAAATTTTATCATCCTGATAAAAACATCAATAATCCGGAATATGAAAGTGAAAACTTCTATAAAGTATATGAAGCGTATGATACGTTGAACGATGAAGAAAGAAGGAAAATATACAATGAGACACAGTTGATTTTAATCAAGTCGAATGATATTATCAGGCAGCCCAAATCTTCTGAAGAATGGAATGAATCTTTTAGAAAAGCCATCATCAGAAAAATTAAAGAATTAGAAGAAAAGCTAATCGTAAAAGAGCTTTCGTTCAATGGCTTTTATGATTATTGTGATCAATTCCTTCCTATTTACTTAAATAATAAGAAGCACCATATCATAGAGAAGGAATTTAATTTACGGACATTTTTATTTGTACTGAAAGATTTTTACAAAGGCGGAAGGTACGGAACGACGCTAAACGAAAGTGCAGATAATACGCTGTTCGATGAATCTTTCATTGTTTTTGAAATTGATAACGTAAAGGACAATCCCAAATTGTTTCCGATAGTCACGCTCATTATTATGGACACTTTTATTCAGAAAATGAGGTTAAGAAAAGACCGCAGAAAAGCCTTAATAATCGAAGAAGCGTGGAAGGCCATTGCTAGTAAATTGATGGGTGGATACATTCTTTATTTATATAAAACGGTGAGGAAATTTTGGGGAGAAGCGGTGGTGGTAACGCAGGAACTGGATGACATTATTGGAAATGCAGTGGTTAAAGATTCCATCATCAATAATTCGGACACTTTTATATTGCTTGACCAGACGAAGTTCAAAGACAACTTTGATAAAATCGCTTCATTGCTATCGCTCAATAAAGTAGAGCAAAACAAGATTTTTACCATTAATAATCTCAATAATAAATTCGGAAGAAGTCGTTTTAAAGAATTTTATCTGAAAAGAGGTTCAAAAGGAGAGGTGTACGGAAACGAGGTTTCTTTGGAGCAGTATCTGACCTACACAACAGAAAAACCTGAAAAGTCTGCTGTTGAGTATTATGTACATCGATATGGCAATTATGATGAAGCATTGCGCAGGATAGTTGCTGATTTGAAAATCTTCGGAGACAGTCTCGAAAATCTTGTATCGCTCGTGAATTTATATCAAAATCCACTGGATCAAAAAATCAATTCCTTTTACGGAATGATGAAAAAAGAACATAAAGGGAAGAATGTCTTCAAGACCATCTCACAGGAATTAGAAGACCGTAATATCAGTTTTTCAGAATTCATAAATAAACAACAATATGAAAAAGTTTAGCATTTTATTTTTAGGTTTTGGAAGTTTTGTGTCAGCTCAGAACACTTACATTGACCCTACGGTAACAGCGGCAATGATCCTGTATTCGGAAAATCTAAAAGCGAAACAGAATGAAGTTATCGAAGAAACTTCAAAATTAAAGGACGCACAGACCTGGGTGGGAACACAGATGGTTGCAGCCAATGATATTCAGAATAAAATTCTGAAAGGCTTGAAAGAAGTTTCCGGCACTTTACAAAATGGAATCCAAGCACAGGAAATCTACTCTGAGCTCAATAAATGTTATGCTTATTCCTCACAAGTAGTACAATTGGCATCAGAACATCCGGAATATGCAATTTTTGGAGTTAAAGCTTCACAAAAGACGTATGAGCAAAGTTTAAAGATTGTGACCGATGTATCTGACATTCTCGCATCCGGAGAACTGAATTTGGCTACTGCAGGAGATCGATATAAAATCCTTCATAATATTTCCGGTAATGTGAAAAATCTGAAGCTTTGGCTTTTGGCGATAAAGTTACGATTGGAAAAAGCCAATCGATTAGGATTCTGGAATTCAATTAATCCATTTGCAGGGTATATCAACACCGACAAAGGTATTGTTGAAAACATAATGAACAGGTACAAACGGAATTTTTAAAAAATTACAAAATGTTAAAGAAGATTCTTCTTAGCCTATTTATTCCGGCTGTTTATTTTGTGTTGACATCCTCCGGTGGTGGCTCTACACCGGCTTGGCAGCAGGAAAATGTATCATTTCCGATGATGGACATAGAAATCAATGCCACGATGAAAGAACACGACCGGCAAAAAGAAATGCGCCAAAAACAAACAGCAAATGCCACCGTAGAAACAGCTAATAGAACCCAATGGAACCAATTCAAAGATAAGATTACCAAAGTTCAGGACAGATTGCGGATTGTTTCATTTGCTATTCAGGCTGTACCGACAGGAATAGCAATGAGCAGGGAAATAACCAAAATAACAAACAATCAGACTGCTATTATCAATGAAATAAACGATGCTCCTTATTCCATTATAGCCATTTTGCCTTCTCAGGTTCAGTTTGTGGATGATCTGCAAATGGTAACCAGACTCGTAACCGGAATCATTTTGTCTTACGGAGCCATCAATCAAATGGAGAAATCGGAACGCAAAGTACTATTGGATTATGCTTTAGGCGAAGTGAAAACATTGAGCAGGAATTCTACGCATATGCTTTTGAAAATACGGGATATAAAAGCCAAAGTAAAACGAAATAAAAGAGCCTTTCAGTATTATGTCAACAGAGACAAGCAAGTGGTTGAAAGCATAATGAATAACATCAAGTCTTTTTAGAAATGAAATCGAAGATTCGGCAGAGCCAATGTATTTCACAAATTTCTTAATGATAAAATAATAATGATATGAGCAAAAAAGCAATTCTTCTTGGAGTTTTATTCTTCACTGTTGCATCCGTAAAAAGCCAGCAGATAGTTATCAATGACAAACTTTTATCACAGATCACCGTAAACCACGGTGTTCGATTAGGAAGTGAGCAAACTTTTCTGGATTCCTATGAAAAGCAAAAAGAATTGTATGATGATATCAATAATAAAATCACGCAGATCATAGCGATTCAGGAATACATCTATCAACAACTGAAAAATGTGAATTCGGCGCTTACCCAGAGTAAAAAACTTATCTACCTCTATCAATATTTGGGTAAAATAGTGACGAACTCCAATAAAATGCTGGATCTATCCGCACAGCATCCTGAATATTCGGTACTCATTTCAAAATATTATGTTGAAATAGGCAAGCAGACGATGAAGCTTCAGCAGGAAGTTACCCAGGACATTCTCAATGAAGACAAAGACTTTCTGATGGATGCAATGGATAGGGAAATGCTTATTGAAAAGATCTTTACCCGTGTCAGAAATATCAATGGGAATATTTTATACATCAATCTGCGATTAGAGAATGCCAAGAAAATTCCTTACCTGTATCAAGTTCCTGTTCTCCGCAACTACATCAATATAGACAAAGCCATTGTTGGCGACATCATCACTAAATACAATCACATCTTTAATTAAAATTATGGAAAATCTACTAAAAAAAATCAGTCTATTTCAGTTGCTCTTTTTTACAGCCACTGTGTTTGGACAGGTCAGCGTCAAGAGATTAAATGACCCTTCCATTGTTGCCCAGCATAAAAGAATGGTCTTTCAAGATTGGGGAGATTGGAGACCTTACCCAAAATACTTTTTAGGAGTTCAAACCAATTTTGCTTACGCAACGGTTTGGGGGTTATGGTCTCCAAAAATAAACAGGGATTATAAAGACGGCGAAGACATTCGACCATTAAAATCTACAGGAGTACAAAATCAGAGATTCGCTCAATTAAAATTTCAGGAGGAAGAAGCAAAAAAAATAAAGGCAGCTTCAGATACCATTCATAAAAGAAGTGTTCAGGATTTTGCCCATTGGACTTCAGCAACAGTAGATGCCGATCCACTTTGGCTGCTTTATTACAAACGAATGCTAAAACCTATTACTGAATTCCCCGATACGCCTCAAAATTTTATGGAGTGGCGGCTGAAAGACCAGCAAACGTTTGAAACGCTCAATACCACAGGAATAATAAGAAGACTTCAGGAAGAACTGGATCTCATCAAAGAAAAATATTCAATGTCCAGAAGTATGGATATGCCAAGAGGAAAACGATTCATTATGTATCACGAAACCCTTATCAAGTGGAGAAAATTTGTACGGGAGTTAAGAGATTACAACAACAAGACAACACTCCTTACAGATTATAAAAACATTTTAAAGAACCATTCAAATTATGCTTTGCCACCTGCGTGGACACCGGCATCAGACCAGCAAATTGTTCAAAATATGATGAATCATTATAAACACCGATTTTAAAAATGAATAAAACGATAACATTAACTTTTTGCTTATTAGCAATTCTTTTGCCTGTTATGGGATTTGCCCAAACAGATGGCGATTATAGCAATCTACTCCAATTTTTAAAAGGTGACGGTGCTTTTGAGAAATGGTTTATGGAGGTTTTTACAAAGCTGGATAACAGCGTACAGGACAGTGCGCAAGGTTCCGCTTTGGTAGGAAAAGCAATAGGCGGTTTAGGCGCTCTGATGTACCTCGGGTACATGGGTTGGCAAATGGCAGCCGGAGATAGAGAATGGGAAATTACCCCAATGCTGAAACCCATTCTCATAGGATTTACCCTTGTTTACTGGAGCGGATTTGTCAGTATGATTCAAGCACCATTTGAGGCCATTGCCGAACCAGGGATTTCAATTTTCAGCGAGATAGAATCAGAAGTTAACGACTTAAGGGTCGAAAGATTTAAGAAGCAGCAACAATTACTCGATGCCGTCATCAAACTGAAAGCGGAAGAAGATGCCAAACAGGAAGTTATTGAAAATACCACTGAAGATGCCGATGATTCGTGGTTTGATATCAGTGAGGGATTGGATAAATTGATTCAGCCTATCAAAGAATGGTCAATACGAATGGAATTCCAAATGCAAAAATTAGTAGCGGAACTCATTGAATTTGTCTGCTTGTCCATTCTTCGCATCTGCGTGTATCTTATTTTCTTCATTCAAAAAATATGGGCGTATATACTCATCATTTTAGGACCCATAGCCGTAGGGATGGCTTTGATTCCCGGATTTGAAAATTCTTTATACAGCTGGGTATCAAAGTTTATCAATATCAATCTCTACACTTTTGTTGCCTACACCATCATCAACATCGGTCAGCAACTGATCGCTTCGGGTTATACAATGGAGATTGAAAGATACGATACGCTTTTATCCAACGGAACCATTACCAACTTAGACGCTTTGATGGTATACGTTTCAAATTCCGGAATGATCTACAATCAGCTGTTTACGTGTGTTGCCTATGTGGTCACAGGAATCGGAGTTTTAATGACTCCAACTATTGCAGACAGTATTGTTTCTGCGGGAGGAGCAGGATCAATGACCAAAATGAAAAATGCAGCGGGAAAAATAGCAAGCAGTGCCAAAACAGCAATATTGGCGGCTAAAACAGGAGGTGCTTCTGTCGCAGCGAGTGCAGCAGCAGGCTCAGCTTCGGGAAGAGTTAAGGAAGCGATGAAAAACGGAAAATAATCTCAAAAATTACCATAAATGCTTATTAAAAACATAGAACAAAGAATTAAAATCAACAAGGTTATTTCAATCTCAACCATTGCTTTTGCTGTTTTCATTGTCATTGCAGGATTTTTCTTTGCCTACAGAATGATCGAGGATTCCAGAAAATCAATTTACATTTTAGACAATGGCGTTCCGGTTCTTGCCAAGCAAACGGACGTACTACTGAATCGACCTGTTGAATACAAAGCTCAAATAGAACTTTTCCACCGATTGTTTTTCACACTCGCTCCTGATGACACCTATATCAAGGATAATATTCAAAAGTCATTGTATCTCATTGATGACAGCGGTAAAAAAGAATATACCAACTTAAGGGAAAAAGGTTTTTACAATCAGATCATCGCCTCCAGTTCGATGGTCAGTATCCATACCGATTCAATCACGCTGAATATGGAACAAAAGAAATTTAGCTTTTTTGGGAAACAGATGATCACAAGAAAATCTTCTGTCATCACCAGAAAGCTAATTACGGAAGGTTTTTTCGAAGACATCATCCGAAGTCCCAACAATCCTCACGGTGTGATTCTCAAAAACTGGCGAATTATCAATAATGAAGAGGTGTCAAATCAAAACAAAAATTCTTACTAAAATGAATACGACAATAAAACAAAAGGGACAAAAATGGCTACAATGGGCAGTGCAAAATCCAAAGAAATTCTTCATTTGTGCAATGATTTTACTGTCAGTTTCCTTTATAGGATCAATTATTCAAGGTGTTTTTTTTCCTTCTGAAACGGCATTTAAAATAAGACCTCCGGTTCTTTATTCAAACAATAAGACGAGTCAAAATTTGCCCATCAACAATGATAAAGAAATGGAAAAAATAGTGAATGAACTCAAGACTTTAAAAGTAAAAAGAGACCAAAATTCTTTACAAAAAGAAGACAGCTTACGAATCGACTACCTGTTTAACCAATACCAAAATTTAAAAAATGGACATTAAAAAGATCAATTTTAAAGATAAGAAATACGTTTTGCCACTTTTGGCTTTGCCGTTTCTTTTTCTTTTCGGCTACGTGGGAGCGCAGTTTATGAAGGAAGATGCTTCTGCAAAGGATAAGCCCAAAGAACTGTCTCTTTCATTAGGTGAAACGCAGGATTCTATTATGACCAAAAACGATGCTTACGATGAATTCTTTAAAAAAGAGGATAACCGAACAATGCTTGGAGGTTTGGATAAGGAATCAGACAGTTTACTAAGCTATGATGATCAATTATCATTAGACCAAAAAAGAAAAATAGATTCATTAAAAGCGGTCAACGGAAGACAGAATAGATATCAGGCAAGAGGAGATCAATCTTCATATTACAATCCCAATCAACAGCAAGGAGATGATAAAGATTATAAAAGGTCTTCAGAGATCATCAAAATGCTAAATGAAAAATCTTATGGAAATGAAAATAACAAATACTCTGATACACAAAAAGAAAAACCTCAGTCCGCCCAACCAGATCCTGTAAAATATCTGAAAGAGCAGATGCTGGTAATGGATTCATTAGAAAAATCCCGTGATCCTGAATACCAAAGTAAGCTCGCAGCAGAACAGAGATTGAAATCAAATAAGGATAAGATGGACGATTTTCTCAATTCAACTTTCAATGTGAGCAAATCCGGAATCAACAGCGGTTTTAATGCTTTCTATAAAGAAAAGGAAAATAGTTTTATCAAAGCGGTCATTGACGAAAACAACAAAGGATTTTTAGGAAGCAGGATCAGGTTCCGCTTGTTGGAAGACATCTTTGTTGGAAACAAAAAGATTGGCAAAGGTTCTATACTATATGGTCAAATTTCGGGATTTTCAATGCAAAGAGTCAATCTCAATATTGTTTCGGTCTTTACAAAAGGAGAGATCTATCCTGTCAATCTATCCATTTACGATGTTGACGGGATGAAAGGATTGTACGTCCCACAAAGTGTTTTTAGAGATATGATGCGGGAAATGGGTAGCAACTCAGTTCAGGGAACACAGATGGATATGGGCGGAAAAGGATTTTTTTCAAGTATTGGAAGCAGCCTTTTTACTTCGACATCTAAATCCATCGCCAATCTGATCAAAGAAAATAAAGCAAAACTGAAATACAACTCATATGTCTTTTTGATCGACGAAAAACAATTGAAAGATTCACAAAACCAACAAAAAAAATAAAACAATGAGAACTTTATTATACACCCTTTTAATATTCACAGCTCAATTTTTCACGGCTCAAACTGCAACCAAAGAACAGATTGTTTCCGATTTACCTGAGATTGAAATTACCGAAGGCATCAACCTGCATATCATTTCGCCGGAACCCATTCAGTACGTGGATTTGTCAACAGAAAAACTGACTGGAGATTTGCCTGCTACAAACATTGCCAGAATAAAGATCACAGACCATCCTGATTCTGACGAGAAAGGAAAAATCAATATACCTTCCGTTTTTTTTAATGGAAATACTATTGGGATCATTACCGTTGTCGCACAATCTTTCATTGCACAGTACAAAGTTGTTTATCGAAATCAGGATAACCTCAATACGATTACCAATATTCATATACAGCCCGAAGCGATGCAGCCTATAGAATTTGATAAAATGGTGTTCTCTAATCTTGAACTGAGAAAATTTGCGATGGATATTATTCGAAAAAAATCTGAAAAAAATCCGATTAGAGAAGAAAAAAATCTAAAACTCAGCTTCCAGCTCAATAATGTATATGTGATGAGTGATTATATTTTTTTAGATATGACCATCAAGAATAATTCTAATCTGAGCTATGATATTGAGGATTTGAAATTCTCCTTGGAAGACAAAAAAATACACAAAGCCACCAATAACCAAAGTGTAGATCTAACACCCATTTTACAGCTCAATCCGCAGAAACACTTCAGAAAAAATTTCAGGAATATTTATGTTTTCAAAAAATTCACTTACCCAAACAGTAAAGTGATGATGATTCGCTTGATTGAAGAACAGCTCTCGGGGCGCACCATAGAAATGAAAGTCAACTATTCAGATATTCTGAAAGCAGATACCTTTTAATATTAAGACTATGGAAAATTTTACAGTTATGCTGTGTTTTGCACTGGTGATATTATTATTTACCTACCATTCTGTTGCTATAATTATTATTTATAAAAAACGAAAAGGATTTATCATTGCCTATGAAAGGGTATTAAACCTTAAAGATTGGTGTGATAAAATATCTGAAGAGCCAGGTCACTCATACATTATCGAGAGTGTCGAAAAAAGAGGAAATGAATTAATTGCTCAATTGAATCTGTTGAATGCTAATCTTACTGGAATACAGGAACAGCAAAAAACATTACAGGAAGCGCAACAAAAGCTGCATAGCAATCTATTAGAAGAACACGAATTACTTAATCAATATTTCGAAAATTATTCTTAATGCAAGAACAACAACATCAAATAAAGATCTATGGCTTTCTGCAAAAAGCAGTGTACGCTGTGGTTGCATTAGACTGTGCTTCGCTTTTTTATCTGAATGCTGATGTTCCGGTAGTGTCCAACTTGCTGAAAAATTTTTCAAAGCTGAGCTTTATCTACCCACCTCTCAATGCCAAATTTGCGACATTGATTCTTATTGGATTGGTAGCTGTCGGAACAAAAGCTAAGAAAAAGAAAGACTTAAATATCGCAACAGAAATTGTCGTTCCTATGATTGTGGGATTGCTGATGATTTTTTCTTCATTAGTCTGGCAAAATGAGGCAGGAAATGCACAGCTTCCAAAAGTATTTCCCGGATTTAATCTCTATCAGGTAATCTATGCTATTCTTTCTTTTTTAGGAGCAGTAATTCTTCAAATGGGTGCTGATTCCATTTCAAAATTGATGCAGCAAAAAATGGGAAAAGACCGATGGAATGTAGAGGAAGAATCCTTCGACCAAAATCAAGAACTGGTAACGTCGGACGTCACAATCAACATCCCATACTTGTTCCGTTACAAAAACAAGAGCAATAAAGGCTGGATGAACATCAATCCTTTTAGAGGAACAATGGTCATCGGAACACCGGGAAGCGGAAAATCCTTTGGTGTCATAAATCCTGCTATAAGACAGATGATAGCCAAAGGTTTCTGTCTCTGCATCTACGATTTTAAATTCCCCGACTTAGCACAGATTGCTTACTACCATTATTTGTTGAAAAAAAGTAAAGAATTGGACTACGATTACAATTTCCACGTCATTAACCTGAATGAAGTTCAAAAATCAAAAAGAGTAAATCCATTTCATAAAAAGTACATCCAGACTTTGGCAGAAGCCCAGGAAATGGCAGAGTCAATGGTGTCATCTTTACAAAAAGGAGGTTCCAGTTCTGGAGGTGGTTCTGAAGCTTTCTTTACCCAATCTGCCATCAATTTTCTTTCGTCCTGCATTTATTTTTTTGCAACATTCGAAAATGGAAAATATTCTGATTTGCCTCATATTCTTTCTTTTATGAACAGAAGCTATAAAGAAATTTTCGATACTCTTTTTACCAATGAAGAAATTTTCTCTTTGCTGTCACCTTTCAAGACGGCCTATGACAACAAAGCATTTGACCAATTGGAAGGACAAATCGGAACACTCAAAATTTTCCTTTCCCGATTGGCAACCAAAGAAAGTTTTTGGGTGTTTTCAGGAGATGAAGTGGAATTGAAGATAACCGACAGAGATAATCCTTCTATTATTATTCTGGCATCAGACCCGGGAACACAGGATATTAATTCTGCATTGTATTCTTCGGTATTAAACAGGACTTTAAGATTGATCAATTCCAAACACAATTTGCCGGGAGGAATTATTGCAGACGAATTTCCTACAATTTATATTCATAAAATTGACAACATTGTAGCCACTGCGAGAAGCAACAGAGTTGCTGTTTTATTAGGCCTTCAGGAGCTTCCACAACTTCGACAATTTTACAAAAAGGAAGTTGCTGATACGATTTCTGCCATTGTTGGAAATATTCTTTCCGGTTCTGCCAGAGACAAAAATACATTGGATTGGTTAGAGAAACTATTTGGGAAAATTAAACAGAAATCATACTCGCAATCTATTTCCCAACAAGGAACAACCACTAGCATTAATGAAAAAATGGACAATATGATTCCTGCAGGAAAAATCGCAGCCTTGAAAACAGGAGAGATGGTTGGGATGATAGCACAAGGAGAAGAAAATGATGTGCAAGAATATAAAACGTCCGCAGTGAATGGTAAAATTAATTTAGATATGAAAGCGATTCAAGAAGAAGAAAAAAACTATGTGAAAATGCCGTCATATTACTCTTTTGTAGATAAAAAGGGGGTTAATCGCAAAGAAGAGGTGTTGATGACCAATTTTAGAAAAATCAATAAAGAAGTTGAACTCATTGTGAATGAAAATATAAAAGCTGCATAAAATGAAAAAACTAAAATACACATTTACTTTGATGGCGCTGTTTTACAGTAGCTTATCATCTGCGCAATTCAATACGATTATACCAACATTACCAAAAAAATCTGAAAATATAAAAGTATCAGATAAAACTAACATTGACGAACCGGTAAACCAGAAAAAGAATAAAAAAACGTGGAAAGAGGATTTAAACATCATCACAAAATCAGATCTGAAAAATCAAATTGATTCCCTGAAAATACTCATTAAAGAATATGGAAGTGTAAAGGATGAAGGGATAAATGACATTGAAAAACTCAAAACTTCTTTAACGCAGCTCACACAAAATCAGCTTGAAGATCATAGAGAAACATCAAAGAAGCAGGCTGCAGTTACGACTTATGATTTTGTAGATGAACCAAAAAAATATTTTTCAAAAATTGTAATGCCACTTAAAAATAAATTGACAGTAACATCATCTTATGGAACCAGAACGCATCCCATTTTCGGAAGCAAAAAAATGCACAACGGGATCGACCTTAAAGCCAACTATGAAAATGTCTATTCCGTAATAGATGGAATTGTTACGGCAACCGGTTGGGATTCTAAAGGCGGTGGAAATTTCATCAAAGTAAAACATTTCAACCGTTTTGAAACAACCTATATGCACTTATCAGAGATCTATTATCGGATTGGCGAAAAAGTAAAAGCTGGTTTTATCATTGGGAAAAGTGGCAATTCCGGAAATTCCACAGGACCTCATTTACATTTTTCGGTAAAGGAATTTGGGCAAAATATCAATCCTTCTCATTTTTTAAACGACCTCATTAAAGTTAACAATTTAATAGCAACATACAATGAATAACACAACCTTACCCACAGAAGAACTAAAAAAATACGGAATAATCAATGAAGATTTATCATTCTCTACAAAGCTAAATGAGGATGATATTCAGAAATTTTTGAAGGGATATACCATCGTTGCAGACAACGACAAGAATAGGGCGACCTTTCAGCTTACGGATAATAATACCAAACTGAAGGTCATCTTTTTAGAACGAGATAAAAGTATTGATGAGATTCTCAAAAACAGTAAAGCCAATATTGAATATTCCAATATTCAAGACCTTTCAAAATCAGAAAAAGAATTGATTTATGAAAAAAAGGCTTTCATTTTCGACAAAGAAACCAATAAGGTGGTTGAGTTTGATCTCATTAAAAACACAAGAGAATTAACTGCAATTATTGCAGATAAAAGAGATGTAGCAGAAACCAACCTCTACAAAAATGAACTTATGAAACTGAAATCTTTTCTACAGGATAAAATTGACCAGTTCCCAGAAATGGCAAAAGAAATCGCTAAGGATCTGAATATCGTTTCCAAAGAGATAGGAACAGTTGATGGAATTTCTAAAAAGCAGCATCAATCACAGGAGCAGAATAAATCTGACATTCAGCTAAATGTAAATGACCCCGATGTCTATCAAGACGCCAATAGAATGAGAGAGGAAAACTCAGAACAAGAAGAGGAAGTAGAAAAGTCACGAAGATTTAGAAGGTAAATTTAAAACTAAAAAATGGAAGATAAATTATCTTGGTTTGAGAAGCTTGTAATTCCGAGAACAACGGCTTATAAAGATTTTGTTCGTGAAATGAAAACTACTCCGCCTGAACAATTTTTCAGGGATGGAGAAAGGAAGTTTTCTGATCGGGAGAAAAAGTTTATGCAGATTTATAAATCCACGGCAAATCAAATAGTTCAAGGCTCTGCCTACACTGTAAATACAATCTTCAATGCGGATACTGATACTTCCGTGAAAATTAATTTTAAAAGTTTAGCTGAAGTAGTACGCTTTATGGATAAACAGAAAATCGATGGTAGAATCTTAATCATACAAGATAACCATGCTTTTACAGAAGTGACTATTGGTAATGAAGCGGCAAAGCAAATATATCTTTCAGATTCTTGGGCAAATGAATTGGAGTTAAGGACAGACTTAAGTTTAGGAATGACAACTTCAGAAATTGATGAACGGCAAGCCGATCATTTCCGAAAATATGAAATGGAAACAGATAGATCAACCATCGAAATAAATACCTCTATTGAAAAGACTAAAGATCAAATAGAAAGCACATTAAGCTTTGACTGGGAAGAAAATAGTCTTGGATTTGATGATCTATTTTCAGAAGAAGACTTTGAAGAAAATTTAACCCCTGCATCTGACCTTCCGGACGGCTGGACCTGGAACGATTATAATGATGGAAGTGGCTCGCTGAAGAGTCCAAGCGGTCATAGGTATTACAGCTATGATCTGCAAACTCAGGAATATACATTACCGTACGGTCGGCGAGAATGGACAGGTATGAGAGATTTTTATGATGCTCCAAAAAGTTTGAACGAATTCAAAAGCTATGTCGAAAGCGACTTAAAATCAAAAGCGGTGCAAAATAATCTTTATCCGAAACTTTCCGAAGAGGAAAAAAATGATATTCTCAATTATAGGATCTTTATGAAAGAAAACGAATTCATACTGGAGAACTTACAGATCACAGCGAACCAAAGAAAAGCTTATTCAGAAAAAATGGAATTCGGAACAACAGATGGAGATTATTCTCTTACAAAGGCACAAATGGACACAATTCCAAATGTTATTGATGGTCATACGTTGTCACAAAATGACAAATACGAATTGGCTTTCGGCCTATTGGAAAAACAGCTATATGGGGAATCCTACGAATTATTGGATAGCGGTGAAATTCTAAAAAATTATCTGGATGAAAATGTTTTTTCAAGACACAGAATATTAACAATGAATGATATAAAATTTAACAATCAAAACCCAAACATTATGGAAACACAGAACGAATATGAACCATCTCAGTATCCGAAATTTCAGTTAAAATATCTTGGTTTCGGAGAAGGAGAACAACTGCACAAAGATTTAGAAAACGGAATTAATGCTCCCGAAAAAGAGTTCGAAATTAAAACCACTTCCGACAAAACGATGCCCGGAAATGAAATGGAATTCACGTTAAAATTCAATAAGATAGAAAATGGAAGTGTCTTTATGAATTTTTATAATGCTAAACTCACTAAAGCAAATGGCGACGTTATCTCCCACAATTTTCCTGTTAACAGGGTGAATACATTTACTGCTAAAGAAGCAGTCAACCTTTTGGAAGGGCGTACGGTAAAAATACAATTTCACAATCCGAAAACAGAAAAAATAGAACCTGCATTTGCCAAACTGAATTTTAACGAACCCAAAACCGAAAAAGGAAATTACAATTTCCAGAATTTTTACAAAAATTATGGAGTTGATACGGCTCAGATCGTAGAAAAATCCAAACTGATCTTCGATAAGCCGGAATGGAAGGAAAGTACCATAAAATCTTTGGAAAAAGGAAATATCGTGAAGGTAAAATTTGAATTGGATGATAAAGTAATAGAAGGCAAAGCGGTGCTGAATCCGCAATACAAAAATCTGAATCTGTATGATTCTGATATGAACAGAATCAATACCAACAAGCCTTTAGAAGGTTTGGGACAAGACAACAAGCACGAAAAAAATAACGTGAAAGAACAAAGTATTAAACGATAGATAACACTTACAACCAATCATTTATTTCCCAGCGGTAAGTCAAATTAATTAGGCTGCCGCTTTTTTAAACCC
>Ga0308161_1002342_pt1 | contig 20289 bp, 16 predicted proteins | sample PhyFR2_FD_201034 | JGI IMG/M metagenome (GOLD analysis project Ga0308161, IMG submission 201034) | Phyllosphere microbial communities from UC Gill Tract Community Farm, Albany, California, United States - DLSLF.R2 | ecosystem: Host-associated > Plants > Phyllosphere > Unclassified | place: USA...
CAGGCCCGCATATGACACTCCGCCACGGTTCCCAGTTTGGGAGCCTCGTTTGGACGCGGTGGTGCAACGCAATCACTGCAGGACATGGCCAACGCCGACTGCATCGTCATCCAGGGGTCCAACATGGCCGAGTGCCATCCCGTGGGATACCAGTGGGTGGCGGAGGCTAAAGCCCGCGGAGCGAAGGTCATCCACGTGGACCCACGGTTCACGCGGACCTCAGCCGTCTCGGATAAGCACATTCCCATCCGTGCAGGCTCTGACGTGGTGCTCCTTGGCGCGCTTATCAACTATGTCCTTACGAATGACCTGTGGTTCAAGGAGTACGTCACCGCGTACACCAACGCTGCCACGCTGGTCCACGAGGACTACCGCGACGCCGAGGACCTTGGCGGGCTGTTCTCCGGGTTCGACCCGGAAAAGGGTGCCTACGACAACTCGTCCTGGGCCTACGACGAAGCCGAGGACGGCGCCATCGGCGAACCGGCCGGCCCGGAACACGGTGCCGAGGCTGGAGCCCGGGCCGCCGGCGATGCTTTCGGCAGCGGCGGGCCGGCCCTGGAACACGCCGAGGTGCTGCGGGACGACTCACTCCAAAACCCCCGGACCGTCTTCCAGATCGTGAAGCGGCACTACGCCCGCTACACCCCGGAGATGGTGCGCGACATGTGCGGCATCAGCGAAGCGGACTTCGCCTACTTGGCGAAGGCCATCACGGAGAACTCCGGCCGCGACCGGACCACCTGCTTCGCCTACGCCGTGGGATGGACGCAGCACTCCCTCGGGGCCCAGTTCATCCGGGCTGCGGCCATCCTCCAGCTACTGCTGGGGAACGTGGGCCGCCCCGGCGGCGGGATCATGGCCCTGCGCGGCCATGCCAGCATCCAGGGCTCCACTGACATTCCGACGCTGTTCAACCTGCTGCCCGGGTACCTGCCCATGCCCAGCGCCGGCCGCCACGACACCCTGGAGGAGTACCTGGCGGCCAACGCCTCGAAGAGCCAAAAGGGGTTCTGGGCCAACGCCGACGCGTACACCATCAGCCTCCTCAAGGCGTGGTGGGGTGACGCGGCGACCGCGGACAACGACTGGGCGTACGACTACCTGCCCCGGCTGACCGGCGCGCACGGGACCTATGAAACCGTGATGAGTATGCTGCGGGACGAGGTGGAAGGCTACTTCCTGCTCGGCCAGAACCCGGCGGTGGGCTCGGCCCACGGGCGGATGCAGCGCCTCGGCATGTCCCACCTGAAGTGGCTGGTGGTCCGCGACCTGAACATGATCGAGTCGGCAACCTGGTGGAAGGACGGTCCGGAGATCGAATCCGGGGAGCTCCGCACCGAGGACATCGAGACCGAGGTCTTTTTCCTGCCGGCGGCGACCCACGTGGAGAAGGCCGGGTCCTTTACCCAGACCCAGCGGCTGCTGCAGTGGCGGCACCAGGCGGTGGCCCCGCCGGGTGAGTGCCAGAGCGAACTGCAGTTCTTCTACGAACTGGGTAAACGGATTCAGGAGAAGCTGGCAGGCTCGGACGACGAACGGGACCGGCCGCTGTTGGACCTGACGTGGGACTACCCCACGGACGAGCACGGCGATCCGGACCCGGAGGCGGTGCTTGCCGAGATCAACGGCCGTCACCTGACCGGTCCGGATGCCGGCAAGCCACTTTCCGCCTACACCGAACTCCGTGCCGACGGTTCCACGACGGCGGGTTGCTGGATCTACACCGGCGTCTACGCCGAGGGGATCAACCACGCCGCCGACCGGAAGCCGGGCCAGGAACAGGGCCCCGCGGCAACCGAGTGGGGCTGGGCGTGGCCGGCGAACCGACGCATCCTGTACAACCGCGCGTCCGCTGACCCGGCCGGCAAGCCGTGGAGCGAACGCAAGAAATACGTCTGGTGGGACGAAGATCAGGGTAAGTGGGTCGGCGACGACGTCCCCGACTTCCCGCCGAACCTCGCCCCCGGCAGCAAACCCGACCCCTCGGTGGGTGGACCGGCCGCGCTCAGCGGGGATGATCCGTTCATCATGCAGGCCGACGGCAAGGGCTGGCTGTTTGCGCCTAAGGGCCTGGTGGATGGGCCCCTTCCCACCCATTACGAGGCCCAGGAATCACCCGTGGCGAACGCGCTGTATCCGCAGCAGCAGAGCCCGGCACGCCTGATGTTCCCCCGGAAGGACAACCTCAGTGCGCCAAGCGCCGGCACCAATGGCGTGGACGTCTATCCGTACGTCTTCACCACGTATCGGCTCACCGAGCACCACACCGCAGGGGGGATGAGCCGTTGGCTGCCTTACCTGTCGGAGCTGCAACCGGAGATGTTCTGCGAGGTCTCGCCGGAGCTGGCTGCCGAGCGGGGATTGGAGCCCTATGGGTGGGCAACGATCATTTCGCCGCGCTCCGCCATCGAGGCGAAGGTGCTGGTCACTGACCGGATGCGGCCCCTGGCTGTTGGTGGCCACACGGTGCATCAGATCGGGCTGCCCTACCACTGGGGCGTCGGCAGCAATGCCGTGGTCAGCGGCGACGCGGCCAACGATCTGCTGGGTGTGACGCTGGACCCCAACGTCCAGATCCAGGAGTCCAAGGTGGCCTCGTGCGACATCCGTCCGGGCCGAAGGCCGCGCGGGAAGGAACTTCTCGACCTGGTTGCTGAATACCAGGTCCGCGCAGGAGTCACTACCGAGACCGGCAACCAAACGGTCACTGATCCCGCGGCGGAAGGCATCCATCCCGCCCCGGGTGACGCCGGCCCGGCCGATGGCGGTCCGCGCTGATGACCGTCACCGCCACAGCCTCAACCGAAGCACAGACCGCCCCGCCCGGATTCCGGCTGCCCACAGGCAGCGTTCCGGGCGCCGACCAGACGTTGGAGAACTAGATGGGCCAGCTGTCCGGACCGACCGACCCCACCGCAGATGCCCACTGGGAGCACAACCATCCGCGCAAGGGGTTCTTTACTGACACTTCTATCTGCATAGGCTGCAAGGCCTGCGAAGTTGCCTGCAAGGAATGGAACCACAACCCGCAGGACGGAAACCTCGAACTGCTCGGTTCTTCCTACGACAACACGGGATCACTGGGCGCCAGCACCTGGCGGCATGTGGCGTTCGTTGAGCAGGGCCAGGATCGCATTGCCGAGGCCCGCGAGTCCGGAAGGGCCCTAGTCAGTCTGGGCATGCCCCGCATTGGCCCTCCCGCCCCGGCAGGCTCCGCCGCGACAGACCTGGCAGGGGCGGATACGACGCCCCCGGACACGGCGGACTTCCGGTGGCTGATGTCCTCGGACGTCTGCAAGCACTGCACCCACGCCGGCTGCCTGGACGTTTGCCCCACCGGGGCGCTCTTCCGCACCGAGTTCGGCACTGTGGTGGTCCAGGACGATGTCTGCAACGGCTGCGGAACCTGCGTGGCCGGGTGCCCTTTCGGCGTCATCGAGCGCCGGAGCAACGGCACCGTCAAGGTGGCCACCAGCAGGGAGGAACAGCACGCCAAGCACCCTTCCGTTCCCAACGAGGGCATCGCCCAGAAGTGCACCCTGTGCTACGACCGGCTGGTGGCGGACGAGACGCCCGCCTGCGCCAAGGCGTGCCCGACGACGTCCATCAAGTTCGGCGACCACGACGACATGGTGGACACGGCCCGGGAACGGGTGGCCACGCTGCACGCGCAGGGCATGACCGAGGCGAGGCTTTACGGCGCGAACGAGCACGATGGCGTCGGCGGTACCGGATCCGTCTTCCTGCTGCTGGATGAGCCCGAGGTGTACGGGCTTCCGCCGGACCCCCGGGTCCCAACTGCCGACCTGCCGCAAATGTACAAGCGGGCAGGCATGGCGGTGGCGGGCATGGCCGCGGCCGCAGCACTGGTTTTCCTGGGAGGACGGGCGTGACCCTTTCCGAATTCGACAACTTCCGACCGGCCGAGCCCGCCCGGCGCCGCCGGCAGGGCGGCAAGCCCGGGATGCGCCGCCGCCGTGACAACGGCGACGGTTCGCGTGAAATGCCCATGGTTCCGGAGCCGGAGTTCACCTCGTATTACGGCCGTCCGGTGGTCAAGCCGGCACCGTGGGGCGATGACGTTGCCATCTACCTGTTCCTGGGCGGCGTGGCGGCCGGTTCGGCGCTGCTGGGCCTCGGCGGCCAGCTGACCGGCCGGCCGGTACTCCGCCGGAATGCCCGCCTGGGCGCCTTGGCGGCAGTAAGCGCCGGGGCCGTTGCCCTGGTTAAGGACCTAGGCAGGCCGGAGCGTTTCCTGCACATGCTGCGAACCTTCAAGGTGACCTCGCCGATGAGTGTGGGCTCCTGGATCCTCAGCGCCTTCAGTGCCGGGGCGGGCGTCTCGGCGGTAGCGGAAATCGACCGGATGAGCGGAAACAGGCTGCCGCTGGGACCCTTGCGCAAGGTGCTGCAGGCTGTCGAAGGTCCCGCGGGCGTTGAAGCCGCCGTGTTCGCCGGCCCGCTGGCGGCCTACACGGCGGTGCTGCTCGGCGACACGGCCACACCCACATGGAACGCTGCCCATGAGGAACTGCCTTTTGTCTTCGTGAGTTCCGCGTGCCTTGCTTCGGCAGGTCTCGCCATGGTCACCACACCGGTGCGCGAGACTGGCCCGGCCCAGAAACTGGCCGTACTCGGCGTCATCGGCGACGTGGTGGCCATGAAGGTGATGGAGCGCCGGATGGACCCGATCGCAGCCGAGCCCCTGCACCAGGGCAAGGCAGGCGCCATGCTGAAGTGGAGCGAGCGGCTGGCACTCGCCGGCGGCCTGGGAACCTTGCTGGGCGGCCGCAACCGCGTCGCAGCTGCTGCTTCAGGCCTGGCTTTGCTGACTGCGTCCGCACTGACCCGCTTCGGCGTGTTTGAAGCAGGACTGGCTTCCGCCAAGGACCCGCGGTACACGATCGAGCCCCAGAAAAACCGGCTCGCGGCCCGCCGCGCCGCCGGTGTTACCGGCGACGCAATCACCACCGGCAGCTGAGCAGCCGGCGCTTTTCAGCGGATCTGAATGCCCTGCCCCGCCGTGGTGTGGCCGATGACGGGGTGTCCGGGCAGCTCGCCGACCACCAGCAGGCCGCCGGAGGTCTGGGCATCGGCCAGCAGCAGCAGGTCGTCCCCGGTGATGCCCGGCGCCGCCTCCAGGTGCGGACGCACCCAGTCGAGGTTGCGCCGGGTCCCGCCGGACACAAAGCCGTCACGAAGCGCCTCGCGGGCTCCCTCAATCACGGGCACGGCCTTCAGGTCTATCACTGCGCCCACTCCAGAGGCCCGGACCATCTTGTAAAGGTGGCCCAGCAGGCCGAAGCCCGTGACGTCCGTCGCTGCCCGGAGCCCCGCGGCCACCGCCGCCTCGGAGGCGTCGCGGTTGAGGGCCGCCATCGTCTCTATCGCCTCGGCGAAGACCTCACCGGTCGTCTTGTGCCGGTTGTTGAGAAGCCCGACGCCGATCGGCTTGGTGAGCGTTATGGGCAACCCCGGCTGGGCCGCGTCATTGCGCAGCAACCGGTCGGGATGGGCCACGCCGGTGACAGCCATGCCGTACTTTGGCTCCGGATCGTCGATGGAGTGGCCGCCAAGAACGGGGCAACCGGCCTCCAGCGCCACACTCAGCCCGCCCCGGAGGACCTCCGTCATCAGTTCCATCGGCAGGACATCACGGGGCCAGCCGACCAGGTTGATGGCCGTCACCGGCCTGCCGCCCATTGCGTAAATATCCGAGAGCGCATTGGCGGCAGCGATCCGGCCCCAGTCAAAGGCGTCGTCGACAACGGGGGTGAAGAAGTCAGCAGTGGTCAAAACCGCGAGGTCATCGCGCACCAGGACGGCGGCGGCGTCATCGCCACTGTCCAGGCCAACAAGCACCTCTGCACCGGGCTGGCCGATCAGCCCGCGGACTGCGTCTTCCAGCTCTCCGGGCGGAATTTTGCAGGCACAACCCCCGCCATGCGCGTAGCCGGTGAGCCGGAGCGTGCCGACGGCGGCCTCTTCGAGTTGCTGGACTGACGACTGTGCCTCATTCACCCGCCTAGCGTACCCCTCAAGCCAACCCTGCTATATTGAGGCGCGGTGGCGTCCGGGTCCTGGTGGGCCCCCCGGTCTTCAAAACCGGTGAGGCTGAGCATCTCGGCCTGGCGGGTTCGATTCCCGTCCGCCACCGCCAACTTTCGGCTGCGAATGCCGCGATATGAGGAGGGCTGTGGACCACGTCGATCCCCGGCGCCTGATTCCCCGCACCAACGACCTGCTGGCACTCCCTGCCGTCCGCGATGCCCGTACCCGGCTGAACGAGCGCGTGGTCCGCGAACTTGTCCGGGACATCCAGGAGCAGGCCCGGCGCGGTGACCTGCTTCCGGGCCAGGTTGAGCCCGTCCTGCTGGCCGCCATCGGCCGCCGCACGGCGACCACCCTGCGTCCGGTCGTTAATGCAACCGGTGTCATCGTCCACACCAACCTGGGGCGGGCACCCCTTTCGGCGGCTGCGGTCGACGCTCTCATCGCAGCCAGCGGTTATGTTGACGTGGAACTCGACCTGGCTGACGGAAGCCGCTCCCGCCGGGGCGCCGGGGCCCGCGCGGCGCTGCTCGCCGCCTGTCCCGCCGCCGAGGAAGCGCTGGTGGTCAACAACGGTGCAGCTGCGCTGGTACTGGCCACCACTGCCCTGGCCGCCGGCCGGGAGGTGGTGGTGAGCCGGGGCGAACTCGTTGAGATCGGTGCCGGCTTCAGGCTCACAGACCTGATGGAATCGACCGGGGCAAGGCTTCGGGAGGTGGGCACCACCAACCGCACCCACCTGCACGACTATGCCGGAGCCCTCGGCCCCGACACAGGCTGCGTCCTCAAGGTCCATCCGAGCAACTTCCGGGTTGACGGTTTCACGTCCGCTGTTCCGCTGCACGACCTGGGCCCGCTGGCACAGGCAAACGGGATACCCCTCGTGGCCGACCTTGGCAGCGGACTGCTGGTTCACGACCCGCACCTCCCTGATGAACCCGATGTTGCCACCGCCCTGGCTGCCGGGGCCGACGTCGTCATCGCCAGCGGCGACAAACTGCTGGGCGGACCCCAGGCAGGCCTGCTGCTGGGCCGCAGGGAAGTCATCACCCAACTGGCCCGCCACCCCCTCGCCCGTGCCGTCCGCGCCGACAAACTCGCCCTCGCAGCCCTTGAGGCGACCGTCGCGGGCGGCACACCGCCTGTCGTTCAGGCGCTGCACGCCGACGCCGGTCACTTGCGGCGCCGCACGGAGCGGCTGGCCGGTGAACTGGGAGTACCGGTGGTGCCGCATGACGGCAGGGTAGGCGGCGGGGGAGCCCCCGGTTTTCCCCTGCCCGGTTGGGCGCTGCGGCTCCCCGAAGGGCTGGCGCCGCTCCTGCGCACTGGTGATCCTGCCGTGCTGCCGCGCGTCCACGACGGCTCCTGCCTGATCGATCTGCGCTGTGTTCCCGCCGCGGACGATGACCGGATACTCGAGGCGGTTCGGCGCGCACTGGAAACCCTCGACGTCGCGACTGCAGGCAGGGCGGGCTGAGCGTGCACGTCGTTGCCACCGCCGGGCATGTGGACTCCGGCAAGAGCACCCTTGTCCGCGCCCTCACCGGCATGGAGCCGGACCGTTGGGAAGAAGAACGGCGCCGCGGGCTGACCATCGACCTGGGATACGCCTGGACCACGCTGCCGTCCGGACAGGATGTTGCGTTTGTGGACGTCCCCGGCCACGAGCGGTTCCTGGGCAACATGCTGGCCGGAATCGGGCCCGCGCCCGTGGTCTGTTTCGTCGTTGCCGCCGATGAAGGCTGGCAGGCGCAGTCAAGCGACCACAGGGACGCCGTGGCGGCTCTTGGGATCGAACATGGCGTAGTGGTCCTCAGCCGGGCGGACCGGGCGTCCAGCCGGCGCGTGGCAGAGGTCCTGGCACGGACCCGCGTTGAGCTGGCAGGAACTGGCCTGCGGGATGCCCCCTCCGTTGCCGTGTCCGCCATCGACGGTACCGGGCTGCCTGACCTTCGTTCAGCGCTCGACGGCGTCCTGGCCAGCGTGCCTCATCCCACCACGGAAGGGCGGGTCCGGTTGTGGGTGGACCGCTCGTTCACAATCACCGGTTCCGGCACTGTGGTGACCGGAACGCTGGCAGCGGGAACGATCGTCCAAGGCGACCGGCTGAGCCTGCTGGGGCACTTTGGTTCGCGGCCCGTCGTCGTCCGCGGCCTGCAAAGCCGTGACACCTCATACCCTTCCGTGGCGCCGGTCAGCCGTGTTGCCCTGAACCTGCGGGACGTTTCCGCTGCTGACGTTCGCCGCGGGGACGCGCTTCTCACCCCCGACGCGTGGCCTGCCACCGGCGTCGTGGGAATCCAACGGAGCACCGGCGTGGCCTACACGGATGTGCCGGAGCAGCTCATGGTCCACGTTGGCACCGCGTCAGTGCCGGCCCGGCTGCGTCCGTTCGGCGCCGACCACGCCCGGCTCGTCCTTGACCGCCATCTGCCTCTGGTCCTGGGCGACCGGCTGGTGCTCCGGGACCCCGGCAGCCGCTCGGTGCTGGGCGGAGCACGTATCCTCGACGCCGATCCGCCGGAATTGCGGCGGCGCGGTGACGGCGCCCACTGGGCCCAACGGCTTGCGGGCATGGACCCGGCCGGAGACGTGCTGGGGGAGGTGGCAGCCCGCAAGGCCGTGCAGGTGGAACATCTGCGGCGGCTCGGACTGCTGTCCGGCAATGACTCCGGGGCGCCCCCCGGGGTCAAGGTCATCGATGACTGGTGGGTGCACGCTCCCGTCCTTGAGTCCTGGCAGCACCAGCTCCGCAACGCCGTGCAGGCCCTGCAGGAACGCGACCCCTTGGCTCCAGGCCTGTCCATGGGCGCGGCCCGGGACCTTCTTCGACTGCCCGATGAGAGGCTGCTTGCCCACGTCATCCGCGGGGCTGCCCTGGTACAACAGACAGGCCACATCAGGCTGCCTGGCAGCGAGGGCAACCTTGGCCCCATCGAAGCGGCAATCGCGGAATTGGAGCGTCGGCTCACCGCCCATGCGTTTCAGGCCCCGGAATCCGAGGAGCTGACCGCACTGGGCTTAGGCGTCCGGGAGCTGGCTGCCGCCGAACGGACGGGCCGCCTGCTGCGGCTGCGTGATGGCGTAGTGCTGCTGCCCACGGCTCCAGCCCTTGCCATGCGCACCCTCGCCGCCCTGGAACAGCCCTTCACCACCAGCCAGGCACGCCAGGCACTGGACACAACCCGCCGGACCGCGGTTCCGCTGCTGGAGCACCTCGATTCGCGGGGGTGGACGGAGCGGTTGGACGCCGGCCACCGCAAAGTGGTGCGCTGACAGTACGGTTAGGGGCGGTCACTCCCGGCCTGCCTGCTGGACCCGGCGCAGGATATCGTCGACCACCTGGGGGAGCGGTACGGTGGCATCGATGGCCGTGCCACACGCCGGGATCTCCTCCCGCGTTTCATGCAGGTGTTCAATCAGCTTCCGTTCCGCCTCCCGCCCGCCCCATTCGTCCCGCGGACGCGCGTCAAGGCGGCGCTTCAGGGTCTCCCGGTCCACTTCGAGCACGAAGACGCCATCGAACAGGTCGATGAACTCGGCCAGGTTCCTCGACCCTCCGCAGAAGAACGTCACTGCCTCCTGCCGGTCTGCAGCCAGCGCCCTGACGTCGTCCACCCGCCACAGGTGGTGACGGTGCGCGGAGACGCCGGTGACGTCTGATACTGGTTCACCCGTCAGCGGGTCGCCCTGGTAGGCCAGTTCCCGGTCGCCGTTGACGGCGTGGTAGCCGCGCCGCCGCAACTCGTTGCAGACCGAGGTCTTTCCGGTGCCGGACCCACCTTCGACGAGGTAGTTCTTTCTGCCCATGCCTGATGATAGCCACGCGGGAGGCGTCGCCCCAGGGGTGCAGGGACCCGGACAGGCGGGCAGAACTCCCCATGCCCCTTACGGCCTGCCGCCTGGATTTCCGCCTAGGCTGGTGGGCATGTCGACGCCAACACCCGATCCTGCCACGCCCATGAAGTCCCTGCTGTACTGGCGCAAAAGCATGATCAACGGAGCCAGGACGGTGCCCGTAATAGTCAGCATGGATTCCTCAGGGGTGTTCCGCATGGTGGATGCTGCCGGCGTGAGCGTGCTCGCTTTGCCCGTGCAGCAGGCGTCATTCCGGTTCACCAGCATGGGAACGATGGTGGTCACAGCCCAGGGCCGCAAGTATGACCTGCTGGGCGTTGGGGCGTCCATGTCCCCGGACCCGTCGCCGGAGCAGAAGGCGGAGATGAAGGCGGCCTCCGACGACTACAAGGACCGCACAGCGCTCAACCGTGCCGGTTCGGCTGGTGCTGCCATGAGCCCTGCGGGGGGATTGGGCGGGGTAGCCGGTGTCGCCGGGAGCGCTTTGATGATGTTCTCCTACTACGAGGGGCTGGAAATCATCAAGGCCTGGCAGGCGGTCCTGCCGGAAACGGGCGCGGCTGTCCAGACGAGCCCAATGAAGGCCGGTCTTTACATGATTCTGGCGCTCTCCGCGGCCATCATCATCGGCGTCGTTATTGCCATCAACGTTCTCTAGAGTGGTCATGGAAAGAAACCAATATGGGAGGACGTTGTGCGCGCGATGATCATGGACCGGATAGCCGGCCCACTGTCCGTTCAGGAGGTCGCCGCCCCGGAGGTGCCCGCCGGCGGCGTAGCAATAACTGTTGCCGCGACCGGCCTGTGCCGGAGCGACTGGCATGCCTGGGCGGGCCACGACGACATCGTCCTGCCGCATGTTCCGGGCCACGAGTTCGCGGGCGTCGTTGCCGCCGTCGGTGCGGGCGTGACCAAGTGGGTGGTTGGCGACAGGGTGACCGCGCCCTTTGTCGAAGGGTGCGGAGCCTGTGAGTGGTGCCGTGCGGGCGCCGCCCAGGTTTGCCCGGACCAGCAGCAGCCCGGATTCACCCACTGGGGCTCCTTTGCGGAGCAGGTAGTGGTCCACGCGGCGGATACGAACCTGGTGGCGATCCCTGACGGCGTCAGCTTCGAAGCGGCAGCAAGCCTGGGATGCCGGTTTGCCACTGCGTACCGTGCACTCACCGGCCGCGCCGGCCTGGCCAGCGGTGAGTGGGTCACCATTGTGGGAGCCGGCGGTGTTGGCCTGAGCGCCGTCATGATCGCGAAGGCGCTCGGCGGAAATGTCGTGGCGGTAGACCGGAACCCGGCCGCCCTCGAGGTGGCGGCGTCCCTGGGTGCCGACCATGTCCTGGCCGCGGACGGGTCAGACGTCCCGGAACGCGTACACGCCATCACTGGCGGAAGCCATGTCTCCATTGACGCCGTCGGCAGCGAGCAGACCTGCGCGGACGCACTCCTCAGCCTTCGCCGCCAAGGCAGGCACGTCCAGATCGGACTCCTCCCGCCCGTTGACGGCCACCCCCGGGTTCCGATGGCCCGCGTCATCGCCTGGGAACTCGCGGTCTTCGGAAGCCACGGCATGGCTGCGGCAGACTACCCCGGAATGCTTGCCCTGATCGAGTCCGGGGCGCTTGAACCGCAAAAGCTCATCGAGCGGGTGATCGGGCTGGATGAGGCTGCGGGGATGCTGGCTCGTTTCGACACGGCCAACGTGGCAGGCATGACGATGATCGATCCCACACGGTGACGCGGCCGGTCCGGACTGGGTGGTTTGATTAGTCGGTGCTCCGTGTAAAACGCTTTGTGGTCTTCAGCCTCTTCGTGGCGTGCGTCAGTGCGGCTTTCTCGTTCTGGCTTGTGCGGCAGCCCGGGGCGGAAGCCAGCGCGGTCATGGCCGCGCCGCCGCGGGCAGCGGTCAAGCTCGCTGCGGGGGCGCCGGGCATCACCACCGCCGTGAATGTGACGTCCAGCCCGGATGCGCAGTGGCTTGCCGATGCTGCCGCGCAGACGGACATCCCTCTCCGCGCCCTGCAGGCCTACGTGAACGCGGCAGCCACGGCGAACATTTCCAATCCCGGCTGCGGAATCGGCTGGAACACGGTAGCCGCCGTGGGCTTCGTTGAATCGGGCCACGGAAGCCATGGCGGTGGCTCCCTGAGTCCCACGGGGCAGGCGAGCGGGGCCATTGTGGGTCCCAGCCTCAACGGCGCGGGTTTTGCCGCCATTCCGGATACCGACGGCGGTGCACTCGACGGCGACCCGCGCTGGGACCACGCGGTGGGACCCATGCAGTTCATTCCCTCCACGTGGCGGCTTGCGGGAAGGGACGGGAACGGCGACGGAATAGCCGACCCCTTCAATATCGACGATGCCGCGCTCAGTGCGGCGGACTACCTCTGCGGCCACGCCCGTGACCTCACCACGGCACAAGGGTGGACTGACGCCATCTACTCCTATAACCAGTCCGACGCGTATATCCGCCAGGTGCGTTCCCAGGCCACCACCTACGCCGCCGCAAAGGCAGGATCAGCCCGCTAGGTCCACGGTCCCGCGGGGGCGGCATGCTTACGGACTACCCGCTCCGCGCAGGTCACTCCGGCAGCCAGTTGACGGGCAGTGACTTCAGCCCGTAGACGATGCTGCTTTCCATCCGTTCCAACTGGGCGTCCGGGGCCACCGAAAGCCCGGGAAAGCGGGCCAGCAGGGACTCCAGGGCAATCCTGGCCTCAAGCCGTGCCAGTGGCGCGCCGAGGCAAAAGTGGATTCCGTGGCCGAACGCAAGGTGCCGGTTCGGGTTGCGGTCGACATCGAATTCCGCCGCGCGCTCGAATTGCTGCTCATCGCGGTTGGCTGACCCGATCCAGGCCACAAGGGGCGCGCCCGCCGGGATTCTCTGGCCGCCAAGAACCGTCTCTGCTGCCGCCACCCGGTACATGGACTGGACCGGTGACCGGAAGCGAAGCACTTCTTCCAGGGTCTGGGGAATTAAGCCGGGCTCGTCCAGGAGCCGCGCGTGGATGCCGGGCGACTCCGCAAGGCACAGGACGGCGTTGCCGATCAGGTTGGTGGTGGTCTCGTTGCCGGCCACCAGCAACAGGCTGCAGAAGCCGAGAAGTTCGGGCACCGTCAGTTTTTGGCCCTCGATCTCCGCGGCCAGGAGGCTGCTGATCAGGTCGTTGCCGGGCCGGCTCCTGCGCTGGTCGATCAGGGCCAGAAAGTATTCCACCATTTCCGAGGTGGTGGACTCCTGTCCTTCGCCCGCAGGAGCCGTCCGGGTCTGGCTAACAACCACATCTGACCAGTGCTTGAACCGCTCGCGGTCTTCGGCGGGAATGCCCATCAACTCCGAGATGACAATGACGGGCAACGGGTAGGCCAACTCCCGGATCAGGTCTGCGCTGCCGCCACCCGTCGTCATCGCGTCCAGGAGCTCGCCGGTGAGGGCGGCGATGCGCGGCGCCAGCGCGTCAACGGCCTTGGGGGTGAAAGCTTGCGTGACCAGCGAACGCAATTGCCGGTGCCGTGGCGGATCGGTGGTGATCAGGCTCGCTGAGAACAATTGCCCGGTACCGGAGGGGTTCCCGCCGCCCATGCGCGAGGAAAAGGTTGCGTGCTCGGACAACACCCGCTGAACATCGTCATAGCGGAACACGTGCCAGCTCCCGGATTGGTCATCCTGGAAAACCGGGGCCGCTGCCCGCATCTGTTCATAGTGCGGAAAGGGGTTGAGCGGGTACTGGGCGGACTGGGTGACATCCATGGTGGCCTCTCTGCACACCTGGCGCCTACTGCGGGCATAAAAGGCGCCAAGCCCTTGACTGACTGACCGTAGAACCTCGATCCTAGCCAATGCCTGCTGCGGGGTCATTAGTTTCGCAGCCCCAAATCCGGCCCTCTGTGGGCTGCGCTACCGCCGGGCAGGAGCGGCCGGGAGAACCACGCCAGGTTTTGTGCTAGCCAATTTGGGTCCTCTAAGGTTGATGCTCGATGAAAGCCCCTGAAGAGACATCCGATCAGTCGCCCGCCATCTCTCCCCGTGGACCCGTGTTCGTCGATGCGTCAGGCCGGCGGCTCCGGCGGGTCAAGATGATCGGCCTGGGGGTCGTCGGACTTGTGGCGGCGTACGTCATCCTCGTACTGGCCGCATTCATCGGCGGTTCCGGGGTCTCGGCACCATTCCTTCCCCTGCCCGCCGCCGCCGGGCCCCGCGACACTCCATCAAGCACCCCGTCTGTGGATCCACGGGCCGGCTTGACCGGGCCCGCCGTTCCGATCGTTGAGCAGTCCCCGGCGGCCGTCCCGGAGCCTGTCTCTGCTGTTACTGCCGTGCCTCCGGTGGCAGGTACCGCCGTCGCACCCGCTGCGGCCGCCGCCCCGGCGGCGCCTGCCGCTGCTCCTGCCCCGGCCCCGGCCCCGACCGCGGCCCCCGCTGCGACGTCCGGAACCGCCACCGGCTCCAATGCAACTGCCCCCGGCTCCAGCGGAACAGCGCCGGGCGCCAGCGCCACCACCGCCCCCGGCGCGAGCGGCTCCGCCCCGGGCCAAACCACACGGCCTACCGCTCCTGCACACCCTTAATATGCCCAGCCGGAATAAGGGTTACCGACCCGCCAAAAGTAACGTTCCCGCCAATGTCAGGGCGCATTGGTTTGTCCTTCTCGCCACCCTGATGGCCCTGGGTCTTGCCCTGGCCGTGCAGGGCTACATCCACCACCTGGGCGGAGTGCCCGGGGACTCCCTGCCCGCGGACACAGCCGCCGGCGCCGTCCCCACAACGCTCTCGCACGGCGGTCCCGTGGTGGACTCGCGCGGCGGCGCCGTGACCACCGTCAGCCCGCCGGACCGGACCATCGCCCTGACGTTCGACGACGGTCCGGACCCGGTATGGACGCCCCGCATCCTGGACGTACTTCGGGAGCACCACGTCCATGCCACCTTCTTCGTCGTGGGTTCCGCGGCGGTTGACAACCCGGACCTTGTGCGCCGCATCGTGGCGGAAGGCCACGAAGTAGGTGTCCACACGTTGACCCACACCGACCTTGGCACAGCCCCCGATTGGCGCCGCGAACTGGAAGTGCAAGGCGGACAGGATGCGATCGTCGGGGTGACGGGCCAGGCGGCCTCCCTGCTGCGCCCGCCTTACACCGCCGGCAACGGGGCCATTACGAACGGTATGTGGTCCGCCATGCATGGACTGGCCGACGACGGCTACCTCACCGTCCTGAGCAGCCTGGACAGCGAAGACTGGCAAACCCCGGGAACCAAAGCCATCGAAGCCAACCTGACTCCGCCGGGGCCGCAGGGCCAGGTGGTCCTGATGCACGACGGCGGCGGCGACAGGGAGCAGACCGTCGCCGCGCTGGACTCCGCCCTGTCGCGTTTCGCCGGACAGGGGTACCGGGTCACGACGGTTGGGGACGCCGTGGGCGTGGACAGCATGCGCCCCGCCTCAGCCATTGAACAGCTGCGCGGCTCTGCGCTGGTATGGGGCATCCGCCTCAGCGACTTCGTGGTCTGGGCCATCTCCCTGGGGCTGGTTGCCGCCGGCATCGTGACATTCCTGCGTGCCGTCCTGGTGATGTTCTTCGCAGCGCGCCACAGCCGTGCCGCCCGCCGCCTTCCCGGCTCAGGCCGCGGCCGGCGCCGGGTGGACGTGCTGGTGGAACCGGCGGTCACCGAACCGGCCACCGTGATTGTCCCCGCCTATAACGAGTCCGCAGGCATTGAGGCCGCGGTGCGCTCCATCCTTGCCTCCACCCATCCAGTGGAAATCATCGTGGTGGACGACGGCTCAACAGACGGCACGGCCGACATCGTGGAGGCCCTCGGCCTGCCTGGCGTGACCGTCATCCGCAAGGAGAATGGCGGCAAACCATCGGCCCTGAACGCCGGAATCCAGGCGGCCAGCCACGATCTCGTGGTCATGGTGGACGGTGACACCGTCTTCGAACCCGATACGGTCCGTGCCCTCATCCAGCCCTTCGCGGATCCCAGGGTTGGGGCCATTTCCGGCAACACCAAGGTGGCCAACCGCGGTGGCATCCTGGGCGCCTGGCAGCACATCGAGTACGTGGTGGGCTTCAACCTGGACCGCAGGCTGTTCGACGTTGCCGAATGCATGCCCACCGTCCCCGGGGCAATCGGTGCCTTCCGGCTCCACGCCCTCCGCAACGTCGGGGGCGTCAGCGATGACACGCTCGCCGAGGACACCGACCTGACCATGGCACTGTGCAGGGACGGCTGGCGCGTCGTGTACCAGGAGGACGCCAGGGCCTGGACGGAGGCACCCGCCACCCTGGGCGCACTGTGGCGCCAGCGGTACCGGTGGTGCTACGGCACTTTGCAGGCAATGTGGAAGCACCGCGGTGCCGTTGTGCAGAGTGGGGCGGCGGGCAAGCTGGGCCGCCGCGGGCTCGGTTATCTTCTCGTCCTGCAGGTGCTGCTTCCCCTGTTCGCGCCCATCGTCGACGTCTTTGCCCTGTACGGCCTGATCTTCCTCGACCCGCTGCGGATCGGCGCGTTGTGGCTGCTGTTCCTGGCGGTCCAGCTGCTCATGGCCGCTTATGCCTTCCGGCTCGACAAGGAACGGCTCGGACCGCTCTGGACACTTCCCCTGCAGCAGTTCGTCTACCGGCAGCTCATGTACCTGGTGGTTATCCAGGCAGTTGTCACCGCGGTGGCCGGAGTGCACCTTCGCTGGCACCGGATGGAAAGGTACGGCAGCCTGCGCGTCCCGCAGACCCAGGGCCAGGGCTAGGGTAGGTTCGTTCCTATAGGATTCGTGGCTCCCTGATAGGGCTGCCGCCACCTAGCCGCTTCACCGTGGCGGCAGGCACCCTGACTGCAAAGGAGCTCCGTTGGCTGTCGAACTTACCAGTGGCGCGCTGGAGTGCCTTTTCACCGGCTCGGTATGGGCCGAGGGGCCTGTGTGGGTGCCGTCATCGCAAACCCTCCGGTGGAGTGACATCCCGAACGACCGCATCCTTGAGTTCGACCCGGCCACCGGGAAGACCCGCGAATATGCCGCCGGCGTCGAATACACCAACGGCCGCACACTGGACGCCGATGGCAGCGTGGTGCAGTGCAGCCATGGCCGGCGCCGGGTGGAACGCGACACCGGGGGTTCCGTCACCGGCCTGGTTGACTCGTTCAAGGGCCGGCAGCTCAACTCACCCAACGATGTGGTGGTTGCCCGCGACTCGGGTATTTGGTTCACGGACCCGCCCTACGGCATTCTTCCCGGGACAAAGGAAGGCCATGAGGGGGAGCAGGAATACGGCGGCTGCTATGTCTTCCGCTTCGAGCCGGCGTCCGGAACCCTCACGGCGGTGGTCACAGATTTGGTGCATCCCAACGGGCTGGCCTTCTCACCCGATGAGTCCGTCCTTTACGTGGCTGACACCGCCGGCCGCCGTTACGGGGTGCCGCTGCGGATCGCCACCTACAGCGTGTCCGACAGCCGCTGCGGTCCACGCACCGGCACCCTCGAACTGGAGGACGACCGTCCGGCGGACGGTCTGAGGGTGGACGTTGACGGCAGGATCTGGACCTCCGCCGGCCCGTCGGTCCGGATCTATTCGCCGTCCTTTGAACTCCTGCACACCATGGAAGTGCCGGAAACGGTGGCCAACCTGTGCTTCGGCGGCCCCGACGGACGGGACCTCTACATCACGGCGACCACCAGCCTGTACCGGATCCGCACCACCACCACGGACGCAGCCCGCCGCAACTTTCCGCCCAACCACAACTGATCGCGAGGACAACCATGCAGTACCGAACCCTTGGCCCCAGCGGAACCATCGTCACCAGCTTCGCCCTGGGCACGATGACCTTTGGTGCAGAGGCCACCGAGGAAACGTCCCACGCCATCCTGGACGGCTACTTCGAAGCGGGCGGCAACTTCATTGACACAGCCGACGTCTACAGCGCAGGGGTCTCGGAGGAGATCATTGGCCGGTGGCTGGCCCAGCGCCCGGAGCAAAGGGACAAAGCCGTCATCGCCACCAAGGGGCGCTTCCCCATGGGCACGGCACCGAACGACGTCGGAACGTCCCGCAGGCACCTGGCCCGCGCCTTGGATGATTCCCTCCGCCGCCTTGGCGTGGAACAGATTGATCTGTACCAGATGCACGCGTGGGATCCGATCACCCCTTTGGAGGAGACCCTCCGCTTCCTGGAGGACGCGGTACGAAGCGGCAAGATCGCCTACTACGGCTTCTCCAACTTCCTGGGCTGGCAGCTCACCAAAGCCGTCCAGGTGGCCCGCAGCCAGGGCTGGAACCCGCCTGTCAGCCTGCAGCCGCAGTACAGCCTCCTGGTCCGGGACATCGAATTCGAGATCGTTCCGGCTGCCCTGGACGCCGGAATCGGACTGCTTCCGTGGTCCCCCCTTGGCGGCGGCTGGTTGTCCGGCAAGTACAAGCGGGACCAGCGCCCTTCCGGCGCCACCCGCCTGGGGGAGAATCCCAAGCGCGGCATGGAGGCGTGGCAGGCCCGCAACGACAACCCCCGCACGTGGGCCGTGATCGATGCCGTTGAGGACATTGCCTCGGCCCACGCCGCAAGCCACTCCCAGGTAGCCCTGGCCTGGCTCGCGGACCGGCCGGCGGTGACATCAGTAATCCTGGGCGCCCGGACTACTGAGCAGCTGGCCGACAACCTCGCGGCAGCCGAACTCACCCTGAGCGCGGACGACATCAGCAGGCTCGACAGTGCCAGCGAGCCGGAGACCGGGGTCTATCCCTATGGGCCGATGGCCAGGGAACAGCGCAGCCGCAAAATGGAGGGCGGGCGGTAGGCTCCGCCCTCAAAGTGGCGGGGAGCCGGGCGCCCTACCCGCCGTGCTTCAGGACGTCCGGCAATTCATCCACGAATACCGTCTGCGGTGGGTCGAAGTAGATGACCAGCACCTCGGCACCCACCGGGAACACGCTCGTCTTGTCGTACGGATGTGCGTGGAAGGCCATGATGCCCCCAAGGTAGGGAAGCATGACCTCGCCGATGGTGCCCGGGCCAACAAGCCCGGTCACCCGGCCGATCTTGCCGGTCAGGCTCCGGTCAACATTCCTGCGCATCCATTGCTCCTGCGTGTCGGCAGCCCGTAAACGTCCGGTTCCTAGGCGTCCGGGGCCTTGGCTGGACGTTTCCCCTCATCGCCCTTCCGGAGCGCTGACCGGAGGGCCGGCAGGTAGTCACCCGCCTGGGCAAGGATTCCACCCAGCATCCTGTTGACGCCCTCGCCGCCGTTCAGGACGGTCATGTTGCCCACGTGGGCGAAAGGCTCCGCGGCCGCCGCGATGATGGCAGGCATGTTCTCGGCGAGCTGCTGGGAAATGACGGCGTCCTGGTTGGTGGCCAGCGCCTCTGCCCGGGCCTTGATGCCCTCGGCCTCCGCCAGGGCCTTGGCCTTGATGGCGGACGCCCCTGCCTCGCCCTTGGCCCGCGTGGCGGCGGCCTCGGCCTCACCGGTGACCTTGGTGGCTCCGGCAGTGGCGGCAGCAGCCGTGGCATTTGCCTGCGCCTGCAGCTCCGTTCTCCGCGCGTTGGCCTGTGCCTCGAGCTCCGTGCGGCGTGCCAGTGCCTCCGCGGCGCTGATGTCCGCTGCCTTCTGGCCTTCCGCTTCCGTGCGCCTGGCGTAGGCCTTGGCGTCCGCAGGCTTCCGGATGCTGGTCTGCAGCTTCTGCTCTTCGCGGTCCGCTTCCAGTTTGGCAACCTCTGTTTCCTGCACCACCACCTGCTGCCTTGCGGTGGCCTCGGCCAACGGTCCGGCCTGGGCGGCGTTGGCCCTGGCGCGTTCTGCGTTGGCCTGCGCCACGGACTGCCTGATCGCCGACACGCTCTGTGCGTCCGCGATCAGGGCGGCGGCTTCCGCTTCCTTTTCCGCCGCTTCCCGGTTGCGGGTGGCCTCGGCGATTCGGGCTTCCATTTTCACCTGGGCGATGTGGGGCTTGGCGATGTTCTGGATGTAGTCCGTGGGGTCCTGCAGGTCCTTGATCTGCAGCGAGTCCACCACCAGGCCCAGCTTCTCCATTTCCACCCCGCTCGCACTGCGGACCTGGGACGCCAGCTTGTCCCGCTCGCGGATGATCTCCTCCATCGTCATGCTGCCGATAATGGACCGCAGGTGGCCTTCGAAAACGTTATAGACCTGGCTCTCCATTTTTGGCTGCTGTCCCAGGAAACGGCGTGCTGCATTGGCAATAAAAGGCGGAGCATCACCGATCTTGTAAATGACCACACCCTCCACAATTACCTGGATGCCCTGCGACGTAACGCAGGAAACTTTAAGTTCGGTTTCATTCAGGGTCAGTGACAGGGGCCTTACCGTCTGGAGTCCTGGAAGGACCAGGGCGCCCTTCCCGGTGACGATCTTGAAATCCATCCCTTCCCGGGTTT
>Ga0308161_1002344_pt1 | contig 20271 bp, 18 predicted proteins | sample PhyFR2_FD_201034 | JGI IMG/M metagenome (GOLD analysis project Ga0308161, IMG submission 201034) | Phyllosphere microbial communities from UC Gill Tract Community Farm, Albany, California, United States - DLSLF.R2 | ecosystem: Host-associated > Plants > Phyllosphere > Unclassified | place: USA...
GTGGCGAGCCGTGCTGCACGGGTGGCCGGGGCTGCGGGCGGACGACCTCGTGGCGATGTCGGAGCAGGCGGTCGGCGGGCGCTGATCTCGGGCGCCGGAGTCGGTGTCGGAAGCTGCCGTGGGGGGAGTTTCCGACGCCGGACCCGGTGCTACGCGACGCTGCTGCGACCGCGGAAGACGCCGACGCGCACGAGCCAGACGTACATCAGGCACCCGATGCAGACGTCGAACGCTGCGTTGAGGAACGCGGCGACCAGGGCGACGGCAGCGCCGACCGGTGCGGCGTAGGGGGTGCCGATCAGCGCCAGGACGAGTGCGACACCGGTCACGACGAGGCCGACACGTTGGGCGAAGGTCGGGGGCTCAGGCGCTTCGAGTTCGGCGGGCGGGCCGATCCGGGGGCGGACCAGGCGGCGGAACAGCGCGCCGTACGGGTGGCGGGCGATGCCGGTCAGGCCACCCCAGGCGAAGAGCGCGGCGATGACGGCAAGCAGGACGACGCCGACCGTCCGCGTGCTGTCGTTGAGGGTGAGGACGATGTCGAGCGCAAGCAGGGCCGTCGTGATCGCGGCGCCGAAGCGGGGCGAACGAGGGTCGATCCCTCGGGAGGGCACGGGGCTGCTGGTCATGGGTGCTCCTCGGTGAGGACGGCGTCGAGCGCGGCGACGAGTTCGGGCTGGCGGGGCGGTCCACCGAAGCGGGCACGGACGGTCTGTGTTCCGTCCACGAGGAGCACGGTCGGGGTCTGCATCACGTCGAAGCGCCGGGCGAGCTCCGGGCGTTCGGCGAGGTCGATCTCGAGTCGGCGGACGCGGGCAAGACCTTGCGCCGTTGTCGTCGACTTCGATGCGGCGACCGCGTCGAGTTGCCGCGCTGTGGCGGGGCAGCGTGCGCACGTGGGCGTCGAGAACTGGAGGAGCGTGGCGGCGGTGCCGAACGCCTCCCGGTCGGCGAGGTCGGCAACTGTCGTCGCGTCGCGGACCTTGGACGTGACCACTCGCGCTCGGCCGGTGCGGCTGCGGAGCAGCAGGCCGAGGGCCGTCGCGACGGCGAGGATGCCGGCGACGATCGCGAGTGAGAGGGCGATGGTCATGGTGTGGACATTACGGGGCGCCGTCCGCCGGACCAAGGGTGTTGAGTCCCGTGACGCAGGCGCTGACCTGTCGGATCGGATCCGACGAGGATCAGCTCGAGACACCGACCCACAGCTGGTCGCGAGCTCTTGTCATGCCGACGTAGAGCTCGCGGAGATCGAGGCGGCGTCGTTCGAGGGCGCTCTCGTTCTCGGCGGCGGGCTCCTGGTCCAAGATGCGTGCTGGGACGTCCGCCAAGAAGACGTGTTTGAACTCGAGGCCCTTGGCGCGCTTGATCGTGCCGACCTTGATGTTGCTCGTCGTCTGCCCCGTGTACCGCTCGATCGACACAGCCGGCAGGCGCTCCTCGCGCAGGATGCCGATCACGCGGTTGGCTGCCGCATTGGTCCGGGCCAAGATGCCGATGTCGCCGGTCCTCGTGCCGCCGTGGACAGCCGACCGAACAGCAGCCACCAGGGCTCGGTCGAGGTCCTTCCACGCTGTGAAGCGGCGGAGGACCGGCTCCGGCCCGGTTCGGGTGATCGCGGCGACCGTGTCACCGGCGGCATCCGTGCCCTCGATGTCAGTGACGATGTCGTCCTTCACGAGGCGGCGCGCGAAGTCGGCGATCTGACGGGTGTTGCGGTGGTTGACGTCGAGGATGACGCCACGGCCGGCAAGGCTGATGCCGATCTCCCCGAGCGTGTAGCCGCCGGGGTAGATGGACTGCTGGCCGTCGCCGATCAGTGTCAGGCCGTCCGGTCGGTCGCCGACGAGGGCGTGCAACATCCCGACCGTCACGCAGTCGAGGTCTTGCGCTTCGTCGATCACGACCGCCTCGTACCGATGGAGCGGACGCTCCCGGAGCTCGTCGCGGGCCATCCGGGCCAGGTCAGCCCAATCGACGACACCAGCGGAACTGAGATTGCGGTTGTACGTCTCGGTCAGGGCCCAAGCCCGCTCGCGGAGCTCGACCGGGAGGGCGTACTTCCGTCCGACGCGGGACACGGCTGCGTACCGCTCGAACTCGGTCAACCCCCGACCCTTGATCACGTGCGTGACTTCGTCCCGCCAGTACCCAGAGCCGAACCGCGGCGACCTGAGCGGGTCCTTCGGGTCGAGGGCGTTCCAAGCGCGCCACCAGGCGGTGTTCGCGGCATCCGGGTCGATCTCGAACGGGATGCGGCGTTCCACGAGGAGTGAGCGGGCGAACGAATGAACGCCTGCGAACTCGACCTTCGCGGCGTGCGCGGGTTCCAGCCGCTCGAGCAGTGACTTCAGCACTGCCGGGAAACTCTTCACGTACGTCGTCACGAGCACCTTGTCCGTGGCGGCTCGAGCGAGGTGCGCTGTCCGGTGCAGGCCGACGACGGTCTTGCCGGTACCCGCAGCACCGCGGATACGTGCTGGCCCGTTGAAGCTCCGTCGTGCGATCTTTGCCTGCGCCGGGTCGAGGAAGGACATCCACGTCTCGATCGGCGCTTCATCCAGGTGGAGGAGCCCGCGGTGGAAATCTTCCAGGTCGAAGACCACCTCGTCCTCGGCCTGGTCGACGTCGATCTGCAGCGCGGATGGTCCGTCCTCTGGGTCGACGATGACCGCGAAGTAGTCGCGAGCGACCGCAGCGAGCTGCTCCACGTCGGCGACGTTCAACCGGGCACCGGGACGTCGCAGTCGCTCGACGAGCTTCTCCGTCCCCACGACCTCGACGGTCCCGACCTCAGTCGCGATCCGGGGCTGCAGCGACATCGCGGCGATGCAGTGCACCTCGCTCGGAGGCAGACCGACCTCGGCGAAGGCCTCCTGCGTGTCCGAAAGCAACGTGGAGAGCGAGTCGAACTCGTCCGTCACGTCGTCCTGTCCCCGGTGCGGCCGACCGCCCTGCACCGAGAAGTCCCGCCATGCCTTCGTATCGACGATGAAGACCCCGGACCGTCCGACGACGACGAGGTCCACCTGCGCGGTTCTCGATCCGGGCCATCGCCGGTCGGGAAGGAGCTGGAATCCGTCGGTCGCCAGCTCGGAGACCAACCGCATCGTCTGTGCTTCGGTCTGCTCCGCAACCGAGAACCGGCCGGAAGCTGCGAGCAAGGCGGCTGCGCTGGCCGGGTCGGCCTCAGCTTCGCGGCTGAGATGACGAGCACGTCCGCCCGCTGATGCCCCCGCCATGCTCATACAGTCGCCTCCGCAACAGAGGATCCACCATCGACTTCGCGGCGGTCCCCCTGCCGTCGCGCCCGCACATCAGTTTGCTGGACCACCTGGCGTCGCACCAGTGACCTCTTCGGGCGACGTCGGCGACTGACCAGAGATCAGTCCGGCAGACCGAGCCGCTCGCACTCCGCCCACTGCTCGGGGCGACGCTTGTCGAGCCACGCGGTGAACTCCCGGTAGCCGCGGTAGTTCGTGAAGACCATGAACTGCTTCTTCCGCTGCTCGTTCCAAGCGGTGAGGCTGATGAAGGTCGGTCCACCACCGTTCGACTGCTTGCCGAAGCGGAGCGTGTGGATGTCGTCGACCTCGCGGCGGCGGAACTTGCCGAACCCCGACTTCACGTCGTAGTGCCGGTCGTACACGTTGATCCGGCCGGCGGCGAGTCCCAGACCGAGCAGCAGCACCGCGGCTCCGAGACCGGCTGAGATCCCGTAGGCAGGACTGCCGTCACCATCCGCCGAAGTCAACTGGAAGACCAGTCCTGGGACGCCGATGCCCAGACTGGCCACGCCGAGCACCAAGAGGATCGCCCCGGGGAACAGCGGCCGACGCACGACGATCATCGGCGCCACCTCCGCCTTGGTCGCGTTGCCGCCCCACTGGTTGATGCTGTCGCTCATCGTTCCCCCTTCGACCGAAACCGTATCGGGAACGGGGCCCGGTCGGCTGTCGTCTCCGTACCATCGGGGAGATGAGCGACGACGTGACCCCAGGGCGGTACCGGCACTTCAAGGGCGGGGAGTACCAGGTGGTGCTCCTGGCGCAGGACGTGGAGACCGAGGAGCCGGTCGTCGTGTACCAGGCGCTGTACGGCGAGCACGGGCACTGGGTGCGAGGTCTGGCGGACTTCACCGCGCAGGTGTCGCGTGACGGGTACGTCGGACCGAGGTTCGTGCGCCTGGAAGCTTGAGGCGCCCCGGCCGCGACTTCGGCTCAGAGCGCGGCGCGGGCTTCTTCGATCGCCGCGATGAGCCCCGGGACGCCCCAGACGACGAAGCGCCCGTGCACACCGCTCCGCAGTTCGACCCGGAGCTGGCGTGACAGGCCCCGTGAGACGTCCTCGAGGGAGGCGATCTCGGACAGGGGGAAGCCGAACTGCGGACGGACGCGGTTCACCGCGTGCCCCTCGAAGAACAGCGCGGTCGAGGTGAGGACGAGCTTGCCGCCGATGCCCTCTGTGCCCTTCCGTCCCGGGACGAGCAAGCCCAGCTCAGCCGCGACGGACTGGTCCTTCGCACCGTGGTCGATGAGCAGGTTGGCGTTCTTGCGCAGCAGTTCGGTGCTGGAGTCCCCGGGTTCCATGCGGCCAAGGTACGGCAGCGCGGAGCGCGCCAGGCGCTGCCTTTCTCAGACCTCGCAGCCGACGCCGTCCCCATCCCGGTCGAGCTGGCGCGAGTACCCGGGCTGGCCGACGGTGATCGGTGCTGCACCCGCAGCCCGGACCGCATCGCAGTTCTCGTAGTAGGCGGAGCCTCCCGCCGGCGCGGGCTGCACGAGCGGCGCCGGTGCGGCTGCAGCGGCAGCTTGCGCGGCCGCTGCATCTGCCGCAGCTTTCGCGTCAGCGGCAGCCTTCGCCGCCGCTGCATCTGCCGCTGCCTTCGCGTCGGCCGCAGCCTTCGCCGCAGCCGCGTCGGCAGCAGCCTTGGCGTCCGCTTCGGCCTTGGCCTGCACCGCGGCGGCCTCGTCGGCAGCCTTCTTCTCGGCTGCTTCCTTCGCGGCCGTCGCTCGGAGTGCGGCCGCCGTCGCGGACGCCGAACTGGTCGAGGTCGGCGTCGTGGTGCCGGCAGCCGCGTCCGTCTCGCCTCCGGAGCTGCAGGCGCTGAGCGCGAGGACGACGGCGAGAGCACCTCCGGCGATGACAGCTGTGCGACGGTGCTTCAGGTTCCTGATCACGGAGTGCTCCCCAGAGTTGGTGTGTGCTCATTTTCGGAGCTTCAGTCATGTTTCGTCCAGGCCCCGTTCGAGGGTTGCGCGATCACGCACGATGACGGCGGTGGTCGGTGGCGCCGAGCACGTCGGTGCCCGCCCCTACCCTGGTCAGACCACGACAGCAGGGAGCGCAGTGCAGATCACCGAGGACGGCCGAGCCCTGCTCAGCCCGAGCGACCTCACCACGTGGGCGACCTGCGAGTGGGCGTTCCTCCGCCGCCTCGACGCCAAGCTCGGCCGCGGCGAACCCCTGCCGGATGAGCACGACGACATGCTCGACCGCACCGCACGCCTGGGTGACAAGCACGAACTGGACTACCTCGAGATCCTCAAGCAGTCCCACGATGTCGTCGAGTTCGACCGCCCGGCCCCGCCGCAGTACCGACAGGCGGCAGCAGCAGCGCTCCAGGCCATGCGGGACCGCGCCGACGTCCTGTACCAACCGACGTTCCACGTCTCCGCGTCAGCCGACGGCACAGGCTTCATCGGCTTCGCGGACTTCATCATCCGCAACGACCGCGGCGAGTACGAGGTCTACGACACCAAGCTCGCCCGGCACGCCAAGATCAGCGCCCTGCTGCAGCTCGCCGCCTACGCGGAGCAGATGCGCGCGCACGGCATCCCGACCGGGCAGCAGGTGCACCTGGTCCTCGGCGACCGCACGACGACCACGCACGAGCTGGCCGACATCGTGCCGGTGTACCGCACGCAGCGCGCCGAGTTGATCCGCGTGATCGCCGAACGCATGGCCGCGGACGAGCCGATGCTGTGGGGCGACCCCCGGTACTCCAGCTGCGGCCGGTGCGCCGCCTGCCAGCAGGAGGTGCAACGACACCGCGACCTGGTCCTCGTCGCCGGCATGCGCCTCGACCAGCGGACGAAGCTGATCCGGCAGGGCGTGCGGTCGATCGACGACCTGGCGGTCCGCACCGCACCGGTGGCGACCATGTCGAAGACGACACTGGATCGTCTGGTGCGTCAGGCGAGCCTCCAGATCGAGACGGAGCGCGCCGCGAACCGCAGCGACGGGGCGGACGCAAGCCGGACCGGACCTGCCTTCGAGGTCCTCGACTCACGAGCACTCGACGCGATCCCCGCACCCGACCCCGGCGACGTCTTCTTCGACTTCGAGGGTGACCCGCTGCACACCGAGGACGGCGTGCACTGGGGCCTCGACTACCTGTTCGGACTCGTCGACGACCAGGCCGATTTCCGGGCGTTCTGGGCGCACACGATCCGCGACGAGCGACAGGCGCTCGTGGACTTCCTGGCCTACATCGCCGAGCGCCGTCAGCAGTACCCGGACATGCACATCTACCACTACGCCGCCTACGAGCGGACGCACCTGCTGTCCCTCGCAGCCCGGCACGGGGTGGGGGAGGACGCGGTCGACGACCTGCTGCGCGCCGGCGTCCTCGTCGACCTGTACCCGATCGTGCGGAAGGCCCTGGTCGTCGGCAGCCGCAGCTACTCGATCAAGAAGCTCGAGCCGCTGTACATGGGCGACGACCTGCGGCTGAGCGACGTCACGAACGCGGCCGACAGCATCACCGCCTACGTCGACGCCATCACCGAACTCCGCACCGGGGACGCCGTCGCGGGGCAGCGGCAGCTCGACCAGGTCGCCGACTACAACGCCTACGACTGCCGGTCGACGCTGCGCCTGCGGGACTGGTTGCTGGGCCTCCGCGCCGAACACGCCCCGGACGCCACGACCACGGTCGAGCTCGCGGGCCTGCCGCCCCTCCCTGTCGAGCGCGAGCCGAACCCGGTGTACGTCGCGCTCGCCGCCGAGACGGCGGACGTCGACGCCCTCGATCGCACCCCCGACCAGACCGCGTTGGCGCTCGCCGCAGCCGCCATCGACTACCACCGCCGCGAGGCGAAGACCTTCTGGCAGGACCACTTCGACCGGCTGCGGAACCCGGTCGACGAGTGGGCCGACACCCGTGACGTGCTCGTCGTCGAACGCGCCTCCGTCGAGCGGGAATGGGCGACGCTGCCGCGCGCCCGCTCACAGTCGCGGGAGATCCGGTTGTCGGGGACACTCGCGCCCGGCTCCAGGCTCCGGCCGGGAGGCTCGCCCCACCTCGTGTACGACGACCCACTGCCGGCGTCGATCACCGCCCCGGGCCCCGGCTCGAAGGGCGCCACCGACCGCGCCACGATCCTTGAGGTGTGGGACAACGGCGATGCCACCGAGGTGCTCGTCCTCGAACGCCTGCCCGTCGGTGGCGGGGAGCCGCACACCGGCTTCCCGGTCGCGCTGGCGCCGTCGTCGCCCCCGCGGGCGAAGCCGCAGCCCGAGGCGATCGCCGAGTGGGGTGCCGAGGTACTCGACGCGCTGCCGGCGATGCTGCCCGACCCGGCGCTCGACCTGCTGCGGCGGGTGCCGCCTCGCGGGCCCCTCGTGCCGGTCGCGGGGGACGACACGGTGGGCGCCGTGGTGGCGACCCTGCTCGGACTGGACCGGTCGTACCTGGCGATCCAGGGGCCTCCCGGCACCGGGAAGACGTACGTCGGGTCGAACGTCGTCGCGAAGCTCGTGCGTGAGCACGGGTGGCGGGTCGGCGTCGTCGGGCAGTCGCACGCGACCAGCGAGAACTTCCTCGACGCGGCGATCGCCGCCGGGGTGCCCGCCGACCGGGTGGTGAAGCAGCCGAAGAGCGGCGCCGACCCCGAGGACGTCGAGGCTGCCGAGTGGACGCCGGTGAAGAACGGGGCGGCGATCGCGGCGTTCCTGCAGTCCTGCGCCGACACCGGCACCGGGGGAGTCGTCGGCGGGACGGCGTGGACCTTCGCCAACGAGTCGACCATCGCTCGGCACTCCCTGGACCTGCTCGTCGTCGACGAGGCGGGGCAGTTCTCCCTGGCGCCGACGATCGCCTCCGCCATCGCGGCCACCCGCCTGCTGCTGCTCGGCGACCCGCAGCAGCTGCCGCAGGTGTCGCAGGGCTCACACCCGGAGCCGGTCGACGAGTCCGCGCTCGGCTGGCTGGCCGACGGGGAACACGTGCTGCCGCCGGAGTTCGGCTACTTCCTGGCGCAGACCCGACGGATGGAGCCCGCGCTGACCGCGGCGGTGTCGGGGCTGTCCTACGACGGGCAGCTCGCGTCGATGGTGTCCGGACGGCACCTCGACGGGATCGACCCCGGCGTGCACCCGGTGCCCGTCGTGCACGCGGGGAACACGACCTCGTCACCGGAGGAAGCGGCGCAGGTCGTCGCCCTCGTCGCCGACGTCGTCGGCCGCACCTGGACCGACGACCGCGGCACCCGCCGGCTGACCGACGAGGACGTCATCGTCGTCGCGCCCTACAACGCGCAGGGAGCGGTCATACGCGATGCCCTCGACCGGGCTGGGTACACCGGCACGCAGGTCGGGACCGTCGACCTGTTCCAGGGCCGGGAGGCGGTGGTCTCGATCACCTCGCTGGCCGCGTCCTCCGCGGCGGACATCCCACGCGGGCTCGACTTCCTGCTCATGCCGAACCGGCTGAACGTGGCGCTGTCGCGGGCGAAGTGGGCGGCGTACCTCGTGCACTCGCCGGCGTTGACGACGGCGCTGCCGCCGTCGATCGCGGGGCTGGGACTGTTGTCGCGGTTCATCGAGTTGGTGGCGCCGCGGGAGTGAGCTCGCGGGTAGCCGCCCGCAGCGTCAACCGACCTCGACGGTACCGTCTGTGGAGTTGAACGAGGCGGTCGTGCCGAACTGGCCGCCACGCACCGTCACCGCCCAGGCGGACGCGTCCGGTGACACCGAGTACGTGACATGTGCACCCTGGGGGACGGCGGCCAGCCCGGTGCCGTCGAGGAGCCGGATGGTGACGTCGTCCCCGGTGCTGACGACGAGCGTCGGCGGGAACGGCCCAGCGCCGAATCGCTGGCGCATGACGAAGGCGAGGGTGCCGGCAGTCTGCGCGAGCGCGCTCCGCTCCTCGGCGGCCGAGGCAGGCAGTGCGGCCGGCACGGTACCGGAACCGGTGCTCGTCGTCTCGGGCGCCGCGGGCACCGGAACAGCTGGCGCGGCGCTCTGCTCGGTCGCGCCCTGGGCGGCGGGTCGGCCCACCGGTATGTCCGTCGGAGCCACCGCCACGAGCTCGCGGCCGTGGTCGGCGATCGGCAGGGACAGGGCGGGCAGTGCGACGCCGGCCGTCCCGAGCAAGAACGCGATCACCGCGTAGACCATCAGCGCCGTCCCGACCGCGCCGAGCACTGCGCCACCCCGACCGAAGGCACGCACCGCTGCAGATCCCCACCGGGCGACCCGCACCGTGTGCGTTCCGACCATCATCGCGGTGACGCCGATGGTCGACGCGACGAAGCCGCTCGAGACACCGTCCTGTTGCGGCTCGGCGAGGGCCAGGACCATGCTGCCGCCGCCGAGCAGCATCGCGAGCCAGGCGTAGGCGGCGGGGCGGGTCCGGCGCTTCGCCGACGTCGCTCCGTAGGTCGTCATGGTGGCGATCCGCGGGATCGAACGACCACCACCGGATCGGGTTTCGGGCGGGGACCAGTCTCGTGGCCCCGGATCGCCGAGCGGCATGGTGTTCCCCCTGTTCGCCGTGGACCGTTCCATCCTGGCGTCGAGGAGAGTGTCTGAGGCATCCCCACTTCTGGTGCGGTGCGAGTTCCGCCGCGCGTTCCCACCGCGTGAGCGTCAGCTCGCGATGGCCACTCAGCCGCCGGCGGCACTGCCCCCGGCAGTCGCCGCCGTCTGCCGACTCTGCACCACGGACTTCACCGCACCCGCGACCCAGTCTCCGTCCGTCAGCGCCTTGACGCGCTGCCGGTCGACCTTGCCGAACTGCCCGCGCAGCGTGCCCGTCGCCTCGAGCAGCCCGATGAGGGCGACCTGGAACGGCGACGGCGCGGCGCCGAGGTGCAGGACGTCGCCGATCTCGCCGCGCAGGAGCTTCGCCGGGCCGGCGTCCCGCTCCGGCCAGCGGGCCGAAGGGAAGATCCCGAGGACCCGGTGCTCCTGCCGCGTCACGAGTCCGCGGCCGACGAGTCCGGCGAGCACGCCCTCCCGCAATGCACCGTTCGCGTTCCGGGACACCCAGGACGACGGCCGTCGCGGCGCGGGCGCGAGGTCGATCTGTTCCTTCATGCCGTCGATCACCGGGTCACCGACGGGAGCGGACTTCGCCGGGATCACCTTGCGCCCGTCGAACTGCAGCACCCCGCGCAGCGCCAGGTCACCGAGCACGGCACCGGCGACACCGGGGTCGAAGGTCTGCGAGGAGACGGCGAGCTTGCCGTCCGGACGCAGGAGCAGCAGCGCGTACGCCTGCGGCAGCGTCAGCTGGGCGGACATCGTCAGTCCTCGTCGGCCTCGGGCGGCACGCCGCTGATCCCGGCCCGCAGTCCGGCGACGACGTCGGCCTGCAGGAAGTTCGCCGCTTCGGCGCTGGTCGGGTCGACGACGATCCCGAACTCCTCGGGCAGTGCGGTGACGAGTTCGGCCATCGGCATCGCGCGTGCTTCCATGCCCGGGAGGCTCGTGGCCAGCTGGGCAGGGTCGGTGAAGACCGGCACGAACGGGCGGTCGCGCAGGACGACGTGCGCGACGCTGCCGTCCTCGGGCTCACCGCTGGTGCCGGCGGCCTTCCACGGCACCCAGGCCGCGCTGCCGAGGAACCCCTCGGCGGACGCGCCCATGCGGCGGCGCAGGTCGCCGGCGGCATCGGGTCCGGTGTTCTCGGCTCCGGGGCCGAAGCCGGACCCGTTCGTTCCGTTGGCGCTCATCGCGTTCCCCTCCACGGTCTTGTCACCGGCCATGCTGTCACGCAGGAGGGGCGGAATGGGTGGGGCGCGCCTCCCGTCAGGAAGGCGCGCCCTGGTGGCTCGGACCGCGAGGGTCAGTACTTGGCGGACTGCCCGCCGTCGATCGGGACGACGGCGGCGTTGATGTACGACGCGTCGTCGGAGAGCAGGAACGCGACGACCGCGGCGATCTCGGGTGCCTCGCCGTAGCGCTTGGTCGGGTTGATCTGGATGAACTCCTCGGCGGCCTTGCGCGGGTTCTCCGCGTCGATCTGCTTCATCGAGTTCTCGACCATCGGCGTCCAGATGGCGCCCGGTGCGATCGCGTTGATGCGGATGCCGAACTCGCCGTACTCGACGGCCGAGTTGCGAGTCAGACCGACGACGCCGTGCTTGGCGGCCGCGTAGCCGGACTGGTTGCCGACGCCGCGGATGCCGCCGACGCTGGCGGTGTTGACGACCATGCCGGAGCCCTGCTCGCGCATCACGGCGAGGACCTTCTCGAGGCCCAGGAACACACCGCGGAGGTTGATCGAGACGACCTTGTCGAACTCGGCGGCGGTGAACGACTCGGTGAGGTTCTGCTTGCCCTCGATGCCGGCGTTGTTGAAGAAGCCGTCGATGCGGCCGAAGCGCTCGACCGTGGCGGCGACGTAGGCGTCGACCTGGGCCTCGTCGGACACGTCGGCGATGGTGGTGAGGACCTCGGCGTCGGGGGCGGCCTGGAGGACGGCGGTCTTCGTCGCTTCGAGACCCTGCTCGGAGACGTCGACGAGGGCGAGCTTCGCGCCCTCGGTGGCCAGGCGGACGGCGGTCGCACGGCCGAGGCCGGAGCCGCCGCCGGTGATGAGGACGACGCGGTCGGCGAAGCGGGTGCTGGTGGTGGTGCTCGGGGAGTTGGTGTCGGTCATGTGGTGGAGGCCTCCTGCGGTCTTCGACGATGAAGGGCTCGGGGTCCGGGGAGCGTGCGTGTCACGGCGGTACGTGTCACGCCGGCGCGTGTCACGGCGCGGCGCTGAGCGGCGAGTCCGGTCCGACGGGCGTCCGCCGGACGAGAGTTACGCTACAGGTGTTGCCTGACCGCGAGCGGAGTGCGGCCGCGTCAGCCGCCGCCGTCTAGGCTTGCCGTGGCCGAGGGGGCCGGGGAAGCGGGGGACCATGTCAGACGAACTGACCGAGCAGCGCGGGGCGTCCGAACCGCAGCCGGGGTCGCAGCCGCAGTCGGGACCGCCGCTGTCGCGGTCGCGGTCGACCGCGTCGTCGATCGACCTGGTCGTGACGATCACCGGCCTCGTCCTGCTGGCGATGGTCGGCGGCGCGCTCGTCGTCTTCGGCTGGCTCGTCGCGACGGTGTCCCAGTACGGCTGCGACTGGGAGAGTTCGACGCGCGAGTGCCGGCCGTCGATCGGCGTCGAGACGGCCGTGGTCGACGGCATCGTGCTCGCCCTCGTGCTCATCGGTGGCGGGGTCCTCGCGGCGTGGCTGCGTCGGACGCGGCCGCTCGGGTGGGTCGCCGTGCTGGCGACGGTCGCCGCGATGTTCCTGGTCGTGCTCATCACGTTCACCGCGGTCGGAGCGTTCGGGCACTGAGGCGGGCCGCCCGACCTGGTGCGCCCGACCTGGTGCGCCCGACCCGATCAGCAGGTGCTGAGGACCCGCTCCATCGCATCCCGCTCGGCCGGCACGACCCAAAGCCGGTACTTCGCCTTCACCTTGACCTGATGCTCGACGTACTCGCACCGGAACCCCGTCGCCGCGGGGAGCCAGGTGGCCGCGTCGCCCGAGCGCTTCTGCGAGTTCGAGTGTCCGTCGACCGCGAACAGGTTCTCCGGGTCGTTCGCTAGGGCCTGCCGCTCGGTCTGCGACAGCTGCTGCGCCCCGGTCCGCCAGGCGTTCTCGAGCGCGACGACGTGGTCGATCTGCACGAGGGTCGAGGTCGTGTTCCCCCGCACGAACGCGATCTCGCCGCCGGTGTACGGCGAGACGAGGTCGCCGGACATCACCTTGCACGGGCCCTGCCGGACGACGTCCGTCAGGTCGCGGGCCAGCACGTCGTTCCGGGTGTCGCACCCGTTGTGGTCGACGTCGAGCCAGGGTGTGCCGAAGTCGGCCTCGCGGTCGTAGCCGGTCGCGGGCGCCTTCCCCTTCACCGGCAGGCCGGCGAGCGTCGCGCGGGCAGCGGCGACCGACTGACTGGAGGCGCGGCTCGGCCCCGGCGTCGCGGGCGTCGGAGCCGACGTGGTCACGGTGGGACGGGCGGCGGTGCCGCTGCCTGGGGTGCCCGGGGTGTTTGCGGTGCCCGGGGTGCTGGCGGCGCTCGGGGTGTTTGCGGCGCTCGTCGTCGCGTCTGCTCCGGTGGAGAGCACCCCTGACGAGAACAAGGCCCACACCCCCACCGCGAGGACGAGCGTGACGATCGAGGACTGGACGGTGGTGCGCGTGCGGCGTCGGCGGGACGTCATGTTCGGTGGTGCTCCTGGTGGTGCTCGGGGGACCCGTCGATCCTGCCGGAGGCCGCCGACACCCTGGGACGCACGCGCCGCAGTCCGCGTAGGCAGGGTTCATGACCGACTACGCACAACCGTCCGTACCCGTCACCGGAGGCTCGATGCCGCTCCTCGGCTTCGGCACCTGGCAGATCGAGGAGTCCGACGCTCCCGCCGCGGTCGCCGCCGCCCTCGAGGCCGGCTACCGCCACATCGACACCGCCACCGGCTACCGCAACCAGCGCGGAGTCGGCAAGGCCATCGCCGACTCCGGCCTGGCCCGCGAGGACCTGTTCGTCACGACGAAGCTGCCGCCGGACAACGCCGACCGCGTCCGCGAGACCATCGAGGAGAGCCTCGACCAGCTCGGCCTCGACCACCTCGACCTGTGGCTCATCCACTGGCCGCCGAGCGGTGGGGCCAGCCCCGAGGTCTGGCAGCAGCTCGTCGACGCGCAGCAGGCCGGCCTGACGAAGGCGATCGGGGTCAGCAACTACTCGCTCGACCAGATCGACGAGCTGATCCAGGCGACGGGTGCGACCCCGGCCGTCAACCAGATCCGCTGGAGCCCGGTCGAGTTCGACCGCACCATCGCCGACGGACTGCGCGACCGGGGTGTGGTCCTCGAGGGCTACAGCCCCTTCAAGGCGAGCAACCTGCAGGACCCGACGCTCGTGGAGATCGCCGAGGCGCACGACGCAGATGCCGCCCAGGTCATCGTCGCCTGGCACGTCGCGCACCAGTTCGTGGTGATCCCGAAGTCGTCGAACCCGGACCGCATCCGGTCGAACGCCGCCGGCGCGACTCTCGAGCTGAGCCCCGACGAGATCGCCCGGATCGACGGTTTGGCGGCCTGACCCGCCCCGAGCGGCTGAGACGCCGCCGAGCCCTCGAGACGCCGCCGAAGTCCGCGGCGTCTCGGCCGTTCGGCGGCGTCTTGCGCTGACGTGGGCGTCTCGCCTGCCGGGAACGGCGTCAGGCCAGCAGCGACCGGATGTCCTCCGCGCTCAACCCCTCGGCGAACAGTGCGTCGTCGTCGATCATCGTCGCGAACAGCTGCGCCTTCCGCTGGGCCAGCGCGAGCACCTTCTCCTCGATGGTGTCCTCCGCGATGAGCCGCTCGACGGTGACGGACCGGGTCTGCCCGATCCGGTGCGTCCGGTCGACGGCCTGGTTCTCGGCGGCGGGGTTCCACCACGGGTCGAGGACGAACACGGTGTCTGCCTCGGTGAGGGTGAGCCCGAACCCGCCGGCCTTCAACGAGATGAGGAACGCCGGCGCGCTGCCGTTCCGGAAGCGGTCGATGACGGCCCCGCGACGCCGGGTGGAGCCGTCGAGGTACTCGTAGGCGACCCCGCGCGCGTCCAGGGCGGCGGAGACCATCTTGAGGAACGAGGTGAACTGGCTGAACACCAGCGCCCGACGCCCTTCGGCAGCCAGGGTCTCGAGTTCGTCGAGGAGCAGGTCGAGCTTGGCGCTGGGCACGTCGCCGTGATCGTCCGACACGAGTGCGGGGGACAGTGCGAGCATCCGGAGCAGGGTCAGTGAGCGGAAGACGATCATCCGGTTGCGGTCCAGGTCGTCGACGAGGTCCAGGACCTTCAGGCGCTCCCGGTTCAGGGTCTTCTCGTAGAGGTCGCGGTGCGCGGGGTCGAGGGTGACCCGGACGACCTGTTCGACCTTCTCGGGCAGGTCCGCGGCGACGCTCTCCTTCGTCCGTCTGAGCATGAGCGGCCGGATGCGTCGTCGGAGTCGGTCGGTCAGTTCCTTGCGCGCGGCTCCGCGGAGCTCGGGCGAGGCCAGCGGCTTCACGTAGTCGTCACCGAACCGGGTCCAGGACGACAGCAGCCCGGGCGCCACGACCGCGAACAGGGCCCAGAGGTCGGCGAGCCCGTTCTCGAGCGGCGTCCCGGTGATGGCGATCTTCACGGGCGCACGGAGTTCGGCGGCCACGCGGTGGGTCTGCGACTGCGGGTTCTTCACGAACTGGGCTTCGTCGAGCAGCAGCGCCGACCAGCTGAGGTCGAGGTAGGCCGCTGCGTCGAGCCGGAGCAGGGCGTACGAGGTGACGACGACGTCCGACGCGGCGGCGGTCCGGGCGACCCTGGCGGGGTCCTTCAGCGAGGTGCCGGCGATCGTGGTGACCCGCAGCGACGGCACGAACTTCGCGGCTTCGTCCGCCCAGTTGCCGACGACGGAGGTGGGGGCGACGACGAGGAAGGGTGGCGCCTCCGGGTCGGCGGCCCGTCGGTCGGCGATCATCGCGAGCGCCTGCAGGGTCTTGCCGAGCCCCATGTCGTCGGCGAGCACGCCGCCGACGCCGTGCTCGACCAGGAACGTCAGCCACGCGTAGCCGTCGCGCTGGTACGGCCGCAGGTCGGCTTGCACGGTCTCGGGCACGACCGCATCGGCCGGCGCGGTGGCGTCGAGCAGGCGGGAGGCGATCTCCTGCCACCGCTCGTCGTGGTCGGTCTCGTCGGCGAGCTGGTCGAACTCCGACCACAGAGCGGCCCGGTACGGCGTCACGGTGAGGGGCTGGTCCGGCTCCCACTCGTCGAGCTCGCGGGCTTCCTCGATGACCTCTTTCAGCCGGTCGAACGCGGGGTCGGCGAGCGACAGGTAGGAGTTGTCGACGAGCTTCATCCGCCGGTCGCGCTTCGCGAGCGCCCGGAGCAGCGGCGTGAACGGGATCTCCTTGCCGTTCACGCTGACGATGATGCCGAGGTCGAACCAGTCGTGCTTGTCCGACGGCATGGTCGTGACGCGGATGTGCGGCCGCCCGGTCAGGCGCTCGTAGTCGACGCGTTCGCCCTGCACGACGACGCGGACACCGAGTGCGGGCAGCGCCGGCAGCAGCTCGTTCGCGAGCACGGCGACGTCGGCCCCGTCGATGGTCCCGTCCTGGAACCACTGCAGTCCGCCACCCGGGCCGGGAGGCTCGGGCGCCTCCGTCTCGTCGTCCGCCGCGAGCACGCTGCCGAGCTCCGGCAACGGTCCGTGCAGGGACACCGGGTCCTTCCGGCCGTCGACGCTCCAGCGCCACTGCAGGTGCGCCCGGTCGTCGGTCCGCGGTGCCCGGGCCGGCTCGAACGTCACGGTGAGCACGAGTTCCGGCGGCGTCCGTTCCGGCAGCGCGAGTGACCCGTCGGAACTGACGAGCCCGAGCGACCCGCGGAGCTTCGGCGACCAGTCCGCCAGGAACTCGTCGACCTCGTCCGCGGGCACGGTGATCCGCGTCGCCTCGACGAGCATCTTCCGCTGGTCCTCCGGCACCGGGGCGGGCGTCGGCGCGAGCGTGACGTGGAACTCGGGCGACTCGCGGAACGCGTACACGCCGTGGTCGCCGACCACCCGCGCCGTGCCCTCGGCGAGCGGCCGCCCGTCGATCACCGCACTGGCACCGATCACCAGTCCGTCGGCGGTGCGAGCGGCGTCGAGCAGGACGCGGGCGTCGACGCCGAGGTCGACCCCGCCCTGGTGCTTGCCGGTGACGAACGCGATGCCGAGCGGCCCGGCCTGTCGCAGCAACGGCCAGAGCAGCGGACTGCGGAAGTCGTCGAGGTGGATCCAGTCGCTCTCCCCGGGCAGCCCGGCGAGCACACCGGCGCGGTGCAGGGCGGCGAACTGCATGAACCACGCGTGCTGGTCCGGTTCGAGCCCGAGCCGGTTCATCGAGTAGGGGAGCGCACCCCAGGTGAGCTGTCCGCGCACCCAGTTGCCGGCCGCGCTCCGGCTGACCGGCCGCACGCCGAGCCGCACCGCCCGGCTGGCGACCGGCAGCGTCCGGCCCGCAGCACGGGCGCGTCCGGCGAGTCGGGCCGGCACCGCGTCGCGCAGTTCGAACTGGAGGCCCATCCCACCGGTCGCAGGCGCGTCGCCGGAGCGGGTGGTCTCGTCGTCGTCACCGGCGAGGCGGGCGAGGTCGCGCCTCCAGTCCGGGGTCGGCGGGGTCGGTGCCTGTGTGCGCGGGCCGGCCTGCGCGGCGAGGGCACGCGCGTTGATGGTGAGGAGTGCTGCGGCGACGTGTTTGCACTCGCCGCCGAGGGGGCAGGTGCAGCGGCTGCCGACCGGGCGGACGAACTCGCCGCGGGCGATCGTCGTCTCGACGTGCACGTCGTACGGGTCGGCGGCGCTGCCGCTCACCGCCGCGGTGATGGTGCCGTCCTCGTGCCAGGTGGCTTCCTCGACCAGGCCGGCGCGCACGACGTCTCGGGCACGGCCGAAGGTCTGCGGCCCGACGAAGCGGATGACGTCGACGGCGTCGATCATCGGGGCTGCTGGCACAGGGACATCGTGCCAGTCCCCGCTGACGCTCGTCGTCCGGGCACGGATCGGTACGGTGGGATGCGCGCCGGAGGGGCGCAGCGGACGAGGGGGAACACATGTCGAGCAAGACCATCCAGCACGGCGCGACCGGGTTCGTCGTGGCACTGCTCGCCGCGGTCGCACTGACCGGGTGCGCCGGTGGCGGCGACGACGAGGCAGCCGAGGGCACGCCGACGCCGACGCGTGCGGCGGGGACGCCGGGCAAGGCGACCTGCGAACTGCTCGGGACCGACGGCGGGACGGTCACGATGACCGAGACCGCGGACTCGTACACGATCGAGTTCCGGGGCGTTCCCCGCGACGCCGCCGACGACCGGACGACGTACGGCGTGCAGGTCGACGACGACGACCGGAAGTCCTACGCGGGCATGCTCATGAGCTGGGACCGCGACGTGCTGCGGAACTACGGCACGACCGACGACCCGGAGGCCGACGAGGTCGAGGTCGACGGCGAGCCGGAGGAGACGGGCGACGTCGTGCGCGGCACGTTCCCCAAGGTGACCGACGGATCGGCGACGTGGTGGTCGCCGGCGTACACGACGATCACGGACTCCGGGGTGCAGCGACACGTGTGCACCGAGGACGGCCAGGTCGTGCCCTACACCGCGCTCGACGCCGGCTAGCAGGTCGCCGCCGACCTGTCCGCGGCGTCGTCCGCAGGGGGTCAGTCCCGTTCGGGGGCTGGCCCGGACCGGCGTCGATGAGACATCATCGACAGCATCATGCTGCAGTCACTCGTCTACATGAGCTCGGCCGCCCAGCCGTTCGACGACGCCGACCTCGACGAGGTCCTGGCGTACTCGCGCGAGCGGAACACCGCCGACGGTCTCACCGGCATGCTCGTCCACCGGTCCGGTCGGTTCATGCAGCTGCTCGAGGGTCCGCCCGACGCCGTCATCGCGACGTACGGCCGGATCGTCGCCGATCCGCGCCACGACGAGGTCCGGCTGCTGGTGGAGGAGTCGATCCACACCCGTCGGTTCCCCGACTGGACGATGGCGTTCGACCGCGACGAGCAGGCTTCGACTCCCGAGGGGTTCAACGAGTTCCTGACCGCCGGCGACGTCAGCGCCGATGCCAGTCGTGCGCGCGAGCTGCTGCGCTGGTTCCGGAACCACCCGATGGCCGCGCCGACCGCCTCGCTCGGCAAGCACCGGCGCGACTGACTCCGCACCACACGCAGCGACCCGGCCGCCCCCTGGGTGGTCGGGTCGCTGTGGTCTGTGGCGGCGCTGTGGTCTGCTTCCGGTCGGCAGCGCTCGGTCAGCGCTCGCTGGGCTGCGCGAGCTTGCTGTGCTTGCGCGAGTAGCCGAAGTACACGCCGAGGCCGATCGCGAACCAGACCGCGAACCGCACCCACGTCTCCCACTGCAGGAACGAGACGAGCCAGAGCGACGCGAGCACCCCGATCGCCGGCACGATCGGCATGAAGGGGAGCCGGAACTGCCGGTCGAGGTCGGGCTGGCGGTAGCGGAGCACGATGACGGCGGTGCAGACCACGACGAACGCCAGCAGGATCCCGATGTTGGTCAGTTCGGCGACGACCCCGATCGGCAGCACCCCGGCCAGGACGGCGGACGCGATGCCGAGGATCCAGGTCACCCGGGTCGGGACGTGCCGCTTCGGGTCGGTCTTCGCGAACCACTTCGGCATCAGACCGTCGCGGCTCATCGAGAACCAGACGCGAGAGGCGCCGAGCATGAACGTCACCAGGACGGTGATGATGCCGACGATGGCGCCGATCGCGATGACGTTCGCGACGCCGCCGAGCCCGACCGACGCGAACGCCGACGAGAACCCGGACGCCGGGTCGATGTCCTTGTAGTCCTGCATGCCGGTGAGGACCAGGGTGGCGAGGACGTAGAGGACCATCGAGATGCCGAGGGACAGCAGGATCGCCTTCGGCATGTGCTTCCGGGCGTCGGTCGACTCCTCGGCAGCGGTCGACATCGCGTCGTAGCCGAACACGGCGAAGAACACGGTCGCGGCACCGGTCATCACGCCGCCGAACCCGAACGGGAAGTACGGCGAGTAGTTCGCGCTGTTGATGTGGAAGACACCGAGCACGACGATCAGGACGACGAGGGCGGCCTTGATGCCCACGGCGACGAACTCGAAGCGGGCGGCACTGCGGATGCCCCGGGTCAACACGAACGCGGTGAGCAGGCAGAGCGCGATCGCGAAGACGTCGACCACGTGGCCGTCCCCGGTGCCGGGAGCGCCGAGCATCCAGGCGGGCAGGTCGATGCCGAACTGGCCGACCAGGAACCCGACGTAGCCGGAGATGCCGATCGCGACCACCGCCACGATCGCGGTGTACTCGAGCAGCAGGTCCCAGCCGATGAACCATCCGACGATCTCGCCGAGCACCGCGTACCCGTACGTGTAGGCGCTGCCGGCCTTCGGGATGAGCCCGGCGAACTCCGCGTAGGACAGCGCTGCCGCCGCACTGGCGACGCCGGCGACCAGGAACGAGA
>Ga0308161_1002346_pt1 | contig 20234 bp, 19 predicted proteins | sample PhyFR2_FD_201034 | JGI IMG/M metagenome (GOLD analysis project Ga0308161, IMG submission 201034) | Phyllosphere microbial communities from UC Gill Tract Community Farm, Albany, California, United States - DLSLF.R2 | ecosystem: Host-associated > Plants > Phyllosphere > Unclassified | place: USA...
GGTCGCCGCACCCTGGCCGTCCGATGGCGACGGGACCGGGCGCATCCGGTGTCCGGTGGACGACCCGCTGGACGGCGCCGCAGGCCGGACCGGGTACCGATGGGGACATGGCACATCGGTTCCGCGGGAAGATCGTCGTCGTCACCGGAGCATCGAGCGGCATCGGGAGGGCCGCCGCGCACGAGTTCGCGCGGCAGGGCGCGACCCTCGTCCTCGCCGCTCGCGGCAGGGAGAGCCTCGAGGCGGCGGCGCAGGAGTGCCGCGACCTCGGTGCCGAGGCGGTGGCGATCCCGACCGACGTCGCCGACGAACACCAGGTCCGCGACCTCGTCGCCACGACGACCACGCGCTTCGGCCGCATCGACGTCTTCGTCGGCAACGCCGCCCTGTTCGTGTACGGCCTGTTCGAGCAGACCCCCGTCGAGGCCTTCAAGCGGGTCGTCGACACGAACCTGCACGGGCACGTGCACGCCGTGAAGGCGCTCCTGCCGCACTGGAAGCAGCGCGGCGAGGGCACCTACGTGCTCGTCGGCTCAATCCAGTCGCTGCTGTCCGCGCCGTACCAGTCGGCGTACGTGACGAGCAAGCACGCAGCCCTCGGCCTGATGGACGTGCTCGCCGACGAGCACCAGGGCACCCGGATCCGCTTCGGCGCGGTGCTGCCGTCGACGATCGACACCCCGATCTACCAGAACGGCGCCAACTACACCGAGAAGGCGTCGCACCCGCTGCCGCCGACCGTGTCGGTCGAGCGCGCCGCGAAGGCCGTCGTCCGCCAGGCGCTGCACCCGAAGCGCAACCGCTACGTCGGACGCCTGCAGGCGGCGCTCGTCCCCGCCGAGTTCATCGTCCCCGGGATCTTCCACCGGATCACCCGTCCCGCTGTCGAGGTGTTCGCGCTCCGCGGTCGCCAGGCGCCCACCGACGGCAACCTCTACGCGCCCGCCGACCACGCGAAAGCGACCGACGGTGGCTGGGTCGCGAAGCGCCGCCGCGTCACCCGCCCGCTCCTGTGGGCGGGCATCGCCGCGGTGGTGGGCACGGTCGTGCTCGGCCGCTCGCGTCGCTGACGCACCACCGGACGGACGGGAGGCGCGGCACCGGTCGGTGCCGCGCCTCCCGTCCGTCACCCGGTCGCGTCACGGACGCGGCCCACCGGACCGGGTCGGCCCGTGCCCGGCCGTCGCGACCGGGCGTCCCGTCAGGCCGCGCGCTCGACGCGCGGGCCGTCGAGCACCGCGGCCACCGCCTCGATCTCGACCAGTTGGTCGTCGTAGCCGAGGACGGTGACGCCGAGCAGCGTGCTCGGCACGTCGTGCTCCCCGAAGGCGTCGCGGACGACCTGCCACGCGGCGACGAGGTCGGCCTGCCGCGTCGAGGCCACGAGCACCCGGGTCGAGACGACGTCCTCGAGGGCGGCGCCGGCGTCCGCGAGCGCCTGGCGCAGGTTCGCGACGCAGGCGGCGGCCTGCCCGGCGTGGTCGCCGACGGCGACCGTGCGGCCGTCCGCGTCGAGTGGGCAGGCCCCCGCCAGGAAGACGAGCCGCGCATCGGCCGGTGCGGTCGCGGCGTAGGCGTACTCGGCGACCGAGCTGAGGGACGAGGACCGGATGAGCTGCACAGCGCTGACCATGACGCCATCCTCCCCGAGGCCGGCACCTCCGGCTCGGGTCAGGGGTCGAGGCGGGTCCAGCCGCTCAGCGCCCGCCAGGTGCGCGGGTCGAACGTGAACACGCTGCCCATGCCCGGCTGGTCCAGGCGCCGCGAGACGGGCTCGCCCCGCAGGTCGGCGAGGAGCAGCGCCCCGACAGCGCCGTGGGCCACCACGGTGACGTCCGTGCCCCGACCGGCGGCGGCGGTGAGGTCGCGGACCGCCCCGACGATCCGGCGCTGCGCGTCGACCGCCCGCTCCCACCCTCGCACCGACTCCTCGGGCCGCGCGAAGAACGCGTCGACCACCGGTTCGAACGCCTCGGGAGGCAGGTAGCCGGTCGCGCTCCGGTCGATCTCGCCGAGCCGCGCGTCCTGCTCCGGCACCACACCGACCGCCGCGCCGAGGACGGCCGCGGTCTCGACGGCCTTGCGCTCGGTGCTCGAGACGATCCGGCGCACCCCGGGTGCCCACGCGACGCGGTGCGCGCCGGACGCCCGGGCGCGGCCGGAGTCCGACAGTCCCCAGGACTCGATCGGGACCGCGGGGTCGACGACGACCTCGGCGTGGGTCAGGAAGAACGACGGCACCGGCACAGCCTGGCAGACCCGTCCACCACCACGGCAGGGGTCGGTCGTATGGTGTGCTCGTGGAGTTCCCGGGGGAGGCGGACGGCGCGCGTGACGCGTCGACCTCTCCGGGGTCACCCCGGGGCACGCAGGACCAGCAGGACCACACGCCCCGAGAGGCGCGGCGCGCTCCGCGCACCAGCCCTCACGGAGGCACCGACAGGTCCCCCGGGAACCCCACGCACGCACCGCTCCCGGTCGTGGCGCAGGCGCTCGCCGACGCCTTCCTCGCCGCCGACGACTGGAGCCGCGACGCGCTGACCGCCGCCGGGTACGACGTGCTCGGGGTAGAGCGGACGTACGTCGGTGTCGCGGTCGGGACGGCGCTCGACGCGTACCCACGGCCGCCCGTCGACGCGCCCCGGCAGCTCGCCGCGGTGCTCGCGACCGCCCCGCGCCTCGTCCGCCTCCACGACAGCCGCGGACCACGACGGCCCGTCCGGGTCCTGGCCCGGCAGGCCACCGCCGTGCGGGCGCGCCCGGTGACGGACAGCCCGCTGCTCGTCGACACGCTGCCCGAGCTCGCCCGAGCGCTCGACCTGACGGTGGGGCGGTTGCTCTGGCTCGCCGACACCCGCGGGTGGAACCGCCGTCCGGGTGCGTCGAGTCCGCTCCACCACGTCCGGCACGAGTGGGTCGCGCGGCCCGGGCGGACCCCGAGGCTCCTCGAGAAGCCGATGGCGATGCTCCGGCGCACCCAGCGGACCGTCCTCGACGACCTGCTCGCGGCGCTGCCGGTCCACGACGCAGCGCACGGCTTCGTGCCCGGGCGCAGCGTCGTCACCGGTGCCGCCGGGCACGTCGGACGCCGGGTCGTCCTGACCGCCGACCTCACGTCGTTCTTCGCCACGGTCCGAGCGCCGACCGTGTACGGCGTGTTCCGCGCCGCGGGGTACGCCGAGCCGCTGGCGCACGTCCTCACCGGGCTCTGCACGCACCGGGTCCCGGTCCACGTCCTCACGGCGATGCCGCCGGGTGGGAGCATCGACGAGCGTCGGGCGCTCCGGGACGCCCTCGTCGAGGCGCACCTGCCCCAGGGAGCCCCGACGTCGCCGGCGCTCGCCAACCTGGCCCTCCGACACCTCGACGCCCGACTGGCCGGGTGGGCGACCGCAGCGGGGGCGACGTACACGCGGTACGCCGACGACCTGACCTTCAGCGGCGACGACCGCCTCGCTGCCCGCGCCGACGCGTTCCTCCGCGGTGTCGAGCGGATCGTCGCCGACCAGGGCCACACGCTGAACCCCCGGAAGACCCGGGTCCGGCCCGCCGGGGTGCGGCAGTCGGTCACCGGTGTGGTCGTGAACGAGCGCACCGCACCCGGCCGCCGCGAGGTCGACCGTCTCAAGGCCGTGCTGCACAACTGCGTCGTGCACGGTCCGGCGTCGCAGGACCGCGCGGGGCACGCGGACTTCCGGGCGCACCTGCTCGGCCGGATCGGCTGGGTCGGTCAGGTGCACCCGGACCGGGCAGCGAAGCTCCGGGCGCTGTTCGCCCGGATCGAGTGGTGAGACGAGCCCCAGCGCACGGAACCACCCGGTAGCGGCGCTCGTCCGAGCGCCGACCCCGGACCGCGCCCCTGGCCCCGCACCGGTGTGCTCGCTACCGTGACGCCATGACAGCGCACCGCGTGACCGCACCGCAGCCGCCGGCGGACGGCACGAAGCCGAAGGGGCCGGCGTCGTACTTCCCGAGCATCGAGAAGACCTCCGGCCGTCCGGTCCAGGAGTGGCTCGACCTCGTGGCCGACCGGCTCGACACCCACCGGCACATGGAGGTCGTGACCTGGCTCAAGGAGGAGCACGGCCTCGGGCACGGCCACGCGAACGCCCTCGTCGCCTACGTGCGGCACGCGCTCGCCTGACCCCGGGACAGCGCCGCACGTCACACGACGCAACGCACGGTCACGTGCCGCAACACCCGCCGACGCGGGCCGGGGCGCGTCGTAGCGTCACCGCATGACCGACTACCTCGACCGCGAGCGGGACACGACCTTCACCCGGGTCTACAAGCAGCAGACCCCGGACATCCTGCAGGCCTTCGTGCAGTTCGACGCCGCGGTGTTCCAGCCCGAGGGGCGCGCGATCCCACTGCGGTACCGGGAGCTCATCGCGCTCGCGGTGGGGATCACCACGCAGTGTGTGTACTGCATCGACGCGCACAGCCAGCGCGCGGTGGCCGCCGGCGCGACGGAGGCCGAGCTCGCCGAGGCCGCCTGGGTCGCGACCGCCATCCGCGCCGGCGGTGGCTTCGCCCACGGGCGACTCGGCTTCAAGTTCGGCGCCGACGCCACCCCGCCCGAGCACGCCTCGCAGCCGCAGCTGCAGAGCCAGCCCCGGCCGCACGACCACGGCGCGGACCAGCGGCACCAGGGGACGAACCCGTGAGCACGCGCCCCGTCCTGGTGACCGCACTCCAGGGCGCCGGCTGGCACCCGGCCGCCTGGCGCGTCGCCGGACCCGCCGCACGCCGTCTGACGAGCCTGCGCCACTGGCGCGACGTCGTCGTCGAGCAGGACCGCGCGGGCACCGACGCCGTCACCCTCGAGGACTCCTTCACCGCCGGACCCCTCAACCAGGAAGGTGACCTCGACACCCGCACGGTCGTCGGGCGACTCGACGCGCTGCTCGTCGCCAGTGCGGTCGCCCCCGCGACCCGCGCCGTCGGTCTGGTGCCGACCGTCTCGGTGACGCACACCGAACCGTTCCACGTGGCCACGGGCCTCCAGACCCTGGACCACGTCTCCGCGGGGCGAGCCGGGTGGCGGATCCAGGTGAGCCCGACGGCCCGCGAGGCCGCGCTCTTCGGCCGCCGCCCCGGCGGCGACGACGCGGCCACGCTGTTCGCCGAGGCACGGGAGGTCGCCGAGGTCGTCTCGCGGCTCTGGGACAGCTGGGACGACGACGCGATCATCCGCGACGTCGCCACCGGTCGCTTCATCGACCGCGACCGCATCCACGGGGCCGCGTTCGTGGGCGAGCACGTCTCGGTGCACGGTGCGTCGATCGTGCCGCGCTCGCCGCAGGGACGGCCGCCGGTGTTCGCGCTCGCGCACCGCGCCGACGCGGCGGCGTTCGCGGCCGACGCGGCGGACGTCGTGCTCGTCACGCCGGGTGGGGCCGGTCCGTCGGGGAGCGCCGGTCCGACGGGTGGGCCCGGTCCGTCGCACGGAGCCGGCCTGGAGGCGCGGGGTGCGCTGGCGCTCGTCCGTGACGCCGAGCAGGCGGCCGGGTCCGACGTCCGCCGTCCGGTCCTCGCGGACCTCGCGGTCCTCATCGGGGCGTCCGCGTCCGAGGCCGCCGACGCCCTCGCCGCACTCGACGCGGCCGCGGGCTCGTCGTACGCAGAGGCGTCCGACGCCCCGGTGCTCGCCACCACCGTGCCCGAGCTGGTGTCCCTGGTCGGGGACCTCGCGTCCCTCGGGTACGCCGGCGTCCGGCTCCGGCCGCTCCGCATCCCCGAGGACAGCACCGCCGTCGCCCGCCGACTCGTGCCGGCGCTCGTCGCCGCCGGGTTGCGCGCCGACGTGGCCTCCCGTCCCACCGCCGACCTGCGCACCCGACTCGGCGTCGCGCCCGCGGTCAGCCGGTACGCCCGCACCACCGCCGACCAGGAGATCCCGGCATGAGCACGAAGCGTCAGGTCCACCTCGCCGCCCACTTCCCGGGCGTCAACAACACCACCGTGTGGAGCGACGACCGCGCGGAGAGCCAGATCGCGTTCTCGTCGTTCGAGCACTTCGCACGGAACGCCGAGCGGGGGTGCTTCGACTTCCTGTTCCTCGCCGAGGGGCTCCGGCTCCGCGAGCAGAAGGGGCGCATCCACGACCTCGACGTGGTCGGTCGACCGAACACGCTCGCGATCCTCGCGGCGCTCGCCGGCGTGACGTCGCACATCGGCCTGGTCGGGACGCTGCAGACCACGTTCAACGAGCCCGTGGAGCTCGCGGAGCAGCTCGCCACGCTCGACCACCTGACCGACGGGCGCGCCGGCTGGAACGTCGTCACGAGCTCCGACGCCTTCCACGGCGCGAACTTCCGCCGCGGCGGATTCCTCGACCACGCCGACCGGTACACGCGGGCCGACGAGTTCGTCACCCTGGCGCGCGAGCTGTGGGACTCGTGGGCGCCCGACGCGGTCGTCGCCGACGCCGCGGGCGGGGTGTTCGCCGACCGCTCCCGCATCCGCGACGTCGACCACCACGGGCCGCAGTTCGACGTGCGCGGGACCTTCCCGGTGCCGCGGAGCCCGCAGCGGCACCCGGTCGTCGTGCAGGCGGGGGACTCCGACGAGGGCCGCGACCTCGCCGCCCGACAGGCCGAGGTGGTCTTCTCGCTGCACACCGAGTTCGACGACGCCCGTGCGTTCCGCGCCGACCTCACCGAGCGGCTGGCGCGCGTCGGCCGCTCGGAGGACGAGCTGCTCGTCCTGCCCGGGGCGACGTTCGTCCTCGGCGACACCGCGGCGGACGCCGAGGAGCGGTCCCGCGCGATCCGCCGCGCCCAGGTCAGCCCGGCCACGGCGATCGCCTTCCTCGAGCAGGTGTGGAACCGCGACCTGTCCGGCCACGACGTCGACGGGCCGCTGCCCGACGTCGAGCCCGACGTCGACGCCGAGACGATCACGCGCGGTCGGGTCCGGCACGTCCGCGACCCACGGGCGACCGTGCAGGCCTGGCGCGACCGGGCCGACGCCGAGCACCTGTCGACCCGGGACCTCGTCATCGCCGTCTCGACGCGGGGCGGCTTCGTCGGGACGCCGTCGCACATCGCGTCGGAGATCGACCGGTACGTGCAGGAGCGCGCGTCCGACGGCTTCGTCGTCGTCCCGCACACGAACCCGTACGGCCTCGACGAGTTCGTCGACCGCGTCGTCCCGCTGCTGCAGGAACGCGGTGTGTACCGGCAGGCGTACGACGACGGTGCCACGCTGCGGTCGACGCTCGGGCTGCCCGGCCACGTCCTCGACCGCCAGGAGGTCTCCGCGTGAACGCCGTCCCGCTGTCCGTCCTCGACCTCGTCCCGGTGTCGTCCGGGTCGTCCTCGGCGACGGCCCTGCGCAACACCCTCGACCTCGCCCGGGCCGCCGAACGCGCCGGGTACGCGCGGTACTGGCTCGCCGAGCACCACCTCAACCCCGGGGTCGCCGGCAGCGCGCCGAACGTCGTCATCGGGGCCGTCGCGGCCGTGACCTCCCGGATCCGCGTCGGCAGTGCGGCGACGCTCGTCGGGAACGTCCGCGGGCTGCAGATCGCCGAGACCTTCGGGACCCTGACCGGCCTGTACGGTCCCCGGTTCGACCTCGGGCTCGGGCGCTCCGGAGCGCCGGCACCCGGGACGCCGAAGCCGCCGTCGCTCGCACCGCGGGCCGACGAGGTCGTCGACGGGCTGCTCGTCCCGGCGCCCTTCGACCTCCGGATCGCGCCGGGGTCGAAGTTCGCGCTGCAGGGCGAGCTGCTCGGTCGGGTGCCCGGCGACGTCGAGCGGTTCGACGGCGACCTCGCGCTGGTCCGGGAGCTGTTCGCCGGCACCTGGACCCGCGACGGTGCGGTCGTCGAGGCACCCCCGGCGACCGGTGCCGACGTCGAGCTCTGGATCCACGGGTCGACCGGCGGCGAGAGCGCCCGGGTCGCCGGGTCCCTGGGCCTGCCCTACGGCGCGAACTACCACTCGTCACCCGGGACCGTCCTGGCCTCCGTCGCGGCGTACCGGGCGGCGTTCCGACCCGGCGTGCTCGCGGCGCCGCACGTGATCGTGTCCGCCGACGTGGTCGTCGGTCGCACCACCGAGGAGGCCGACGAGCTCGCCGAGGGCTACGGCCCGTGGGTGCACTCGATCCGCTCGGGCACGGGTGCGATCCCGTACCCGACGCCCGACGCGGCCCGTGCGACGCCGCTCCCGGACGACGCCGCTGCCGCCGTGCGGGACCGTCTCGCGACGCGGTTCGTGGGCGACGCCGGCCACGTCGCCGACCGGCTCGAGGTGCTCCGTCGCGTCACCGGGGCGGACGAGCTGCTCGTCACGACCATCACGCACGACCACGACGCCCGGGCCCGCTCGTACGAGCTGCTCGCGGCCGAGTGGGCGCGGCGGGCCGCGGTCGGCGAGCCCGCCTGACGCGCACCGCGCACCGCGCATCGCGCACCGCCACACGGAGGACACCCCCGTGACCACGACGGTCACGGGGGTGTCCGACGATCGGAGCCCCGCTCAGCCGTTGTCGAGCGGCAGCCCCTCCGGGTTCACCTGCGAGGTCTGCACGGCCTCGTTCGACAGGTTGTACGCCCGCAGCCACTTCGCGTAGGTCCCGTCCGCGATGAGCGCGTCGATCGCGTCGGCGATCGGCTCCGCCAGCCCGCTGTCCTTCTTCGTCGTCGCCGCGATGAGCCCCTGCAGCGTCGAGCCCGCGCCCGAGTACGTCCCCGCGGTCTTCGTCGGGTGTGCGCTGCCGGCGCTCTGCGTGTTCGCGTACGCGATCGTCGGGTTCGGGCCGAAGTAGCCGTCGATCTTGCCGGAGCCGAGCGCGAGCTGCACCGCGTTGCCGTCCGGGTAGTACTTGACGTCGATGGTCTTCCCCTGCTGCTCGAGGTCGGCCTTCCACTCGAGCAGGATCTTCTCCTGGTTCGTCCCGGAGCTCACCGCGATCGTCCTGCCGGCGAGCGCGGACGGGTCGCCGTCGAACGCGAGCTTCGAGGTCGCGAGCACCTGGAGGGCGAGGTTGTCCTGGCGGTAGGACGCGAAGTCGTACTTCTCCTTCCGCTGTTCGGTCACGGTGACGTTCGAGAACCCGGCGTCGATCTTCCCGCCGTCGATGCCGACGAACAGGTTGTCCCACGTGGCGTTCCGCACGTCGGCCTCGAGCCCGAGCTTCGCGGCGACCAGTCGTCCGAGGTCCGGTTCCGAACCGGTCAGCGTCCGCTGGTCGTCGCCCGTGAAGGCGAGCGGCGGGAACCCGGCGGGCAGCGCGCCGACACCGATGACGAGCTTGCCGGAGGACTTGACGGCGGCCGGTAGCTCGTCGTGCAGCGTCGTGTCCTCGGCGACCCGGACCGTCGTCTCGGTGGCCGCACCGTTCGACGCGGCGCCGATGGTCACGGAACCGCGCGAGGACCCCTGACCACTGCCGGTGGCGGCGGCGCCCGACGAGCAGCCCGCGAGGGCCACGACGACCCCGGCGGCGAGGACGAGGGCCCCGGCGCGGACACGCCAGCGGGCGGGCGGCGCGGCGGGCGGTGCGTCGGACGTGGGGGAGAGGGCGGTGGTGGGCAAGACGGACTCCTTCGGTGGGTGCGGGTTCACCGGACGCGGGACAGGAAGTCCCGGGTCCGGGCGTGCTGGGGGGCGTCGATGACCCGGGCGGGCGGCCCCTGCTCGACGACGCGCCCGTGGTCGAGGAAGACGACGTGGTCGGCGACCTCGCGGGCGAACGCGACCTCGTGCGTGACGACCACGAGGGTCGTTCCCGACGCGGCGAGGTCCCGGACGACGCCGAGCACCTCGCCGACGAGCTCCGGGTCGAGCGCCGACGTGGGCTCGTCGAGGAGCACGACCGACGGGTCGAGCGCGAGCGCCCGGGCGATCGCGACGCGCTGCTGCTGGCCGCCGGACAACTGCCGGGGCCGGGACACGCCGCGGTCGCCGAGCCCGACGCGCTCGAGCAGCTCCTGGGCGCGAGCGCGCGCCGCTGCGACCGGGACCCCGGCGGCGACCGGCCCCTCGGCGACGTTCTCGAGCGCCGTGAGGTGCGGGAACAGCTCGAAGTGCTGGAACACGAACCCGATCCGGGAGCGCTGCCGACGGATGTGCCGCTCGGGCAGCTCCTGGTACCGGACCCGCCCGTCCCGCCCGGTGCGCAGCCGGACCCCGATCGTCTCGCCGCCGACCGTGACGACGCCCCGGTCGAGCGGTTCGAGGTGGTTGATCGTGCGGAGCAGGGTCGACTTGCCCGAACCGGACGGCCCGAGGACGACGGTGACGCTCCCGGCGGGCAGCGACAGGTCGACACCGTCGATCACGACCTGGTCGCCGAACGCCTTGACCGCGCCGTGGACGCCGATCGCCGCGCTCACCGGGCGCTCCGGGCGTCGGCGGTGAGCACCCGGGCACCGCGCGCCGACGACGGCAGGCGACCCGCGCCTCCCGGCCGTCGCCGGACCGCACCACGCACCCGCTGCCACGGCGTCGGCGGGAGCGAGCGCGCGGACCCGCGGTTCGTCCAGCGCTCGACGTGGTACTGCACGACCGACACCGCGCTGGTCAGCGCGAGGTACCAGAGCGTCGCGACCACGAGCAGCGGGATGATGTCCGTCGGGTAGGTGCTCGACAGGTTCTGGACCACGCCGAACAGGTCGAGCAGCGAGACGTAGAACAGCAGCGACGAGGCCTTGAGCAACCCCACCACCTGGTTGACGAACGCGGGCACGATCGACCGCAGCGCCTGCGGCAGGACGACCCGGACGAACTGCCGTCGCGGGGGGAGCCCGAGCGCCCGTGCCGCCTCGAGCTGGCCGTGGTCGACCGCGAGCACCCCCGCCCGCACGATCTCGGACGCGTAGGCGACCTCGCTCAGGCTCAGTGCGAGGACGCCGATCGCCAGGTCGCCGAGGACGTCCGCGGTCGGCACCGTGACCTGCGGGCCGAACGGGACGCCGATGCCGATCGTCGGGTACAGCGACCCGAGGTTGTACAGGAAGACGAGCACGAGGATGAGCGGCACGGACCGGAACAACCACACGTACCCCCACGCCAGCCCGGACAGCACCGGGTTCCGCGACAGCCGCGCGAGCGCGACCAGGACCCCGCCGGCGAAGCTGATCACCGCGCTCAGGCCGGTCGCCACGAGCGTGAGCTGCAGCCCGGTCAGGATCGCCGGGCTGAACAGCCACTTCCCGACCGCGGGCCAGCCCCAGGCCGGGTTCGTGAACAGCGTCTCGACGCCGTTCAGCAGGAGCACCAGCACGACCGCGGCGGCGATCCACCGCACGGGGTGGCGCAGCGGCAGGACGGGGCGGTCGAGCGCGGCGCGTGCGGCCGCGTCGATGGTCGGGGCGACCGGACGGGAGGCGCGGCCCCCCTCCGCAGCGCGGGTCGCCCCGGCAGGGTGGCCGGGTCGCGTGCCGCGGTCACCGTCGGCGGGGCCGGGCGCGAGGGTCTTCTCGAACGCGTGCACGCCGACCTCCTCGGCCGGTCTGGTGACGTCGTACAGCGGGGTGTAGCCGGCGCGCCGGTACAGGGCCACGGCCTCGGGTTGGCGCGGGCCGGTGGTCAGGACGACCCGGCGGGAGCCCCGGCGACGCGCTTCCTCCTCGAGCTCGGCGACCACGCGGCCGGCCAGGCCCCGCCCGCGGGCACCGGGCGCGGTCCAGATCCGCTTCAGCTCGACGGTCTCGTCGTCGTGCGGCATGAAGGCACCGCCGGCCACCAGTCGGTCGTCCTCGTGGAGCAGGAGGAACACCCCGCGCGGGGCCACGAAGTCCTCGGCGGGGTAGCGGGCGAGCTCCGCCGCCGCACCCCCGTCGAGCTGGTCGCCGTAGCGCGCGTCGTACTCGCGCTCGAGGTCGGCCAGGAGCGGAGCGGCGGCGGGGTCGTCCGGGTGGACGACGCGGAACACCAGCTCGCCACGCCGCGTCGAGCGGGTGGTCACGTCTGCCGTGTCGGTCATGGCGAGGACCGTACGAGCGGCGGTCCGGGCGCGGCAAGCACCGGCGCAACACGACGGCACACGACGGAACACGGCGTCACACTCGTCCCGTCGTCGGTGTGGTGGTGTCCGCGTGCCGAGTGCTCCCAAGAGGTTGACGGGGTTGTCGAAGCACGGTCCCCCGTGGTTGACTGGGTTGACAGGAGGAACCATGGCTGCGACCACACAGGCACGACACGAGCAGGCCGGGCGTCCGGGCGTCGGGGCGGACGGTGCCGCACTGCTCGACGCGCTCCGACGCCGCATCGAGAGCGGACGCGCGGCAGGGGCGCTCGACTCCGGCGTCGACGTCGAGCTGCTCGCCGACCGGATGGTCGCGGCGCTCCCGTCGGTCAAGCACGAGGCCGACGCCCTGATCGGGCCGTTCTACGACACGCCGACCCTCGCGGCGTGGCGCGGGGTGACCCGCCAGGCGCTCAGCAAGGCGACGGCGAAGCGCGACCTCATCGGCCTGAAGATCGGCGACGGCAGCCTCGTCTTCCCGTCGTTCCAGTTCGGCGTGTCCGGCAGTCCGTTGCCGCACCTGCGCCAGGTCCTCGCGCTCGTCGACCCCGACCGCATCGACCCGTGGGGGAGTGCGCTCTGGCTGAACACCGAGGCCGAGGAGTTCGGCGGGACCACGGCCGCCCAGGCGCTCCGCGACGGCCGCGAGGAACAGGTGCTCGCGGCGGCCCGTCGGGCGGCGACCGCGTGGGCGGCCGACGCGTGACACCGGACCGCAACGAGGTCGCCCAGCGGCGCCCGCGACCCGACCTCGACCTGACCGACTTCCCGGCCGAGGAGTCGCGGGGCACGACGTTCTACCGGGCGAAGCGGCACGACCGTGGCGCGTGGTGGTTCGCGAGCACCGAGCCCGACGCCGACGGTGTCGACGGCGGCCGGTTCGACCTCGCCGTGCCGCGGGGCACCTGCTACTGGGCGGACGCGGTCGAGGTCGCCGTCCGGGAGCGCCTGGCGCACCACGTGCTCTCGACGAACACGGTGTTCGCGTCGCGGGCCCGGGAGATGGTCGTCGTCGCGGCCCGGGCGTCCCGCGGGCGACGGTTCGCCGACGTCACGCACCCGGCGGCCGTGCGCTCCGGGGTGGGCGCCGAGCTCCAGACGATGGGCGACTACCGCGTGCCGCAGGCCTGGGCGCGCGCGTTCGACGCCGCGGGGTTCGCGGGGGTGCGGTACAGCACGCGCTTCACGAGCGCCGCGGCCGCGAACGCCTGGGCGGTCTTCGGGGCGGCCGGTGTGCCCCGCCGTCCACGACCCGAGCGGGTGCACCGCGACGGGGTCACCGCCTGCCGCGAGGCCGGGATCCGGGTGCTCGACGACGGGTCCGAGTCCGGGCCGGAGCGCTTCACCTTCGCGACGCCGCCGCAGGACTGACCCGCGGGCACGAGCGACCGGACGCGGGCGGGACCGGTCGCGCGGCCGGTCGCGCGCTCGTGCGGCGGCGGTCGGCGCTGTCGGTGGCGGTGCCTACGGTGGCCCACGTGGTGGAACCCGTGGACGCCTGGTGGCGCCGGCGACAGTGGTCGCGCGGCACAGCCGTGCCGTACGCCGTCGGGACCTTCCGTGAAGCGTGGGCCTCGTACCCGGTCCTGGTCCGGCAGTACCACCCGGAGTGGAACCACGGGGTCGTCCTGACCCAGGTGCCCCCGCTCGCCGAGGTCCTGCTCACGTGGGAGTGCGACGTCGGCCACGTCTTCGTCGCGACCCCCGCCGAGCAGCGCTCCCGGCCGGGCCGCGAACGCCGCCGCTCGGTGTGGTGCCCGGAGTGCCAGGTCCAGGCACAGCCGCAGCGGTGGCCCGTGCTGCCCGAGGACTGGCCGGCGTCGGTGCCCGTCCCGCAGCGCGCCGTCCGGAGCGTCGGGCGCCAGACCCTGCCGTCGGCGCGCGGGGGAGCCGCAGCCGCGCGCGGACCGGCGGCCGTCGCGGCGCTGCCCGGTGCCGTCCCGTCCGGCGGCCTCCCGCCCGGTGCGGTGGCCTCGACCCGTCGTCGGCCCGTCCGTGGCGGTGCGCCCGTGCGCGGTGGCGGACCGGTCGGCGGTGGCGTGCCGGTGCGTGCCGGGCAGCCGATCCCGCGGGCCGTCTGCCCGAAGACCCCGCGGCTGCCGTCGGGCGAGTCCTTCACGAGCACGTGCGCGCCGGCCACCGCGTCCGCGGTCGAGGCGGACCTCCGCGCGGCCCTGCAGGAGCGGTTCGCGTTCACGTTCTCGCACACGGCGATCCGCCTCGACCGACCGTTCTTCGACCACGTCGAGGCCTGGCCGGACATCGTCCTGCCGGAGCTCCGCGTCGCGATCGAGTACGACAGCACGGGCCGCCACGGGCTCGAGCACGTCGGTCCGCGGCAGGAGACCGACCGGCGGAAGGACCGCGCCGTGCGGGGTGTCGGCTGGGAGGTCGTCCGCATCCGCACCGGACGCCTGCCCGCGCTCGGCCCGTACGACCTGCAGGTGTCGGGCATCTCCCGGCGGACCGTCGACCAGCTCGCCGACACGCTGCGCGACCTGCGCGGACCGCTGTTCGTCGACGCCTACGCCCGGTGACCGCGCCCGCCGCCCGCGCCGCCGACGACCGCGGTCGGGGTACGGCAACGGGGTACGCCAGCCTGAGACCGACGCCGAGCCGCCGGTAGGAACGAACGATGACTGCGACCGCGTTCTGCCTCCACGCCCTCGGGTCGAGTTCGGAGGAGTTCGTGCTGCTCCGGTCCGAGCTCGCCGGCGACCTCGACCTGGTCGGGATCGACCTCCCCGGCTTCGGTCGCAGCCCGGCGTCGGCCGGCACGACGGTCGAGGAGATGGCCGTCGCCGTCGAGCGCGCCGTCGGGGCGAGCGGCGCCACCGAGTGGGTGCTCGTCGGCCACTCGATGGGCGGCAAGGTCGCCACGGTGGTCGCGGACCGCACCGTCTCCGGTGCGAACGGCCTGTTCGGGCTCCGCGCCGTCGTGCTGCTCGCGGCCTCGCCGCTGTCGCCCGAGCCCATGGCCGAGGACCGTCGCGCTTCGATGCTCTCGTGGGCCGAGGACGGTCGCATCCGCCCGGACCACGCCGCCGCGTTCGTCGACGCGAACACCGCCGAGGTCCTGCCGCCCGACCGGCACGAGATGGCCGTGCACGACGTCGAGCGTGCCGACCCCCGCGCCTGGCGGGACTGGCTGCTCCGCGGCAGCCGCGAGGACTGGTCGGCCGACGCCGTGCCGAACCCCGTCCCGACGCTCGTGATCGCCGGGGCCGAGGACGGCGACCTCGACGCCGACGCCCAGCGACGCCTGACGATGCCGCACTGGCCCGCCGCCGAGCTGCACGTCGTCGACGGTGCGGCGCACCTGCTGCCGTGGGAGCGTCCGCTCGAGGTCGCTGCGGTCGTGCGCGACTTCTGGAACCGCCGGGTCGCGCACACGCCGGCCGTCCCCGCCGACGCGGTGCGCGTGATCGCCTCGCCCCGGGTCAGCGCCCGCACGCGCGGCGTCTTCGCGGTGCGCTCCCTCGCGGACGACCCCGCCGCCGAGCCCGCCGCGCTCACCCGTCGGCAGCTCGACACCCTGCGCGCCGTGGCCCGCACGGTCGTCCCGCAGCCCGGCCCGTACCACGTCGACCTGGCCCTGCGCGTGGACGCCCAGCTCGCCGCCGGCGCGGGCGACGGCTGGCGGCCCGACGGTCTGCCGACCGACGTCGAGGCGTACCGGGCGGCACTCGACGTGCTCGCCCCGGTGGTCGACGGCGGGGACCTCGACGCGGTCCTCGAGGCCGTCGCCGCCGGTCGCCACCGGTCGGACGGCCCGCTCGACGCCGGGGCGCTGCGCGCCTGGTTCGAGGACGCCAGCGTGGACCTGGTGAAGCAGTGGTTGGCGCACCCCGCGACCATGTCCGAGATCGACTACGACGGCTACGCCAACGGCGGCGACGGCGTCCGCAAACAGGGCTTCCAGTTGCTCGGAGCCGGGCAACGCGAAGCATGGGAACCAGAGGGAGCACGACGATGAGACTCGACGCACAGCGCCGCTACCAGGACGACGAGGTCGTCGACGTGGTCGTCGTGGGCACGGGTGCCGGCGGTGCTCCGCTGCTCGCCCGGCTCGCCCGCGAGGGCCTGACCGCGGTCGCCCTCGAGGCCGGTCGCAACACCGAACCCGAGGACCACCTGCCCGACGAGGTCGAGGCGCCGGCGGACATCAACTGGATGGACGAGCGGATCAGCGGCGGATCCGCCCCGACCGCGTTCGGCCCGAACAACAGCGGCACGGGCGTGGGCGGGTCGACCCTGCACTGGGGCGCGTTCACCCCGCGGCCGAGCACCCACGACCTGCGCCTGCGCACCGAGTCCGGGCAGGGCGAGGACTGGCCGCTCGACCACGCCGAGCTGACCGCGTACATCGAGCGCGTCGAGCACGAGGTGGGCGTCGCCGGCCCCGCGCACTACCCGTGGGACCCCGCACGCCGCTACCGGATGGGCCCGCCCGCCCGGAACGCGTCCTCGGACATGATGATGCGCGGCACCGCGGCGCTCGGCATCACCGCCACCGACGCCCCGGTCGCGCTCACCACCGAGGACCGGCACCAGGAGCACCACGGCCTCCGCCAGGCCTGCGTCTCGTGCGGGTCCTGCCACCAGGGCTGCCGCAACGGCGCGAAGGTGTCGATGGACACCACGTACCTGCCCGCCGCCGTGGCGTTCGGCGCGGAGATCCGACCCGGCTCGTTCGTGCACGGCATCGAGCTCGACGGGTCCGGACGCGTCAGCGCCGTGCTCTACACGCGCGACGGCCAGGAGCGCCGCCAGCGCTGCCGGTCCCTCGTGCTCGCAGCGGGCGGGGTCGAGACGGCACGCCTGCTCCTGCACACGGGCCTGGCGAACAGCAGCGGCCAGGTGGGCCGGAACTTCACGGCGCACGGTGCGACCCAGGTCTGGGCGACCTTCGACGAGTCGATGCGCTCGTACCGCGGGTACCCGTCGTCGATCATCACCGAGGACTTCGTCCGCCCGGCCGACGCCGACTTCGCGGGCGGCTACCTCATCCAGAGCCTGGGGGTGCAGCCGCTGACCTTCGCCACGACGCTCGTGCGCGGCGGCGGGCTGCGCGGCGCCGAGCTGGTGCGGGCGATGCGCGACTACCCCCGGACGGCCGGCGTCGGGATCAACGCCGAGTGCCTGCCGTACGACGACAACCGGCTCGTGCTGTCCGAGGAGCTCGACGAGCACGGTGTCCCGCGGGCCCGGGTGTCGTTCTCGCCCGGCAGCAACGAGGACGCCATCCGCGCCCACGCCGTCCGCACCATGACCGCGATCGTCGAGGCGGCGGGCGGCACCGACGTCCGCGTGCTCGAGCGCACGGCGCACACCATCGGCACCGCGCGCATGGGGACCGACGGCGGCAGCTCGGTCGTCGACCCGGCAGGCCGGTCGTGGGACGTGCCGAACATGTGGATCTGCGACAACTCGGTGTTCCCGAGCGCGGTCATCGCCAACCCGGCGCTGACGATCATGGCGCTGTCGCTCCGCACGGCCGACCGGTTCCTCCGAGACGACGCCGCGGCGGACCGGGCGGGAGCGGCGACCGTTGCCGCCTGACGCCTGACGCCTGACGCCTGACGCCTGACGCCGGGCACGCCCACCCGAGCGAGAACGCCGGCACCGCACCGGTGCAGGCACGGCCCCGCCCCGACGCCCGCCGACCACCCGGTCGGCGGGCGTCGTGCGTCACCCCCGCAGGGCCAGCGCCTCGCTCGTCCACCGCGCGTGCAGCGCCCACGGGTCGGTGACCCCGGCCCCGACCACCGCGACGTGCGCGAGCAGCGCCGGGGTCGTCCGGAACCACTCGGTGCGCGGGTACCGGTCGGCCGCGAACGCGCGGTGCCGTCGGCGTTCGAGCGTGCGGTCGCCCCGTTCGAACGCCAGGAGCTCCTGGTGCGGGACCGCCGCCAGGCGCTGCCGCGGGTTCGTCGTCGTGCCGATCTTGATCCGGTCGCCGAAGTCGTCGCGCTGCCGCAGGTAGTAGACGACGTCGACGCGGGGCGGCGCGAGGTCGCCGTCCGGCACGTCGCCCCACGGCCACTCGCACACGGCGCACAGGCTGCCCGACGGGAACCGGACGCCGCTCCGCGACCCGCACAGCGGGCACGGCCCGGGCAGCACGTCCTCGACACCGGTGTGCTCGGCGGCCAGGTCGGCCACGAGCGCGAGGTGCCCCGCGCACAGCGGCAGCACGGCCGCGACGGCGGGCAGTGCGTCGCCGTCGCACCCGGGGATCGCGCACCGCGCGCGGTCGTCCGCACGGCCGTCGGGGACGGGAGGGGTGCGCTTCGCGGTGACCACGCGCCGGACGCTAGCCGCACCCACCGACGTGCACCGCGCCTCCCGGCCGCACCGGAGCGCGCAGCCGCGACGACGGCGACCGCGGCTACCGCCGCGCGCCCGCGTCAGTCCGGGAACACCATGCCGACGGGTTCGCGCTTCTCCTCCTGGAACCGGTCCTCGGCACGGCCGAGCGCCCAGTACGCCGACAGCGACAGGTCGGCCTTGTCGAGTCCCCAGTCGTCCTGCAGCAGCCGACGGATCGCCTTGACCGCGGTCCGCTCGCCGTGCGCGAAGACCCGGACCGGTCGGGAGGCGCGGGGCAGCGCGCGCGCCGCCGCCAGCAGGAGCGTGCCCGGCTCGGCGCCGGTGGCGTCGCGGTGCAGCCACCGCAGGTCGACCCCGGCGGGCACCGCGAGCGCCTGCTCGTCCTCGGCACCGGCCACCTCGACGAGCGCGACGCCCTGCGCGGTGGCGGGCATCGCCTCCAGGGCGGCGCCGATCGCGGGCAGGGCGCTGTCGTCGCCGAGCAGCACGTGCGTGACGGCCGGGTCGGTGGACGGCGTGTACCCGCCGCCCGGGCCGCTCAGCGCGAGCAGGTCCCCGGGACGGGCCGCGGCCGCCCAGGGCCCGGCGAGGCCGTCGTCGCCGTGCACGACGAAGTCGATCGCGATCGTCCCCTCCGCGTGGTCGACGGCGCGCACGGTGTACGTGCGGCGCGCGGGCCGCTCGTGCTTCGGCAGGGCGGTGCGGAGCGCCTCGAGGTCGTACGGCGGGGTGAGCCCGGACGACGGCGGGGCGAGCAGCAGCTTGACGTACTTGTCGGTCGCCGCGAGCCGGTCCGGGTCGGCGCCGTCGACGAAGTCCCGGAAGGCCGGTCCGCCGAGGTGGACGCGGACCATGTGCGGCGTCAGCCGTTCGGTCCGCTCGACGACGAAGACGTGCTGCTGGCGCTTCGGGCTGGGGGTCATCGGGGGACTTCCTGTCAGTGGGCTGCTTGACGTTCCGAGCACTGAGGTTAGCCTTACCTCATGGGTGCGACCGTGACGACGTTCTCCGAGCTGCTGCGGCGGCGGGCGGGTCGATCGGACGCGGCCGCCGGCACCTCCGGGGCGCACGGGCTGCTCGCGGGGGAGTGCGACGTCGCGGACTACGCCGACCTGCTCGGACAGTACGCCGTCGTCTACGCCGCACTCGAACGGGCCGCCGAACGGATGGCGGACCACCCCGTCGCGGCGCCGTTCGTCACGGCGCAGCTCACCCGGCTGCCCGCGATCCGCGCCGACCTCGAGTACCTCGTCGGCCCGGACTGGTCGGAGCTGTGCTGCCCGACCCCCGCCACCACGGCGTACGTCCGACGCCTGAACGAGGTCGCGGCGACGTCGCCCGGCGGGTTCGTGGCGCACCACTACACGCGGTACCTCGGCGACCTCAGCGGCGGCCCGTCGCTCGCCCGCCTGCTCGAGGAGCGGTTCGGCTTCGACACGAACGGCGTGCTCTTCACGATCTTCGACCAGGTCGCCGACCCGGCGGCGTTCGAGGACACCTACCGCGCCGAACTCGACGCCGCACCGTGGTCGGCCGAGGAGCGCGAGGCCGTCCTCGCCGAGGTCGACCTGGCCGCGTCGCTCGACCGTGCGGTGCTGCGGTCCATCGGGCACGGCGCCCCCGCCGCGACGGCCTGAGCACCGGCGCCGTCGCACCGCTCGGAGTCCGTCCGGACGGTCCTCGTCACGCGTCGTCACGCGTCGCCGTCCGCCGGTACGCTGCTGGGGACCCGGGCCGCGTGCCCGGCGGACGTGAGAGGAACCCATGACGGCGATCGACGGATCGACGCGCCACGGGCGCGCACGGGACGACGTCAGCGGAGCGGTCGACAGCGACCTGCGCGCGGACGTGCGGTACCTCGGCAACCTGCTCGGGCGGGTGCTGCGGGAGACCGGTGGCGAGGACCTGCTGCACGACGT